>Ga0181520_10005489_pt1 | contig 20178 bp, 17 predicted proteins | sample PEATcosm2014_Bin_29_FD_132451 | JGI IMG/M metagenome (GOLD analysis project Ga0181520, IMG submission 132451) | Peatland microbial communities from MTU Mesocosm Facility, Houghton, MI, USA - PEATcosm2014_Bin02_30_metaG | ecosystem: Environmental > Terrestrial > Soil > Wetlands > Peat | place... | reverse complement strand
CGGACCAACGTGGGCGCGCTGGAAACCGCGATGCGCCTGTTGACCGAAGCGACGGGTTCGATTTCGGCGCAACTCTCGACGATCAGTGAGAAGGCCCACAACATCAATCTCGTAATCACGACCATCACCAAGGTCGCCGACCAAACGAACCTGCTGTCGATCAACGCCGCAATCGAAGCGGAAAAGGCTGGCGAATACGGTGTGGGTTTCCTGGTCGTCGCGCGCGAGATCCGGCGGCTGGCCGACCAGACGGCGGTGGCGACCTTGGACATCGAGGAGACGGTAAAGCAGATGCAGTCTGCCGTTTCGTCCGGCGTTATGGAGATGGACAAATTCACGCAGCAAGTGCGGCAAGAGGTCGAGGAAGTGCACCGGGTCAGTTCGCACTTCACGCAGATTTTCGACAGCGTGCACGGCGTCATCGAGCAGTTCCTGACCGTCAACGAGGGCATGCGGTCGCAGTCGCTCGGCGCCCAGCAGATCAGCCAGGCGATGATCCAGTTCAGCGACGGCGTTCGCCAAACGGCGGCGTCGCTCAAGGAATTCAATATGTCGACGGACCACATGCGCGACGCGGTCAAAGGGCTGCGCGAGGAACTCTCGCGATTCTGCGTCGGCGCCTGAGGCGGCGAATGCTCGTCCTGTATTTCGCCATCGGGCCGCAACGCTGCGCGATCGAAAGCCGGGTGGTGATCGAGGTGACGCCGCGGGTGCAACTCGCCGCGGCGGCGCTGGCGCCCGCGCACGTCGCCGGGTTCTTCAACTTCCGCGGCGCGATCGTGCCGGTGATCGACCTGTGCCGGCTGTTTCTCGAGCGGCCGTGCCGCGACGCGTTCAGCACGCGCATCGTCGTGGTTCGCTACCCCGAGGCAAACGGCTGCGGGCGGCCGCTCGGTTTGCTGGCGGAAGGCGTGGTTTCGACAGGCAAGATCAACCCGACGAAGTTGAAGGACGCGGGGCTGGCAATTCCCAACGCGCCGTTCCTGGGCCAGGTGCACGCGCAGGAGCAGGCCATCGTCCAGTTCGTGCGCGTCGAGCAGTTGTTGACCGCGGAATTGAAAAGCATCCTCTTTCAGGATCGGCCATGAACACGGCGGCGATCGAAAGTTTGCTCCGGCGCGAGATCGGGTTGGACATCGACTCGATCGGCGTAATCTGCTGCGAGACAGCCGTCCGCGCCCGTCTGGCGGCGCTGGGCGTCGCCGACGCCGACCGCTATCCGGAGATCCTCGCGGCGTCGCGGGAGGAACTGGACCGCTTCATCGACGAAATCACAGTGCCGGAGACGTGGTTTCTGCGCAACGTCGAACAGTTCAACCACTTGACAAGCTACGCCATTGGCGAATTCCTGCCGGCGGGCCTCAACCGCCCGTTGCGGCTGCTGAGCGTCCCGTGTTCGACCGGCGAAGAGCCGTATTCGATCGCGATCGCGCTGATGGACGCGGGCCTGAACGCGTCGTCGTTCCACGTGGACGCCGTCGACATCAACCAGCGTTCACTGCGCAAAGCGCGCGAGGCGGTCTACGGCGGCGGCTCGTTTCGGGAGCGCGCCCCGCTCTTTCGCGAGCGGTTTTTCATGGGCCTGCCGAACGGCCGGTTCCGGCTGCGCCCCGAGTTCGCGGCGCCGGTCCGGTTCCTCCACGGCAACCTGATTGCGCCGGATTTCCTGCGCGGCGAACCGCCCTACGACGTCGCCTTTTGCCGTAATTTGCTGATTTACCTGGAGCGGCCGGCGCAGGAGGCGGCGCTCGCCGCGCTCCGGCGCGTCGTGTGCAAACACGGGCTGATCTTCGTCGGCCATGCGGAAACCACCGCGCTCGTCGAGAAGAATTTCGAAGCCGTACGGACGCCGCACGCCTTCGCCTACCGCAATGCGCCGCCGGTGCGGCCGACGCCGCTGGCGGAGCGGCGGGCGGCGAGCAAGGTCTCGGTCCGCGCCGGGCCGCTGGCGGGCGGACAGCCGACGGCGACGAGCGCGAGCCCGCCGCCGCCGCACGCGCCGGCGGCCACGCCGGAACTGCCGCGCGCGGCGGTGAGGACCGACGAGCGTGAGGCCCTGCTCGCGCTGGCCGAGTCGCTGGCCGACCAGGGCCGGCTGGCAGAGGCGGAGAACCTCTGCGGGAAGCTGGCGCAAGAGGACCCGATGGAGCCGCACGCGCTGTTCCTGCTGGGGATCATCGCGCGCGCCAAGGGCGATCTGCCGGCCGCCGAAGCCTGCCTGCGGAAAGTGCTCTATCTCGACGCCGCGCACCCGGACGCGCTGCTTCACCTCGCTTTTCTGCTGGAGCGCCAGGGCCAGTTTGACGCGGCGGAACGCTTGCGCGATCGCGGCCGCCGGGCGCGGCACGACGGGAAGGCCACTCCATGACTGAGATCCCGGACGAGCGGCGCAGCGTCCCCTGCTGGCAGGGCATCGGCATCGCCGGCAATCAATCCTGCGCCAAGCTGGGCGAGTTCGTGCATTGCCGCAACTGCCCGACGTACGTCGAGCGGGGGCTGGCGCTGCTGGAACGGCCGGCGCCAGCCGACTATGCGAGCCGCTGGACGGAGATTCTCGCCGCCGAGAAAAGCGCGGAATTGCCCGCCCGGCGGCCGGCGACGGCGTTGGTCTTCCGCATCAACCGGCAATGGCTGGCGCTGCCGGCGGACTGCGTCACGGCAGTGACGCGGCGACTGCCGGTCTGCCCCGTGCCGCATCGTGCGGGCGGTCAACTGCAAGGCTTGGTGAACGTGCAGGGCGTGCTGCGGTTGTGCGTATCGATCCATGACTTTTTCGATGGCGCCGCGGCGCCGCCGGGAGCCGCGGCTGAAGCTGCGGCCGGCCCCTGCATGCTGATGGTCGAAAACGGCGGCGAAAACTGGGTGTTCGGCGTGGACGAAGTGGCCGGCCTGCACGACTATCGGCCGGAAGCGGTGCAGAACACGCCCGTCACGGCGACGAAGACGGCGGACCGGCTGAGCGCCGGCGCTATTCCCTGGCAAAAAGGCATGCTCGGAATTCTCGACGCCGCGAAGTTTTTCGCCGCCTTGCGGAGGATCCTGGCGTGAGCGGCGCGGAGCGGCGGGCAACCTCGATGTTCGATCTTTTCCGCCAGGAGGTGGCCGTCCACGCTGCGGCGCTGGAGCAACAACTTGCCGGGTCCGACCCGGCGACCGCCGCGGCGACCCGGGCGGCCCGTTCGATCCGCGGCGCCGCGCGGCTGGCCGGCGCGAACGCCGCGGCCGATCTGGCGCAGGCCATCGAAGAAGCCTGCGGCCAGGCGGAGACGCGGTCGGCGGCGCTCGGGCCGCCGCAGCGGTCGTTGTTGCAAGAGGCGGTGGCAATGGTGCGGCGCATCGCGGCGGCGAAGGACGAGGAAATTGCCGGCTGGCGCGCCGCCAACGCAACCGATTTCGACCGGCTGCTGGCGGCGCTGCGCCAGACACCGGCGATCGAGCCCGCGCCGGCCCGGAAACCCGAGGCCGCGCCGGCGCCGGCCTGCGAACCCGCCGATACGTCGCTGCTGGGTCTGTTTCTGCAAGAGGTTCGGATGCACGCGGCGGCGCTCGGCGACGGCCTGCTGGCGGTCGAGCGCGAGCCGCAGTCGCTGCCGCTGATCGAGCCGCTGATGCGCGCGGCCCATTCGATCAAAGGCGCCGCGCGCATCCTGGGCATCGGCCCGCTGGTCGAACTGGCGCACGCGATGGAAGACAGCTTCATCGCCGCTCAATCCGGCGCGTTCCCGATCGGTGGCGATTTTATCGACGCCTCGCTGCAGGCCGTCGATTTTTTTCAGGCGCTGGCGCAGACGGGCGAACGCGACGTGCCGCACTGGCTGACGGCGCAATCGGCCGAGTTCTCGCGCCTGGCGCAGCAGATCCGAGATGGCCGGAACGCCGCGACCGCTGCGGCGCCCGCGCCGGCTGCGACGGCCGTGCCGGTCGCGGTGCCCGCGCCGGTCGCGGCGGAGCCACCCCCGCCGAAGCCGGCTCCCGGGCCGGCGCCGGATTCGGCGGCGCCCGACGTACAGGTTGCGGCGGCGAACCTGAGCGGCCTCATGGGCCTGTCGGGCGAAATATTGGTTGAGACCCGGCGTCTGGGGGTGCTCGGCGACGCGTTGCGGCAGGTGCAGGCGCGGCAGCGGCAGCTCGGCGCGCTGCTGGAGGCGGTGGAACACGCGGAAAACGCCGGGCTGGCGGGCCGGCGGCGCGGTCTGTTCCAAGAGGCGCGGCAAAAGGCGGCGGCCTGCGCGCAACTCATCGCCGCTCAGGTGGAAAATTTCGGGCCGGCCGTTTCGCGGCTGGACGATCTGTCCGAGCGCCTGCACGTGCAAGTGCTCGCCAGCCGCATGCGGCCGTTCCGCGACGGCGTGAAGGGTTTCCCGCGGCTGGTCCGCGATTTGGCCCGCGATTTGGGCAAAAAGGTGAAGCTCGAAATTGTCGGGGCGAACGTCGAGGTGGATCGCGACGTGCTGGCGCAGCTCGAGACGCCGTTGAACCACATGCTGCGCAACGCGGTGGACCACGGTCTGGAATCGCCGGAAGAGCGGGGCGCCGCGCGCAAGCCGCTCGAGGGGCGGATCAGCCTCGAGGCGCGCCATCACGCGGGCATGCTGGCGATCACGGTCGCGGACGACGGCCGCGGCATCGACGCCCGGCGCGTGCGGGAAAAGGTCGTCGAAAAAAGGCTGCTGGCGTCGGATGTGGCGAACCGCCTGACCAAGACCGAGTTGTTGTCGTTTCTGTTCTTGCCCGGGTTCACGACGGCGGAAAAGGTGACGCACGTTTCGGGCCGCGGCGTCGGGCTGGACGTGGTGCGCACGATGATCCAGGAACTGCGCGGGTCGGTGCGCGTCACGACGAAGGTGGGCGAGGGCGCCACGTTCCACATCAAACTGCCGCTCAGCCTCTCGGTGATCCGCGTGCTGTTCGTCGAGATCGGCGGGCGGTTGTTCGCGCTGCCGCTGAGCCGGCTGGATCGCATTCTGGCGCTGCCGGCGGAAACGATTCACGTGCTGGAGAACCGGCAATACATCAAGCTGGACGGCCGGAACATCAGCCTCGTCTCGGCGCAGCAGATTCTCGGCACGGCCGAAAACCCGACGCGCCGGGGCACTGTGAACGTGGTCGTCGTCAGCGATCAATCCGACGGCTTTGGCCTCGTGGTCGATCGGTTCGTCGAGACGCGCGACCTGGCCATCCGCCCGCTCGACCCGCGCCTCGGCAAAGTGCACGACATCGCCGCGGCGGCGATCATGGAGAACGGCGAGCCCGTGCTGATCGTCGACGCCGACGATCTGGTGCGTTCGATCGACAATCTGCTCAGCGCCGGCCGATTGAAAAAAATCCAGCCCGCGTTGCACGAGGCGCCGCGGCCCCGCAAGCGCATCCTGGTCGTCGACGACTCGATCACGGTGCGCGAGACGCAACGGCAAGTCCTCGAACACCGCGGCTACGACGTCAAGACCGCGGTAGACGGGGCGGATGCGTGGCACGCGCTGCGGGCCGGCGCGTTCGATCTGGTCGTCTCCGACGTCGATATGCCGGGCATGAACGGGCTCGAACTGGTCAAACTCATCAAAGACGATCCGGCGCGCAAGAAGCTGCCCGTCGTCATCGTTTCCTACAAGGACCGCGAAGAGGATCGCCGGCGCGGGCTGGAAGCCGGCGCCGACTACTATCTAACCAAAGGCAGCTTCCACGACGACACGCTGATCCAGGCGGTCGTCGATTTGATTGGCGAGGCATAAAATTCGAATTGCAATTGTGGACGATTCCGCGTTGGCGCGCGACGGTTTGCGGCGGGTCGTGAAGCTGATGCCGGAACACGAACTGATCTGGATCGCGCGAAACGGCGCTGAGGCCGTGCAAAAGGCGCGGGAAAATCGGCCGGACCTGGTGCTGATGGACCTGATCATGCCCGAGATGGGCGGCGTCGAGGCCACGCGGCTGATCATGACGCACGCGCCGTGCGCGATTTTGCTTGTCACCGCCTCCGCTAACGACCGCTTGTCCACGGTTTACGACGCGATGAGCCATGGCGCGCTCGACGTCGTGACGACCCCGACCCTCGGCTGGGAGGGGCAGCTCGAGGGCGCCAAACCCCTGCTCGCCAAAATCCGCATGATCGCCCGGTTGCTCGGGCTCGCCAATCAAAAGACCGTCCTGCCGGCGCTCCCCGAGAAACGGCCCGCGGCGGACGCGGCGTTGCCGGACGGCGTGCCGCGCGTGATCGCCATCGGCGCCTCGACCGGCGGCCCGCAGGCGCTGGCGGAGTTGCTGGCGCAGGCGCCGCCCGATCTCGCGGCCGCGGTGTTGATCGCGCAGCACGTGGACATGGAATTCGCCGGCGGACTCGCCGCATGGCTGAACGACCGCATTCCGCTGCCGGTCGAATTGGCGCGGGAGGATTGCGCGCCGCAGGCGGGCGCGGTGTATCTCGCCGGCACGCGGGACCACTTGGTGGTCAAGGCCAATCGACGGCTCGGCTACGTCGCGGAGCCGCTCGATTACTACTATCGTCCGTCGGCCGACGAGTTGTTCAAGAGCGTCGCCCGGCACTGGCCGGCGAAGGGCGCCGGCGTCCTACTGACCGGCATGGGGCGCGACGGCGCCGCCGGTCTGCTGGCCCTGCGCGGCAGCGGCTGGCACACGATCGCCCAGAACGAAGCGTCGTGCGTCGTCTACGGCATGCCGAAAGCCGCGGCCCAATGCGGGGCCGCTTGCGAAGTGCTGCCGCTGGACGAGATCGGCCGGTCGCTCTATTCGCGGTTCGTTCGCTTCTAACCTGACGCGGGGAGGATTCCAATGATCGCCGAAGCCGAAATGACCACGGACGCCCGAGGTTTCATGAACGAGCACGCCGTGCGCGTGCTGCTGGTCGACGACCAGCCGCTCGTCGGCGAAACGGTGCGCCGCATGCTGGCGGCGGAGCCAAATCTCGCATTCCGATATCTGGGCGACCCGCTGCAGGCGATGCAGATCGCCGGCGAATTCGCGCCGACAATCATTTTGCAGGATCTCGTCATGCCGCAGATTGACGGCATCACGCTGGTCAAATTTTTTCGCGCCAACCCCGCCACGCGGGACATTCCGATGGTCGTGCTCTCGACGCGCGAGGAGCCGGTCACCAAGGCCGAGGCCTTCGCGGCCGGGGCGAACGATTATCTGATCAAATTGCCCGATCCGCTCGAGATGATCGCCCGCATCAAATATCACTCGCAGAACTACATCACGCTGCTGCAGCGCAACGAGGCTTACCAGGCGCTGGCCGGAGTTGCCCACGACATCAAGAACATCCTTACGGGCATCAAGGGCGGCGCGTTCCTGATCGACGAGGCCCTAGGCGCCAACAATCTGGAGATGCTCAAACCCGGCTGGCAGGTGGTCAAAATCTGCCAGGATCGCATCTTTCAACTCGTCTTCAACATGCTCGACTACAGCAAAGAACGTACGCCCCGGTACGAAACCGTCGATCTCGAAGAAACCCTCGGCAACGTGCGCGACCTGATCGAACTGCGCGGGCGGGACGACGGCGTCGCCGCGGCGCTCGAAATTCACCCCGCCGCCCGGACGGTCGAGGCCGAGGGGCTGAGCGTCCATCGCTGCGTGCTGAATCTGGCGAGCAACGCGCTCGACGCGATTTGCGAGTGCGGGGAGCCGAGCGCCGGCAAAGTGACCATTCGCACCCGCCCCGGCGACGCCGCGGGCTATCTCGCAATCGACGTGCAGGACAACGGGCCGGGGATACCGCCGGAGAAGATCGGCTGCCTGTTTCAGGCGTTCAGCAGCAGCAAGGGCGCGAAGGGGACCGGGCTGGGCCTGGCGGTTTCGAAAAAGATCGCCACCGAGCACCACGGCAGCATTTCCGTGGCCTCGACCGTCGGCGCGGGGACCACGTTCACGATTCATTTGCCGGCGAAGGAACCGCGAGAGGAATAATCGGAAAGGAAGAAGGAAAAAGGAAAAAGGAAAAAATAGCGCAGCGGACGGAGGAAAAAGGGGCGATCACCGTTTAGGAAGGGGGCGCCCGCCGGTCCCAGGTCGCAAACGTGGTGGACTGCCGAGGGCGGCTGCACTCGCAACTCGAGCGAAGCGAACGGCGGTCAGACGTTCGGGCGGGAAAGCGACGGGCGAACCGGGCGGCGCGGGGTCATCAAGCCGGTTTGTGGACGCGGTTGGAGCGAATGCACCGGGTGCAAACGCGTTTCCGCGTGGTGTTGCCCTTGTCGTCGGTGGTGCGGATTTGTTGCAGGTTCGGCAGCCAAATCTTCCGCGACTTATTGTTGGCGTGGCTCACTTGGTGGCCCAGTTGCCGGCCTTTTCCGCAAATTTCGCAAACTCGCGACATAAACTTGTCTCCTGTAGACCCTACTGAAAAATCGGGCGCAAAATATGCCAAAGAAACCGGCGGATTGCAAGCGGCATTTTTTCGCGGGATTTTGGCGGCTACGAAAGCTCTTTGACCAGCAATTGCGCCGCCATCAGGCCCGTGAAGCCTTCGCCTTCCATGCCCAGGCCGGGCAGGGCGCCCTTGCCGGCGTAAAAGACCTCTTTGTGCGGCGTGCGGTTGGGCAGGCAGGCGATGCCGAAGCGGTCTTCCGGGTCGATGGCCGGCGACACAGTCGAGCGGCGGATCGCCTGGTACAACGCAAAGCTTTCGTCGTAGGCGACGAATTCGGTGAAATCGTCGAGGAACGGCGCCAGGTCGCGCAGGTTATTCAGCAACTGGCCGGCCAACCGGCGCGCTTCCGGCGCGGTCAATTCGCCGGATTCGGGCTCGACGACCGTGGTCGCCGCGAGCAGCCGTTTGCCGGCCGGGGCGTAATCGGGGTTGTCGGTCGGGCTGATGCTGACGAAGGCCAGGTTGTCGGAAGACACCGATTTGCTCGGGTCGGTCAGCAGGATGACGTTCTCGCGCATGCCGACCGGCGCGACGCGGCCGTCGATCGCCACGAACAACGTGAACGTGTGCCGGCGCGGCGGCGGCGCCTGCAGCCGTTCGCGGAACGCGCCCTTGAGGCTCTTGGCCGCGAATTTTTCGAGAAACGCGCCGACGTCGGTGCAGACCAGCAGTTTCTTGGCCCGCACGGGCTCCTTGACGCCGCCGAGTTGAATTTCGTTGACGCGGCCGAAGTCGACCGACTCGATCTCCCCGGCCCGTTGCAATTGCCCGCGGTAGCTGCTGATGCGCTCTTTGCAAATGTCTTCGAGTACGCGCAGCCCGCCTTCGACGTTGAAAATGCCCTTGTTGATGTACGAAAAAATAAACGACGCGAAAAACAGGCTCGGATTGTCCGGAAACACCGGCGCGAGAAAATAGTACTGCGCGTCGAGAAACGCGCGCGTCGTCGCCGACAAATGGAAGCTGTCCAGAAATTCGTTGTAATCGAGGCGGATGCCTTCCTTGAAGTCGGCGCCCAGGTCGCTGCACGCCCGGTTGATCCGCCATTTTTCGCGCAGCGTCGCCGGCGGATAGATCATCTGTTCGTGCGTCAGCAGGCGGCGCAGCAGGCTGTTGTAGCGGTCCATTTCGTTGAGCATGTTGAGCAGGCCGCCGGCGTCGGCGCCGAACTCGGAGTGGAGCAGTTTCGTCCATTCCTCGCGCCCCTGCACGATGTCGACCCGCGCCTCGGGCATGGCGACCTGGTAGGCCGGCTGCGCCATCTGGAACCGCTTCTTCTCCAGGAACGGGATGCCGAGCTCCAGGAAAATGTCGCTGAACACCTGCCCCTGGCCGAAGCCGTAAAACAGGCCGGGGAAGGGCCGCAGCGTGTAGCCGTCGCGCTTGACCTGCAGCCGCGCGTTCTCGACGTCGATCACCACGACTTGGAAGCCGCGTTTGACCAGCAACGCCCCTGCGGTCAGGCCCGCGAGTTCGTTCCCGATGATGGCGACGTCGAAGAGCTTGCCGAGCATCGTACCTCAATCAAGATTGCGGAATGCGGATTGCGGAATGCGGATTGCCGAACCCCGAATCCGGAATCCCGCTAAACAAATTCGATGACTTGATCTTCCTTCGCGCTCGGCGCGATCTCGCCGATCAGCCAGGCGCGTTCGCCCATGCCGTTGAGGCGGTGGATCACCGTCTCCGCGTCGTGCCGCGCGCAAATCATCACCAGGCCCACGCCGCAATTGAACGTCCGCAGCATCTCCCAATCTTCGATGCCGCTCTGTTGTTGCAGGAACGTGAAAATCGGCGGTCGCGGCCACGCGTCGAGGCGAATCCGCGCGCAGCAGCGGTCCGGCAGCACGCGGGGGATGTTGTCCACGAGCCCGCCGCCGGTGATATGGGCCATGCCCTTGATTCCCACGTCGCGGATGACGCTCAGAATCGGCTTCACGTAAATTTTGGTGGGCGTCAGCAACACCTCGCCGACCGTCTTGCCGCCGAGTTCGGGCACGGTGTCGCCGACTTTGAGCCCCAGTTGTTCGAAGATGATCTTGCGCACGAGCGAGAAGCCGTTGGAATGCACGCCGGAACTGGCGACGCCGACGATCGCGTCGCCGACGGTGACCGTCGAGCCGTCGATCACTTTGTCGTTCTCGACGACGCCGACCGTGAAGCCGGCGAGGTCGTATTCGCCCTCGGGGTACATGTCGGGCATCTCGGCGGTTTCGCCGCCGACGAGGCTGCATTCCGCCTCTTTGCAGCCGGCGACGACGCCCTCGATGACCTGCACCGCCACGTCGAGCGCCAGTTTGCCCGTCGCGAAATAATCGAGGAAAAACAACGGCTGCGCGCCCATCACGACGATGTCGTTGACGACCATCGCCACCAGATCGATGCCCACGGTGTTGTGCACGCCGGTCAGGAACGCGACCTTCAGCTTGGTGCCGACGCCGTCGGTCGAACTGACCAGCAGCGGGTTCTTGCCCTCGAGGTGCCGGTCGGCCAGCGAAAACGCCGCGCCGAAACCGCCGATCTCGGTGTGGACGCCAGGCCGGAACGTGCCGTGCACCAGGGGTTTGATGCGCCTGACGAATTCGTTGCCGGCGTCGATATCGACGCCCGCGTCGCGATACGATCGAAATTTTTTCAAGACGCAGACTCCAGGTGTTCGCGTTCATAGGAAAGCCAGAGACTTTTAACGTTCGCGCCGCAAAAAGTCAAAGGCCCTTTTCGGACCGCCCGGCGGCAACGGCCGGAAACGGCTGCGCATCTCGAAAGGCGGGCGATGAAGAACGGCGGGTCGCCGCAAAAAAAAAGCGGCCGGAGTTCCCCGGCCGCGCCTATCCGATCATTAATAACGCGGCGGTTCCAAGGCCGCTGCGTGTTGCATTATTGTACGATGACGTGGGCCCCGAACATGAGCGTCGGGTGGAACGCGCAGAAGTAGACGTAATCCCCGGCGGTTGTGAACTGAAACGTGTAGCTGGCGCCCGGATTGAGCGTGTGAGAGTCGAACAGATCGCCCGCGTTCGGGTCGCCGGGATTGCCGTTTTCGGCGTGGTGCTGCATCGTGCTGGTGTTCGTCCACCTTACGGAATCGCCAACCGCGATAGTGATCGTCATTGGTTCGAACGCGTAGTCGACGACCGTCACGTCGTGCACGGTCCCGGTCGGGCTCGCGTCGTCGTTGTCGTCGTCGTCCGCCGCGTCGTCGCCGGAGCCGCCCGAACTCCCATTGCTCGTGGAACTGCCGCAACTGAAGGCTGCCAGAAGAATCGCGGTGAGCGTCGCCAATCCGGAAACCAGCCACAAAATCAGCGACTTCTTCTTCATCATTGCGCCTTTCGCTTTTGCCGAAACGAAAATTGCCGCCTTTCCCCTGCGTTAATAACGATGGCCGCGACGACTGTCAAATATCTTCTACGGATATTGTCGTCAGAATCCATGATGAACATTGGCTGCATGGACGAGCTGCCGTCCGCCACGCGGCGGGCTTTCACTTGCCGGCGGTTGATGCTAACGTGAAATCAAAGGACGAGCGATGGCCAAAGACAAACCGAAGAACAGCTACTCCGCGCCGTTGCGGCCCGGCGACACGCCGCGGCAGACGGTCGGTTGCCGCCTGACCAATCCGGAAATCTGCAACAAGCATTCCATGGAATCCGTCTGCGCGTTCGGCCGCGCCGATGGCGTGTGTCTGGCGCCGCCGACGACCTGGGCCAAGCGCTATGCGACGCTGCTGGCCGGCGCCGAGTGCCCCGTTGGCGGTTTGGTCCCCACGCCCTGACATGCGGCGGCGAATCCTCCGCGAACGACCGCCCGAGCGAGAAGACGCCCGATGACCAAGCCAAGTCGCGTGACCGATCTTCTCGCCGAATTGCGTTCCCTGGGCAGTGAGAAAAACCGTGCGGGCATGGCCCGCTATGCGATCAATGTCGACAACGCGTTCGGCGTCGCCGTCCCCGAAATCCGCAAAATGGCCAGGCGTCTTGGCGCCGATCACGATCTGGCGCTGGCGTTATGGGCCACCGGGAACCACGAGGCGCGTCTTCTGGCCTGTTTTGTCGACGACCCTGCCGCCGTCACCGAGAACCAACTCGAAGCGTGGGCGCGCGATTTCGACTCCTGGGACATTTGCGACCAGGCTACGACCAGTCTTTTCGACCAGACCCCGTTCGCATGGTCGAAAGCCCTCGCATGGTCAGGGCGTGACGAGGAGTGGGTCAAACGCGGCGGTTTTGCCCTCATGGCGGGCCTCGCGGTGCATGACAAATCGGCCGCCGATCGGGCGTTTTTGACGCTGTTGCCCGCGATCGAGCGCGAGGCGCCCGACCCGCGCAACTTCGTCAAGAAGGCCGTCAATTGGGCGCTGCGCAACATCGGCAAGCGCAACCGGGTCTTGCACGCCGCCGCCACTGCGTGCGCCGAGCGGATTCGCGACGCCGCCATTGAACGCGCCGGCGGACCGCGTGGGGGCGACGCCGGCGTCCGCGCCGCCCGCTGGGTCGCGGCCGACGCGTTGCGCGAACTGGCGTCCGACAAGGTGCAAGCGCGTCTCAAGAATCAATCATTCTCGAACGTTTAGTCGAATACGACGCGGGCGGGCACGGACAATGGCGAAAATTGCTCGGTTTATTCGACTTCTATTGATGACCGCGCTGTTCGCCTGCGTGCTCGCCTGCGGCGGTTCGGGCAACAGCGGTCGCGCTCCGAGCGTGAATGACGATGACGCCTCGCCGGCGGCGGATGACGACGACGCCAGTCCGATTGACGACGACTCGCCGACGTTCGCCGAACAGGACGTGTTCGTCAGCCACACCGAGGGCTATCACGTCTTTCGGATTCCGTCGCTGATTCAGTCCGCCGACGGCGTGATGCTCGCGTTCTGCGAAGGCCGCGACAGCATCGAAGATGACGGCCGCATCGACATCGTGCTGAAGCGCAGTTTCGACAGCGGGAAAAAGTGGACGCCGCTGACGGTCGTCGCGACCGACGGCGACGGCACGGCGGGCAACCCGGCGCCGGTCGTCGACCGCAACACCGGCGCGATCCTGCTGCCCTACTGCACCAATCCGCCGTACGACGAAAACAGCCGCCGCGTGTGGGTGACCAGCAGCATGGACGACGGTGAAACGTGGTCGCCGCCGCTCGAGATCACGGCGCAAGCGTCCGAGCCGGGCTGGGGTTGGAACGCCACCGGCCCCGGCCGCAGCATCCAACTGCGCAGCGGGCGCTTCGTCGTGCCGTGCAACCATCGCAACCAAAGCGGAACGGTTTCCAACTCGCACGTCATCTACAGCGACGACGGCGTGAATTGGCAAATCGGCGGCGTGCTCGGCCCGAACACCGACGAGTCGCAGGTCGCCCAACTCCCGGACGAGAGCCTGATCATCAACATGAAGGACCTCTCGACCGCTCATCTGCGCTGGATCGCCCGCAGCTACGACGAGGGCCGAACCTGGACGCCGACGGTGCACGACGACGCGCTGCCGGACCCCGGCTGCCAGGGCAGTTTGCTGGAAACTTCAAATGGCCTGATGTTTTCCAACCCCGTCGGCGACGTCGAGATTCTGCGGCACGACCTGACCGCGCGCTTGAGCGCGGACGGCGGCCGCACCTGGGCATATTCGAAAACCATTCAAGCCGGGCCATCGGCGTATTCCGCACTGTCCGACCTGCCCGACGGCCGATTCGGCTGCCTGTACGAGCAGGGCCCGATTCCGTTTCTGCCGTACGCCCGCATCACCCCGGCCACGTTTTCGCTGGCGTGGCTGGAGGAAAAGCGAAATACAGAATGCGGACTTTCAACACAGAGGGCACAGAGGGCCGCACAGGGAGCGCAGAACGATGCCGGTGCTGCCATAGAACATAGCGACCGATTTGTGCATTCCACCGGCGGAGTGAACCAGACGCAGGGAAGGAAACTGAATTGACGACGTCCTCGGTTCCTGGCGTTCGTGCGACCACGCGGAAGCGCCGATGGCCGGGATGGCTGGCGGCGGCGTTAATCTGCGCAACGGCGGCCGCGACGTTATTCCGGCTGACGTCGAACGGGCGGCAATCGGTGGAAAGCCCCACCTCTGTGCAAGCGCGAAGAAACGCCGCAGCCGAGAAACTCCCCGCGAGCGCAAGGCGCAGTCCGACCCTTGATGCTCAACTCGTCGTGATTCCCGCCGGAAGTTTTGAGATGGGTTCGCCGCGTGATGAATCCAACGTGTGGTTTTCAGCGTTTCTTGACGAAAGGCCGCATCAGGTAACGATAAGCAGGCCGTTTCTGATGGGCGCGACAGAGGTGACACAGGGGCAATGGAAGAAGGTGATGGGCAACAATCCGAGCATGTTTCCCGACTGCGGCGACGACTGCCCGGTCGATTCGGTTTCTTGGGGCGAAGCCGTCGACTTCTGCAATGCGGTTTCCGCCCGGGAGAAACGCTCCGTTTGTTATGATCGGTTTGGCGTGTGGGATCTGAGTTGCACCGGCTACCGTCTGCCTACGGAAGCGGAGTGGGAGTTTGCCGCTCGCGCCGGGACGACGACGGCGTTTAACACCGGCGACCGCCTGTCGGTTGACCAAGCCAATTACGACGGTCGATTCTCGCCAGCGGGCTCTCCGGACGAGGGCCAAGCGCGGCTACGGCCCGTCGCAGTCGGGAGCTTCCCCCCGAACGGCTGGGGTTTGTACGACATGCACGGCAACGTGGCGGAGTGGGTTTGGGACAGGTGGGCAGGCTATCTCCCCGGGGCCGTTGCCGATCCGATCGGGCCGAATCTGCGCGGGGTCGAGCCCATTAATTATGGGGGCGTCGGGATAGGCGGCAAAACCGGCAAGCCGGACTTCGACTGGTGTCAGGAACGCTCGTCTGCGTCGGCTCGTCGCGCGATAAATCCATACGGCGATTTCTTTCGCGTCGTTCGTGGCGGTGGCTGGAGCAGCACCGCGTCGAACTGCCGATCTGCGGCACGCAGTTACTACTCCGCCGAAGACAGCCGTGCAGATGTAGGCTTTCGCCTTGCCAGATCGTTGCCGTAACCGTCGCTACGGCGCGCCCAATAACGAGCCTTTTGCCGTGAACACCCGATTTCGCGGGGTTCCGCGGCGGGCGACGCCGCTCAACGACTGACCAAACGAGATCGTCCGATGAAAACTTCCGAAATCGTGGTTATCTTCATAGCGGAGAGAGAGCCATGGTTCAGCGCAAGCCGCCGCTCGCCGACGGCTGTTGGGCCTTGACGCTCTGAAGAAAACGAGAGACGCAGACGACCGGAGAAGTTGATGTTCAAATTGCGATTCGTTTCACGCCTCCTCATCATCTCGCTGCCAGCCGCGCTAGGGCTGTTGCTGCTGGCGGGGCTGCCCGCGGGTTGCGCGACCGGCGCGCCTAAGCCGACAGTGGCGGCGCCTGGCAGCGGCATGGTTCGCATCCCCGGCGGGTCGATGTTGATGGGCTGCTCGCCGGGCGACGCGGATTGCGACCAAGACGAAAGCCCGCCGCACCGGGTCGCCGTGCACGGCTTCTGGATGGACGCTACGGCGGTGACCCAGGCGCAGTTCGAACGCGTCACGGGGTCCAATCCGAGCCGGTTCGCGGGTTGCGCCGACTGCCCGGTCGAAATGATCTCGTGGAACGATGCGCAGAGTTATTGCGCCGCGTTGGGAAAACGCCTGCCGACCGAGGCCGAATGGGAGTACGCCGCGCGCGGCGGGACGAGCGCGGCCCGCTACGGCGATCTGGACGCGATCGCCTGGTACAAGGCCAATTCCGGCGGCCGGACGCACCCCGTCGGCCAGAAACAGCCGAACGCCTACGGCCTCTACGACATGCTGGGAAACGTGTGGCAATGGTGTGCCGACATCTATGACCAGCGGTACTATTGGGACTCGCCGCCGGACAACCCGGCCGGGCCGGATTGGGGCGCGTATCGCGTTTTGCGCGGCGGCGCCTGGGCGTTCAAACCGCAACTGGTGCGCGTGTCGGCGCGGTACGCGTATTTGCCCGGGCTGCGGCATTCGTACTATGGATTTCGGTGCGTGCGGGATTGAGTTGAGAAGCAAGAAGCCAGAAGTCAGAAGTCAGAAGGCGGCAAACAGAATCGGAAGCGCATAGGGACGGCGCTGGCTCGGTCCGGTTTTTCAAGACAGAGGTCGGAAGCCGACAGGAGCGGGTCTTGCTCCGCGCCGATTTTGGCGCCAGAAATCACCTGGGCGGGGGAGGACGGACGGGAAACGAGCGGGCGGCGTATTGTGCCGCGAAGAGGTGCGGCGATGAAACGCGGTCATTTTTCGTTGTTGTTTCTCTTGATGGTGTTGTCGCTTGCGGGCGCGATCGGCTGCGGCGGTTCCGGCAGCAGCAGCAATGCTTCGAGCGTGACGGACGACGATGCGTCGCCGGATGATGACGACAACGATGACAATGACGACAACGACGACGCCTCGCCGGACGACGACGCCAGCCCGGCGTCCGGCGCCATCTGGGAAAACCTGCAACCCAGCGGCCTGCCCATCGGCAAGATTCTCGGCGACTCGACCGAGATGTCCAACGGCCCCGACCCCCAACCCGACCGCACCTTTGAGATCGCCCAGTTGGTCGAGATCGGCGTGCCTCGCGTGCGCGCCTCGATCGACTGGTCGCAGGTCGAACCGACGCGCGGCGATTTCACCTTCACCACTTCCGACGCGTTCATGAAGCATTTCACGGACGCCGGCCTGCAATTCGACGGCCGGCTCTGCTATGGCATCGGTTGGGCCGAGCCGGACGGCACCGACTCGTCGATGGATCCCGCCGACTTCGCCGGTTACGCCGGGGCCGTCGCCGGCCATTTCTGCGGCACGGTCAACTCCTATGAAATCTGGAACGAAGAGAACAACGTGCGCTTTTGGACGCCGCAGCCCGACCCCGACAAGTTCGGTTCGCTCATGAAGGCCGCGTACACGGCGATCCACGAAGCCTGCCCGCAGGCGCAGGTCGTGTTCGGCGGGCTCTCGTGCTTCGACCAATACACTTTGGTCGACGGATTTTATTACTTTCTCGACCTCGTGCAGCAGGCGCATCCGGATATCGGCAACTACTTCGACATCATGGCGATTCACCCCTACACCTTCGCCCAGGTGTCGTCGCCGGAGTGGATGTGGGAGTTCCGCGGCCAGGATGTCTGGCGCGACATGGCCGGCCAGATTCGCGTGGCGCGCGCGCGGATGGCGGCGATGGGCGCCGGCGACAAACCGATTTGGCTCACCGAATTCGGCTGGACGTCGATGACGACCGGCAACGACTTGCAGGCGGCATGGTTGGTGCGCGGCGCGTTGTTGTCGATTTCCGAGGGCGTCGAGGCGATGGATTGGTACACGTTCTACGATAACGACGGCTCGCAGCCGGCGGAGCAAGGCTATTTCGGACTGTACACCGACCCGGGCGCCGCGGGCGGCGCTCAGGCAAAACCGTCGTTCGGCGCCCTCCGCACTCTGATCGCGACACTCGGGCCGTTCCAATATGCCGCCGATTTCGCGAAACCGCTCGGCCTGCCCGACGACGTGTTCGGCTTCGCGTACAAAAATGTGAAGACCGGCGACCTCGCATTCGCCGGTTGGGATGCGCGCGGTTTGACCACGGCGCTCGAATTGCCGACGCCCAGCGGCGCCGCGGATTGCACGGTGACCGACGACCAGGGGAATGTCCTCGCGAAAGGCGCGCCCGGCGATTTCGTCTCGGTGAACCTCGGGAAGCATGCGATATACGTGACGTTCACCGTCAGCCGCTGATTGGGCCGCGAAAAACCGGCGCTCGCACGCGCCGCTCCGGAGGATCGCGTGGGCGCTGTCGAACAAAAGATTAAGGATTTCGCGCGCCAGCAGGGCGTGCCCGTCGTTGGCGTGGCCGGGCCGGAGCGGCTGGACGGCCCGCCGTCGCTCGACCCGACGTACACGATGCGCGGCGCGCGGTCGATCGTCAGCCTGGCGGCGCCGATGGACGTGCCGGCGATCGAGGATTTTCTCGCGAAGAAGTCGCCGACGCCGCACAACCTCGACCAATTGCGGATGAACCAGCAGCTTCATCGGGCCGCGTCGTTCCTGGCCGGCTACATTCGCTCGCTCGGTTACCGCGCCGCCGCCGTGCCCTCAAACAACACCTACCGGCGCTCGCCCGATATGTTCGCCACGCATCCGAGTTTTTCCCATCGGTTCGGCGCGATCGCCGCGGGCATCGCCGCGCAAGGCTGGTCGGGAAACGTGATGACCCGCGAATTCGGGGCGGCGATCTACCTGGGCACGGTCGTGACCGAGGCCGTTTTGGCCAGCGATCCGCCATTGCCGCCGCGCGCCTTTGTCGACGGCAATTGCCGCACGTGCAAGCTGTGCGAGAAAACCTGCGCCTCGGGGATGTTCGAGCCGCAACGCGAGGAATACGTGCTGTTGAACGGCGAGTTGCACCCGCGAGGCAAACGGCGCAATCTCGATTTCTGCAACGCCACGTGCTTCGGCCTGCACTCGTTGTCGCGCGACAAGACGTGGACCTCCTGGGGCACGCGCTGGATCCCGGAGTGGGTCGACAATCTGCCGGATGGCTCGAACAAACTGAAAGTGCGGTACGCGCTGCTCAAAGCCGGCTCGCTGTCCGGCGACTCGACGCCGCGCTACGATTTCATCCGGCGGATCGGCGCTCTGCTTTATCCCAAAACGGTCATCGACGAGTACCTCGACAGCCATCCGGAGAGCCGGCCCGAAGCGGAACGGTTCCGCGACTGCTTCCAGCCCTTCGCCAAAAAAATCGGTGTCGCCAACGCCGGCGACCTCGCCGACGAACGCATCCTCACCTGCGGCATGTGCGCAATGATCTGCGGGCCGACAGTCGAGGAAACCGCGCGGCGGTTTCGGCTGCTGGAGCAGGGCGGGTTGGTCGTGTCGGCGCCGGACGGAACGACCGCCATCGCGCGTACGTATCTCGAGGCGATCAAGTCGCGCAGTTGTCTGCCCAAAGTGAGCGCGTGGAAAATGCTGCGCGACGCGGTGGCCTCGACGCTGCTTTGGAGCCGGCATTATCTGGGCGTCGAGCCGCGGTCGATCATCCAGGGCTGGCGCTACGATCGCCAGTTGAAGCGAGCTGTTTCGCGATTGCAGCGGTGAAGGACGTGCGTGCCCTGCCGGCTGTGCGATGGCGCCGGGTGGAGTCGTGCCTGCCCGCCGTGCGGCAGGCCGTTCGGTGCTGCCGTGCGGTGGTGCCGTGCGGTGGTGCCAGCCACCTTGGCGGCGGGCAGCGACGACCGACACGGCACGCGCCATCGGCCGCGGTCTGCTGCCGCTCGCTGCCCAACGAAGTTTGGCGTTTCGTGAATATTCGGCCTCCCACAAAACTAGAAACCGTGTTTCACGCACGGTAATTTGCCGGCGATACTTACGGCGGACAGTCTTTCGCCTTCGTGGCAGGTGTTTCGGAGGATTCGGCCAGCGTTTGGCAGGCGCCTAATCAGGCGCGGGAGGCAACGGAACGAACGGCGGCAAGTAACAACCCGGCGGGAACTGGTAAACGGCGGCAGGCGGCTGTTGCCAGAACAGGTCGCGCGCGGCGCGATACGCGGTGACAAACATGTTATATGCGCCACGATGGTCCAAGCGGGCCTCTTTGGTCGCGGCGTGGCACAGCGGCTGCGGTCGCTTCTTCAAATCGTTCGGACGCGAATGCGGATCTTGCCGCAGCACCGCCGCCGCGCCCAGAACCTTGCGCTTCTCACTCACGAGCCGTTCGCGCGTTTCGGTTTCGACGGCATCGACCATCTCCCGCCACTTCGCCGCTCGTTGCCCCGCGGTCAGTTCG
>Ga0181520_10005488_pt1 | contig 20180 bp, 14 predicted proteins | sample PEATcosm2014_Bin_29_FD_132451 | JGI IMG/M metagenome (GOLD analysis project Ga0181520, IMG submission 132451) | Peatland microbial communities from MTU Mesocosm Facility, Houghton, MI, USA - PEATcosm2014_Bin02_30_metaG | ecosystem: Environmental > Terrestrial > Soil > Wetlands > Peat | place... | reverse complement strand
GAGGCGACCCTCGGGGACAGGCTCGAAGCCTCGATCTAGGCCTCGCCGGATTCACTTCCTCCTGATCGCCAGCAAGGTGAGATCGTCGTATTGGGAGTCCTCCCGGACTCCCCGATAGAGGAGATATCCCGGGTTCTCGGCGTCGGCGTAGGGAGTCTTGTCCAGGCAAAAGAGGCGGTACTGGTCGAAGTGCTTCTCGAGGAAGGCGTCGACCTGCTGATCGACGAGCACCGTGTCCTTCGAGGTGGCCGAGGGGTCCCGGTAGAGCCTGAACACCTTCTCTATCGACACGAGGGCGAGGATCTTCTCATGGAGGCTATCCCCGCAGGACCGGAAATCGAAGGAGAGGACCTCGCCGGCAGCCGGGTCGTGGTGCTTCTCGAGCCGATAGCTCCCGCGCGAGGCCACGGCCTCCAGGATGGCCGTTATCCTCTCGTAGCCGAACTCCTCGTTGTCCTGGCCGCCCGAATGGTTCTCGTGCGGCTTGTCCTTCTCGGCGTCGGCGCACTCGACGATCTTGTAGTCCCTGTCGCGGAAGTGGCGCTTGGCCTCCTCGATGCCGTCCGTGTAGAGCATCAGCGCGTCGCCGTGGTCGAGCGCGCGCGTGACCTGGATGAAGGGCTTCTTCATCTGGACCATGAAGCTCGCGAGGGGCCCGGCGGCCGGCGAGTCGGGCAGCATCTCCTCGACTAGGCGGCGCGCCTTGTCCTCCCAGACGTGGAGCTTGCGGTCGCCCGCCTCGCAGAGGTAGGCGACGCCGGCCTGGGAGTCCCAGACGCCGAGCGTGAAGGCGGCGAACCGCCCGACGAACTGCCTCTCCTCGAGGAAGTCGTTGATCTTGTAGGTCAGGTCCGTCAGGTCGATCGTCTTCGGCATGGCCTTCTTCCAATCGTTGAAGTAGTTGATCACCATCGTGGCGACCTGGACCATGATGAGGGCGGCGGACACGCCCTTTCCCGAGATGTCGCACTTGATGAAGAAATGATAGCGGGAATTGATGGACCGGAAGTCCCAGTAATCGCCCGAGACCCCCTTGGCGCCCTCGTAATAGCCGAAGATCTCGAAGTCCTTCTCGTCGCGCTTGCCCGTGCTGAGCTTCACCCTGGAGCCGGGCGCGGCGTCGAGGGGAATGAACATCTTCTGGATGCCCTTGCCGACGATCAGCTCCTTCGAGTCCTTGGCGGCCTTGACGAGCCCGGCGGTCATCTGATTGACCGTATCGGCCAGCGTATACAGCTCGTCGCGGGAGGCGACCTCGATCTTGGAGCCCTCCAGGCTCTCCTTGTCCTCCGTGTCGCGTATGCGCTCGATCTGCGCGACGAGCTTGCGGATGGGAACGACGATTACGGTGGACAGGATGAAGGCGCCCAGTATGCCCGCGCCGAGGGCGATGGCGGCGATGATGAGGGTCAGGCGGACGAGCTGGCCGGTCGCGGCGCGGACGTCGGCGGATATCTCCTTCGTGTTCACCTCGAGGCGGACCATGCCGCGGTACAGGATGCCGTCGCTGGGCCTGTACTCGAGGATGGGCTTGTAAAAAAGGTAGTTCGAGGATCTCGCGGAGAGGGTCGCGGGGTCGAAGGGAGGAAGGGAGCCGACGTTCCGGTCCGACAGGGCGCGCAGCTCGTCTCGGATGCGAAGATCGGCCGCGTCGAGCTGAGCGTTGATCTCCGATTTGCGCAGGTTGCCGGCGGCGTCGCCCTTGAGGCCGCCCTTCTCGGCGCCCAGGTCCCTCTTGAGCTTGAGCTCCTTGTCGATCGCCGTCGCGGCCTCGTCCTGAAGGGCCTTGGCCTTGTCCGGGACGAGTCGAGCCAGGGGATCGCTTCCGCCTGCCGCCTTGAAGGCGGACTGGCCGAGGACCACGGCCTCGCTCGCGTTGAGGGTGGAGGGGTCGAGCTTCGAGGCGATCGCGTCGTCGTTGGTCGCGTAGACGACTTCGCCGGACGCGACCTTGGGATCGGCTCCCAACCCGGTTATCGTAATATAGTTCGCTCCCTGCATGGCCTTGGCCTGGGCGGGGAAGAGGCTCAGCTGGGTGACCGCGTCCTCCTTGCCCAGGAAGAACCGGCCGCCCTGCGCGACGCTCTCGAGGAGGACTCGGGCCCGCTGGTCGAGTCCCATCGCCAGGTCCGAGCTCGTCCGTATGATCATGTTGTAGCCGAGGAAGATCGCGAGCATGAGGACGACGAAAATCACGAGGAAGGCGATGGTCAGGGTGAACTTGACCCTGAGCCCGACCCCGCGCCTCCTCAGGGATCGCGCGGTCTTGCCTTTTGCGGTCTTGTGCATGGGACCTCCGGTGACGAGGGCGATCGCGTCGCGTCGCAGGGCCTCGCCCTCCTGGGCCACGGCGATTATCTGCCTCGAGGAGAGGAGGATGCCGACGGCGGCGAAGGCGATGGCCATGAGAACGAAGACGTCGTAGATGGTGAAGACGTGGCTTCGCCCCGAGAACAGCCGGAAGGAAGGCTGGTACGAGGCGCTCACGCCGTATTTTATGGTGCCCGAGGCATCGACGGCGAGGATGGGACCCGTCCAGTACCAGCCCCTGGTCGAGTGGTAGAGGCCGATCCTGTAGCTGCCCGCCTCGACGTCCCCGACGGCGATGCCGGCGATCTCGCGGTCGGAGGCGATGCCGTAGTCGCCTTTCGCCAGGCTGAGATCGACGGCATAGGGCTCCCGTCCGTCGCGGCTGAAGGCTATGCGCTCGATGCGGCCGTCCGCGAGGAAGCCGCGTCCGAAGAGCCGCAGGACCCTGCGGTCGAGCTCGTCGCGTCCGGGCTGGGCGAGGGTGACGACCGTGTAGGGCTTGAACTTGTCGGCCTTGAGCAGGATCGAGGCCACGCCGCTGATGTTGCCCGTCGTATCGATCGCGGAGACCGAGAAGACGTAGTAGCCGTTCTCGACGTTGCCCGCGGAGTAGCTGTTCCCCGTGCCGAGCAGGCTGGGAGGCGGCATGCGGATTCCCAGGGAGCGCACGAGGCCGCTCTCGTAGGCCGTGAGGCCGGGAAGGGCGGGTCCGGCCGCCTTCCCCGACGAGACGGCGGACGCGAGCGGCCCCGAGCCGCTTTCGAGGGGACCCGCGTAGGCGAGATCCCAGGTATAGCCGGCCAGATCGTCGGCCTCGGGGGGAATCCAGCGGATAGTGAAGGAATTGGAGGCGAGGAAGCCCAGCTCGTCCGTATCGGGAGACATGACGATGGGCGCCGGGGGCGGGATGCGCTTCCTGTAATACGATATCCTCGCCGGGGGCGAGCGGTTGCCCGCGTTGTCCTCTACCGAGGCCCAGAGCGTCCAGTTGCCGTCCTCGGTCGCCTCCAGGCTCAAGGACGTGTCGGAAGCGTCCTTCTTGACCCCGCTCTTCCACAGCTCCGAGAGGCTCGGGCTCTCTTTGGCGGCCGAGGCCGCGCTCGCCTCGCCGCGGGTCTTCCTCCAAAGGTAGGCGTAGTCCCTCAGCCCCGCGGCGTCCTTGGGCATGTCTACCCTGACCTGGACGGCTATGGGCCTGGCGCGCTTGCCGACCGCGAAGTTGAGCGGGACGAGGGTCGGCGGCGGGGAGCCGAGGACGGGAACCATCGCGAGGATGCGGCTCCTGTCGCCGCTGTCGACTTCCCAGGCGACGTAGGTCCTCCCTCCATCCTGGATGGCTCGGGCGAAATTGACCAGTCCCGAGCCGGACGGATCGCTCTTGACGGCGAGGTCGGCGTCCTCGCTCGCCCAGCTTCCCCCCTTCGCGGAGGAAAGTAGTACCCGATTGGCCTTCAGCTTGTCCTCTAGGGCGAGGAGGGTGGGCGCGCCCCCGATTTCCGTGAGTTGCGAGAGCTTGAAGGAGCTCGGCTCGACGGCGACGGCGGCGGCGGTCTTGGGATCCAGGCTTCCCGTCGCGTCGATTCGCGCGGCCCAGACCTGCGTCAGGGTCGATTTGGCCTTGCGCCTCTCCCATGCGAGATAAAGCTTTCCTCCGAAGGGGACGAGCTGGGCCGCCTCGTTGTCGTAGTATTGCGCCCCCGCTTCCGAGCCTCCGGAAGGATCGGGGAAATCCGTCAGGGCCTTGGCCTTCGTCCAGGTCGCTCCGCCGTCGCTCGAGGTCTTGGACATGAGGGCGTAGCGGGACGACAGGTTCCCCTCGCCGAGGATGAAGGACTGGAATACCGCGATATCCCTGTCGCCGAGATTCGAGGAGAAGGGAGCGAAGTTCATGAGGAGCCCCTCGTCATCCGAAACGAGGGGCTCGAAGGCGCTCCAGGCCGATCCGTCGGCGCTTCTCGTGACGTAGATGCTCACGCTGCTCGGCTGGGCAGGGACGTTCGCGACGGTAGTCGCGCTCGCGACGGTAGCCGCGTTCGCGACAGTAGTCGCGTTCTCTGCTGCCGTCGCGCTCGCGGGGCCGTTGTCGCTCGAGGTCCCGGCGGACTGCCTTCCCTGAGTGGCGAAGACTATCCACCCGCCCGCGGCGCTCGGGAAGATGCGGGGCGCCACGGAGGTCCGCTGCGCCTCGATCTTTCCCGCGGCCTCGAAGGTCGCGCCCCCGTCGCGCGACAGGAAGACCTCTATGCTGGTGCCCGAGGCCGATATCGCTACGGCGATCGTCCCGCTTCGCGACTGCGTCGCCGAGTAGAGGATGGGCGGAGGGCCGATCGAGTCGAAAGAGTAGGAAGAGCCCGAGACCTCGCCGGGTATCCAGGAGCCGTCCTGGAAGCGGGCGAAGCGTATGCGCGCCGAACCCGACTCGCCGGAGGACTGCGATTCCTGCCAGATGAGGACGGGGCCCGACTTGGCGGCGAAGAAGGAGGGATACCTGCCCTCCGAGACGGTATCCGGAGCCTCCCAGAATTCGGCGCAGACCGGCAGGGCGGCGAGGATGAGGGCGATGGCGACTGCCGATCGCGAGATGATCCTTCCTGCGAGGCTGCTTCCTGCCATCAATACCCCAAGGTCTTCAGGTCGTTGTCGAGCTTGAGGACGTCCCTCGTCCTCTTGCCCGGGTCCGATAGCAGCTGCGACAGCTGGTCTCGGGCCTGGTTGTACTGGCTCGCGGCGAAGGACCGCGTAGCCTGATCGAGTATAGCCTGATCGGCGAGTCCCAGCGCCGGGCCGGTCGCCTTGCTTTCGATGGTCTTGATATCGCGCAGGTGGGCGTTGACCTGCCGATTGTTCGGATCGATGGCGTAGGCGGCTATCAGGTCGGCCTCGGCCATCCTGCGCTGGTCGCTGCGTCCCGTATTGAGCTCCCTCTCCGCCTTGGCCAGGAGGGACGCGACCTTGGCCAGAGCCTCCTTGGTCGGAGGGGGAAGGAGTATGCCCACTGCTATCTCCGCGTTCTCGTAGGCGGTCTTGAGCCCGGGGTAGCGCGGCTCCATCCTATAGAGGTCGGCGATCTCGGAATAGGCCCTGGTCGGATCCGCGGCCAGGAGATCGACGGCCTCCTTAATCTTGACGGGCAGGGATTTGTCGTACAGGTCCGGGTTGGTCGACTTGGATATCTGGAGATTGAGGAGGCCGGCTTCCGAGTTGAGGGGGAAGGTCACCGTGACGTAGCTCAGGTTATGCTGCGCCTCGACGAAGGCCGCGTCGGCGTCGCCTTTGCGATCCGACTTCATGAGGCTGTCGCCTTTGAGGTAGAGCTTGCGCGCCTGGGACAGGTAGTTCCCGATCTCGTAGTAAAGCGCGTCGCCCGGCTTGACCTCGCGCTTGTTGTTCGTGTCGCTCGCCTGCTTGACGAGGTTCTGCCAGTACTTCACCCGATCGTCGTCCGTGTCGTTGTCCTCTCGCCACAGCTCCTGCGCGCCGTTCAGGGATTCTGACGCCAGGTCGAAGAGTCCCTGACTATAGTAGGTCTGTCCCTCGGCCAGCAATCTCTCGTCTTCGTTGTTGACCCACTCCCTCTTCGATCGGTCGAGATCGGAGTTGATCGTCGAGTAGAGCTGCTGGAAATCGTCCCAGGTCTTGGGATCGTAATCGTCGTTCGAGGACTCGACGATTCCCTGGCGGCCGCTTTCGAGCCTGTCCTGCGAGTCCGTGAAGTCCTTCCTGATGACGGCGGACTTGGCGCCCTTGCCCTTGTCCTGGGCGATGAGCGTCTTCGCATCGGCGAGACGGGCCTTCGCGACCTCGATATTCTGGCGCGCCTCGCCGAGGGCGGCGGCGGCCGTCTTGATCTTGGCCTCGGCCCTGGCGAGGGCGGCCGCGCCGCGCGCCTGCAGCTCCGTCGCCTTCTTCCCGAGGTCCTCCATCCTCGCGCGGGCGGCCGCGAAGGCCGGGTCGGCCAGGAGAGCCGGGCTTTCCGACGCCATGGACTCGAGATCGCCCGATATCCAGAGCGTCAGGGCGGTCAGCTTGGGCCCCTCTTCCGCGAGGGAGGCCGCCGCCGCGGTGGGCGATGCGGGATCGGGCAGGCCCTCGGGTTTCGCCGCGTCCGTCGTCGGCAAACTGTCCGTAAGCGCGTCGGCCGCGCCTACCGCGGCCGTTCTCGCGGCCAGCTCCCGATCGACATAGTCCCCCTCGATCCTGCCTCGAGCGGCGACCGTAAGGTATTCCGCTGCCCTGGCCCCGGCTAGGGCCTTGTCGAGCCTCGCCGAGTAAGCCTCGAAAGCGTCATTGGGGCGCGAGTCCCCAAGCTTGGTCGTCGCCTCCTCGGCCGCGGAGGCAAGGGCAGGCCTGCCGGCTGCCTCCTTTCCCAGCTTCGCCTCGATCGCCTGGATCGAGGAGCGGTAGCCGTCCAGGGCGGCCCTCGGCTCCGCGACGGGAAGCGTCTCCTTGAGGCCGGACAGGTATGCCGCGCTCTGCGACGAGGCCGCGTCGTAGCTGGCCGCAAGCTCCGAAAGCCTCTGCCCGGCCGCGGCGAGGGCCCCGAGCTGAGTTATCCGTCCCTGGTCGGCGGCCGCCGCCTGTATCTTCGCGCGAAGGCCGGCGAGGTCGGGCACGAAGTCGCTCTCCGGCACGAGGGCCCAGTATCCCAGGACCTCGGCTCCGGGAGCTACGAGGGCGACCGCGCGCGAAAAGGCCGCTCCCGCATCGGCATAGGAACCGGCATCGTAGGCCCTTCCCGCGGCGGCGTAGGCGGAGTCCACGCTGGCCTGGGCCGCCTTCCCGAGGCTGTCCAGGATCGCGGCGCTTTGGGCGAGGAGGGCTCCTCCCATGCCCTCCGGCTTGCCCTTTTCCGCCTCGGGCTTCTTGTCGGGTCCCCAATCGTCGGGCCTGCCGCGCAGGAAGATGTCGAGATAGGCTAAATATTGGTACTCGATGGGAGACTTGCCTTCCTTGGGGAGGGCGTCATAGCTGCGCGCGAGGCCTGCCCCGGTCGCGAAGAGACTCTCGCGCAGGTTGCGGAAGTCCTCCAGGGCCGTCCTTGCCGGCGCCAGGGCCGCCGCGATCTGCTCCGGGGAACCCGATTGGAAGGCGGCGGCGAGGTCCGAGACCGACTTCAGCAATCCGGCTTGGGACGCGTCGTATGCGTCCGGCATGGCTTCGGCCTTACGGACCACTCCCGCGACGGCCTCCATGGTCAGCTCGTCGTAGCCGGCGTTCTCGAACTCGGGCTTGAAGAGGGGGAAGCCCTTCAGGTATTGGCGCAAAGCCTTGGCGTAGTCCCCGCCGTCGATCAGCGCCCTGCCCGCGCTCATCACGATCTTCATCGAGTCCTGGTTGACCAGGGAGAGCGAAGTCTCCTTGAGGCTGGTTATGGTCTTTTTCGAATCGGGGTTGTTCCGGTCGAGGCTATCGAGCTTCGCGAGGCGATCGGTGATCTCTTTGTTGTAATCGGGATCGACGCGGTTCTTGGCATCGCTCATGTAGGCAAGGAGCTCTTTCGCCTCCTTGTTGTACTCCTCGCGCACCTGATTGATCTTCCGGATGCGCTTCTGCGCCTGATCCGCCTTCTCGGGGAACTGCGCCCAAAACGTGCTCAAGGCGGCGAGGGCCTCGTTGTAGCTCTGGGACGAGATCTCGTCGTCGGCCTCGAGGAGCTCGGTCTTGGCGATTCGCTCCTTGATCGCGCCCGTGCGTTCCGGGGCGCTCACCAAGAGATCCTGGAGCCTGGCCAGGGCTTCCGAATAGCGCTTTTCCTGGATCAGGGAGTCGACGGGAACGAATATGTCCATCTTTTGGCCCATCGGCCACGCGAGCCTCCCTCCCAGAAGAAGGATGGCGAGGAGGAGAAGGGCGAGAGGCTTACGAGGCATGTACCGTGGGCCAATACCTTTCAAGTCAAGATGATACTTCGCCCATTTAGACGAGTCTGTTAATTTTCGGTCTCGGATGCCCTTAATTGAAGGAAGAACGGGCCGAGACGGAAGCTCGAATGCGCTCCGACCTTCGAGAATCAAGCCTAATCGGGTCGAGCAGGCTCCCCGATATAGAAATCGGAGGCGGAGCATAGTATACTTTTTGTTGAATATGAAGCGCGCAGCCGTACTCATCGCCCTCGTCTTCCTCATGGCTGTCGCGAGCGGGGCGAATGCCCAGAGCATATCCGATATCTACCAGCTTATCTCTAATGTACTCAATGTGGACCCCAATGCCGGCACTACGACCATGCGCTCCCTCCTCATACCCATGGGCGGCCTCGACGAGGGCATGGGTACCGCCTATTCGGCCGTCTGCACCGATGCCTCCTACTTCGAGTCCAATCCCGCGGCCTCAAGCCTCCTCGATTCCACCGAATTGTCGGTCTTCCACAACAATTGGATCGCCGATACCAAGATCGAAGGGGCGGTCTACACGATCCGCTACAAGAATTTCGGCTTCGGCCTCGGCGGCAAATGGCTCTACATTCCCTTCCCCGCGACGGACCAGTTCGGGGACCTCGTAGGCTCGGGCTACTATTCCGAGTCGATGGCGGGATTCAACGTATCCTACGATTTCTTCCCGGGCTTCTACTTCAGCGGCCTCTCCGCGGGCGCGACGGCCAAGCTCGCCTACCGCTCCATGCCCGTCGTCGACTCGGGCGCCACGGCGGGCAACTCCGCGCTCGGGGTCATGGTCGACACGGGCCTGCTCTCCCGCTTCAACCTCTTCAAGTTTTACTCGTCCAGGAACAAGAACTTCTCGCTCGCCTTCACGGCCAGGAACATCGGCCCTCCGGTGGAGGGCGATCCCCTTCCGACCGAGGCGACTTTCGGCCTCGGCTACTCTCCCCTCAAGCCCTTCCTCATCTCCTTCGACGTGACTCAGCCGATAAACCTCATGAACCTCTCGCAATCCGAGGAGACGAGCTTCGCCGCGGGCGGCCTCATCTCCGTGACCGATTTCTTCCAGGCCCATTCGGGCCTCCTCATCCAGGGTGGAAACCCGAGGTTCACCATCGGGTCGACCTTCGACCTCGATCTGGCGCGCATCACCGTCAACTATACCCTGGATCTCACGACTCAGTTTACGCCCCTCAACAGGATATCCATCCAGGCCGACTTCCTGCTAGGCGATCTCGGCCGCGCCGATATTGCGAAAAAGGTCGATACCCTATATCTTAAGGGCTTGGACGCCTACGCCCGCGGAGACGTCGACGGCGCGATCGCCCTCTGGGACGAGGCGTTGCGGCTCGATTCGACCTTCGACCCCGCGCGGGAAAGCCGCGACGCGGCGCAGGCATCCAAGGGGCTCAAGCAGACGATGACCGAGCTGCAGAAGATCAAGCCCAACCAATAGAGGCTTTTTAAAAATGCAGACGCATTTTTAAAAGCTACATTAACATTGCGCAGATTTCGCAGCGCTTCCTATAGGACGCAAGAAGCGCGAGAAACTGCAAAGCCAATTTCAAAACTAACCGAGTTTTGAAATTGGCTCAATAGTCTCGAAGGGGGCTTCGTGTGATACTCTCCATTGTCGCGCGGGTCCTCAATGCCGCGGTCATCGTCTATATCTTCCTTTGCGCCGCCAGGGTGCTCATGTCCTGGGTCCCCGGCCTCGACGCGGGCAGGGGAGGGGAGATCCTAGCCCGGCTCGTGGATCCCTACCTGTCCTGGTTCCGCCGGATAAAATTCCTCTCCTCGGGAGCCTTCGACTTCAGCCCGATCGCCGCGCTCGCCACTCTCGCCGTCGTCAACGACCTCCTCACTACAGTCGCCTACGCGGGAAGGCTCAGCGTCGGTCTCGTATTGGGCCTCGTCGCGGGAGCCGCATGGTCGGCGGCCGCCTTCATAATCGCCTTCTTCGCCGTATGCGCGATAGCCAGGATGGTCGCCTACGCCGCCCGCTGGAACTCCCTCCATCCGCTCTGGATGGTGATAGATTCCATGCTCAACCCGGTGCTCTTCGCGATCAACCGCTTCATCTATCGCGGCCGAATCGTCAATTACCTCCAGGGCCTCATAACCGGCTTCGTAGTCCTCCTCCTCCTACGCGTGGGCGGCGGGGCCCTCTTCGGCCTCGTCATCCGCAGTCTCGAGCGGCTGCCCTTCTGAGGCCGCGACCCTTGCCTAGCCCGAGGCGGGGCCGCCGCCTCCCCGGCCGGCAAAGGATAAATATCGATATCTGAACCGAAAGGGGTGCGCATGTCCAGCGATAAGGTAAGGCCCGAGGCCATCGCCTCGGCGCCCGAGGCGAGCGGTCCGGGAAAGGCCTTCGGCAGACTCTATTCCATCGTCGCGCGGCTCCGGGCGCCCGACGGCTGCCCCTGGGACAGGGAGCAGACGCCCTCGAGCCTTCGGGGCAGCGTCGTCGAGGAGGCCTACGAGCTCGTCGAGGCCATCGACGAAAGCGACGCTCCCCACGTCGCGGAGGAGGCGGGAGATCTCTTCCTCCTGGCCACGATGATCTGCTATATGCACGAGCAGAAGGGCTCCTTCTCGGTGGCCGATTCCCTCGCGGGGCTCTGCGACAAGCTCGTGCGCCGCCATCCCCACGTCTTCGGCGAGGCGGTGGCGGAGACGCCGGATGCCGTCCTCAAGCAGTGGGACGAGATCAAGGTCCAGGTCGAGGGCAGGCGCCGGAAGGACTCGGTCCTCGACGCCGTGTCCCGCGCCCTTCCCCCTCTCGAAAGGGCCTACAAGCTCCAGAAGAAAGCCGCCAAGGCGGGATTCGACTGGGCGCGGGCCGGCGATGTGTGGGCCAAAGCCCGCGAGGAGCTCCTCGAGGCGGAGCAAGCCTGCGAGGCTCTCGCCGCCGGAGGCGGAACGGCCCGCGCCGAGGCGAACGGCGAGGCGAACGCCGAGGCGAACGGCAGGGCGAACGGCGAGGCGAACGGCGAGACGGAGGCCGGCGATGCCTCTCGCCGTGCCGCCCTGGAGGAAGAGCTGGGCGATCTGCTCTTCAGCGCCGTCAACCTCTCGCGCTTCCTCGGCGTCGACCCGGCCATCGCCCTGCACGCGGCGAACGAGAAATTCTCTCGGCGCTTCAGGCGGGTCGAGACGCGAATGGCCGCGGCGGGCCAGGAGATGAAGACCGAGAACATGGCTCTCATGGACGGCTACTGGGACGAATCGAAAGCGGAGGAGAGACGCGCGAGTCTCGAACGCTCCATTTGAGCTCGGCCGCCGACCGACGGGACGCTTGCCTGTCTTCTTTGCGGGACGAAGGGCGAAAAGCCTATACTTCAATAACGAGATTTCCGTATATTCAGTCCATGTTATCTATCAGGAGGTCTCTATGTCGACTCCGACGTTCGCGGTCCTGCCCTATATCGTCAGCTCGCTCGTCTATTACCTGATCGGCGCCCTTTGGTACACCCCCCTCTTCGGCAAGGCATGGTCGAAGGAGGTCGGGATAAGCATGGGAGGGGACATGGCGGGAGCCAGGGGCAAATTCGTAGCCTCCATGTTCGGCCAGCTGGTCTCGACCTTCCTGTACGTAGCTGGCGTCTATATGATCATCATGATCGGCAACTTCTACAGTCTCGGCGGCGCTCTCCTGGCGGGCGGCTCCGTGAGCGTCTTCTTCGTCCTCTCGGTGAATTCCGGCAAGCTCTTCTTCCAGGGCAAGCCCAAGCTCTTCTTCATCGACGCCGGGTACTCTATCGTCGGCGCCTTCGTGGCCGCCTTGATCCTGGCATTCTGGAGGTGAGGCCGTGGTATACCTAATCCGTAACGTGCGAGTGGCTCGCGACTGGGAGAAGATGGAGGGCGCGGCCAAGGCCTTGCTGGAATTCTGGGGCAAGCAGCCGCAGGCGAAGAGCGTGGAGGCCTGGGGAAATATCGCCGGGCGCCAGGATGAATATCGATTCGTCGTCAAATTCGATTCCCTGGCGGACGAGGAGAAATTCGCCCTCAAGCTCTGGGACGATAAAGGCTACGAAAGCGTCATGATGCAGTTCACCTCGGTATTCGAGCTGGGAGAGGACGAGCTCGTTCGAGTCCTTGAGTGACTCTATAAGCCCATAATGCTCCGCAGCGTCGCCCGCCGCTCAGCGCTTCCCGGGACCTGGCACGGGGAGAAGCGCAGCGCCTCGCGACCGCCGCGCAGCACGGCGACCGAGTATTCGATGCCGAGCCTTTCGCCCAGCCAGGTCCAGGCCGCGGCCTCGGCGAAGTCCTCGGCCCAGCTGCCTGCCCCGTAGAGCGAGTCGAAGGGCGTCTTCGCGAGGGCCGCGTATTGGGCCTGAGCGACCGAGAGGGGCAATTTCTTCCCCAGGCCATAGAAGGCCGTCTCGTTCCGCTCGGGAATCGCATAGGCCTGCTCGGGCGTAAAATAGCCCGCCCACATCCCATTCGTGAAGTCCTTCGACGCGGCCGAGTCCGACGCGGCGGCGAGGTGCCGCTCGACGAAGGGCGTTGCGTGCTCGAAGTAATCGTAGATGTGGGCCGACTCGTGAGTCAGGGTCTGGATGAGGCCTTTGTACTTCTCCCCTCCCGCGCAGGCCGAGCGCAGCTCGATGCCCTTGCCGTCGTCGTAGTAGGGCGAGGAGTCGCGATAGGCGATCCAATCGGTCAGGCTCGAGCCGAGGACCCGCGAGTTGAGGATGAGGATGACGAGCATTGCGCCGTCCTCCCGGAAGACGTAGTCCGACATGCCCCCGCCGGCGAAGTTGTCGACGAAATAGACGCCGAGAAGCTTCGATTCCATCGTTCTCTTGAACGGCGGCGGCAGAGTCGCGTAGTAGTCCGCGAAGAGAGCCCGTTCGGCTTCCGTAGGTCCGTAGGCGGCGTAGGCTGGATTCCCGTCCATCTTCCTGAGATAGTCCAGGAGGACGGCCGGCGCCTCTCCCACCCTGGAGGCCACCGGCTCCGCCAGTGTCGCGCCGATATCGGCGCTGTAAGCCGAAGCCTGCTTGTACGGCAGTTTCCTAATGTCAGATAGGCTCGGCTCGGGGCTCCGGTTCCCCGCGCAGGCGCCGAGGATGACGGCGAGCGCGAAAGCGAAAGCCGGGGCGCGCGACCGAAATATTTTTCTCGTTTCCATTCCCTCATTATATCCCGCCCGCGTCCCTCATCACCGCGGCGCCGATGATCAAGCCGATCGGAACCCGGTGGTTTTGAAATCGAATCGATCGCTTGACCTTTCCGCGTTTTCCTTCGTATCTTGGTGCCAGCATAGCAGCCTAATCAGGCTAGTTCGGGGCGGGTCGGCGCTGACGGTAAAGCAGCGGCGCCGGTAGCTGCCCGGGGTCCTGTCGCGGCCAACGCGCCGGTAGGGACCTTTCGGCTGATTCACGAGGCAAGCGTATGAGGTGTTCCATGTCCGCCGTTCCCGCTCGCGCATTCCTCCCGACACCCACCCTCGCTTATCTCCTGCGGCAGCCCTTCCCCGAGCGAAGACGAAGGAGGGTTCGCGAAAATGGCAGAATCTCAGGGCAGGAACGGGATCCGGATCCGAGGTCTCCGTAAGGACTACCATCTCGGCAAGACGGTGGTGAGCGCGCTCAAGGGGATAGACCTCGACATCCAGAGCGGCTCCTTCGTCTGCGTGGCGGGTCCCTCGGGCTCGGGCAAGACGACGCTGCTCAACATGATCGGCCTCATCGACGCGCCGACCTCCGGCAGCGTCAGCGTCGCCGGCGAGGACATCCAGGCGATGCCCGAGCGCGCGACGACGCGCTATCGATCGCGCACTCTCGGCTTCATCTTCCAGACCTTCAACCTCCTGCCGGTGCTCGACGTCTACGAGAACATCAGGCTGCCCCTGATCCTGCATCGCGAGCTCTCCAAGGAGGAGAAGCACGAGCGCGTCGTCGAGCTCGCCCATGCGGTGGGCCTCGCCGATCACCTGAGGCACAAGCCCGCCGAGCTCTCGGGCGGCCAACGCCAGCGGGTCGCCATCGCCCGGGCCCTCGTGACCCGGCCCCTCATCGTCCTCGCCGACGAGCCGACGGCCAACCTCGACTCCGCGACGGGGAACGAAGTCCTCGAGCTCATGGAGAGCATCAACGAGTCGCGCGGCACCACCTTCGTCTTCTCGTCGCACGACCCGGCGATCATGGGCCGGGCCCGCCGGGTCGTGCGCCTCCACGACGGCCGCGTCGAGGCGGCGTGATGGAGCGCCTCGGCCTCTGCCTCAAGAACCTCGGGCGCCACGGCTGGCGGACGCGGGTGATCCTCCTCATCGCGATGTTCGGCGCGTTCGTAGCCTTCGTGTCCGAGAACGTCATCGAGGACGTCTCGCGGAAGCAGTCGGACATGTTCGGGCGCGCCTCCACCGGGCACTTCCGGATCGTCGACTCGGGCATAGAGATGGCGAACACCTTCGGCTACTACCAATGCAAGCCCGAGCAGATGCTGAAGCCCGGCGAGGTCTCATCGATCAGGACCTTCCTCGCGGGATTGCCCGAGGTCACGGGCTCCATGGAGCGCATAGTCTTCGGGGGCCTCCTCTACGGCAAGGGCGACTCCGAGCACGGCTTCAACGGCATCGCGATGGACATGGCCTCCTACGACCGCGACTTCACCGACCTGTATTACGCGAGGGGCGAGAAGGTGGCGCGGGGCGAGTCCGACGCCTGCGCGGCGAGCTGGTACGAGTACGAGGAGGAGAAGTACGTCGACGTCGGCTCGCGCTACGTCTTCCTCCTGCCCAACCGCGAGGGGGAGTTCGTGGACCGCTTCATCACCGTGAAGGGCGGCATCGACTTCCGCACCATGCCCAAGTCGACCATGGGATTCCGCGCCGTCTACTTCGACCTGGACGGCTTCCGCGCGGCGGTCGGCTATAAGGAGGCGCTGGCCACCGAGGTCGTCGGCTTCCTCGCCGACGCCCGGACGGCGGACAGGGTCCTGCCGCGCGTCGCCGCCTTCCTCGCCGCGGAGCATCCCCGGCTCAAGGTGGTCTCGTGGCGGGAATACGCGCCCATCATGGCCGAGATCGTCGTGGGCTTCGACGTGATGATGAAGTCGGTCGAGGCCATCCTCCTCCTCATCTGCGTCCTCCTCGTCGTCAAGCTGACGACCTTCTCGATCATAGAGCGCTACAGCGAGATCGGGACGATGCGCGCCCTGGGCTTCACCCGCGCCGACATCACGCTGCAGTTCGCGCTCGAGGGCTTCCTGATCATCGCCGCCGGCGCGGCGGCGGGATGCCTGCTCGGGACCGGCCTCATCGCCGTCCTGCACGCCTCGGGGGTCCGCAACAGCCTGACCTTCTTCGAATACGTCATCGGGGACGGCTTCGAGCCGAGCTTCCACGCGGCCAAGATAGCGGCGGTCGCCGCGGTCTTCGCCGGCGTCGCCGTCCTCGCGCCGCTCTTCCCCGCGATCCGCGGCGGGCGGCTCTCCATCCTGACCACGCTGGAAAAGAGGTAGCGCAGATGGAACTGATGCGGTATCTGCTGATGAATATCCTGAAGCGGCCGATGCGGACGGCCTTCATCGTCGCGGCGGGCGCCTTGAGCTCCGTCGTCCTCGTGTTCGCCTTCTCCCTCGGCGTCCGCGTGACGAACCATATCCGCGTCGATACGATCGCCAAGTGGACCGGACACCTGTGGGTCTCCGCCGCGAGGGACTTCGAGTTCAAGGAGGGGCGCGAGACCGACTACCGGCGCGAGGCGGCCGCCGTCGAGGCGTACCTGGCCGCGCGCTCGGGCGAGTCGACGGCCGTGCCCTGGCTGTGGGGCTATTGCGAGATGCAGGCGGGCACGAAGCGGGATTTCGTCCAGGTCGAGGCGACCGACTTCGGCCTCGACCGGCCTTTCAGGGACAACACCGAGCTGACGTCGGGCGCCTTCCCCGGCGCCGGGGACGAATTCGGCGTCGTCGTGACGGGCTCGATGGCCGACAAGTACGCGCTCAAGGTGGGGGACAGCGTCACCCTCTTCATCCCCTCGGCCTTCGGGGCGCGCAACGCGATGGACTTCGTCGTGACGGGGATAAGCCGGGCCTCCGCTCCCTGGTACGAGGACGTCCTCGCCGTCCGCGCCGCCGACTACCTCTCCATGTCGGAGCTGACCGGCCTCTCGCCCTTCTACAAGGTCTACGTGAAGGACGAGGCCCGCATCCCGGCCATGGTGAAGGATCTCGCCAAGCTGGCGCCGGACTTCCGGGTCAAGGGCTACCGCGACGACGACTTCGTGCGATTCCTCCTCTCCCTCGGGACCAGCGACATCGCCATGTTCGGCGCCATGGCGATGATCATCTTCCTCGCCCTCCTCATCGGTATCAACTCGATCATCCTGACCAACATCTTCGACCGGCGGGACGAGATCGGGACCCTGCGCGCCCTCGGCTTCTCGAGGAACACGGTGCGCAACCTCTTCTTCGGCGAGTCCCTCCTCTCCCTCCTCGTCGGCTACCTGATCGGCGCGGGGATCGTGGCGGCGATCGGCGCCTATTTCGAGTCGCGGATCGTGCGCCCCCCCCTGCTCATGCTCCAGTACATGTTCGGGATGACCCGCATGGGCATCGATTTCACTCCCGCGACGGCCCTCCTTCCCTTCCTCCTACTCTTCCTCCTCCTCTTCCTAGCCTCCTACCGCAGGATCGGCGCGGAGGCGGAGAAGCAGGCGGTCGCCCAGATGGCGAGCCGCTGACATCGATCGACCCACCGGAGGCATCATGAAACGAATCTTGTACCCGGCCCTCGCCGTCCTCGCCCTCGCGACCGCGGCATCGGCCCCCGCCCTCTCCGCGCAGGACGCTGCCCAGGGCGCCGCTCCGGGCGCGGCATTCCCGGAAGGCGACGTCGCCGCCTATATCGACTCGGTCGACGCCGCCATGCTGCCGGTGAATTGCAAGGCCCGAATGGCCATCGTGGACAGCTACTCGACCGGCGACGACCGCACGAGCGCGGGCTTCTTCGTCCGCAAGAACAACAGGGTCGTCTGGGTCGCCACGGCTCCGGCCTCGCAGGTGAACTTCGCTCTCCTGCGCGACGAGGACACTTTCTACGAGCGCTTCGCCACGACCAATAAAGTCGTCAAGACCTCCGCCACGTCGAACGACCGCGGCGGAGAGACCTCCAACCTCGACCTGACGCGCTTCAACACCAACCTCGATTACAAGGTCGCCTACCTCGGCGCGGAGGAAGCGGGCGGGAAGGCCTGCTACCTCTTCGAGCTCCGCGCCAAGAACCGCAAGCTGGCCTACAGCCTCGTGCGCCTCTGGGTCGACCGGTCGACCCGAATGCCGGTCAAGAAGGCCTTCTACGCCGTGTCGGGAATGATGCTGAAATACTACGAGGTCACGGAGGTCGAGCTCGCCGGCGGGCGAGCCCGGGTCATCGGGATGAAGTACGTGGATGCCCTCAAGTCCGAGGATACGAGCGACCTGCGCATCTACGACATCACTCCGGTGGCTCGCATCCCCGATCAGTTCTTCACCAAGGAATACCTGGAATCGGGCCGGCTGTATCCCTATCAATTTTGAGAGACGCGGGATCAGTCATGAAGCCGAGCCTAACCCTCGTCGCGATTCTCGTCTCGCTCTCCATCCGCCTCGTCGCGCAAGCCGACCCGCAAGCCGACGCGCAAACCGCCTCGCAAGCCAGCTCGCAAGCCGACCCTCAAGGCGCCGCCCCCCAAGGCGCCGCGCAAGGCGAAGGAGGAGCGGGGAACCTCTCCTTCGCCCTGACCGGCACCGTCGACCCCCAGGTCGCGTATTCCTTCCAAAACGAGGATTCCGCCTTCGCGGGTCTGGCGCCCTATACGAACGCGAGCGCCCTCGGGCAGATCGACGGCAAGCTCTCATTCTCGCGCGAGTACACCAGCCTGGGCCTCCTCGATTTCACCTATGACGATGCCGCCCTCTTGAGCCCGCAGGACGGGTCGACGATCGAGTCGCAGACCTTCACCGTCAACGAGCTCTACTCCGACCTCAACTTCGGGGACCTGCTCTACCTGCGCCTGGGGAAGCAGCGGCTATCCTGGGGCGCCGGCTACGTCTTCAACCCCTCGGACCCGGTCAATCCGCCCAAGGATCCCACCAACCAGCGGGCGATCCTCGAGGGAGTGCCCGCGCTCAAGGCCGAGATCATCGCCAAACCCGTCTCGCTGATGACCTTCGCCGTCCTGTACGACGACTATACCCAGGCCGGCTACGGAGCCAAGCTCTCTACCTCCGCAGTCAAGGACAGCGACCTCTCGCTCTCCGGCTACTGGAGTCCCAGCCAATCCTGGACGGGGGCGCTCAACGCGTCGACGGCGCCCTTCTACGACCTGCCGGGCTGGGACACCGTCCAGCTCTGGTTCGAGGGCAGCGCCTATGGCGAGGCTCGCTACGAGGGCTACGCCCCCGGCGGCATTCCGGGGGCGGCCGAGACCGCCGTAACCCAGGGGACGCAATACGCGGCCTTGCTGGGCGGCAGCGCGCAGATACCCACGCTCAAGACCGTCGCGCTCGCCGAGTACTACCACCTTTCCGAAGGACTATCCGCGGACGAGCTCGCGGCCGTCTACAAGGCGCTCCGCTCCGCGAACCCTCAGGTGAAGGCCGCCTCCTCGGGCTGGTACGCCGAGCTCTCCCGCAGGCCCGGCCGCGAGGCTCGCGACTATCTCTTCGCCTCGCTCACGCAGGCGACGATCACCGACGACGGCAATCCGGTCTTCGACAAGATCGCGCTCTCCGCCACCTGCCTCTTCAATCTCGAGGACGGCTCGTGGTACGCCTTCGGCGACCTCGGCCTCATCTTCGTCAAGGATACTTCGGTCGACCTGACCGCCTCCTGGGCGGGGGGCGGGGCGGACAGCGAGTTCGGGAACTCGCCGACGCGGCTCTGCCTCGGCCTGGAGCTCAAAGTGTTCTTCTAGCCGATTTCCGCGACGAGGGAGCGCAGCGTCCTCGCGTCGGCGGCCAGGGACTCTTCGCCGGCGGCTCCCTCCGGGCGCGAGGCGCAGAGGAGGACGAAGCTCCCCATCTTCGGGTCCTGCTCCGCGCGCCTGAAGGCGAGGAGCCGCTCCTTCCATGCGCCTTCGTCCTCGGCGACCGCGCGGGGCCTCCCGTCGCGGCCGGCGCACCTCGCGAGGACGAGGCCGGCGAAGCTCCCCGCGCTCAGGAGGGCCGCGGTGGCTTCGGCGGGCTTCGAGCCAGGCAGATCCTCCCAGGCCAGCCGTATGAAATCGTGCCGAGCCGCCTCGGCCAGGGCGGCGATCTGCCCGTAGCCGCCCAGGCTCGTGCCTCTGGCCATGGAGATGCAGAGCATGATGCCCTTCTTCGCGGCGCGATCGCCGAGGCGGAGGAGCCCGGCCTCGGCCCGGCCGTCGCGCCGGCCCGCGCAGGCGAAGACGCGCATCATCGGGGCCTGGAGCCTGGAGGCGATCGCGAGGAGGGCGTCGAAGCGCCGGAAGCCGTCGTCCTCGGAGCCGGTCCGGTAGAGGGTAGCGTAGGAGACCGTGGTCAGGCCCGCCCTGAGCGTGCTCATCATCGCGCTCTCGGCCGCCTCGAGGTCGCCTACGCCGATATGCGCGTCGGCCGCCCATTCGACGGCATCGAGGCGAGCGGCCGAGGCGGCCGCTATGACGCCCGAGATGTCGCGGGTAAGGCAGGCTCCGGAGCAGACGCCGAGGCGGATCATGCTGAATAGTACGCGAGGGCGGCGCTTTCCTCAAGCCGAGGGCGGCGGATTTTTCTTTTACATGGGCCGCCCGCCGTCTATACTGACGAAATGGTCCCTCTCTCCCCGGCGGCGCTCCAGCGCGGGCGCAGGTCCTTTTTCGTCTTCAACAGCCTCAACTCCGCCTCCTTCGTCCTCCTCTCCGGGAGCTTCATAACCCTCTACGCCCTGAGCCTCGGGGCCTCCAACGCGACGATCGGCCTCCTCAACGCCTTCGCCTACGGGACGTACTTCTTCCTCCCCCTCGGCAAGCGCATGGTGCAGGGCCGGTCCATTCT
>Ga0181520_10005486_pt1 | contig 20186 bp, 10 predicted proteins | sample PEATcosm2014_Bin_29_FD_132451 | JGI IMG/M metagenome (GOLD analysis project Ga0181520, IMG submission 132451) | Peatland microbial communities from MTU Mesocosm Facility, Houghton, MI, USA - PEATcosm2014_Bin02_30_metaG | ecosystem: Environmental > Terrestrial > Soil > Wetlands > Peat | place... | reverse complement strand
GTACCACGGCGCCAGAATACGGAATGGGAACTGGGCGGTGCCCTCGCTCCAGCCGCCATCGTTTTCCCTCGCCTGGACCTCCAGACGGTACGCGCCAGGAGCAAGGCCGGCGAACTGCAATTCGCGCTGATCGGTTTCCGTCCAACCTTGGCCTGCACCTCCCAACCGGTACCGGAAAACGACTTCATTCTGTCGGGGCGCATTGAGAGCCGAGTACCTCGCTACAAGCGGTTTCGACCGGATTCCGAAACTGGGGTCGGAGATCCCTGAAACATCGTTTTGTCCTACGGCAAGCCGGGTAAATACAACCGCCAGAGGTGTCCCGTATTCCTGAGGCGGGAGGGGCTTGAAGCGTGAAAGCCCTCCACTGGTTCCGATCCAGATGGCGCCATCCGGCCCCTGCGCGAATCCGTTCGTGTCACAGTCGTCCCACACCAAGCCGTCGTTCATGTCGTAGTGCGCCCAGCGGTGGCCGTCCCAAACATCCACACCGTGCTGAGTGCCGGCCCACAATCGTCCGCCAGCGTCATATTTCAGGAAATAAATCATCCCGTCGGTGCCAGGTCGCTGCACATTCTTTTCAATCACTATGGCGTCGGCCTGGGCATGAATGCGATCGATGCCGCCTCCGAATTGGTAGCCCACCCAGATAACGCCGTTTGGCCCGGCGCCCAGTGAAAGCACTGCAGTGTTGGTCAAGCCGTTGTCGCGAGTGAAGGTCTTCCACCGGCCGGCTGCGAATTCGAACACCCCGCTGTCTCCGCCAGCCCACATTATCCCGTCTGTCCCCTGCACGACGCCCCATATCCGCGTAGCCGGCAATTCGGTGATGCGGGAGAATCTCAGGTTAGGCGCCGGGGCCATGAACAGACCTGCCTCGGTGGCAGCCCAAAGGCGATTCTCGCGGTCGATGCGGAGATCGTACACATTTTTCCCGGTAAGACCCTCTGCATCGCCGAACCACTTTGCTGAAAGGGATCGGGGATCGATGCGAGCCACGCCTCGGCCTTCGGAGCCTGCCCAGATATCTCCGTTGGGTGCGGAGATCAAACTATGCACGATGACGGCATCGAATCCGCGCACGGTGGTGAATGCCCCGCCGGATTCTGGCTTCGCCTTTCGAAACAATCCCGAGCCCGTGCCCACCCATAGCGAACCGTCCTTCATGGGGAGAATTCCGTAAACGTACTCGGCGGCAAGACCGCTGTCGGTGGAGTAGCTCTCCCACTCCCGGTAGCCGCGCCAGAGGACCAGGCCCCGCCCCCCCAAGCCGATCCAAAGAGAACCCTGGCGGTCCTCCAGCACCGTGTCGACTGAACCGCGAAGGCCGGCCGGGCGGCTGATCTTCCGCCACCCATTCTCGTCCCTGATCAACAACCCGTCGTGCGCCGGAAGCAAGAGCCGTCCATCGTGATCGAGAACCGGAGATTCGCGAATGATTGCGGGCGGGTCTGGCAGTTGCGGCCTCTCAAACTTCGCCCTGCCCGCCGGCCAGACGAAAATCCCCAGTCCTTCCGCCGCCGCCCAGAGGTTCTCTGAACGGTCTTTCCTGATGCTGAGTATTCGCGCGGGCGGAAGTCCGCTCTCGCGCGAAAAGACTCTTGTCCCCTGAGCGTCCATCCGGCAAAGTTCCAGCCCGCAACCGTACCACACCGCATCTCCATCGATAAGGACCCCACTGGCCTGCGGACCGGAAGTTCCATTGGGCTGGGGGAATTTGCGAAAGGCAATTTCATGGTTGCCGGGTAAGGAATCCATTTCCACGAGCCCGGCGTCGGTGCCGAGAAATGTGTGACCTTTGCCGTCCGATTGGATGCCCTCCCTGCTTAGTACAGTTTTGAAAGGGGTTGCGAGCCTCTCAAAGCGGTTTCCAGAGAGACGGTAGAGTCCGAAGTTGCCACCTGCGAGCAATAGCCCGTCAGGAGTCTCGCCGAATGAGGCTTCAGAATTGAACGGGATTCCCTGTGCGGGTCCAAACAGGTCGAAGCGATCGCCATCATAGCGGTAGATGCCGTTTTCAGTACTTAACCACATGAATCCAGTGCGGTCCTGGTAGATTCTTCTGACCGTGAGGTTGGTCAGGCCTTCCGCTGCGCCAAAGCTGCGAAAGCTGTATTCCTGGGCGCAGACTACCTCGCCAGCCAGTGCCAGCAAGGCGAACGCCAGCGGAATGAGTCTACGCCACACGTTGTAAGTATCGTCTCATTCATGCAGACTGTGTAGCGCTGGAATCTTATTTTCCAGCGTCTACTGTGTCAATTTTGTACAGAAGTTCAACGCGAAACATTTATCGCCGCATCGGCAATCGCGGATTTACTTCATTTCTGCCCATGGCTTCAGCGCATCCAGTTCGCTCGCCGCAATCTTCTGCGGCAGCGGCGCATAGCCGAGCGACGCGCATTGCTTCTGCCCGGTTGTCAGTGCCCACTTCAGCAAATCGGCCATAGCTGCGCGTTTCTCTGCGCTCACGCCTTGAATGGGCGCAATCAGCCAGGTAAATGTGCTGATGGGGTACGCGTCTGGGCCCGGCTGGTTGAGGATTCCGAAACGCGCATTGATTTGCGCATCGGGACCACGCCCCACCTTCGCGTCAGCCGCGGCCGCGGTGATGCTGGCCAGATCGGCCTTGACGAAATCACCGTCAGCATTCTTCACCGCTCCATAATTCAGCTCATGCTGTATGGCGTAGATCAGCTCCACATATCCAATGGAATTGGGAGTCTTGTTCACCAGGTTCGCAACGCCATCACTGCCGGCGGCTCCCGTGCCCACCGGCCAGTTCACGCGCGCCCCAAATCCTGCCGACGATTTCCATTCCGGTGAAACCAGCGAGAGATAACTCGTCCATACAAATGTGGTGCCGCTGCCGTCGGTGCGATGAACCACCGCGATCTCCGCATCGGGAAGGTGCGCGCCATGATTCGCCTCAGCAATGCGCGGGTCGTTCCACTTGCGAATTGTCCCCAGGTAAATGCCGGCCAGCACCTGCGGAGTGAAGTTGAGCGTCCGTCCCAGCGCAGGCAGGTTGTAAATCGGCACAACGCCGCCCAGAACCGTCGGAATCTGGATCACGTTCTTGGCCCCCGGCGGACCTTCCGCAGTCATCTGCATATCTGAAGCAGCCAAGTCCACCTTGCCCGCGTCCAACGCATCGATTCCCGCCTCCGACCCCACCGCGTCATAGCTCACTTCAATGCCCGAGGCCTCAAACCACCTCCGGTAAAGCGGCGCAGCCAGCGTGCTCCCGGCCGCGTGGAGTGCTACGTGCGGCTTGTCGGACTCTTCATTTGCATTCCCCGCCCCTGCCGCACCGCTCGCGATCGCTGCCAGCAAACGCGTCACTATCTGGTCGGCCAGGTCGTCAGTAATGCTGGCAGTGCGGAATTTGCTGGGCGTCACCATGTATGACCAGAGCGTCTGCCCAGTGCCACCCACCAGCTCCACCGAGAGATACCCCTGGTATACGGTCTGCGTCGCGCCACCAGAATGCGGATTGAGCTTGATTGTCCCCGTTGCCCAGATATTCGATTCGCCGCGCAGCGTCACATCCGGGTTCGACGCGCCTTCCACAATCTTGAGCCGTGCGCTCTTCTTCAGCCGGTCGATAATCCTTTGCCGCAGCGCTTCGGCGGAGTTCCCGCTGCCTAACTGCGCCACTTCAATCGTGTGAATCCCGGCCAGCCGTGTGTGCGTTTGCGCATCGGCACAATACGCAAATACCGTAGCCACCAGCACAGCGGTGGCCGCGCGCAGGAACACTGCGCGTCGGATTCCTGGATGTCGTTGGGCTTCGCGGCCAATCGGATCAGTTCGTTCGAGTAGCATCCCTCGGATGACCTCAACTATCAGTCTGCAACATGAGGCTTGGCTTTTCATGAAAATGCTACGCAACGCGCGCCTCAAAAATCGATGTGCACCCGCGCCGTAGTCACGTACACCGGCCCGCGAGCAGCGTTGTACCCGGGATGCCAGACCTGCGTCCCGCCAAGCGTGCCGAACAGCCCGCGCCAGAGGTGCGCGTTGTAATACCACTCGATAAGGTCCTCGCGCGCGTAGGTCAGCCCGCCATCCCCAAGCAGAAATCCCTGCCCGCCGTAATGAAGGTAGGCCTGGTGATCGCGCTTGATGGCGTTCGAAACATAGGCAACGCCCAACTTGTCGTTGAGCCGGTGCCAGCCGTGACCCGCATAATCGCCGCCAAACAGCACCGTCTGGCCTACTTCGGTGTATGCGAACAACTCGTGCTGATCTTCGTTCCACCCAAAGCGACCGAAGAGCCGCAGGCTGTCAGTCACTTCCTGCTCGGTGTTCAATCCGAATCCGTATTTCACGGTCCCGAACTTCTCCGTCGCCGTGATCTCCGGCGTCGAGGTGGCGCCGTCAAGGTACTCATTGACCGATTCTCGATAATCGCCCATGTGCGCGCGATTCACGTAGCTCAGCACGCGGATCGCACCCACGCGTTTCGTCTTCTGCCACGGCGAAAGCAGCCCCTTCCTCAGTTCCCACTCCCAGTTCTGCCCGTTGGCGCGGTTGAATGCCCAGTCCAGGTCGATGCCATTGGCCACCACCGGCATGGCAAAAATGCCGTAGCGCGCCGACCACACCCGGTCGTCGTACTCGATCAGGCCGCCCACGGTGTAACCGCGCGTGTCGGCCGCGTAGTCCCATGCACCATTGTTGTCAATCGTCCAGTTGGTGAATTGCAGATGGCTGTCAGAGCCCACCGAGTTCACATCGAATGTATCGGGCAAACTCATCTTGCCGACCCGTATCTCGAACCGGCGCACCGGAACCTTAGTCGCCAAGGCGAGCGGCCCTCGGTCCTGGTCAGTCATCTCACGAGTCAGGCCAATGATCTGGTGAATCTCACCACGAGAGAGATAGGGCAAGACACTCAGGTTTGGGTTGCGCACCACGTCGAGATTCGTCTGCCCGGCCAGCCCCAATGCCTGCGAGATTCCCCGGCCGCCGGCGTTTTCAATGTCGACGATCAGGTCGGTATTGAACCGCGTGTTGGGCTTGAGCTGATATCCCAGGTAAAGCGTCCCCACCTCCGACGCCTTGTACTCAAAGATGTCGCGCAGGCTGTTCGTTCCCTCGTAGGGAGAGTGGAAATGTCCGTGCATCTGGAAGATGCTGTTTACCTGCCCCGAAACCCAGTAGCGCGCATCCTCTGAATGCGGCGCCATCGAAAGCACCGGCGGGTTCGCAGACTGAGCCTCGGCTCCATTGGGATCTTCAGCAAAACCGGTCGTTGCCGCCGGCACCCTGTCCAGCATTGGCATGTACGGCGGCCGGAATGGCATCTGCCATGCGAACTGGAAATCAGAACCCGCTGTCGCTTTGCCGGCCTGCGGGATTGGCGCCTGTGGAACCTCTTCGGCTATCTGAGCATAGGCATGCGTCCCGCCGCCGCCCGCAACAAGGGCAGCCAGCGCAATTCCAATCGGCTTGGCGAAGCGTGCGGGCATACAATATGGGGAAAGGGTTCTATACCCCCACTGGGTAAATACTATACCCCCGGTAGGTACTGTCAAGCAGGAGAAAGCCAAAATGTCGCACATGGATCGCGAAAAACTCAAGCTCCTCCAGCGCCTTCGCAAAGTTCGCGGACAGCTCGATGCCGTTGAGCGCTCGCTGAACGCCGACGAGGACTGCGGCGGCCAACTCATGCTGCTCGCCGCCGTTCGCGGCGGCGTCAACGGCCTCATGGGTGAGGTGCTCGAGACTCATATCCGCTTTCATCTGGCCGACGGCGCCAAGGAGCAGATTGCCCCCGAACTGGCCGAGGATCTGATTGACCTGGTCCATGCCTATTTGAAGTAAACTCATGCCGCTCAAGGTATTTACGCGGCAATCGCGAGAGCCCTCTCGTCGCTGCCTGAGCGGCCATCGAACCAATGCCCATCGTAACCAATCGATGCCTCCAATATTGTTAAGTTTCGGTTGATTGCCTGATTGCCCTGTTTTCCTCTCTGGTGCGCAGCGACCCTCTTCCGGCCTCGCCGCAATGTTCACCCATCACATCACATCATTTTTCAATCTGCGTATAATCTCCCCCGGCCAAGAGCGAATCTCTGCTTTCGGCGAATTTGACGCCGCAACAGTTACCCGGCGCCTTCCCAACGGAAGCGCCTTATTTTGCGGCATTTAAGCTCGCCTGAACAACAGAGAGCCGCCGGATCCACCGGCCTGCGCGATTCAGTCTCGCCAGCCGGGGTCCCGCCCATTGGAGCGTGAACCATGTCTACACAGGCAGTCGAATTTGAATTGAAGCTGGCGCGGCGCATGTCCCGCCTGGGCACGGAAACGGCTTTTGAAGTCCTCGCTCGCGCCAAGGCACTCGAGCGCCAGGGCCGCAGCATTGTCCACCTTGAAATTGGCGAGCCCGACTTTGCCACTCCGCCCAACATCGTTGAAGCAGCGGTGGATGCCCTGCGCGGCGGATACACCCACTACGGTCCCTCCGCCGGCCTGCCCGAACTGCGCGAAACCATCGCGCAATACGTGAGCTGCACCCGCCGCGTCATGGTCGATCCCGCCGAAGTCGTCGTGGTTCCCGGCGGCAAGCCCATCATGTTCTACATCATGCTCGCGCTCATCGACGAAGGCGACGAGGTCATTTACCCCAATCCCGGATTCCCCATCTACGAGTCGATGATTAACTACGCCGGTGGCGCAGCAGTGCCCGTCCAACTGCGCCAGGAGCGCGAATTCCGCGTCGACATGGATGAACTTGCCGGGCTCATCACGCCGCATACCCGCCTCATCATCCTCAATTCGCCGCAGAACCCCACCGGCGGAGTTCTCGACCGCGCCGATATTGAGGCCGCGGCGCGCGTCATCGGCGATCGCGACATTATGATCCTCTCCGACGAGATCTACAGCCGCCTGCAATTCGAGGGCGAGCCGTTCTCAATCATGAGCCTGCCCGACATGAAAGAGCGCACCATCCTCCTCGACGGCTTTTCAAAGACGTATGCCATGACCGGCTGGCGCATCGGCTACGGCGTCATGCGCGCCGACCTGGCCGCGCAAATCACGCGCCTTATGACCAACTCCAACTCCTGCACCGCAAGCTTTACCCAGCGCGCGGCGCTCGAAGCGCTCAGTGGCGACCAGAGCGCTGTCCGAGTGATGCGTACCGAGTTCGAGCGCCGCAGCCGCGCCTTTGTCGACGGCCTCAACAAAATCCGAGGCTTCAAAGCGCTCATGCCCAAAGGCGCATTTTACGTCTTCGCCAATATTGAGCAAACCGGCTGGAGTTCGAAGGCTATCGCCGATGCATTGCTCGATGAAGCCGGGGTCGCGGGACTCGCGGGCACTTCATTCGGCCGTTACGGCGAAGGCTTTATCCGCTTCAGCGTCGCCAACTCCATGGACAACCTGATGGAAGCCCTGCGCCGCATTGAACTCTGGGCAAAGAGCAACCTGTAGCCAAGCAACGCCGGTCTCCTGACCGGATGTAGCGCGGGCGTCCCCGCCCGCGCAGCGAATTGATACTGACGACCACCGGACGCGAGAAGGAGCGAAACATGGCGATCAAGGATGCAACCACAGGACTCACCAAGCGTGAGTATTCCGTGGCCAAGCTGGAAGAAGCGGCGTGGCTGATGCGCGGATACAATCTGGTCGCGCTCTGCGCGGCCGGCTCGGGCCACGCCGGCGGCACGCTCTCTGTCATCGACCTCGCCGCGGCCCTCTACCTTTACGCCGCCGATCACGATCCTTCGCATCCCAACTGGCCCGATCGCGACCGGATTATTTGGTCGGCAGGTCACAAAGCGCCAGCGCTCTACGTTTCGCTCGCCGCCGCCGGCTTCTTCCCGCTCGACGACATGGTTACGTTGCGCAAGCTCGGCTCACCTTTTCAGGGGCACCCGCATTGGCTCAAACTCCCGGGCGTCGAAGTCTCAACCGGCTCGCTCGGCCAGGGTCTCAGCATCGCGGTGGGAATGGCGCTTGCCGCGCGCATCGATCATAAAGGCCACAAAGTCTTTTGCATCATGGGCGATGGCGAGCAACAGGAAGGCCAGGTGTGGGAGGCGGCCATGGAGGCCGGACATTTCGCCCTCGAAAACATCATCGCCATCATCGACTGCAATCGCCTGCAGATCGATGGCTGGGTGAAGGATGTGATGGAAGTGGAACCGCTGGCCGAGAAGTACGCAAGCTTCGGCTGGCGCGTGCTCACTGTCGACGGCCATAACATGAGCGAGATTGTGGCCGCGCTCGACGAGGCATGCGCCTTCACCGGCAAGCCCACCGTCATCCTCGCCTCAACAATCAAGGGCAAGGGCGTCAGCTTTATGGAGAACGTTGCCGGATGGCACGGCAAAACGCCCAACCGCGCTGAGCTCGATGCCGCGCTTACCGAGCTCGGTCTCACCGATCGCATTCCTGTCGAGGAACTCCTCGCCAGCGCGCGACTGTATCAGGCCGAAGCTACACAAAAGCTCGACGCCCGCATGCCGCGCTTCTCACGCAACTACTGGTGGAACATGCGCCAAGCCACCGAACCCGAAGCGATGCGAGTCGCCATGGAGCCCACGCGCAAAGGCTTTGGCCAGGCCCTTGCAGAATGCGGCAGCGACGAGCGCATTGTGTGCATCGGCCTCGACATCTCCGGCTCCATCACCATCTCCGATTTCTATGCGGGCCACCCCGAGCGCGCTCCGCGATGGATTTCGATGGGCATCGCCGAGCAATCGGCCACGGCCGCTGCAGCAGGCCTGGCCCGCGAGGGCAAACTGCCCGTGCTCGGCTCCTACGCTACATTCTCTGCGGCGCGCAATCTTGACCAGGTGCGTGTCTCCATCTGCTACTCAAAGCTCAACGTGATGATTGCGGGCGCGCATGCCGGAGTTTCCGTCGGTCCCGATGGCGCAACCCACCAGGCGCTCGAAGATCTCTTCGCCATGATGGGATTGCCAAATATGGTTGCGGTGGCGCCCTGCGACGCCATCGAAACGCGCAAGGCTACGGAGTATCTGCTGTTCAAGCATGTTGGCCCCAAGTACATTCGCTTCGCGCGCGAAGCCACGCCGGTCGTTACGGATGAGTCGACGCCGTTTGTCTTCGGCAAAGCCAACGTAATCCGCCTGCGTCGCGAGGGCGCGGAGTTTGCGAAGGCATTTGAAACGCGGCTGGCCAGCCACTACGCCGACGAGTATGAAGACCTGAGCATCATCGCCTGCGGGCCGATGGTGCCTGAAGCCATGCGCGCCGCGTGGATATTAAAGCGCGAGTACGGTTACGAGACGCGCGTGATCAACATGCACACGCTCAAGCCAATCGATGAAGAAGCAATTGTGCGTGCCGCGAGCGAAACCGGCGTAATTGTTACGGCCGAGGAGCACCAGATCGGTGCGCTCTCAGGCCGCGTGAGCTCGGTCATCACTGCAAGTCGCGAGCTTTACGGTTTGCCCGTAATCACGGGAGCGATTGGCGTGAACGACCGCTTCGGCGATTCCGGCGCGCCATGGGAACTGGTGAAGGAACTTGGCGTGAGCGCCGAGCACATTGCCGCGCGCGCTATGGAACTGATGGCGGTGAAAAAGCATACCGCACCGCACGTCGCGCTGGCTTAGAAACGCCGGATCGAAATCTTCCCTACCCGGAAACATGGGTGCCCCAGGTCTCGATTTTGAGACCTGGGAAAGCCCGAATCTCAAGCGACTCGATTCTCAATCAGGCACGAGCCCTGGGTGCCCCATCTTCCTCACTTCGCTAGCGGACGTAGCGCCGGGCTTCAGCCCCGGTTGTCCCTACGGGCTTCCAGGCCCGAAGGCGCATTTGCAAGGGCTGAATCTGCGACCCCAAGCACCTTGCGGTCTAGCTCCGCGGTTTTCTCACTCAGCCGGATCGTCGGCCGTGAACGAGGAGCAGCACGGCTTGTCGGTCGCGTGGAAGTTCATCAATTCCGAGCGAATGCCGTCGGGGTCGTAGAGATTGAACTGCCCCTTGCCGTCGCGCCCGATTTTGGGACCGGAATCGTGCCGGCAGTCGAGCCGGTTGCCCGCCTGCAGCACTTTGTAGGCATCGTCCACAGAAGCTTCGCCGATTGAAAAGTGGTCGAGAACTCCGAGCGACTGCTGCGAGATATTCGCCGGGATGCCGGTGCCCGAAGGCCCGCTGGTGAGCATGTATTCGATCCAGTCGTGCGCGTCGGGTACCTGCTGGCTCACCCAATCAACCTTGCCCTCCTGCATCCCACCCCACCAGTAAGGACGGAAGCCGAGCAGGTCGCGGTAGAACTTGTCTTCGGCCTCGCGGCTGTGCACCAGCATGCCCACGTGGATGATGTGATGGCCGATGGCGTTGGGCGCGTTGATCGATGTGGTGTGTATTGGCGGCTGCACAAACTCAACCTTGTTGCCCTCAGGATCCAGCACCGTGAACCAGCGGCTGCCGTCGGCCCCGCGCTCAATGTGCTGCGGAACCTTCCAGCCATTGGCGGCGAGATACCTGCGCAAGCCGTCGGCGCTCTCAGTGTTGAATGCGATGTGGTCGAGGCGGTTGACGCCCGCGTTAGCCGGCAGAGGGAGCACCTCAATGTACTGTGTCGCGCTGAAAGCGTACTTTACGCCCTGCGGATTCTCGGGATCAACCAACTTGGCCGCGCCCAGGATGCCCGCGTAGTAGTGCTCGGTGGCGGCGGCGTTAGACGTGTACACGGCCAGGTGCGAGATGCCCGTGATCTTGGGGCGCGGCGGCGCGGACTGTGCGAAGGCGGCGAGGGCAACAGCCGATACTAGTAAAGCGGCGGAGGCAAGGACAAAGGTTTTGGATTGCATGACGATTTCCTCACTGATCTTCAAGCCAGATAACCATAAATCGCTTTGGTGAGGCGCGCAAATGCGGGTGATGCGGGATTTCAAAGAGTGGGGCGGTCAGGCAGGGCGCGCCCGCCTGTTGTCCCGTTGTTCGCCCCACAGGGAACAGGCGAGGTAACCTGCGCACCAAAGTGAATATGCCAGCGCAAAGAAGAACGTCTCTCGTGTTCGGTGATGATAGGCAGGAGTGAGGCTGATGATTCCAAGCGCAAGCAAGAATCCAACTGCGGCCCGGGCAAAGCCGCGTAAGGCATCGCGCACCGGGCTCGGCTGCGGCGGTGCTGTCGGTGCCCTTTCTCGATCAAACCAATTTCCGATTCGATACCAGAGCGGAAACACTAAGATCGTGCAGAACGCGATATCCATTGCTTGTCCGCTATGGGTTACAAACGAGGCAACAATTCCCCCCACAAACATGGCGGGGAGACTCAAGATCATTGCAATCTTGAATACCGTGCTCGTTGGCGGGTAGGGTGCAGGGCTGAATGTGACCGTCTCGCCGCTGTCGGCAGGCTTGGTGATTGGCGCAGCAGGCTGCGGTTTCGGCTCTGTCGCAATGCTCACGCCCAGCAGACACAGATTCAGGGCAACCATCACGCAGGGCAGAATCCATCGAAAGCCGTATCGAGCAATCACTGTGCGGAGTCTCTAAGAAGAGGCTAGCACCGAAAAGCAACCGCAGTCGTACATGTCGCGTTGCGACACCCATAGACGATGAAAATGTTGGCCCGCATCAAGCCCTGCGCGGGCGGGGACGCCCGCACTACAGCCGGTCAGGAGACCGGCGGTACTGGTTTCAGCGCAATTTTCAGGGCAGGTCCTTCGACTCGTCGCCGGGGCGACTCGCTCAGGATGACATCGCTTAGCTTATTTGCCTGCGTCGCGCGCACTGACTCCGCTGACTCGCCGCTTTGGGACGATGCGCAACACCCTCGGCGCACACTCGCCTACAATGCTCTGGGAGAACTGTTGCCATGTTTACGCGAAGAACGTTTCTCGGTGCAATGCCTGCTCTTTACACACTGGCCCGGGGAAACGCTCTCGCAGCAAGCTCGACCCCACGCGAGTATCACGTCTCAATCAACGGAGCCGATGCCAACGACGGCTCACCGTCCCAGCCGCTGCGCACCATTTTCGCTGCCGCTGCGCTCGCCCGCCCCGGCGACACCATTACCGTTCATGAAGGTGTTTATCGCGAGCGCGTTTCCCCGCCGCGTGGCGGAAGCTCAGACCAGGAACGAATTGTCTACCGCGCCGCACCCGGCGAACGCGTGGAAATTACCGGCGCCGAAATCGCCAAAGATTGGACGCGCGTACAGAAAGATGTATGGAAGACAGCCATCCCCAACAACTTTTTTGGCGGCTTCAACCCCTACAGCGACGCGATTCACGGCGACTGGTTCGACGCCAAAGGCCGCACCCACCACTCCGGGGCTGTTTATCTTAACCACGAATGGCTTGAAGAAGCGGCAACCCTTGACGATCTGCTCGCTGCAAAGGACAGTACGCCTCGCTGGTTCGGCCAGGTCGACGGCACCACCACCACTTTATGGGCGCAGTTTGGCACATCCGATCCAAATCATGAACTGACTGAAATCAATGTCCGCCAGACCGTCTTCTACCCCGAAAAGACAGGCATCGACTACATCACGGTTCGCGGTTTTACCCTGCGCTGCGCGGCCACTCCCTGGGCTCCGCCCACAGCCGAGCAAAAAGGCATCATCGGTACTCACTGGAGCAAGGGATGGATCATCGAACGCAACATCGTGAGTCATTCCATCTGCTGCGGCATCTCTCTCGGCAAATATGGCGACCAATGGGACAACACCTCCCAAGACTCGGCTGAAGGCTACGTCAAGACTATCGAGCACGCGCTCGCGTCGGGCTGGTCGAGTGAGCGCATCGGACATCACATCGTGCGCAACAACACTGTCTCCTACTGCGAACAGGCAGGCATCGTCGGCAGCCTCGGTCCGGTATTCAGCGTTGTCACCGGCAACACCATTCACGATATTCACGTCCGGCAGCTATTCACCGGCGCAGAAATGGCAGGCATCAAATTCCATGCCGCCATTGACGTCGAGATCGGCCACAACCATATCTACCGTTGCAACCGCGGTCTTTGGCTCGATTGGATGGCGCAGGGCACGCGCGTCGCTGGAAACCTTTTTCACGACAATCAGAGCGAAGATTTGTTTGTTGAAGTCGATCACGGCCCATTTGTCGTCGACGACAATCTGTTTCTGTCTGAGTCTTCGCTGCAGGTGAACTCGCAGGGCGGAGCCTTTGCCCATAATCTTTTTTGCGGCGGCGTGAACCTGCATCAGTACGACAGCCGGTTGACGCCATTCATGAAACCTCATTCGACTGAAGTGGCTGGCTATCACGACAATCCCAGCGGCGACCTGCGTTTTTTCAACAACATCTTTGCCCGGAGCGGCGATCTGAGCCCTTTCAATCAGACCCGCCTGCCAATGCAGCTATCGGGCAACGTCTTTCTCAAGGGCGCCACGCCCTGCTCGCAGGAAAAAACTCCGATGCTCAGGCCGGCGTTCGATGTGCAAATCGAGCTAACGGAGACAAACGACGGCTCTTATCTCGCAATCTCACTGGATGGCAGTTGGTCTGATGAAGCCCGCCGGCTCATTACAGGCGATTTCCTCGGCCGTGCGCAAATTCCCAACCTGCCCTATGAATTTGCCGACGGTTCACCTGTCCGCATCGACAAAGACTACTTTGGACATTCCCGCAAACCGTCCAATCCGTTTCCAGGGCCGTTCGAATCGCGAGGCGCAGGGAAACAGCGGTTGAAAGTCTTTGCATAGATGCAGCCACGCGCACCAGAGAGGTTCCAAATGAGTGGGCGTAGAGCGCCCGGCTCTCCCTCGTGGGCTAAAGCCCAGCGTTTTTTGCTGGGTTTGCGGCACGGCTAAAGCCGTGCCCTGACACAGGACCTGATATTGGGGCTCACGCTCCACGTCCGGAGACTTAGAACCTGAACTTCGCCGCAACCTGCATCAGCCGGGGAGGCATGGCGCTCACCGCATTTCCAAAAGTTCCGCTGGAGATGTTGCCTTCAACCGTTGCGGCGCCGAAGAACTGCGCGTGGTTGAATACGTTGAAGCCCTCGGCGCGCAGCTCGAAAGCGCGATTTTCGCTTAGATGAAACTCGCGCGAGACCGTCGCATCCAGGTTCTCAAGTCCCGGCCCCGAAAAGAACCTTCGGCGGGCGTTGCCCATGGTGCCAACTTCAGGCAGCGCGAACGCCGAAGCATTGAAGACTGCAGCACCCTGGCGCGGATTGGTGTTGAGGTGCAACGCACCGCCATTCCATTCGGGGGTGTCGACGCCGTTGTTGTTTATCCCGTTGGGAATAGTGCCGAGCAGCGAAGTGTCGTTGTTGTTGAGCAGCGTGATGGGCAGGCCGGTGGTGAACCGCGCGATTCCCGCAACGTTCCAATTGGCGAATGCCGCGCGCTGCCAGCCGGCGGTCTTGAAGCCAGGCACGGTGTAATCGAAGCTGGCCACAAAGTTGTGGCGCAGGTCGAACGACGACAGGCCGCGGCTCAGCGACGGATCGACCGGGTTCACCGGCTCGGGCAGTCCCGCCGATTGATCGATTGACTTTGAATACGTATAGCTGGCCAGTACCTCAAGCCCGTGAGTGCGATGGTTTAGCGTTGCCTCGAGCGCGTTGTAATTGGCATTGGCGATGGTGCGCTGCAATTCCACGCTGCCAAACTGCGGGCCAAACGTGGTAAGCGCGGCCTGCTCGTTAAAGGGTCCGCAAGCCGGCCCGAGGCTGAGGCAGAGCACGGGGTTGGCGGGATTCGCCTCCTCGAGCACCAGCAGATGATGCGACGAGGTTCCAACATAACTGATAGTGGCCAGCGTTCCCGAGCCGAAATTGCGCTCGATGCTGGCCATCCAATGCTGCGCGTAGGGGGTAACGTCGCTGGGCGAAACTGCGGGAATGCCCACCAGCGGTTCAAACTGGCTCCAGTTGATTGATTCGTTGGGATGCGACAGGTTGGCGCCGTAAGCCACATGCTGCAGCGGGAAGCGCTGGCCTGCATCCGCTCCGGATGCGGCCACGGTGAATGGCGAATCGAACAACGGCGGTGCGGCGCTGGTGTAGGTGTAGCCGTAGGGCGGATTGGCGCTCATGATGCCGGCCGAGAGTCCTTCGTACGCCGTGTAGTACATGCCGTAGCCGGCGCGAATGCTGGTTGTTCCAGATGGGCCGATGAGGCGCGCGAGCCATCCATCACGGTTCTCGTTGGAGGGGCTGAATGCGATGCCCAGGCGCGGCGAAATGTTGTTGCGCGGCGGCGCCAGAGAACGCGGCACACCGGGATCGCCGGGAAAAACCAGCCCCTGCGGCGCGCCCGGAAAGACCTGCGACTGCTCGCCTTCAACCAGGGTCTGCAACTGGTTGTACTTCTCAAGCCAGGGACGGATGCGGTCCCAGCGTGCGCCGTAATTGAGCGTGAGTTTGGATGAAAGCTTCCAGCTATCCTGCGCGAAGGCAGCCATATAAAGGTTGCGGTTGTAAAAACTCCCAGCCTGGCCCTGCGTGTAGCTCGAAGTGATACCGAGCAGAAAGTCGGCGAAATCCACGCCGGTTTCAGAACCGTTAAACGAGAAGCTGCCGTTGAAGACCACGTCGGGATGCGTATCGATCTGGCTCAAGTGTATTTCGCCGCCAAACTTGAGCCCATGCTTGCCCACAATGCGCGAGTAAGCGTCGCTGACTTCGTAGATGTTCTCGTCCTGCACCAGCGCGGTAGTATCCACGCCCATGGTGAAGTCGTTGAAGGCTACATTTGCAACGCCTTCGGTTGAGGGCTGCAGCGCAACGATGTTGCTGAATCCCTGATCGGTGAGCGATGGGCCCACGCCCCCGCGCGGCTGGCCCACAGCATTGGCGTTGCGCATGTAACTCAAATGCGCGTCGTTGAGCGAGTTGCTGCCGATGGTGACGGTATGTTCCAGATTGAAGAGTTGTGCGCGGCCGCTCGATGTTGCGTCGAAGCCCGGAATGCTGGAGCCGCCTGTGCCCGTGGGGTAAGGGTTGTCGAGCGAGTACCGATCGAGAAAGTAGTAGGCCGATAGCGTGCCTTTGCCCAATGTCCAATCAGCGCGCATAGCGCCCTTGTCGTCTGCGAGGATCTGGGCGGCATCGGCAGTTTCAAATACGCCGGTGGATGTATTGGGTCTGGGGATAAAGCCGAGCAGATATTGTGCCGGCGCCGACCAGATGTTTTGCGGAATCTGTCCGTTTGGAAAAACCTGCGAATAAGGTTCACCGGCAGTCACGGTGTAGCCAAGCTTTGCACTTAACTGCGCGGCCCACGAATCGCCGTTCACGTTGCCGGTAAGCGGCACCTGGGTGAAATCTCCGCCGCGCTCGGCAAGCGATGGAACGGCAATGTCCCCGGTATCGATGCCCTCAGTCAATCGCGTCCCCTGGTAGTCGGCGAACCAGTGCAGGCGCTTCCAACGGGAAGGCCCACCCACGGTAGCGCCGTATTGATTCTGGCGGTAGGCGGCGCGGTCCGCTGACAAATAATTGCGCGCGTCGAGATCGGTGTTGCGCAGAAACTCAAAGACGGTGCCGTGAATTTTGTCGGTGCCCGACTTGGTGGTGACCAGAACCTGCCCGCCCGAGGAATTGCCATACTCGGCGTCGAAGTTCGAGGTGAGCACGCGGAAGCTGTCAATCGAATCGAGGTTGGGATCGATGGAGGTACCCATGTTCACGTCTTCCTCAACGTCGGCGCCATTCACGCGGAAGCCGTTTGACGCCTCGCGCTGGCCGCTGATGGAAAGGTTGCCGGGGTTGGCATTGCCAGAGGGCGGGGTGGTGGCAACGCCGGTCATGATAACTGCACCCGGTTGCGACGTATTGGCCGGAACAATTCCCGGCTGAACGGCCATCAGATCGGTAAAGTTGCGGCCGTTCAGCGGAACACTTTCAATCTTCCTGGTCTCGATGGTTTCGCCGAGTTGGGTGCTTGTGGTCTCGGCGGTGAGCTGGTTTGCCGTTACCTCTACGGTTTCGGCAGTTGCGTTGATCTGGAGCTGGATGTTGAGCGTGGGGGAGGGTGATTCGGTAGTAACGGAGGCTTGAGCAGAGTAAGTCGAAAAGCCCAGCGAGTTGACTTGGACGGAGTAAGTTCCGGGGGCCGGAACCGTGACCTGGAAGTTGCCCTGGACGTCAGTAAGGATGGGCTGGCTGGCGGCGCTGGTGGGGTTGGCTTGCGCTGGATTTGGGGTTGCGGCAGCGACGGTGACTTGTGCGCCGGGAATCACCGAGCCGGTTGCATCGTGAACCGTGCCGCTGATGGTGAATGCCGCGGGCGCCTGCGCCAAAAAGTGCGGCAGCGCGGAAAAAGTCAGAAATATTGCGATAAGAACTCGGCGTTGCAACTTACGACCTCCATAGGTTCATCCTCCGGTCCGGTTCCTGGTGGCAGGGCGTGGACGAATGGTGAGCCTGTCAATATAGGACAAAATAAGTCCGGTTTACGTATGTGATTCAAATCACCCAGGAGCAGGAACGCGGTCGGAATAGCTCTCGCTAACCCGGGGCCGCAGATATGCGACCAAATTAGTCTGTATTAAATATACGACTTAATTAGTCGGAGTTCAAATTTGCCGTCTCAAAAGGCAGAACCGGGGCTCTCCATTCAAGCAGGGAGTGCCCCATTTCCGGGGTCCACAGAAACAGGCCTTCGCCTGTGGAGTGGATTCAAGCTCTGCGTGAGTGGGTGGGACTTTGCCGCGCCGACTTACTCGCTCGCCGACTCGCTGACTTGCTATCCTTTATTCATGCCCGCATTAATCGATGCCATCGAAGTTAAGCGCAAGATGTTCTTTGAGTTCGAAGGCGCTCCCTACTACTGCATTGACGTTGAAGTTTCCACGCCGACAGCCCGTGGCGGCCAGACCCTTGTCCGGCTCAAAATGCGCAATCTGCTCACGCGCGCGGTCTTCGACAAGACCTTCAAGGCTCAGGAAAAGTTCAAGGAGCCGGACCTGGATACGGTCGAAGCTTCCTATCTCTACTCCGACGGAGACGGTTCGTATTTTCTCGACCAGACGACTTTTGACACGATCCCGCTTTCGGCCGACAAGCTGGGTGACGCCCTCGACTATCTCGTGGAAGGCGCGATGATCCAGATTGACAAGTTCAACGGAAACCCTATCGGCATCACGCTGCCGCAGCAGGTACAGCTAGAAGTCAAATACACTGAGCCCGCGACGCGTGGCGATACGGCCGCAGGCAACGTGCAAAAGCCAGCCAAGCTCGAGACGGGACTCGAAATCAAAGTGCCGTTCTTTGTAAAAGAGGGCGACAAGATCAAGGTGAATACCGAGACGCGGGAGTTTGCGGGAAGGGCGTAGGAGCAGGCCTGAGAAACGAAGAGCCATGGCCGCATTGGCCATGGCTCTTGTTTGTTGAACCCCAGTTCCTGTCAGACCAATCAGTGTTTGCCAGGCGTCGTCGCAGGCTGACTGATGGGCTGATGCGCAACAGGAGGCCGGGACGGCACCAACGGGCGTGGATGAGAGTTGAACGCCGTTTGCAAGCGCGACTTCGCCAATGCTACCGGCTTATGCACTATGCCCGAGCCCCTGGCCATCGTTGCCGCCTTCATTTCGGCGTTGTAAGTCTCGGTTACGTCCACGTGCCGCAGTGACTCATAGCCGCGGCGCTTGGCGACGATGCGGTAGTCAAAGGTTAACGACGATATTCCTCCCTTGGACTCCCGCACTTCAAAACTGGTCGCAGTCTTGTTGATGACGTAGAGCGCCTCCGAATCGCCATTGGGAGTGATGAAGACGTGGTAGTCAGCAGTTCCGCTAACAGTCTCCGCGAAGGTTGGGTCGATCTTGACCACCGCCACCCCCCTCTCCAATCGACCCGTGCCAAAGTCTTCCATCCAGTTCTCCGGCGACTGCACGCCGTAAGTTTCTACAGTGCGCGCGCCGTTCCCCGTTGTGGCCAGGGACTTGATTGGCCCGGTGCAGGTCATGCTGCCGCCGCCTATGCCGCAGGTACCGGCCGCGCTGGTCGCCATGAAGGTCTTGAAGCTGCCGCTAGACAAGCCCGTTACGCCACCAGTGTTGTCGTTCTCTGCATACAACGTAGAGAAACCGGCGCTGTTGTTGACGAAGACGCCGGCATGGCTGTCGTCCGCTGTGCCCAGAACACCGATCGCCCAGGCAGGGGCTACGGTGGTGCTGCTGGTGCCAGTGTCGCCCCAAACTCCGGAGTAGAGGTTGTAGGTATCGCCCTCGACGCTTGCTACGTTCGCAAGACCGTACACGCCTGCTTCCTGCGATACGGTGGTCGAGTTCACGCCCTCCACACCATTTCCGGAGCCTTCAGTTGAGCCATATACGCCGGTTCCGGAGGTAGTGGATGCATTCACGCCATCGCCCGTCGCTGCCTGGAACTCGCCGGCTGTTCCGGTATTGTTGTCGACAAAGAGCGATGGGTAATCGGCCCCATTTGTGACAATAGCACCGCCGTAGGTATCGTCCCCCGTGGCGAAGAGCGACACCGGAATGCCCGAGCCGGCGGCTGAGTTGTCGGCCCACACGCCGGCATTGGCGATCACGACTTCGTTGCTATAGGTGGAGCTGAAAGCTGCTCCGGTAGAGCCCAGAACACCAGAGGAACCGGTAGCGGGAGTCGTTACATTCGCATACACTCCATGACCGGATGTGCTGGTTCCTTCCACGCCATACCCGGTATCGGTGCTTCCAAAAGTCCCGACGGAACCGCTGGTTCCATAACCGAGAACTGCGGCATCTCCCGCGCCGCCGCTCTGGTGCGCTTCAACTTCTCCGGTAAAGTCGTCGGCCGCGCCGAGCCGCGCGTAAACCGAGTTCAGCGTGGTCTCAAGCGCGGAGGTATTAAAGCCCAGCGCCACGGAGCCGGATGTACCCGATCCGGTGAGCGGGCTAGTTGTGGTAATACCGGTGATGGTGCCGCCGCCGGTGCCGGTGATGGGGAAGGTTTGACCGGAGGCCCAGTTGATGGTGCCGGTGGGCGAGATGGAGAAGCCGGTCGGGGTGGGAGTGGCTGTATTCGCGCCATAGAGCAACGCGAGATTGGCCGACGGGGTGGCCGTGTTGTTGCCCGTGGGAATCACCTCCCACTGGAAGGTTTGCGGCTCCGCGGTTGAAGTTGAGCTCTTGTAAACGCTGGCCCCCAGCGACATGACAGGCGAGTCCAACGCTGCCGATGCGGTCGCCGAACCAAGCACCTTGGACGTCAGCGAGCCGTAGGTGACGAACGAGCCGTTGGAGGTAACCGACATAATAGTCGATGGG
>Ga0181520_10005485_pt1 | contig 20187 bp, 17 predicted proteins | sample PEATcosm2014_Bin_29_FD_132451 | JGI IMG/M metagenome (GOLD analysis project Ga0181520, IMG submission 132451) | Peatland microbial communities from MTU Mesocosm Facility, Houghton, MI, USA - PEATcosm2014_Bin02_30_metaG | ecosystem: Environmental > Terrestrial > Soil > Wetlands > Peat | place... | reverse complement strand
GTCACCTTGGTGGGGTCAATGACGCCGGCCTTCACCAGGTCCTCGTAGACACTCGTCAGGGCGTTGTAGCCGAAGTGCAGGTCCTTGGACTCCATCACCTTGGCCACCACGACCGCGCCCTCTTCGCCGGCATTGGCGACGATCTGACGCAGAGGCTCTTCCAGTGAGCGGCGAACAATCTGGGCTCCGATCTTCTCGTCGCCTTCGAGCGTCTTGAGCAGCGCGTCGACTGCTGGAATGGTGCGAACCAGAGCCACGCCGCCGCCGGGGACGATGCCTTCCTCGACTGCCGCGCGGGTGGCGTGCAGGGCATCCTCGACGCGAGCCTTCTTCTCCTTCAGCTCGGTCTCGGTGGCCGCGCCTACCTTGATGATGGCCACGCCGCCAACCAGCTTGGCCAGCCGTTCCTGGAGCTTCTCCTTGTCGTAGTCCGAGGTGGTCTTCTCGATCTGCGCGCGGATCTCCTTCACCCGGCCCTCGATTTCAGAGGGCTTGCCGCCTCCGTCCACGATGGTGGTGTTGTCCTTGTCGATGGTGATGCGCTTAGCCTTGCCCAGATCCTCCAGCTTCACGCCTTCCAGCTTGATGCCCAGATCCTCGGTAATGGCCTTTCCGCCGGTCAGGATGGCAATGTCGCCCAGAATCGCCTTGCGGCGGTCGCCAAAGCCCGGCGCCTTCACCGCGGCCACGTTCAGCGTGCCCCGAAGTTTGTTCACTACGAGTGTGGCTAGAGCTTCACCTTCAACGTCCTCGGCAATGATCAAAAGCGGCTTGCCGCCCCGGGCAACCTGCTCCAGCAGGGGAAGCAAGTCCTTCATTGCGCTGATCTTCTTCTCGTAGATCAGAATATAGGGATCTTCCAGAATCACTTCCAGCCGCTCGGCATCCGTGACAAAGTATGGGCTTAGATAGCCACGGTCAAACTGCATTCCGTCGACCGTCTCCAGCCCCGTGTGCATCGTCTTGGACTCTTCGATGGTGATGACGCCATCCTTGCCCACAACCTTGACGGCCTCGGCAATAATGTCGCCGATCTCCTGGTCGCCATTGGCCGAGATCGCGCCCACCTGGGCTACCGAACCCGGGTCCACGGGCTTCGACAGCTTGCCCAAAGCACCGCCGCTTGTCCACTTGCCTTCCTTATCGCGGGTGCCGATAATCGCGGCCACAGCCTTTTCAATGCCGCGGCGCAGAGCCATCGGATTGGCTCCGGCGGCTACCGTCTTCACGCCTTCGCGGAAGATGGATTGCGCCAGAACCGTCGCCGTCGTGGTTCCGTCGCCGGCTACATCCGATGTTTTTGAAGCAACTTCTTTTACCAGCTGAGCGCCGACATTCTCCATCGGGTCCTTCAGCTCGATCTCCTTGGCTACGGTTACGCCGTCCTTGGTGATGGTCGGCGATCCAAACTTCTTCTCGATGACCACGTTCCGGCCCTTGGGCCCAAGCGTCGCCTTCACGGCGTCCGCCAGCGTGTTGACGCCGCGCAAGATCGCCTGACGGGATTCTTCACCGTGTAAAATCTGCTTTGCCATTGCTGTATCTCTCCTTGAAAACAGTTCTTAGTTGTCAGTTCCCAGTTCTCAAATGTCGATTGTCAGTGAGCAGTTGTCAGTCTTAAGTTTTCAGCAACACTGCCAAACGACCGGCGGTCTTTACTGAGAACTGTGAACTGAGAACTGTGAACTGACTACTTCTTCACGATTCCCAGAACTTCTTCCTCGCGCATGATCAGAAACTCCTGGCCGTCGAGCTTGATCTCGGTGCCGGAGTATTTGCCGAAGAGAATCTTGTCGCCCGCCTTCACGTCCAGGGGGAAGACCTTGCCTTCGTCGTTGGATTTGCCCTTGCCCACAGAAATGACTTCGCCTTCTTGGGGCTTTTCCTTGGCGCTGTCGGGGATGATGATGCCCCCGCGAATGGTTTCGCCCTCTTCCAGACGGCGGACGAGGATGCGATCATGAAGCGGGGTAAACGTCGTAGTTGCGGATGTTGATGCCATTGCTTCGCTTCTCCTTCACACGCGGACAGGGTTGAACCCCGCCGCGGGGTTTGGTGGAATTAGAAAAACTCTTTGGAATGAAATGGTTACGCCTTAAAATCGGGAAAGGCATACCCAGCGAGCAGTTTCACTAGCTGTGTGCTAGCACTCTCGCCTTCCAATTGCTAACGATAAGCAACGAGGGAAAGTTTGTCAAGAGGATTTTCAGAAATATGAGCGAAATACACTCATATAGTTTGAATATCCAGTAAATGCTTCATATATCTAGTTTTTCCTGCTGGGAGGGGCCTTTTGATACTCTGGCCACAAGGGCCAGCGTTTCGGGCCTCTCATCAGGGGTTTCATGGAGCATTCTGATCGTTCTTCTGAAAGCCGAAGAAGATTTCTGGCCGGTGCCGCTTATACGGCCGGAGCATTGTTGGCCGCGCCGGCTCTGCGAACGGTAGCACAGTGGCCGATGACAGCGGCGAACGATGCGAACCAGAAATGCGCCTGGAAAAGTACCTGGGATGCGGCACTCGCGGTTCTCGATGGCAATCTCCGCACGGTGCCGGGCTACGCGCGTCCATTGCTCTTCGAAGGCAGCACCTACCAGGGCATATGGCAGGAGTGCGGACCGCATGAGGGGCTGGTCTACGCCACTCTGGCCAAATATGTTCCCGCAGGTAAGGCGCGTGCGACTCCCCTGGAGGCTGCTCGCAACAACCACATGGCCTTCTTCGAGTTGCAGCGGCTCGACGGCCAACTCCCCGCCAGCATTAAGACGACGGAGAACGGTTACGGACAGATTCAGATGGTGGTGCCGATTGCCGCCACGGCGTGGGAGCTGGCCCAGATCAACAAGGATGAAGCTTTCCTGGCGACGGCTTACGCTTCGTGCAGCCGCTGGGATGCCTGGCTGCGGCAATATCGCGATACGCGCAAGACAGGCCTGGTGGAGGGCTTTTGCACCTACGACACCGGCCACGATAACAGCCCTCGCTGGCGGGGGATTCCCAACCGTTGTCCCGATGCCGATGCGCGCAAGTGCCCGCCTCTGCCCTCCATGCCGCGGCTTTGCCCGGACCTTTCTGCGACCGTTTATGGTGGTCGCGTGGCGCTAGCCGCAATGGCCAACGCGCTGGGAAAGAAGGCCGAAGCAACTCGCTGGCAGAGCGAAGCCGAGTCCATTCGACGGCTGATTATCGAAAAGCTTTACTCGCCGGAAGACGCCGCTTTTTATGATTTAGACGCGCAGGGTAACTTTGTCCGGGTGCGTTCGGATGTGATCAGCCGGGTTCTGGGCGAACATGTTCTTGATCTCGCGCAAACGCGCGACCGGGCGATCTTTGAAGCTCTCTGGTCCCGCCAGCTTCACAACCCACACGCCTTCTGGGCGCCGTATCCACTGTCCAGCATTGCCCAGGACGATCCCGCTTTTGTTCGGCCCATTCAGCGCAACTCCTGGGGAGGAGCCTCGCAGGCGCTTACCGCACTGCGCGCGCCGCGCTGGATGGCGCACTACGGAAAGCAGGCGGAGCTTGAAGTGCTGATGCGGCAATGGTGCGAGGCCATAATGAGGCATGGGGAGTTTCGCCAGCAAGTGGACCCGCAGACCGGCGAGTTCACCCAGCCGGACCCCGGCGGATATTCTCCCACGGCGCTGATCTTTCTTTCCTTCGCCAGCGCTCTTGGGCACACTTCGTAGCCGGGGCGGTCACCATTTACAATGATGCCTATGATGCGCAGTTCTCTTTTTCGTCTCAGTATTGTCGTGGCCGCGCTCGGCCTGGTCCTCGTGTCGCTCACCGCCGTTGCACAGCAGCAACCCTCCAATCGCGGCCGCAAGTACAAGTCGCCCCCGCCCTCCTCGCGCATTGAGGTCACCGTGGTGCGCGACGTAAACGGCAAGCCCATCGAGAATGCCGCAGTCATCTTCCACCCCGTGAAGGGCGAGAAGGAAACGGGCAACATGGAGCTGAAGACCAACGAGGAAGGCAAGGCCGTCATCGACGTGCTTCCCATCGGCGACACGGTGCGCATGCAGATCATAGCCAAGGGCTTCCAGACCTATGGAGACGACTTCGTCATCGACAAAGCCCAGGTCGCGATCGACATCCGTATGAAGCGCCCAGGCGAGCAGTACTCCATATACGGTGCTCACCCGGAGAAAAAGGAGACTGGCAGGGACGGCCGTTTCATTGCTTATGATGACGGAACAGTATTGGATACGAAAACCAACCTGATGTGGGCTTCGGAAGCAGAAGCCACAAGCAGCACCATGTATGGCGCCAATTCATTTGTAGAGAATTATCACGCAGCCGGCTACGCGGACTGGCGAGTGCCAACCCAGGATGAAATGTTGGGGTTGTATAATCCTGACAAATCAATTCAGACGGCGAGCGGTGGGGGCAAACCCCTTCATATTGCCACAGAGTTGATAAGGATTGACGATGACTGTTATCACGCCAATTCCGTGCAAGGGACAGCTACGGCTGGCTTTGTAGGGACACCCATCTTCTGTTTTAGAGATGGCAAAAGCACATCGACTATCGGCAAGCTCTACAAGGTGCTGCCTGTGCGCTCTGCCGCTCCCCCGGCACCGTCGCCAAGCGCCACTGATATGAAACCCAACCCGAGTCCGTCGCAACCGAAGTAAAGTATTTCTCAAGGCTCCAAGATCGAGACGCGTAGATCACCGATACCCGGATGAGTGGAGGAGATGGATTGAAAGCCGCACTCAAAGGCCACCCGAGTCTCCTTGGCATCATTGTTGCCGTACTCTACCTCTTCCTTGTTATCGGCATATATGCAATTATTGCCTCCAGCAAACCAAGTGGCCTTGGTTACGAGTGGATACCTCTTATCGACCTCGCCATGCCGTGGTCATTGATGGGCGACAACGTATCTCTCCCAGGATTTGGATTTCTAACTCTCTTAATTTTTGGGTTTATTGCGAATGCGGGCATTTTGTATCTGCTCGCTACTCTCTTTGAGAAGTTTCGGCGCAGGCGTTTTTCAAAGTAACAGTCGAGATATCGTTCAAGATTTCATCGTCAGGTTGAGTAACGAGATGACCAACCAACCCCTCGGCGGCAAATCGGCACTGGTCACCGGCGGCGCGCGACGCGTTGGCCGCGGCATTGCACTGGCACTGGCTGAGGCTGGCGCGGATGTCGCCCTCACTTTTCGCACCTCCCAAGCCGAAGCAATCGAGACCGCCCGCGCGATTGAGAACCTTGGCCGGCGCGCTTTGGCGGTGGAGTGCGATGTTCGCTTCGAGGCTTCCGTTAGAGCCGCAATTGCCGCCACAGTCGGCCGCTTCGGACGGCTTGATCTGGTAGTCAACAATGCCGCCGTCTTTGAAACAGCTCCGCTCCACTCGCTCACCATCGAACAATGGGATGCGGTCTTCGAGACCAACACACGCGGACCGTTTCTGGTCGCGCGTGAGGCTCTCACCGCACTGCGCGCGGTCGAAGGCCGGATCGTGAACATCGGCTCTTTAGGCGGGATGAAAGCCTGGGTCGGCCATGCTCACTATTGCGCATCAAAAGCCGCGTTGCACATCCTCACCCAGGCCATGTCCAAGGCCTTTGCCCCCGAGGTCAGCGTCAACTGTGTCGCGCCGGGTTGGATCGAGTTGGACGAGAAGTCAACCGAATCGGCCGTGCATTTTGCCGCCAAAACGCCCATGCGGCGCAACGGCAGCGTGGATGACGTAGCTCAAGCAGTTCTCTTCTTTGCCACAGGTCCGCACTTTATCACCGGCCAAATTCTGACTGTGGATGGCGGGTTGGGGCTGTAGAGGAGTCAGCGGAAACTAAGATTGAATGGGATTCGTACGCGCCTCTATCGCCCGCCGAATAGGGTCTTGAAAAAGCCGGATATGCCAGTCGTGGAAGTATCGTTGTCGAGCTCTTTGATGGCGCTCTTCCTATGCGGGCCGGCAAACTTCTTCGCGTTGAACTTCATGGGCACATACTCCCAAAGTCCCACAGGCTCAGGCTGCGCGGGCCACTGCGCCCCATCGACAGCGGCCCTCGGATTGCTCTCGCACAGCCGGTGCGCTGTCTCCTCGCCGGCGTGCTCCGCCACGTAATCATATCCTTTCCTCAGATGAGGCGGCCGTCCGGTCATGTTGTGTGCATCGCTGGCGATAAAGTGAACCCAGTTGCGCTCCAACAACTCGTTGGAGAAGGCCTCGGCCATCCTGCCGAAGCGCCCATACAATGAGCCAGAGGTCACCTGGACCATGCACCCCATGCGCAGCCATTCCGCCAGCATCTCCGGCCGGCCCAGCACGGCTGGGTAACGTTCAGGATGGGTAACAATCAGCCGGTAGCCCGCTGATTGCAGCAGGAGCATGGCGTCGTTCATCTGAGGAGGAATCGAATTGAAGGAAAATTCGATCAGCAGGTAGCCTTTGCCGTCGATGGAGAAGCGCAGTGGATTCGCCGCCGCCTCTTCGATATTCTCCGCGTTCATGTGGAAGTCGCAGGCCAGGCTCAGCTCCATCTGGCCCGCTAGCAGATTGCGCAGTTCGGCGAAACGCGCTTCGATGATCGGAGCTTCATAGGGATAGTGCTCACTGGCGTGCGGCGTGCAAACGATGTGGGTCACGCCGTTTTCCGCCGACTCCTGCGCCATGGCTAGCGAGGTCTCCAGATCGGGCGAGCCGTCGTCGATTCCGTAGATCAGATGATGGTGGATGTCGATCATTCTGTGTCTAATCCTCGGAGTTGCGCAAGAGAGAGACGCAGGGAAAGGTCGCTATGACAATCGTATTGGTTGTAAATGCCATGAATTGCAGTAATGACCAAGGCCCCTGATTTCATGCTCTTAGAGTATCAGTTTCCCGTCGTCATGATGAGAAACGTGCCCAGCGTGGTCCCGCAAGCTAGCCGATGCCAATGCGATGCATATTTAATGTCTCCATAGCTTTGAAGCCGTCTACTATCCGCGCCGCCGGGTTTAGAATTTATCTTTGCATGGCGCCCGGCCTTTTCAGGTCGTCTAATTTGATGCTTTAAGGAGAAGAGGTTTTTTATGGCTGGTATCTCTCGTCGAGAACTGCTCTCATCTGGACTCGCTCTGTCGGTTTCTTCCCTTGTGGCCCGCTCGGCGTGGGGGCGCACAGCCGCAATGATAGCCGGCACAACATCGGGCGAGTCGCAGGCCGTAATAGCGCCGCGCGAACGGCTGCTCTTTGACTTTGGATGGAAGTTTCAATTTGGCCACGGCTCCGACCCGGCCCGCGATCTGGGCTTCGGGATGGGACAGGGAGACTTTGCCAAGACCGGCGATTTCAAATTCGCCAAGGCGGGGTTTGACGACTCCAAATGGCGCGCCCTGAACCTGCCTCACGATTGGGCCGTCGAACTGCCTTTTGTGCGCGACAACGAGCTCAACTCGCATGGATACAAGCCCCTCGGCCGCCGCTATCCGGAGACCAGTGTGGGCTGGTACCGGCGCGAGTTCGAGATTCCAGCCAGCGACGCGGGCCGGCGCATCACAGTCGAGTTCGATGGAGCCTTCCGTGACGTGCTGGTCTTCGTCAATGGCTGCTTCATCGGCCGCAACAACAATGGTTACGCGCCCTTCAGTTTTGATCTGACGGATTTTCTAAGCTACGGCCAAAAGAACTACATCGTGGTTCGCGTTGACTCAAGCTTCGGCGACGGCTGGTTCTATGAGGGCGCCGGCATCTACCGCCATGTGTGGCTCACCAAGACTGACGCGCTGCGCCTCGGCCAGTGGGAGAGCACGGTGCGCACGGAATTGAAGGGAAACGCAGCATCGCTGATGCTGAGCTCTCTGGTGGTGAATGAAGCCAAGCAGGTGGAGAACGCCAAAGTTAGCTGGCGGATTCTCGACGCCGCGGGCAAGACAGTGGCTACGGCAGAGGCGCCAGGGCAATCGATTTCGGTGGATGGGACCGCAAACTTTACCACTACCGCCAAGCTTGCCAACCCGGCGTTGTGGTCGGTGGATGAGCCGAATCTCTACTCCGCCATTGTTACCGTGGAAACAAACGGCAAGACGCGCGACGCCGAGCGAGTGCGCTTTGGCGTACGCACCGCGATCTTCGACGCGGACAAGGGCTTCTTCCTCAACGGAAAGCCGCTCAAGATTCAGGGCACCTGCAACCACCAGGACCACGCCTGTGTTGGCGCAGCCTTGCCCGATCGCCTGCAGTATTTCCGGCTTGGCGTGCTGCGTGAGATGGGATCGAACGCCGTGCGCACCTCGCACAATATGCCAACTCCGGAGTGGGTGGAGGCCTGCGACCGCATGGGCATGATGATGATGTGCGAGACGCGGCAGATGAGCTCCAACCCCGAAGGCATGGCGCAACTGGAGACCATGATCAAGCGCTATCGCAACTCGCCCTCCATCATTATCTGGTCAGTCGGTAACGAGGAGTGGCTGTTGCAGGACGCTATGGCCGAAGAGGGCGCGAAGATTGCGGCAACCATGGTGCGGCGCTGCCATGAACTCGACCCCACGCGCGTGGTCTCCGCGGCGGTGAACGGCCCCAATAATAAGGGTGTCTCCGATGCCTTCGACATCATCGGCTTTAACTACCAATTGCAGTATCCCGATGACTTTCATAAAAACAATCCCAAGCGGCCGATCTATGGCTCGGAGACCTCCAGCGCTCTCTCCACGCGCGGCGTCTATACGACCGACCCGCTGCGCAATACAGTCAATGCATATGATTCCAAGGCGCGCTGGGGCGAAACAGCCGAGGAGTGGTGGAAGTTCTACGCGACACGCGAGTGGGAGGCGGGCGGCTTTGCCTGGACCGGCTTCGACTATCGCGGTGAGCCAACGCCCTACGGTTGGCCGTCCATCAACTCGCAGTTTGGCATCATAGACATGTGTGGATTCCCCAAGGACACCTTTTATTACTACAAGGCCTGGTGGGGGAAGGAGCCGGTGCTGCACTTGTTCCCGCACTGGAATTTCGAGGGCAAAGAAGGCGAAACAATTCCCGTCTGGGTGCACTCGAATCTGGACGAGGTTGAGCTGTTTTTGAACGGCAAGAGCCTAGGCTCCCAGAAGGTTCCTAACCTGGGCCACGTGGAGTGGAAGGTCAGCTACCAGCCGGGCGTGATTGAGGCGCGGGGCAGCAAAGACGGCAAGGTAGTGCTCACCGAGAAGCGCGAGACCACCGGAGCAACTGTGGCCATCCGGCTTACCACGGACCGGACCGAGATCAATGCCGACGGTCAGGACGTTGCCATGGTGACCGTCGAGGCGCTGGACAAGGAAGGCCGGCCCGTTCCAACGGCCTCGAACCTCATCGCTTTCAAGATTTCTGGCGATGGCGCGCTGCTCGGCGTAGGCAACGGCGACCCCAACTGCCAGGAGAGCGACAAGGAACCTAAACGCTCTCTTTTCAACGGATTGGCGCAGTTGATTGTGCAGTCCACAAAGAAGTCAGGCGAGATCCATATCGAGGCGGTGAAGGAAGGCTGGGACGGCCCCGAACTGACCCCGGCAAAGCTGGTGATCGTCACCAAAAAGGTCGAACTTCAGCCGTCGATTGCTTAGTGCCGTGACAAGTCAACCTCAGCTTAGGAATTCGATTACCACAGCCGCGCTACGGACAGATCGTCGAAAACCGAGTCCACACTGACCAGGGTCAGATCTTCCAAGAGCGCCTGTGCAGCCAGCATCCGGTCAAAGGGGTCCTTGTGTGGGTGAACCAGTGAACCTGCCATCCGTGCGTGTTCCAGCGTGATGGGCAGGTGCTCCATCGACATCGAGTCAAGAACTTTGCGAGGATTGTCTAGCAGAACAGCAGCCAGAGGGAATTTTCCGAGACGGTGCTTGATGCTTGCTTCCCATATCGACGCAACCGAAACGAATATCTGGTTTGTAGAAGAGGCAATCGCGTTGCGGGCGGCATGTCCGAGGCGGCGGTGGTCGTTCATCACCCAAATCAGGGTATGCGTATCGAGCAGCAGTCTCATTTAGTGTTCAAGAGAGAGGAATCACTGTCGTTGCCTTCCCATAGCGCAAGTTCTTCATCGGGCAAAGGCTCGAAAAATTCGGGTCCTATATCGATCAGGCCTTTGTACAGGCCAATGGGGCGCTTTCCATCTTTGAACGCGGGAAATGAAGTAATCTCGCTGACCGGCAGCGCCGTTCCCACAGGCACCAGTCTCACAGCTGGCACGCGCTTGCGTCCGTGCGTCAGGATCACCTCTTCACCTGCAATCGCCATCTTCACGAGTTTGGAGAGCTGTGTCTTGGCTTGGTGCATAGTCGCTTCCATGGCGATTCACCTCGAAACTTAGCTAACTAATATATTAGCTAAGAAAGGAGTCTTCCGCAAGAGATTCCTGACAAACGTCTTGGCAGCAACTGACAAATCTTTCCCAAAGTTCCCGGTGGTATACTCACAAGGTCAGGCGCGTGTCTGCGCCGCCATTATTTCACTCTCTCTGAGGTTCCTATGTCCGGCCATTCAAAGTGGGCCACTATCAAGCACAAGAAGGGCGCGCTGGATGCCAAGCGCGGCAAGATTTTCACTCGCCTACTCAAGGAAATTGCGGTCGCAGCCAAGGGCGGTGGCAACCCGGACACCAACGCCAGGTTGCGAACCGCAGTTGCCGCAGCCAAGGCCGAAAATATGCCGGCCGATAACATCAAACGCGCCATCCAGCGCGGCACTGGCGAATTGGAAGGCGTCAGCTACGAGGAGATCACCTTCGAGGGCTACGGCCCAGGTGGTGTAGCCATCATCGTCGAGGTGATGACCGACAATCGCAACCGCGCAGTGAGCGAGATTCGCCACGCCTTTACGAAGAATGGCGGAAACCTGGGCGAGAGCGGCTCGGTGCGCTTCATGTTCCATAAGAAAGGCCTGATCGCCGTCGAAAAATCTGCGGCCAGCGAAGATAAGCTGATGGGCATAGTGCTGGAAAATGGCGGCGAAGACCTGAATGACGAAGGCGACACCTGGGAGATTATCTCCGATCCGGCTGACCACGAAGCTGTTGCCGCAGCCGTCAAAGCCGCCGGTATTCCCACGGTGATGTGCGAGGTGACTATGGTTGCCTCCACCTACACCAAGTTGGAAGGCAATACAGCCGGCCAGATGATGCGACTGCTCGAAATACTGGAAGAACTGGACGACACGCAGAACGTCTACTCAAACTTTGACATGGACGCCGAACAGATGGAAGCTGCAGCCGGTTAAGCGGACGCAAGATGACGTTCGCAGGGCCGCCCTGTTGTGGCGGCCTTTTTATGGAGATTCAGAAAACCCATTCAGGGGAGGGATGTACGTTGACTCGAATCGCAAGACTTTGCGCGTTTGCCTTGATCGCAGGAACGATGATTGCCGCTGCCCAAACTTCATCAGACCCCAAGCCCGCAACGGCGGATGGACAGGTTTATAAAGGCCCGATAAGCCATATTTTTCCCGTCACCAACCCCGTAGCCCAGGTTCGCGATGCACGGAGTTGGGAGTACGGCCCCTTCGTCAATGGGGGCATAGGCGTCGGCGACCGTTCAGATTACAAGTTTCTCTCCGCCGGTTTTCAGTTGGCCAAGCCTCTCACGCCGGTCCTTCATGCGGGCATATTCAGCGGCCAGTTTGAACTTGGCGGCAACATCATGCCCCTCTGGCAGGCATACACTCCGGCCCCGCACACGGCGGACTATATCTGTATCGAAGCGGGGTCGCCCGTCAGTTGCGTACTGCCGGTAAGCGGTGGAACATATCGCGGCGTCAGCCTCACCCCGGTAATCTTCCGCTGGAACTTCCTGACCCAGTCACGGCGCGTTCAGCCATGGTTTCAAGGCGCGGGCGGGCTGATCTACACCACCCGCCAGTTTCCGCCGAGCTATTCGAGTGCGCCGGGGTACCCCGTTGATGGTTCGACCAGCGTGTGGAACTTTACGCCTCAGGGCGGCGTTGGCCTCCACTACTTCACTCGTGACAAACGCTCCATCGACCTGGGGGTAAATGCCGTGCATATCTCTTCTGCCTCTCTCGGAGACCGCAACCCAGGCGTCAATGCCAGCCTTCAGTTCCAGGTAGGCTACACGTTCTGGAAATGATTTTGTGAAGCCTGGGAATTCTGGTCTTGGACGAGTCCAATTTGCTATATACATCTGAGCGGAATCGCGATGGGATGCGTCTATCTAATTGGGTCCGATGCGCAAACCAGTATTCGATAGCGCCGCCTTGCGGCCCCCATGGCCTGGCCGGGAATGGAGCGTGAACGGCCAAACTGGGCTTGCATGCGCATCGGAGTATGCCCGACGGGTAAAATGAAGTTAGTACAGAAACGGCTTTGTAGGCCATTGAGTGACGGTAAGCACGGGCTATGAAGCCGGCTTCCGCCCATGGGTTCATGAACAGCCGCAACTGTGGAGGATGATTTCTTGAAAGCTATTCTGAGAGTTTTAATTCCGGCTATCTTTTTAGCCGCGGCTGCCTCGGCGCCCGCGGCGCAGTTATCCAACGATGCCCGCACCGCTATTCCGCATGATGTGCAGCAACTGGTGGCCATCGATTACCACGCCATGGAGAATTCATCTTCAGCCATGGATTTGCGCGACCGCGTCATGCCGCCCGAGCTGAAACGATTTGAGGATGCGCTGCACAAATCCGGACTGAACGAGAACCACGATGTTGAGCAGTTGGCCTTTGCACTCTTCCGTCCCAAGCCTGACGGTGACCTACTTGAGACAGTTGGCGTAGCTCAGGGACAGTTCTCCGTGCAGGACATTGTGGCCAATTTCCGCAAACAGCAACTGAAAGCCAAACTGGTGCGCGCCAACAAGGTTTGGCCGCTGGCAAAAACCGGCATGGTAGTTTGCTTCGTTGACCCCTCCACCATGGTCTTTGGCGACGCGGATGCGGTGAACAAAGCGCTGGACGCACGTGACGGGCTTGCTCCCAGCCTGCTCACCAACGCGACCATGATGGATGCCATGAAAGCTGTGGATTCAGAGCCCTTGTGGAGCATTCTCGACCAGAAGGGTACGCAGACCATGATGAAGCAGGTGCTGGGCGAGGCAGGTTCGCTGACTGACTTTGATAGCGTGCAGAAACGTTTGCAGGCATCATGGTACTCAATGAACTTCCAGCACGGCGTCAAGTTCGACCTTACCATTTCCACCGGTGACTCCTTTGCCGCGGCAACGCTCTCTTCGCTCCTGTCTGCCGCGCTGACACTGCGCAAGATGAGCGGCTCCGACGCCGAAAAACAGGCGTTGAGCGCCACTTCCATCTCCTCCGATTCTGGGCGTCTGTCGATTCACTTCGCCACCTCCGACGCGGAGTTCAGCAGCCTATTGCAATCTCCGCTCTTCAAAGGCATGGTGCGCTAGAGCAGTGTTTTGTAGATTCCATCCGGCGGGCAGGCGCAAGATTCCACCCAGGAATCGCGCCGCCTCCGGTCTCTGCATTGTGAAAATGAACGCGCTCAGGACGTAGTGCTGTCGGCAGCTTCGCGCCGCGAGAAGGCTACCGTCAATTCGCCGCGTTTTTCTAAAGCGTTACCCAGGCAAACCTGATTCCGTCCGTTGTGCTTGGCGTTGTAAAGCGCGTGGTCGGCTATCGCAATCAGGTCTGTGGCGTATCTTCCTGCTTGGGGAACCAGCGTGGCACAGCCTATGGAGATGGTGACGATTCCGAAGGGGCTGTTGCTATGCGGCAGCCGGCGGCCACGCACGGATTCGCATATTTCGTTGGCAACCTGCAGGGCGCCTTCGCTCTCCGTATTCGGCAACACAACCACAAACTCCTCTCCGCCAAAACGCGCCACCAGGTCACCGGGACGCGAGACCACATCCATGCAGGCCTCGGCAATCTGTTTGAGGCAACTATCGCCGCGCTGGTGCCCATAGGTGTCGTTGTAGGCCTTGAACAGGTCCACATCCAGCATGAGCAGGGAGAGCGGCTGGCTGTCGCGCATGCTGCGGCGCCACTCGGTGGCCAGGTATTGGTCGAAGCGCCGCCGGTTGGCCAGGCTAGTCAGCACATCCGTCAGGGCCAGCGCCTCCACTGCGCGGTAGGCCTCCCGGAGTTGCTGCTCAGAGCGTTTGCGCTCGCTGATGTCGCGGACCGTATTCAGGATTCCTGAAGGCAGACCAGTACCAGGATCGCGTATCAGCCGCAGGGCAGCCTCTATCCAGAGATATTCTCCATTGGCCTTTCGGACACGGCACTCAACCAGGGCGTCTTCTCTGCCAGATTGCATCTCGTGCATCGCTGCCTCGGCTTTATACAGATCCTCGGGATGTACCAGTCGGAGGCCAGTGTGACCCCCAGCTTCTTCCGGATTCCAGCCGAACATGCCCTTTACAGCCGAGGAAACGTAGGAGCGGTTTCCGTCAAAGTTGGTGACGATGATTACATCGCGGGAGTTTTCACTCACCAGCCGATGCAGGGTAACGATTTCCTGGTGCTTACGTTCAGTGGCCCTCAGCCGCTCCAGGACTACCGAGATGCTATAAATCAATACGATTGCAGAGGCAATTGCTGCCTGTAGATGCAGAGTGGGCAGTACAGGATTGACGGCGCCCGCCGCCGCAAATGGGCCGCTATTAAATATGGTGAACCCTCCCGCGATGGCGGCTACCATAAGTGTAAGCAGCGACGTATATCCCAGCCCGAGCCGCACCAGGACCAGAACCAGCAGCGGATAGATAAAGTAAACCAGCGGTACTGTATTCTGCGCGAAGGCAGCCCAAGCCACCCCAAGAAGCAGAGCTGGGTATAACCACTGCTGCCGCCAGATTACCGTGTTTCTTAAGCGGGTCTGCAAGACAGCGACAAAGGCAGGAGTGGCAATGGCGATGCCCAGGCTGTCGGAGACCATCCAGCTCATAAAGGGATGTTGCAAATTCGGGTGCGCCCAAAAAGAAAACGATAGCGCGAATAAGCCGGCAGGCAACGCCGGGCTAGCCAAAACGGCTAAGCCTATGAACCGGATGAGGTAGGAGCGTACGGTGAAGCGCGGAAGTTGCATTGATCGCTGGCGCATCAGGAAGGCCGCCGTGATCACCTCGACGATGTTCAGCAGGTTATAGAGCAGGAATTCATTCCACCGCACATGGATGAGTACGCTGCGCACAGAAAGAGCAAGAAATCCTGTAAGCAAGTAGGCAGGCCAGCGCCAGCGAGGCGCCAGTAGCAGGTAGGCGAGAAGGAGCCCGTTGGCAATCCACAAGGGGTTATTTTCGGGCTTCCACGACTCGACAAGCGCCAATACCACGGTCACAGTTGTTACTGAGAGGAAGCAGGCCCCGAGGCGCAGAGCAAACCCATGCTTCCGCAACCACGGAAGCTGGCGACGGCCAGCGATGGATGCATTACTCCCGCGCATCTTTCTCCTCTCTCCTTTATTATCGGTGGGATTCGGGCAGGGAACAGCCGAAAGGAGTCTTTTTGCTGTTGATTCCTATTGACCTTAAAGTCGAGAGGCACTGTGGATTCAATGGCATCTATGCAGATTAGAATTTCTTTTTCCTGATTAAGGCGTCAACAGAGTGGGATGAAACTCTGCATGCCCTCCGGGCAGCAGAACAATCTCGATCCGGCCCTCTTGCAGCTCGGCCAGTATTGGCCCTTCGGCCATGGTTTTTCGCCCGTCGCTTCCTGTGTACTGCACCTTGAGTGGTCCGCTGCCTCGTAACTGGATGCGATAGTGGTACTCTGCACCTGCCGCCAAGCTATTGACACCAAAGCTGGCGCTTGGATAATCAACCTCCAGAAGTTGAATCGGCCCACCTGTTTGATTCTCGACGATAGTTTCAACGTGATACAAGTGGCACCCGGTCGTCGCCGCCAGTGCCACCACCGTGACAACTGCCAAAATTCCGGCATGAGCCTTCATTTCACGCTTCCGTCTGTTTCTTCTGTTGGCTCCTGAGCCGCCAGCTTCTTTTCCACACGCTCCAGCCGCTTCAGCAGCTCCGGCAACCGCTGGAAGATGGTCACTGCCCTCAGCCAAATGCGGTTGTCAAAGCCCGGCGAGCCGGAGATGACCTTACCCGCCGGAATATCGTGCGAGATGCCGCTCTGCGCGGTCAGAATCACCCCGTCGCCCACCGTGCAATGGCCTGCTACGCCCGCCTGCCCGGCCAGGATGACGTTGTTGCCCACTTCCGACGAGCCTGCCAGCCCCACCTGTCCGCATAGTAGCGTGTTCTCGCCCACGTGCGAACCGTGTCCGATCTGGACTAAATTATCAATTTTTGTCCCGTCGCCAATACGTGTCTCGCCCACCGTCGCCCGGTCAATGCAGGCGTTGGCCTGCACATCCACCCGGCTACCCAGCCGCACGGGGCCTGACTGCGGAATCTTTTCCCAATGGCCCAGCTCGTTCTTGGCGAATCCAAAGCCGTCCGCGCCGATGATGACGCCATTTTCGAGGGTCACGTGGTCGCCCAGAACGCAGTTCTCCCGCACCACGGCGTGAGCATGAGCAAAGAAATGGCTGCCCGCCTCAACGCCGGAATAAAGCACCACATGGGACAGCAAAGTAGCGTGGTCGCCCAGCTTGACGCGTGGGCCGATGACAACATACGCCCCAATATGTGCTCCTTCACCGATGACCGCCGTCCGGTCGATCACCGCCGTCGGATGGATACCCGGCGCGTAAGCCGGAGGCTGATAGAAGAATCCCAGAGTCCGCGAGAAGGCATGATAAGGGTTCTTGATGCGCAGAGTCGCCGCCTCAATCTCCGGAAACTCCGGCTCGACCAGCACGGCTGCCGCCCGCGTCTTGCGCGCCAGTCCCCCGTATTTGGGATTGGCCACGAAGGTTACCTCCGTCGGCCCTGCTGCCTCAATCCCTTTTACGCCAGTGACTTCCAGTTCCGCATCTCCGCGCAACTCCGCGCCCAGCTTCTTTGCCAACTCACCTAGCTTCATGGCAAGAATTGTACCGGAATACGAACGGTGGCCGCAGTGCACTCAAAAGCCGTCACACCTACTCCCCGCCCGTCTCTCGCGGAAACAGCTCCGGCTGCTCACCCCTTCGTCCCTCAGCCTCGGCCCGCTTGCGGCTTGCGGCGCCAATCAGGCTGACCACCTCAAGCGTCTGAATCGCTTGCCGAGGCACGTATATCCTCTGCGTGTTGGAGCGCGTATCGGGCGGGGTGAGCAGCAGCCCGGCGCCATCCACCAGCGCGCGGTCGTTGGACGCCAGACCCTCCAATTCTTCGCCATCGGTCAGTGTCATGCGCAGCCAGAGGCCGGGAGTTCGTGGCCGTATAGAGAAGCGCTTGTGCAAAAGCCGCTCCGGATTAGCGGTTTCTCCCGAGGGAAAATCGCGCACATAGCAGACCCACTTCACCTGTTCCCAGCCAATGCGCAGCACCTTGCCGCCGATATCCAGAATCTCCAACTCCGCCGCGTCCTGGCCAAAGCTGATCCCCGCATAGCCAGCACACCAGTCGCGGCTGAACTTGCGTACGATGACAGGTTTGCGTTGAGAGGCCATTGCCTTGAATTGTCGCATGGCGCGCTGTGCCGGGAAGGGAAATAGTCGCAAATTTGGTGCACTGGGGCATAGCCAAAGGGACCAACTTGTGTTAAGGTACTGCTTGCAACCAATGCGGAAGTCTGCTGTAAGAGCAACTACATCAGACACTTGGCTGTGGAAATCAGAGAGGAAACAGGAAACAGAATGCCCGACTACATTTATCTACTGGAAAACCGGCTGTCGGCTGACCAGCAGAGCGCCCTGCGCCACGTGCGCGAGGCAGCCCGCGAAGCAGGCACGATTCTGTTTCTTACCGGGGATGCGGTGCGCGATCTCACCAGCGGCCACGCCGTCCGCGACCTTGAAGTAGCGGTGCATGGAAATGCTCTCAAGCTAAAGAAAACAATGGTGAAGCTTGGCGCCAAGGTGTGGGGCGAAGACGATGATTCCCGCACGTTGTATCTGTGTTTTCCCGGCACGGTTCGTGTCGATCTGGTCAGCACGCACCGCGTCGAGATTCCCAAGCCGGGCAAAATCATCTATCAACCTGCTTCTATCCAGGAGGATCTCCGCCGCCGTGACTTTACCGCCAACGCCATGGCCATCTCCCTCAACGAAGGCTCATTCGGGCTGCTGATGGACCCCCTGAACGGCGCTGCGGACATCGAATTCCGAACGCTGCGCCTGGTTTCCAATTACGGTTTCCTTGAAGAGCCATCTCTGCTGATTCGGGCCACTCGCTACAAGTCGCGCCTGGGCTGGGAGATGGACCCCAAGACCCACACACGTTACATGAACGCCAAGGAAGAAGGCGTGATTGAGCGGATTTCCGCCCAGGCCCGTAAACGGGAGCTAGAGCAGATTGGCCACGAGGAAGAGGGGCTGAAGGTCTTGCAGGCGCTCGAAGCCGAGGGCTGGATGAAGGTATTGTTCCAGGTCTGGACCTCCTACAAGGCCGACGAAGCCGCGCTGACAGCCCTGCACGATCTCGCCGTCGAACTGCTCGTGCAAGGCGTTCATGCCGATATGTCGGCGGCACAGATGCGCTTGCTGACCGCCAAACTGTCAGGCAAGGAAGTCTCCACCCTGAAGAAGCTGATGTTGCGTCCCGGCTTTGTCGATGAGTGGAGCGACCTGGATTCTCTGGCTGCGGGATTTGCCAAGGTGCTGCTCGCCAAGCAGAATGCCACACCCTCGGTATGCTACAAGCTTTTCATGAGCTACGACCCGGAAGCTGTTCTTTGGCTTGGCTTTACCAGCAAGGATTCGGTTGTCCGGGAACGCTATAACCTCTTCCTCAAGGTCTGGCCTGCGGTGCGCCAGCAGATTCCTCATGCCCTGATGCAGGAGATGCGCATCACCGCCGCTCTGCCTGCTTACGACGAGATTGTACAGACAATATTCCTGCAACTGATCGACGGTAAACTCACCACTCCGGAGGAGGCACGTGCCTTCCTGGAGCCGTATTCGCCGCCTGCTCCGCCGCCCCAGGTCACCATCAAGCGGCCACGCGTCAAGCGCGCGGATCCCAAGCTTAAAGGAGACTCCTTCGACGAAGACTCCGAGGTCCACGTGGAGGACGAAGAAGATCTGGACGACATAGGCGGTGTTGAGGACGATGTCCTGGATTTGGGTCTGGCGTTGCCCAAGATTGATGTAGATATCGACCTCGCCGAGGAACCCGACACGGCTGACGACGATGACGAGGATGACGAAGAGGACCAGGCAGATAAGCCGGCTCACAAATCGGAGCCGGTCAAGGGCCTCCCCAAGGCGCCTGCCCAACACAAGCCGGAAAAGGCAGCAAAGCCTCAGCCGGTTCCTCAGCCTAAGGCTCAACCAAAGCAGGAATCCAAGTCCGCGCCGACCAAGGCTGCTCCTGTGCAAGCCAAAAAGCCACTACCGCCGAGCAAGCCTGCAACTAAAAAGGCCCAGGCAAAGCCGCCGGTTAAGGCTAAGGCACAGGTTAAGGCTAAAGCTGCCGCCAAGCCCCCGGCTAAGGCTCCCAAATCCGCGCCTGTCAAGAAGAAGCCTGTTTCTGCTCCCAGCCGCAAGCCAGCTAAGCCCATAGTTAAGAAGCCCGCGCCCAAGAAGGCTAAGAAGCGCTAGTCGCTTTCCCACACGCTGTGTTTGGAAACGGCCCTCGTCAGGGCCGTTTTCTGTTTTCTGTCAATTTTGTACCCGGTTGCATAAAATTACATCCCGCTGGCGCACAATGTCCATTGGAGCTTAGGGCAGACAATGAATGTGAACAGAGACAGCGTGCGGAGCAGTGTCATGGATATGCCCGGTTTATACCACCGAAAAGCATACCCTCCCCCCCCAGGGGCGACTTCACTGTATGTTCGCTTTATTCCTGTGAAACTGTGAGACTGTGGACTTCACCACGCATCAACCGGCTGCCGCCACAGGCTCCGCGGTGGCTGACATCACCATCTTCCGGATCGAGTCGATCACCAGGTCGGGTTGGTCGAGATGGATCCAGTGTGCGCTGGTTGGCGCAATTACCTGCCGCACGTTGTTGCCGATGCAGTGAAGACGTTCGTCAGAGAGCGGCGATGATTTTCCGGGGGTCAGCACCAGCACGGGAATATTCAGTATAGGTCCGGCATTCTGCATCTCCCGGACGATGTCGGGCACAGCCTCGATGTGGCAGCGCATACCGGCGAAGTTGCCCGGCCGTGACCAATGCGCGGCGATAATGGGCCAGACCTCCTGCGGCATCTTGCCCACCTCGTCCTTGAT
>Ga0181520_10005483_pt1 | contig 20193 bp, 21 predicted proteins | sample PEATcosm2014_Bin_29_FD_132451 | JGI IMG/M metagenome (GOLD analysis project Ga0181520, IMG submission 132451) | Peatland microbial communities from MTU Mesocosm Facility, Houghton, MI, USA - PEATcosm2014_Bin02_30_metaG | ecosystem: Environmental > Terrestrial > Soil > Wetlands > Peat | place... | reverse complement strand
CTGGGGGGATTCGGCATTCTGGCGGGCGCTAACACCTCCAGCGTGGGAACCTATTTCGTTTCGCTGAAGCCCTGGAAACAGCGCGAAGCTCCGGGACTCAGCGCGCCGGCCCTGGCCGCGGCACTCAACCAAAAGCTGGCGTCCATACCGGAAGCCTCCGCCATGGTGGTGCTGCCGCCCGCGATTCAGGGCCTGGGCATTTCCGGCGGCTTCCAAATGGAAGTCCAGGACCAGAGCGGCGGCGATATCCCCTTCCTGGATAACGCCGTGAACCAATTGCTGGATGCGAGCCGCCGCCAACCGCAGATCGGCATGCTCTACAGCGCGTTCCGCCCCAACGTGCCGCAGATCAGCCTGGATGTGGACCGCGAAAAGGTGAAAGCCCTGCAAGTTCCTCTGAGCGACGTGTTCCAGACCATGCAGGCCTACCTGGGCGGGTTTTATGTCAACCAGTTCAACCTGTACGGGCGCACCTGGCGCGTCTACGTTCAGGCGGAGCCGGGGTCTCGCGCCAGCACGGCGGACCTCTCACAGATTTACGTGCGGGGCAGCCAGAACAAAATGGTGCCGCTCGACACCATCGTCAAGGCCACCAGCATTGCGGCTCCGGACTCGATCATGCGCTACAACATGTACCGCGCGGCGGATGTGCAGGGGCAGGCGGCGCCGGGCGCCAGCTCCGGGGATGCGATCGCGGCCATGGAAGAGGCGGCCAAGGCGCTCCCTGCGGGGACCGGTTACGCCTGGACCGGTACGGCTTTTCAGGAGAAGGAAGCCGGCTCCCAGCAGGGCAAGATTCTGGTGCTCTCGCTGGTGTTCGTGTTCCTGTGCCTGGCGGCCCTGTACGAGAGCTGGGCAATTCCGTTTTCGGTCCTGCTGGGAGTGCCGATCGGGATGTTCGGTGCCTTCCTGGCGGTATGGCGCCGCGGCCTGAACGACGATATCTACGTGCAGATCGGGCTGATCATGCTGATCGGCCTGGCGGCCAAGAACGCCATTCTGATCGTGGAATACGCCCGCACGCGGCACGAGGAGCATGGGATGTCTCTGGTGGAATCCGCGCTGACGGGCGCGCGGCTGCGCTTCCGGCCAATCCTGATGACATCGTTCGCGTTCATTTTCGGGGTCTTCCCCATGGTAATTTCGACGGGCGCCGGCGCCGGCAGCCGCCATTCGCTGGGCACCGCGGTGTGCTTCGGAATGCTGGCGGCCACAACGATGGGGGTCTTCGTGATTCCGCTGCTTTACGTGCTGGTGGAAGGTCTGAAGGAGAAGATCGCCGGGAAGCGGCACGTGAAAGTGGCCGCGGCGCTGGAAGGCGGTAACGCATGAAGCCGGTGAGACGGCTCTCAGCCGCGCTGCTGGCGGGGATGGTGTTCCTGACCGGCTGCGTCGTGGGTCCGAACTACCGCCGCCCGGATACCCAGGTTCCCGCGGCGTTCCGCGAGGCTCCTCCGGCGACCCCGCAGGAGGCGGCATCCTTCGCCGATCTGCCATGGTGGGAGGTGTTCCGCGATCCGGTGCTGCAAAACCTGATCCGCACCGCGCTCGAAAAAAACTACGACCTGCGCATCGCCTCCGAGCAGATCGCGGCGGCGCGCGAGCGGGTGATCATCGCGCATGCCAACCAGTTGCCGCAGGTTTCCGCCGGCCCCAGTTACACCGGCGGCAAGGCCAGCCTGGTGAACATGGATACGCACGTATTCGCGCTCACCGCCGATGTCAATTATCAGATCGACCTGTTCGGCGGGCTGCGGCGGGCGACCGAGGCGTCGCGGGCGCAGATGCTGGCGACCGAAGACGCGCGCCGCACGATCGTCATGACATTGGTCAGCGACGTGGCGACGGACTACTATCAACTTCTTTCGCTGGACCTCGAACTGCAGATCGCCAGGAATACCGTCAAGTCTCTGACCGACTCGGTGCGGCTAACCAGCCTGCGCGTGAATTACGGGACCGCGACCCAGGTGGACACCCTGCAGGCGCAGCAGGTGCTGGATTCGGCCAACGCGCAGATTCCCGAGCTGGAGCGCGAGGCGGGCCGCTACGAGGACGCCATTAGCGTGCTGCTGGGCAACTATCCGGAAGGCACGCTGCGGGGAATGGCGCTCACCGAGCAGTACCTTGCGCCGGAAGTGCCGCCGGGAGTCACCTCGGCTCTGCTAGAGCGCCGGCCGGACATCCGCCAGGCGGAGAAGACGCTGATGTTCTACAACGCCGAAATCGGAGTTGCCAAGGCGGCATTATTTCCGCAGCTCACGCTTACGGGCTCGTTCGGTCCCAGCGCCATGTTCACCAGCCTGATGAACGGTCACCCGGCGATCTGGAGTTGGGGGACGTCGCTCATGCAATCGGTCTTCAACGGGGGCGCGCTGCGTGCGCAGGTGAAGGTGGCGGAATCCGAGCAGCGGCAGGCGCTGCTGGCTTATTCGCAAACCATTCAGAAAGCCTTCGGCGAAGTTGCCGACGCGCTGATCGACTACCGGAAATATCGCGAACTTCGCACGCGCGAGGAGGAATCCGTGGCGACGCTCAAGGAGTCTGTGCGCATGGCGACGATGCGGTATCGCGGCGGAATCACTACGTACCTGGAAGTCCTCGATAGCGAGCGTTCGTTGCTGACCGAGCAGTTGGCCCTGGCGCAGGCGCGGGGATACGAATACCAATCGGTGGTGAAGCTCTACCGGGCGCTGGGCGGCGGCTGGCAGAAGTAAGGGGCTGAGGTAGTCCAATTGTACTGACCCGCGTACAGATTTCCTTCCGAACGCGCCTGAGTGGGTGGGAGGCCTGTTCTTTACCGGGCAGTGAGTTGGCCGGGGCGGGGCGATTTGAACGCCCGAACCCCGGCGCCCAAGCGCTCCGTCAGTTTTCGCGAATTCCTAACGTTTACAACAATCCGGGGAAAGTTTTGGCACAGTGGAAAAGCAGGGGCGCTGCGGCCGGGCAGGGGGTCCTTTGGTCCCAGGTCCGCGATCATGTTATCCTCCTGCCGTGACCGGTTCAATCGCCGGGCTGTTCAACGGCCCCATTTGCGAACGTGAATCCCTCCGAGATCGGGCCGCTGTGATCGGGTGGCGGGAGAGTCGTCGATTCTTCTACAACAAGATCCTTGCGGCGGTCGGAACCGTCACCTGTATCCTGATGATCTCTTGCGGTGTGATCTCTGAGCCGCTGATGGGTGAACCAATCGGTATCCCGGACCCTCCCATCCTGGTGCCGTTAGGGATCCTTGCCTATGGCATTATGGCGAATGTCTGCTACACAGGAGGCTGGATAGCAGAGCTGCTGCTCGTTCGCTTCAGACCGGAAAGCCGCACGGACGTTTTCGGGCTTCGCGCCTTTCGCTTGGGCGTGAGGTTTTCAATTGGCCTCACGATTTTTCCTGCGTTGATCTGCTGGGGAGTATTCCTTTTCAGCCTCGTCACTGGAAAGCGAATCGCGCAAGGCGCATCGTAATAGTGCTGTTCCTCCCGGATTTAACGCCCAAGGCGACAAACCAGCTAGCCATCAATTTTGACATCTGTTGTCATTAATGACAACATGACAATAGGGATGGCCGAACCACGAAAAACTCGACCGGTCTCGTGGATTAAAGCGGCGCTGAAAGACTTTGAGGCGTTTCCCAGAGATGCACAATCCCCCTTTCTGACGGCGCTCACAATCGCGGCCGAGGGCGGCAAGGCAGACATCGCGAAGCCCCTTCACGGCCTCGGTCCCGGCGTCTTCGAGATCGCGCTGGCGTTTCGGGGCAACGCCTTTCGCGTTGTGTACGCTGTCAAACTCGCGGAAGAGATCTGCGTCATTCATGCTTTTCAGAAGAAGTCGAGGCAGGGCATCAAGACGCCAAAACAAGAGGTCGACCTAGTAAAGGATCGGTTGAAAAAACTGAAGGAGGCACTCAGATGAAAGGTGAAAAACTGGAACTGGTTCGCGGGAGCGGAAACATCTTCCGCGATCTCGGCCGCGAGAACGCCGACGTCGAGCAGTTGAAGGCGCTCCTGGCAGCGGAGATCATAAAGACGCTGGATCGTGACGAGCTGACAGTGCGGGCCGCCCACGCTCGAACCGGCTTCGCCGCCGCCGACTTCTCCCGCATTCGAAATGCGGACCTTGGCAGGTTCACCGCCGATCGCCTGATGTCGATGCTCAACCGGCTTGGCTCCCGAGTGGAGGTGAAAATTCGAGTTCGGCCCAGCGCACCAGTGCGGTCCGAAGCGACACTTCAATAGCGGCGGCCCTACGGCTATTTGGATTCCACGCGAATGTTCTCAGAAGATTTCCAGAATGTTTCACTTCAGGCACAGGTTTGGCTCAGTAGAGGCAAAGGAACAGCGAAAGCGTTGGAATCGGCAGGAGGTTTGGTCGGGGCGGGGCGATTTGAAGGCCCGACCCCCTGCGCCCAAGGCGGATTCCGGCTTGTGCCGAACACGCCTTGTCTTCAACTGCTTGCATTTCAACCAGATGGCGCCCGCCTGTTGAAGCTTGTTGATCCCTGTTGAAGTTGGAGGCTCCCAGCAGCTACAAAATCATCTACAGTTTCGGATTTCGGACTCGAATAACTCTGTATTGAATGTTGCCACGCGGGTGCCAGAGCAGCGTCGCATACTGCGCTGCAGCATCTCTCACCTCGCTAGAAAACCGGACTTATCTGGGGTTCCGCGGTCCTGTCGCGAGCGTTCACTCCCGAAGCCTGCTTTCGAGCACAGTCTTGACCTTGTGTGCTGCTAAAGCGCGCGGCGTGAATGGCCTCTGCAAGAACGCAATTCCCTCTTCTAACACACCGTGCTGGATGATCGCGTCGGTGTATCCGGAAAGATAGAGCACATGCATGCCCGGGCGGGGTGATTCGAGCGATTTGGCCAGTTCGGGGCCACTGATGCCACGATTCAGCATAGGCTGTCGGCGTTACACCCACGGAAGTGAAGACGCCACGATCAGGAGGCGCCCCGCCGAACCAGCCAGTCCGCCGGCCCGACCCCGCGGGATAGTGCGTTCTTGACTGTCTCAATGATCTCCCTGTGCGAGAACGGCTTTTCGATGAATCCGTGGATCAGTCCTTGTGCCAGAGCCGTTTGTATGGCGGGATCGTCCTTATAGAAGTACCCTGAGATCACCAGGACCAGAATGCCCGGGTCGGCATCGCGAATTCTTCTGGCCAACTCCAGACCGTCGATATCTGGCAACTTGGCGTCCAGCAGGGCCAGCGTCAGGCGGTTGCACCGGGCTGCCTGGAGCGCACTCTGACCATCGAGTGCTCGGACGCTCTGCACCCCAAGTCCCACGAGCACACGTTCGAGGGCCCAACATATGTCGGGGTCATCGTCCACGACAAGGGCGGCACTTTTCAAGAGGCTCACCGCTGCTCTCCTCCGTCGCGGGCAGCGACGGCAGTTTCACCGTGAAGGTACTCCCCTTGCCGCTCTGGCTTTCCACGCTTATCGATCCGCCGTGCTGATCGACGATGGAGTAGCAGATGGAAAGCCCCAGTCCGGTGCCTTTTCCAGGAGGAGCCTTTGTGTAGAAGGGGTCGAAGATTTTGCCGAGGTCTTTCTGAGAGATTCCTTCTCCTGTGTCGGTGAAGTGAAGCAGCACTTCGGCATTGGTCCCCTCAGCGATAATGTCGATCGTCCCGCCGTTGGGCATGGCATTGATAGCATTAAGCAACAGATTGATGAACACCTGCTCCAGGAGGCTGGGAACGCCAAGGACCTGACAGGGCTGTGGCGGGAAGTGCAGGCGAACATCTATGTTCTGAACCTTGGCTTGGTTATCTATCAGAGTCAAGGCCTCTTCCATCACACGCCGGAGGTCTACAGGCGCCTTGCTTTTATCCGGCGAGGGGTGGGCAAAACGCAACAGATTCTCGATGATGGTGCCGGCTTTCCGGATGCCGCTGTGAACCTTCTCGGCGCACTCCCGGCGAAACTCCGGGTCGATATTGACCTCCGTAAGGAATTGAGCGGCCGAGGAGGAAACTGCCAGGGGCGTTCGGATTTCATGGGCAATCCCCCTGGCCATGACACCAAGCGCGGCCAGCTTCTGCGATTCCAGAATCTGTAGTTCGAACTTGCGCTGCTCTGTCAGGTCCCGGCCGACTACCACGAAGCCCACAGTTCGCGCCGCGTCGTCGGTCATCCGGGAAAATACCCAGAATACCGGACGGCAGCGTCCGTCCTTGGTCTTCAGATTGGACTCGATTCTGCCGGAGCCCTCGCCGGACGCCCCTTTGGAGAGCAAGCCCGCAACGCTGGAGACGCCGGTTTGATCGCAGTAGTCCAAGAATCTGCGGCCCTTCAACTCCTCGAGTGAGTAGCCGGTAGTCCTTTGAGCCGCCTTGTTCCAGGTAAGGATGTTGCCCTGGATATCGGTAGAGATTACGATATCGCTGGCGCTCTCGACCACGCTGGCCAGATGGCGCTCCATCCGCCGAATCTCTTCGCCCAGCCGCATCTGCTCGGTAACATCGTCCATTAGGAGCAGAACGTGATCGACTTGGCCCGCCCAGTTCACTGGGACCACGCTGTAGTAGTAGACCCGAATCGGAACGCCGGGAGCCCGGTAGGTCAATCTCTGGCCCTGCATCGCATGACTGCTTCTAAAGACGTTCCGAATTTGTTGTTCCAGCCCCATCTCCGAGAGAATCACCTCCGGAAAGACCTCGTTCAGCCGCTTTCCGGCAATCGCGCGAGTGGTCTGGCGGGACTTTTCCACGAAGTTCCGGTTAGCCAAAACCACACATAAGTTCTCATCGAGCAACAGAACCGACGAGGGAATGGCGTCCATTAACATCCGATAGAGCAGTTCGGATCTCTTGCCTTCGCTGACATCGTTTGCGATGACCAGGCACGCTGTCTCACCGGCGAAATCCACGGCGGACCTGGCGACTTCGACATAGATCGCCTGTCCGTCTTTCGCCACGTGCCGCCATGTCCGCTCCTCCGTCGAGGAACCAAGCGACTTCAGCGCGCCATCGAGGAGGGCGGATGCCTCCGCCCGCGGATGCAGCTGCCGCACCGTCATGGCCAGGAACTCTTCACGCGAGTACCCGTAACACTCGACGGCTGCGTCGTTCACCGCGAGAAACGACAACGTTCGCAGGTCGTAAATCCACATCGGCAGCCGGCTATTCTCAAATAGTCTCGCTGTAGCTGCAGCGATGTGTAGGCGCCGCTGCTCGGCGCCTGGGATAGAAATGCTCATCTCTCACTATCTCTTTCAGGACAGACCGATCGTACCTTTAAACCACATCGGCGTCAATCCGGGTAATTGCTTATCCAGTAGTCGATGTCTTCCGCGCATCTTAGTGCCGATATAAGTTTCACGGACGGATCGCAGGTCGGGATGGACACCGCACGCAAGGAAGTGCATTATGGTCCTGGAGAGATGATCAATAACGGATCCTGCGCGCGCGCGAAGACACTCATTTACATTCCCATCGTCCATACTCTGGCGGACATGGGGACGCTTGGTGCGTCCATCCAAGGAATGAAGTTGTCGGCCCTGGGGCGGCAGACGATGGCGCGCAATGCGGCCGTAGTGGAAAAGATGTGGGAGCAGATCGAGAGAGTAGCCTCCGCGCTTCCGGTGACCGCCGGAACGGTGCGAGTCTATCAGGACGGACTGCCGGTCTGCGGACACGAGCGGGAGATTGTTTCGGAATTGGCGGGCGCGGGAAACCGTAACCACAAGTTGCTTTTGGAACTCCAGACGCGCGGCGCGACGCTGATGGGGACGGAGTCGCCCGAGTTGCTGGTTGCGGAATACCAACTCGCCAGCGCCGCGTTTGCCCCCAGGGCGGCTGCCGGCAAGGAGATCGACCAGAAACGATTGCGCGACACGCTCCTGGAGAAGCGCGACCGTTATATAGCGGATCGCATCAACGGCACTCTGGGCGCCGGGGAAACCGGCATCCTTTTCATCGGGATGCTCCACGAAGTAGCGAAGTATCTGGATTCTGGCATAACGGTTGTGTATCCCCTTCGCCCGCCCAGCGTGCGGCTGGGAAAAAGCCTATGAAACAGGGCACGGAATTAGCCCGGCCGGTTCTAGGCAATACCCGATTTCCCCGTGAGTAACTAGGGTTTCTCTGTATTGCCGAGGCGTCTGTACTGGATCACACTTAAATCGCTACATTTAAGGGCCGACTTGCCTTCGAACGGGTAGCGAGTCACCGGGCCGTCTGCCGGCACTCGGCGTCGTTTGGCGCGGAATAATGCGCTAATGCGTCTGAATCCCCAATAAGTCGGAACAACTTAGTTATACCGGTGGAAAGAGGACCATGAATAGGGTTCAGGGCAGAATCCTGATCGCGGACGACGAGCCTGAGATGGCCCAGCTTCTTGGACACCTCATGCATCGCGAGGGATTGACGCCGCTGTTAGCCAAAGACGGAACCGAGGCTCTGCAACTGGTGCGCGGGGGCGACCCCGACGTGCTGCTGGCAGACCTCAAGATGCCGGGAATGGACGGCATGGCATTGATGCGCAAGGCCAGGGACCTGGATCCGGAACTGCCAGTGATCCTGATCACCGGATTTGCCGAAGTGCGAGGGGCAGTGGAGGCAATCCGCGCCGGCGCCCACGACTATCTCGCCAAACCCTTTGAACATCAACAAGTAATCCGCGCAGTGCTCCGCGCACTGAACGAGCGGCGACTCAGGCTCGAGGTGAAGCGCCTGGCCGATCACGTCCACCACGTCCTCTCGCCGCGTGAAACATTTGGCCCTAGCGAGGCAGCCGGCACGTTGATCGCCGCAATTGAACGGGTGGCGGGATCCAATTTCAGCGTCGTCATTGTGGGCGAGACCGGCTCGGGGAAAGAGGTCGTGGCTCAAGCGATCCACCAAACCAGCCCGCGCTCCAAGGGTCCGTTCATTCCCGTCGATTGCGGCGCAGTACCCGAGGCGCTATTCGAGGGCGAGTTGTTCGGACATGAGCAGGGCGCGTACAGCGGAGCGGACCGGCAGACGATCGGAAAGATCGAGGCGGCGCAAGGAGGGACTCTGTTCCTGGACGAAATCGCCAATATGCCGCTGGCTTCCCAGGCCAAGTTATTACGGGTACTCCAAGAAAAGACCCTTTACCGCCTGGGCGGAACCAAACCCATCCAGGTGGACGTCCGGATGCTGACCGCTTCCGGACGTCCGCTCGAAGGACTTTGCGAAGGCGGTTCATTTCGCCGCGACCTTTATTTCCGGCTGAACGAATTCACGATTTCCATCCCGCCTCTGCGCGAGCGCAGAGAGGACATGCCGTTCCTGGCTAAGCGCTTCATGGATATTGCGAACATCGACCTCCGCAAGTCAGTCAAGGGATTTTCCCCGCCGGCGATCGAGGCGATGCTGGCCTACGACTGGCCCGGCAATGTGCGGCAGCTTCGGTCCGTCGTCCGCCGCGCTGCACTCATGGCCGAAGACACGATTACCGAGGAGCACCTTGGTTTGGGACAGAGAATGCGGCAATCTCCGGCGCAGGGAGTGGCGGTGCCCTCATCCACCCTCGGCGAGGGGTTTGGAGACCTCCGTTTGAGGGAAATCGTGAAGCGCAGCACGATCCACGTTGAGAGGCGGGCGATCGTCGCCGCTTTGCGGAGAACGGACGGCAACAAAGCCAAGGCCGCCCGCCTGCTCCAGGTGGATTACAAGACCCTTCATACAAAAGTGAACGAATATGGAATTGCGATCGAAGGAGAAACCACGTGACTAAGAAAGACAGCAAGAGAACCTCCGAAAGCGGCTTCGAACTAGGGCTCGGAGGGATTCTCAAGGGGCTCGGGGATCTAGTCGAAAAGCTGGGAGACTTCGCCGAAACAGGTGAGCAGCTTTCCCAAACGGGCGAGATCCACGGTCCAAACAAGGATCTGAAAGGCATCTACGGGTTCACGGTTAAGGTGGGTCTGGGAGACGACCGGCCCCGCGTCGAGCCCTTCGGCAACATCCGCAAGGATCGGAAATCCGGGCACACCGTTGTGCAGGAAGTCCGTGAACCGGCGGTAGACGTCTTCGAGGAAGAAGATCACGTCCTGGTGGTGGCCGAGATGCCTGGCATCAGCGCGGAAGACGTTCAAATTACCGTTGAGGACGACCTGCTGACCTTCTCCGCGGAGCGCGGCGACAAGAAGTATCGCAAAGAAGTGCTGCTTCCCAGAAGCTGCGTTCGCGAGAAGATACAGGTCACCTGTAACAACGGGGTAGTTGAAATTAAGTGTCAGAGATGAAAGTCCGGCTATGGCATTAGAGAGTACCGAAATCCCAGTTTTCAAGCTCAAAGTAACCGAAGCGCTAAGTAAGGATGTTGGGCGAGGAATCGCCCGGATGGGCCCCGGAGACCTCGAGAAACTCCAGGTGGCCATTGGGGACCTGGTCGAGATCACCGGGAAGCGCGGAACCGTCTGCAAGGCAATGCCCGCCTACAGGGAACTGCGCGGGCAATCGCGGATCCAGATCGATGGGCTGGTGCGTGAAAACGCCGGAGCCGGGCTGGACGAGTTCGTGCAAGTGCGAAAGACCAGTTGCCGCCCAGCCGAGCGCGTGGTGCTCGCGCCAGCCAATGTCCGTCCGGCCGAGCGCGACCTGGATTACATCGCCAATCTGCTCGACGGCCTGGCGGTACAGGCGGGAAACCGTATCCGCGCAACTCTCTTTGGCAGCCGGTGGGCGGACTTCCGGGTGGAGAGCACGACACCGAAGGGCCCGGTCTTGATCAATCCCACCACTCAATTGGTCATCGGCAACCCGCAACAGGCGGAGGAGGTCGTCGCGCGCTCCACCTCTTATGAGGACATCGGCGGACTGAAACCGCAGCTTCAGCGCATTCGCGAGATGATCGAGCTTCCCCTGCGCTATCCGGAGGTCTTCGAACGGTTGGGCATAGACGCGCCTAAAGGCGTGTTGCTTTACGGCCCCCCGGGTTGCGGAAAGACATTGATTGCGCGCGCCATTGCGCATGAAACCGAGGCCAACTTCTATTCCGTGAGCGGTCCGGAAATCATCCACAAGTTCTACGGCGAGAGCGAAGCTCATCTCCGGAAGATTTTTGACGAGGCCACGCGTAAGGGTCCCAGCATCATCTTCATGGATGAAATCGACGCGATCGCGCCGCGGCGCGAGAACGTCGTCGGCGAAGTCGAAAAGCGCGTCGTGGCGCAACTCCTGGCGCTGATGGACGGGCTCGCCAAGCGGCAGCAACTGATCGTCATCGCCGCCACGAACCTGCCCAACATGCTCGACCCGGCCTTGCGGCGGCCCGGACGGTTCGACCGGGAGATTGCCATCCCCATTCCAGACCGCACGGGGCGCGAAGAGACTCTCGCGATTCACAGCCGTGGCATGCCCGTGGCCGAAGATGTGGCCCTGGACCGCTTGGCCGGAATCACTCATGGTTTTGTCGGAGCCGATCTGGAAGCGCTGTGCCGCGAGGCGGCCATGATTTGCCTGCGCCGGATCATGCCCGACATCGACTTCGCCTTGGCGCGCATTCCATACGAGCAGCTCGCCAAGCTCGAGGTCCGGATGGAAGATTTCATCGAGGCCTTGCGCGAGGTTGAACCCTCCGCGACGCGCGAAGTGTTCGTGGAGGTGCCCGACGTCCGCTGGGAGGATGTAGGTGGCCTCGCGCAAATCAAGCAGCGGCTTGTCGAAGCAGTGGAGTGGCCCCTGCAGCATGCGGAGTTGTTCACAAAGGCAGGCATCCGTCCACCCAAAGGAATTCTTCTGGTGGGACCTCCGGGGTGCGGCAAGACGTTGCTTGCGAAGGCCGTTGCCACTGAGAGCAAAGTCAACTTCATCTCGGTGAAGGGGCCCGCGCTGCTCTCCAAGTTTGTGGGGGAGTCGGAGCGCGGCGTACGCGACATGTTCCGGAAAGCCAAACAGGCCGCCCCCTGTATTATCTTCTTCGACGAGATCGACGCGCTTGTGCCCGCGCGCAACGCCGGCGGCTCCGATGCCCACGTCGCCGAGCGAGTCCTGAGCCAGTTCCTCACCGAGCTCGATGGCGTCGAGGAGCTGAAGGGAGTTCTGGTGCTGGGCGCGACCAACCGGCCGGACATGCTCGATCCGGCGATAATGCGGCCGGGGCGCTTCGATGAGATCGTCGACATCCCCGTGCCCGACGAGGAGAGCCGCCGCCTCATCTTCCAGGTCCATCTGCGGAACAAACCGCTGGCACCGGGGATCGACGCCGCCACTCTCGCCGCAGGCACAGAGGGGTTCAGCGGCGCCGACATCCAAGGGGTATGCGCCAGGGCGGCCCTGCGCGCGGTGCGCCGGGCGGTGACGAGCAAGATCGCGAAACCGTCGGAAGAAGCGCCGGTGATCGTCGATTCCGACGACCTGCAAGCAGCCCTGGAAGAAGCAAGGCAGCGCTGAATGAGTAGCAGTCAAGTTGCTTATTACTTGTATTGCCTTACGCCTTGCGAATGCGACGTCAAAACCTCCGCCGCCGGAGTGGACGGGAAACATACCGTCTTCGGGAGCGCCCAAGAAGGCCTGGACGCCGTCCTCAGTACAGTAGAACTGGGAGAGTTCTGTGACGACACGGCGGAAGCGCGCCTGCAAGACTTGGCTTGGTTGGCCCCACGGGTCTGCCGCCATGAAGCGGTTATCGAGGAAGTTATGAGGCAAGCGCCGGTGCTGCCGGCGCGTTTCGCGACCTTGTTCTCTTCCATGGAAAGCCTGAAGCAGTCTATTCACCAACACCGCGAAGCTATCGCCGGATTCTTCGCCGAACTCGCCGACCAGGAAGAGTGGGCTGTGAAGGGGCTGTTGGATCGACCTGCCGCACTGAGAAGTTCGGTCTCGTCATTTCAGCCCACGGCGGAAGGCCCAGCACCCGGCGCATCCCCTGGCGCCCGATACTTCCAGGAAAAGCGGATCAAGGCGCAATGGGAGCGGGATTTCAACCATCGATTGAGAGAGTTCTGCCAGCAGGCAGTGGCGGCCCTGGCTGCGTGCGCCACCGGATTTCGGGAACGCAGCCTACTGGCGCCGGGCGCAGCGGAAACAGAGGCCGAGGTCGTGTTGAACTGGGCCTTCCTTATTTCGCCGGCGGCGCTTGACGATTTTCGGGCCCGTCTGGAGCGGCTCAATGGCGGCGAGGCGTTTCCCGGCTTGAAGCTGACGCTGACCGGCCCGTGGCCGCCGTATAGCTTCGTTCCGGATCTTTCGGATGGCGCGGAGGCATGAAGTATCTTCTCTACGGCATCATGCGGCAAGACGATTCGCCTTGGCATTCCCCGGAGCCAGGCCTCTGCCGCCTGTCGTCTAACGGCCTGGCGGCGGCGGCTTCTCCCCTGGCAGGGGACACTCCGGAAGCGAGCGTCTCGGCCCTGATGGCCTATGAGAAAGTGGTCGAGGGGATTCACGCTAGACACACTATCATTCCTCTGCGGTACGGCTGCGCGATGGAATGTGAGTCCGCGGTTACCCGCCTGTTAGACGACCACCATGAGGAGTACGATGCGCTCTTAGGCCGGCTCTTAGGGATGACGGAGATGGGTATCCGAGTCCTGTGGCCCGCGCGCTCCGAGGTTGTCCCCGCATCTCCATCTTCCCCGGGAGCTACTTACTTGGCCTCCTTGCGAAACCGCTACGGCTCCGCAGTCGCCCTCGCGCCGGAAGAGGCCCAACTGGCCGATCGGATCGTAAGTGTGCTCTCGGGCTGCTCCAAAGACCAGCGGAGAGAAGTATCGTCGTCTAACCATGGACACATGGTCTCGCTGTACTTTTTGACTCCGACAACTTGCGCCGAGGAGTTTCGCCAACAGGCGCGCCTAATCCGTCCTCCAAGCGGCGCGAAGCTTTTGTTAAGTGGGCCCTGGCCGCCGTATAACTTCGTGGTCTTTTCTGGCTGATTCCATGTAACACACGCTATGGTAACAATTCCGATATGGTACTCCGGATTGTTCCTATCGTGCTTTGATTGCATAGCACTAAGCCGATAGAACCCGTGGCGAGTAACGTGCTTACTAAGAGAGCAAGTCCAACTTAACGTTAGACCCACTTAAAAAGAAAGACACTTTTGAAGGAGATTAACAATGGCTAAAGTTGCAAAGTCCACGGATTCCTCGAGCTTGGCAGAAGTTGTCGACCGCATTCTTGACAAGGGCATCGTGATCGACGCCTGGGTCAAGGTGTCTCTGGTGGGCATCGAGTTGCTCTCGGTGGAAGCTCGCGTTGTAATCGCTTCGGTTGAGACCTACTTGAAGTACGCCGAAGCTATCGGTCTGACTGCCAGCGCTGCGTCGCCCGCTTAGAACGACGTGCGCGGCAAGCTTCCCATCGCCGGTCGGAGGCCCATTTCGGGCCTCTTCCGGCTGAGGGGAGCGAAGACAGCCCAGAAATCGGAAAGGAGCCGAAGGGATGTTGAAAGATGATATGACACGCCTATGCGGTGAAATCGTCGCCATGCGTAAGATGCGCGGCAATCTGATGGGCGAGTTACAGCGGGAAACCACGGGGCGGAAGCAGGCGGTTACCGAGCTTTGCGCTCACTTTGGCAGTGCGCGCACCGCGATGGCCAGGCGGACGAAGAATGAACGCGTGGCCTACTTGAACAGCCTCAAGCGCTCGATCGGCGCGCACCGGCGCGAGACGAGAAACGACCTGGCGGGCGCCCGCAAGGCATGGGCCGGCAAAAGCGCCTAGTGGCGCCCGGGGCCGGTACAAACCGGCGGAAGCAGTTGGCCCGGTGGCGCCGGCTGCTTCGGCCCGAGAACCCGCCCCGGCAGGCTCGCGGCGAGGCGGCCTATTAGCTTCCGGCCGCCGGGGATGGGATTTCGAAGCTACTGCCACTGGAGAGGTGAAGAAGCATGGGTATGCTAACCAACGCTATGACGCGGCTGCGAGATGAAATTGTGTCCTCGCGCCATTCCCGGCTGGCTTTTCGAGGCGAGCTTGGCCGCCAGACCGAGGAGCGGCGTTCGCAGGTTTCCGAATTGTGCAGCGCTTTCTCACGCGACCGCGCGGAAGCGCATAGCGCCTGGTTTGGCCGGACGACGGCCGAGCGCCAGGCTGCCGGGAGAGAAGGGCGGCGCGAACTGGCCGTTCCGACTGCGGCTAAGACCCCCGCGGAGCCGCAGCCGCCCGCGGTACAGGAGCCGCGGAAACGGGAGGCCGTTGCGTCCGTCGCGGTGCCCTTTGTACGGCCGCCCGCCGCGACATTCCCTCCGGCTCATAAATCGCATTTCAAGGGATCGAAGAAGCGCTAATTCTTGGTAACGGAAAAGTGAGCATCGCGATGGTGGAAACAGACAACAGAGACCAAGTGGAAGTTGTAGTGAGAGTGCAGCCGGCGGGCGACAGCATCGAGGCCGAGGCCAGCGACCAGTTCGTGGCCACTCCTCGCATTCAAGCTCTGGCGGAGAGGGCGCTGGCATACCTGGAAGTCGGTTACGCGGTGCATTTTGCCGGCGCGGCGGGGACGGGAAAAACCACTCTGGCTTTTCACGTGGCGGCCAAACTCGGCCGCCCGGTTACCCTCGTGCATGGCGATGACGAATTCGGCAGCTCGGACCTGGTCGGCAAGGATTCGGGTTATCGCAAGTCTAAGCTGGTCGATAACTACATCCATTCCGTGATGAAGACGGAAGAGAACATGAACACCCTGTGGGTGGATAATCGTCTGACCACGGCCTGTTCCAACGGGAACACCCTGATCTACGACGAATTCAACCGCTCGCGCCCGGAAGCCAACAACGCCCTGCTCAGCGTGTTGGAGGAGGGAATTCTGAATCTCCCCAGTTTGCGGCGGAGCGGCGAGGGGTACCTGGCGGTGCATCCGGACTTCCGCGCGATCTTCACCTCCAACCCGGAGGAGTACGCCGGGGTTCATAAAACCCAGGACGCGCTGATGGACCGGCTGATCACGATCCAGATGGGTAACTTCGATCGCGAGACGGAAATCCAGATAGGGACGACCCAGTCGGGCGTGTCCCGTGAGGACGCCGAAGTCATTGTGGACATCGTGCGCGAGTTGCGCGGCATCGGCGTCAACAACCACCGGCCGACCGTTCGCGCCACCATTGCCATCGCCAGGATTCTGGCTCACCGCCATGCGCGGGCGAAAATGGACGATCCGGTCTTTCAATGGGTGTGTCACGACGTTCTCGCCACCGACACGGCCAAAGTCACCTGCGACGGGGAGTCGTTAATGCCGCATAAGATCGATGAAGCAATGGCCAGAATCTGCGGCGCCAAGCCCCGCCGAAGCAACGGCCGGGCCGTCTCCGGGAATAGCGGAAAGGAGTGATCCATGGCCATCCCCACGAAAGGTCTCAATAATCTCCGCACGCTCTCCGGCCGGGTGGACCAGCTCTCGTTGCCCTACCGCTGCTACATGCAGATTACCTGCCTGGAAATGGAGCGGGCACGGCGGGGCATGGAGCACAAGAGCGCCAGCCAGCGGATCGCGCTAATCGATGCCCGTCTCAAGGAGATCGAGAAGGCCAAGCAAGTGCTGCTCCAGGCGGTGGCCACATCGGGTCAAGGGACGCCGGCACGCATCCCCGGCCTCGAGTTGAAGTCCGCCCCCCCGCGACGCACGGGCGGATTCAAGATCCGTTACTGAGGGAGCCGGTTCATGCTGACGATCAGGACATCCGCCCACGTACCCGCCAACCGCAATCTCAGGGGCTTCCGTTTCAGCCTCGCTTCCACGGGTGCGCCGCTGGCGCGGGCTGGGGGGCTCCGTCTTGCTCGGGAGCGCGTTCGGCTCTCAGACGCCGAGTCGCGGCGTTTCTGGTTGGAAAGTCTATGGAGAGCGCACCTGCGACGGGTGTGGTCCAAGAGAGCGAGGAGGAGCTATGAAAGACGGTGAGAGCACGGCTGTGGCAGACGGCACGGGGCGGGATCCCGAGACACGGGTGGACCGCGGCAAGCATTATCTGTATGCCATCGTGGCTGCAGGCGAGGCTCGGCTCTACCCCTCTCTTGGCATCGAAAAGAAAGACGTGTACACGATTGCTGGCGGCCCGGTGGCCGCGGTCGTCAGCGGCGTGACCAGTTCCAGGATCCGGCCGGAGCGCGCGAACCTGATGGCGCACCAGGCGGTGATCAAGTGTCTGATGGCCGACACGACTCCGCTTCCGATGGCGTTCGGCACGATCGCCGCCAGCCCGGAGGCGATCCGCAAGATTCTGGCGCGTAACCAGAGGGCCTTCCAGGAGCAGTTCCAACGGGTGGCCGGAAAAGTCGAAATGGGCTTGCGTGTAGCTTGGGATGTGCCGAACATCTTCGAGTACTTCGTCAATACGCATGCCGAACTGCGCTTTGCGCGGGACCGCCTGATGAGCGCCCGCCACGAGTTCACTCAGGACGAGAAGATCGAGCTGGGCCGGATGTTCGACCGCCTGCTCAACGAAGACCGCGAGGACCACGCCCGGAAGGTGGAGCGCGTCCTGGCCGATCTGTGCGTGGAATTCAAGCTGAACCCGTGCCGCAAGGAGAACGAGGCCATCAACCTGGCATGCCTGGTGCGGCGCGACTCGCAGGAAGCGTTTTCCGCCGGCGTGTTCGAGGCAGCCAAGCTGTTCGACAACAATTTCACGTTCGACTATAGCGGGCCCTGGGCGCCTTATAACTTCGTCGAAATCGACCTGGAGCAGTGATGCTGCTGGTGGACGACATCCTCTTTTTCCCGGTCAACAGTATTCTCTGGGTCTTTCGGGAAATCGGCAAGATCGCTCACGAGGAACTGGCCGGCGAATCCCAGGTGATTACCGACCAACTGAGGCTTCTCTACATGCAACTGGAAACCGGCCGGATTTCCGAACAACAGTTCGAGGCCGAAGAGAAGCTCTTGTTGGACCGCCTGGATGCAATCGAAAGCCGTCTGCTGGACGAGGAAGATACCGAGGGGCCGGACTTCGCTATCAGCGACGAGAAGCCCGACGATTCGTAAAGGAAGCAGAGATCATCAGCATGGTCCGGAGTATGCCATCGTTTTTCGACAAGCAGGGGCTTCAACTCCTGCTGTTCGGCGGCAAGGGCGGCGTGGGCAAAACCACGTGCGCCACGTCCGCCGCGCTGCGCATGTCGGCGCTCGCCCCGGAGCGTTCATTTCTGCTGGTTTCTACGGACCCTGCCCACTCTGTGCAGGACAGCCTGGCGGGTGCCGCGCCCCCAGCGAATCTGCAAGCGCTCGAACTGGACGCCCAGCAATGCTTGGTAGCATTCCGCGAACAGAATGGCCCGATGCTGCGGGAGATTGCCGCCGCCGGCACCTTCCTGGACGATGACGACATCCATCAATTCCTGAGCCTTTCTCTGCCCGGTCTTGACGAGTTGATGGCCCTCTTCGAGATCTCCTCCTGGGTGGAGGCCCGCCAGTACGACTGCATCGTGGTGGATACGGCGCCCAGCGGCCACACCCTGCGCCTGTTGGCCATGCCCGAACTGATTCGGCGATGGTTCGACATGTTGGAGGTGCTGCTGGCCAAGCGCCGGTACATGCGGCGGGTGTTCAGCCGGAATTCCAGCCCGGACCGCCTAGACCTGTTTGTCACCAAGTGGCAGTCCTTGCTGCAGCGGACCGAGAGGTTGCTCCGCGATCCGGCGCGTACCCAGTTCGTTCCCGTTACTATTGCCGAGCCGCTCGCGGTTCACGAAACCCTGGCGCTGCTTCGGGAGTTGGTGGGCCGGAGAATGCCGGTATCGGAGTTGATTGTGAACCAACTCCATCTGGAGTGCGATTGCCCCGCTTGTTCGGCCGCCGGCTCGGCCGAACAGACGCAGATTAGGCGACTCCTGGCCGGCCTTGCAGTCCCCTGTCCGGTTTGGGGAATTGAGCTGCTGGCAGAAGAGGTTCGCGGTCGCGAAATGTTATCGCGATTCTGGGACCACACGCAGTCGGTCGCCCAACAGCCGGTGCGTGCGGCCAAGCCTGGCTCGGTTTACGAGCCGGCTGTGCTCGACCCGCCGGCGACTCCATCTCCGCGGGTGCAGTTTGTCCTGTTGGCCGGCAAAGGTGGCGTGGGCAAGACCACGCTCTCATGCGTTACCGCCGTGCGGCTGGCCCGCGAGTTCCCCGAGAAACGGGTTCTGCTTTTCTCAACAGATCCAGCCCACTCGCTCTCCGCCTGCCTGCAAAAGGAAATCGGCCCCAGTCCGGTAGTTCTGTTCCCCGGCCTCACCGCCATGGAAATCGACGCCAAGGCGGAGTTTGAAAAGCTGAAAACGCGCTACGCCGAGGATCTGGAGCGTTTTCTTGAGTCCGTTTCCCGCGGCTTCGACCTGACTTTCGACCGCGTGGTTCTCGAGCGCATGCTGGATTTGGCGCCGCCCGGCCTGGATGAGGTCATGGCACTCATGCGAATCCTGGGGTTCCTGGCCCGGGATAGCTATGATCTCTTCGTACTGGATTGCGCCGCCACCGGCCACCTGACCCGCCTGCTCGAACTCCCGGAGATCATCAATCAGTGGCTGAAGGCCTTCTTCAACTTCTTTCTCAAGTACGAGAGCATCCTGCGACTACCCGGATTCGCCGAGGAACTGGTAGGGATATCCCGGAACTTGAAGAAACTCCGGGAGCTGCTCCGGAATCCCGAGACCTCCGTGCTGTACGCCGTGAGCATCCCCACCCAGATGGCGCTGGAGGAAACCAAGGATCTGGTCGCCGCGTGTGCCCGGATGGGCATCGCCGTCCCACTCGTGTTTCTGAACCTGATGACACCTCCGTGCGATTGCCACCTATGTTCGAGCTTGCAGCGGCGGGAGTTGTTGGTGGTGGAGGGTTTCCGGCGGATGTTCCCGGAGAAGCCACAGACGCTGATTTATAGACAGCCCGAGATCGCCGGGCTGGAAGGACTGGAGAAGTTCGGGCGGCGCCTGTACCAACCCGCCAGACAGGAGCTGGCCACCTGTGACGCACCGTGAAACCACGCCCGTGAAAGACAGATTCACGCCAGAACTTTGCGCGTTGGAGGAAAGCGAACGAGTTTCGGTTTGCGAGGTCCTCGACCGCGTGCTGAACAAGGGTGTCGTCGTGGCAGGCGAGGTGACCATTTCGGTGGCCGATGTGGACCTGCTTTACTTGGGCCTGCAACTCGTCTTGACCTCCATCGAGACCGCGCGAGAGAGCATGGTGAACGGGCGGGCGGCAGCCGGTTTGGCGATAGAGATCGGAAAGGGGAAGAGCAATGGAAACGGTCGCAGCTACGCGGGTCGAGTCTGAATCGATCCGGGACTTCGCGCTCGTGATG
>Ga0181520_10005482_pt1 | contig 20196 bp, 19 predicted proteins | sample PEATcosm2014_Bin_29_FD_132451 | JGI IMG/M metagenome (GOLD analysis project Ga0181520, IMG submission 132451) | Peatland microbial communities from MTU Mesocosm Facility, Houghton, MI, USA - PEATcosm2014_Bin02_30_metaG | ecosystem: Environmental > Terrestrial > Soil > Wetlands > Peat | place... | reverse complement strand
TATCTGTGTTTCATCTGTGTCCATCTGTGGCAAAACCTATTTCGCAAGTTCCGCCCGCAGCTTTGCCGCCAGTTCGCTCAACGCCTGCGGCAGAACCCTTGTGCTTGCCAGCACCGGCATGAAATTCGTGTCGCCGTTCCAGCGCGGCACGACGTGGATGTGCAGATGCTCCACGATGCCCGCGCCCGCGACCCTGCCGAGATTGATGCCGATGTTGAATCCATCCGGCTTCATCAATTGCGTCAACGCATTGGTGCAGCGGCGCACCAGCTTCCATAAATCAGCGAGTTCCTCCTCGGTCAATCCGTTCAAGTCCGCGACTTCCTTGTAAGGCACGACCATCAAATGGCCGCCGTTGTAGGGATATTTGTTCAGCAGCGTGAAACAGGTGCGGTCGCGCGCGATGACGTAATTGCCCTCATCATCGCTGGTTTGCGCGATGTTCGTGAACAGGCTCATGTCGAGCCTGGGCTTGGGCGCAAGGATGTATTCAATCCGCCAAGGCGCGTGCAGTGATTCCATGGATTCAGTGTAGGAGCCGGGGTAACGAGACTCAATTTGAATTTATCCGTGGCGGCGTCTCGACAGGCACCGCAAAATCCGGCTTTCTGCCGAAAGCCGCCGCGATTTATGGGAGTAAACCCAGAATCGCAGCCGCCGCGCGCCTTGCCGCGCCGGGTTCGCCGAGCGAGGAAACAATCGTGGCAAGCTGCGATTTGATTTTCGTCCGGCGCGATTCGTCCTGCAACAATTCCAGCGCCGCGCGCGAAATGTTTTCCGGCGTTGCGGCGTTCTGGATGAATTCGGGATAAACCTCCTCGTTCGCCAGAATGTTCGGCATCGTCGCCCATTTCACGGTGGCGATGCGTCTGGCGATTTCGTAATTGAGCCACGACGTCTTGTAAAGCGCCACCGTCGGCACGCCAAAGAACGCGCATTCCATCGTCACCGTGCCCGTCGAAGCGATGGCGGCGTCCGCCCCGGCGAGCGCCTGCGGCAGATTGCCGGCCTGAATTTCCAATTCCGCCGGGAGCGCGGTCAGCCGGTTCGCGAGATGTTTCAAATCTTCATCCGGCAAAACCATTTTCGAGCGCACGTGCGGCAATTTTTCGAGGATCAATTTCAACGCGTCGAGCAGCACCGGCAAATGCCGCTGCAACTCGCCCTTCCGGCTGCCGGGCAGCAGCAAAATATCGGAGGGACGAGTTCTACGAGTCCCCATTTCCGAAGATTCAGGGACTCGTGGAACTCGTCCCTCCGAAGCAAACCGTCCAATCATCGGATGCCCGACAAATTCCACGCGCAGCTTTGGCGCGCGCTTCGCATACCAGTCCTTTTCAAACGGGAAGATGCTCAAGAGCAGATCGTAATCCGCCGCCAGCAAATCCGCCCGGCCCGGACGCGATGCCCAGACCTGCGGAGAAACGAACTGGACGATTTTCGGGTTCCATTTCGAAAACGGATTGCCGCGGATGTATTTCTTGATTGCCTGACCGAAGCGCAGATTAAACCCGCCGAAATCCACGCCGATGACAACATCCGGTTTGCGCGCGATGGCGAGCGCGAGCAGTTGGTCGAACAGACGCCGGAACTTGAAATAATTCTTCAGCACATCCGAAATGCCGATGACCGCGTGTTGCGTCATTTCCACTGCGATATTCACATCAGCTTCGGCCATCCTGGGTCCGCCCGCGCCGAAGAAATCCGGGCGCAAATCAGGATCGAGAGCGTAAAGCTGACCGCGCAGCGCAGAAACCAGTTCCGCCGCGAGCAAATCACCGCTCGCCTCGCCGGCGATGAGCATGAACGATTTCGGTTTCACAGATTAATTTCGACGCAGAGGCAATGTGATGCTAGTTATTGGAGGACGCGGCAAAAGCGGTTAGCAGAGAAGATTCATTTCGTTTGAGGTAATGGAAGTTTTGTGGAGGCCGGAATCCTCCCTTGCGCCGGCGCAAAGTGGCGAGGCAAATCGGAACAGGCAGTTTCCATGCACGTTTGATGATCAGAGCGTGTGCCTTAGCCTTACCGCAGAAATAAGCAACGAATTCCTCTCGATTAATCCCGGACTTCTTGCCAACTTTACTCCACAAAGCCGATGGTGATGTGGAAATCACTTGCCCGACCTCAAAAGCCCCCCGCAATTCCTTGGCTGGAGACGAAACGTAAACCAAAACTAAATCACCGGAAGATATTTTTGGGCAGACACGACGCAACTCGACCGTCTTGCTGCCTGCGAAAATCATGTCCGCAAACCGAGGACGTATCGAAATAAGTAACGCGTGATTGTTCATAATTCTCAAAGCTTCATTCCAAGTTTGTAAATTACCGCGAATTGCTCGCCGGTTATTCTGCGTGGGTTCTGTGGCTGCGGTATGTCCATCCGTTGCAACTCTGCCAATGTGATTGGCCGAGCAAATCGTTCAGTGCGCGAAAACCTAAACGCCATAAGCGAATGGTCAAGGTTTCCGTCAACCGTTTCAAGCACATGCTTCCAAGCATAAACACCTAAATGCCGGAATCGTGCGTAGAGTTCTTTAGGAGTTCCAATAAGTCCTTCCTCCAAATGGGAGCAAGCCTTGATACTCATTGAGCCTTTGCCGCTCACATACCAGAGAACCCGCCCCGGTGCTGTTACATGCGTGTTGTGTGCGGAGCAGTAGTATGCCCCTTCAATTCCAAGATGCAATTTCTCGTTCAAATCCATCAATGTTTGCCCGCCGACAGGAATATCGAAGAAGTGCGCAGCCCAACTCTGACGGATGCTGACGACATAACAGGGCACAACAGACGAGGCCAGTTTGGCCGGACTGAATAAATGTTCCAAGCGAACTGCAGTCGATTCATCTTCCGCGCCGGCAGCTACAAAGTTTGCCCCAACAAATCGCTCTTTGAGAGACAGAGGAATGTCAGCACTTCGTATTTCTGAAATTAGTTCGTTGCGCGTGACAATGCCTTTGACAGACATTTTCCACCACGCATCTGAATCCGGCACAAAACCGAGTTCTGTAAGAGCGGTGGCCGCCTCATCGCTGATTTCTTGGTCTGCTATCAAGATTACCTTGTGCTTGCCGACACCTCTTTCTCTGCTCATTTCATGAATCAGATGACGGAGAAGCGTCCCGGCCAGCGGATGATCTGTGTGACGAAATACCGGGATTTCCAAACGAGACGAATTTCTGGTTGAGTGAACCAAATAGACCGTCGGACTTTTGCTGCCGTCAACGACAACTCTGCTGGTCCATTCGCCCGGATTAACAAGGTAGTGACGAACTCGTTGGTCAAAGTTGCCGCTACGCTCTTTGGATTTGTGTTTGAAAAGCGAGACGATAGCACTGACATCTTCTGAAACGACAAGCCGCTCACGCCAGCCAGAGCCTTCAAGCCGGGCGGGCCTGTATTCCGCCTCGCGACGAAGCACGTCGAAGCGGTTAATCAGGTCGGTCGGATGCAAGATGCGCAAGCCATATTTCTTAAAAATCGAATTGCTCCGGTCCAGCATCAGAGCATCGCGCGTAACAAAAAACGGGACTTCGGCGGCAATAGCATGAGCCACTTGGCGCATATCTGAAATATCTCGCTCAAAAGTCGCGCCGTTGAACAAAGGCGCTAACTCAATTTCAAGCGTGCGGATTTCGGCATCATCAGTTTTCAATTCGCGAAATCTTTGCGCCGCTATGCGACCACGTTTCTTTTCATCCTCGTTTGGTGAGCGATGTATCTCGTTGTAGATTTCTTGCGTCACACAAAGGGTAATGCTGTCTTCAAGCCAGTCGGCTTGTAGAACCCTGCTGTCATCGGCGTGTGGTCGACCATCGCATGCCAGATCATAAAAAACGTTGGCATCAATTGCCGTCAAAACACGTTCAGTTGTATCATCGCGAGAAGCAGCTTGCGAAAAGAGGTCGTCGTGCTTGTGATCAAACCACCAATAGTCCAAAAGAGCGCCATCCGAGCCGCGCCCCTCCTTTGAGTGGCGCACGGTAAAACCAAAACCCTGCCACATTTCGTCAATATTGTAATCTCGCCGGCAACGCAGACTGATTCCAAGCAGATGGCGAGTTTTTGCCTTCAGGCAATCAACAAGCAATCGCGCAACACCTTTGCCACGAAAACAGTCGTTGGTGGTTAGATGAACTATTGATGCCCGATTTTTTGGGGCGCTTTTGGCTACACGATACAAAAGATAACCGGCAACAGTGCTTTCAGGCGCGACAGCTGCAAGAATCATTTTCTGACGAGCATAATCCTCAAATGCGCCTTGTGGAAAAGGGCCGAGACGGGCTTTGCCAGAAGCGTGCAGTTTTATGACGGCCTCCAACAACGGCGAGTTCAGACCAACTTCCTCGATTCGGAACTGGTTTGCGTGTGTCGTTTTCGTTTTTACCCCGGCTGACATTTTTTCAGATTATTTGCTCTGCTGCACCTGCCGCGTGATTTCAAACGCCAGATCCAGCGCGCGCTTGGCGGATTCGCCGCTGACGATGGGCGCGTGTTTTTCGCGGACGCAATCCACGAAATCCTGCAGTTCGAGCTTCAGCGGCTCGTCCTTCGCAATCGGCACCGGCTCGCGCACGATGCGTTTGCCGCCGAATTCGCTGACGATGGCGGAGTCCTTGCCGATGCCAAGTTTCGCGGCCATGATTTTTTTCAGCAGCGAACTTTCTTCCTCGCCGTCGCGGGCGATGCGGTAAATGAATCCCTCCTGCGCCCGGTAATCGAGCGAGATGTAGCTGGGCGTCGCGCCGCCGCTGAAGACGCGAATCTTCCGCATCCGCTCCGGGCTGACGCGGCTGGCGGTGAGGTTGGCGACGCAGCCGTTGGCGAAACGCAGCCGCGCATTGGCGATGTCCTCGCTCCGGCTTAACACCGGAATGCCCACCGCGTCCACGCTGGTGACGGGTGATTTCACAAACGCGAGCACCACATCCAGATCGTGAATCATCAAATCGAGCACCACGCCGATGTCCGTTGAGCGGGCAGGGTAGGGCGAGAGCCGGTGCGTCTCGATGAAGCGCGGTTCGGGCGCGGCGGTTTCCAGATAATGAAAAACGGGATTGAACCGCTCGACGTGGCCGACTTGCAGCACGCAATTTTTTTGCTGCGCGATTTGAATCAGCTCGGCGGCCTGCGCGGAATTGTCGGTCATCGGCTTCTCAACGAGGACATGTTTGCCCTGCGTGAGCAGTTGTTTCGCAATGTCAAAGTGCGTCGTGGTGGGCGTGACGATGGTGAGCGCGTCGCTGGCGGCGACGGCTTCGGCGATGGAATTGAAAACGCGCGCGTTGTGCCGGGCGGCAATTTTGCGGGCGGCATCGGCATTCGCGTCGAAAACGCCGGCGAATTCCACCAGACCGGCGGAGGCGAGTTCGGCGTAGATGCGGACGTGGTTCTGGCCGAGCGAGCCGGTGCCGAGGACGGCGACTTTGACTTTTGCCATGCGCAGAGCATAAAGTCCAAAGTCCAAAGTCCAAAGTCCAAAGTTGAACCCACGCGCGAACTTTGAACCAGGAACTTTGGACTTTGGACTTTGGACTTTGGACTGCTAAAGTAGCGCTGTGCCAATGCTCGCTTACATCCTGACCGCGCTTGCCGCGTATCTGCTCGGCTCGATTCCGACCGGCTTTCTGGTGGCGAGGGCGAAGGGCATTGACATCCGCGCCGTGGGCAGCGGCAACATTGGCGCGACAAATGCCATGCGCGTGCTGGGAAAACCGGCGGGCATCGCTGTGCTGCTGCTGGATGCGGCGAAAGGATATGCGGCTGTATATTTTGGAGCATACATATTTAGATCTTTTTTGAGACAATTGTATCCTTTTACCTTCTATTCTGGTCCTACACCCGACTCAATAGAACATTTTGCAATTCTCGCCGGCATTTTCGCTGTGCTGGGTCATAATTACACCTGCTGGCTAAAATTCAAGGGCGGCAAAGGCATCGCCACGACGGCTGGCGTTTATCTGGCGCTGGCACCGTGGCCGCTGCTGATTGCGCTGGCAGTTTTCATTCTGGCGTTGCTGCTGACGAGATACGTTTCCGTCGGTTCCATTTCGGGGGCGGTGGCGTTGGTTGCCGCGGTTTGGTTTTTGCCGCCGCATAATTTATTTCTCGGAATCGTCACGACCGCGCTCGGCGCGCTGGCGATTTACAAACACAAATCCAACATCCAGCGGCTTCTGGCGGGAACCGAAAACCGGCTGGGCAAAAAATCGGAGGCCAAATGAAAATTACCGCCCTCGGAGCCGGCGCATGGGGAACCGCGCTCGCCAAGGTGCTGCATGAAAATGGCAACGCCGTCACGCTTTGGGACATCGCCACCGACACTCTCAAGGAAATCCAAAGCGGTCGCAGCGAGCGTTATCTGCCCGGCGTGAAATTGCCGACGGATTGGAAGGCGGAGCCGGATTTTGAAAAGGCGGTCGCCGGGGCGGAGTGCGTCGTGATGGCGATTCCGTCGCAATCGTTCCGGCAGGTCGCCTCGAAATTGAAGGGGCATCCGGACATATTTGTTACCGTCACCAAGGGCGTCGAATTTGAAACGGGTGAGACAATGAGCCGGATTCTGCGCGAGCACGCGCCGGCAAACCGCGTGGCCGCTTTGTCCGGGCCGAGCTTTGCTCGCGAAGTCGCGCTCGGCGTGCCAACCACGGTCGTCTGCGCCTGCGAGAGCGACGGCACGGCGAAGACGGTGCAGGGACTTTTTCACCGCCCGGAATTCCGCATTTACCGCAGCGCGGACGTTCTCGGCGTGGAATACGGCGGCGCGCTCAAAAATGTCATCGCCATCGGCGCGGGCGTGAGCGACGGCCTCGGCTACGGCGACAACACCAAGGCCGGCCTCGTCACACGCGCGCTTTCTGAAATGCGCCGGCTCGGCATGGCGTGCGGCGCGCAGGCGGAAACCTTTTCCGGCTTGAGTGGCCTCGGCGATTTGATGCTGACGTGCTTTTCAAAACAGAGCCGCAACCGCGATTTGGGCGAGCGGCTCGGTCGCGGCGAGACGATGGCGGCAATCCAGGCGTCGCATCCGAAACTGGCGGAGGGTTATCCCACGGCGCGCTCGGCATACCGGCTGGCACGCGAAAAGAAAGTGCCGACGCCGATCATTGACGAGGTTCACGCGATGCTTTACGAAGGAAAAGCGCCGAAGCAGGCGGTGCGTGATTTGATTTCGCGGGCGTTCAAGGCAGAAGACTGACTCAAGTGCGGAATTCGGAGTGCGGAGTGCGGAATAAAACACCAGATCAGTGGCGGCTTTGGGATTTCCGCGCCGTGTTGATTGAACTCACGGCGATGGCAGTCAACTCTCCGGCTTCCTGCAAAAGTGCGGACATCTTTGCCGCTTTGACTTTCCCCGCATCCACCAGCAATTCCATCCAATAACCCGATTCATCCGCCTCCTCTTCCACCGTGCCCATTTTGGAAATAAAGTCCGCCGGCGATTTGCTGCGGCAAACAGCGCGGTAATTCGCGCCAACTGAAGTCCCCGCTCGCAACAACTGTCTGCCAAGCACGTTCGACGTCATATCATGCGGCAAGTTCTCGACTAGTTTGATGACCCGCAAAGCAAATTGCTTTGTCCGAAGTTTCAAATTTTTGTTGCTCATAAATTATTCCGCACTCCGCACTCCGAATTCCGCACTCTGTCGGCTTATGCAATGGCAGCTTTAATGAACTTGAGCAGTTCCGGATGTGACTCCACGGCTTTGAACTGTGGAAATTCCTGCTTCACATTTTCCGGCGCGTGGATGAGGAAACCGACATTTGCCTCCAGCAGCATCGCTGTGTCGTTGTAGGAATCACCGGCGGAAATGACGTGGTAATTCAGCGACTTAAACGCGGCGACGGCTTTTTTCTTCTGGTCAGGCACGCGCAGCTTGTAATCCACGATGCGGTCATTTTCCACCACCAGCCGGTGGCACAGCAGCGTTGGCCAGCCAAGCTGGCGGAGCAGGGGGGCGGCGAACTGCTCGAAGGTGTCGGACAAAATGACGACCTGCACGAGCGAGCGGAGTTCATCCAAAAACGCCTTCGCTCCGGGCAGCGGTTGCAATCCGCCGATGACGTTTTGAATGTCGGACAGCTTCAGGCCGTGCTGGTCAAGCAGCGCGAGGCGTCCGCGCATGAGTTTGTCGTAATCCGGTTCGTCGCGCGTGGTGCGGCGCAGCTCCGGAATTTTGGTTTTCTCGGCGACGGCAATCCAGATTTCCGGCGTCAGCACGCCTTCCATGTCCAGGGTGACGATTGATTGTTTCACTGGCGTAAGTTTTGCAAAAGCGCCTCACGGTGTCGAGCGGATCGCGTTGGTTGGCGGGGCCGTTTTGATCTTGCCCAAAGCTTCGTCAAGACCGCGGCGTGCCTCGGGAAAATCCGGTTTGGCGGCGAGCGCGGTCTTGAAATATTTCGCGGCCGCATCCTGTTTGCCGTGTTGCAGGAGAAATGTGCCGAAATCGAATTGCATCACGGGGTTTTGCGGAGCGAGTTGCGCGGCGATGGCGAGGTGGTTGGAAGCTTCGTCCGGCCTGCCCTGTTGCAGTTGCATCATGCCCAAATCGAACTGGCCCATCGGATAATCCGGTTCGATCTGCACGCATTGGGCGTAGAAATTTTCCGCGTCATTATTTTTGCCGATGTCTTCCAAGGCCTTGCCGAGGCAATCGTCGGCGGCATAGTTGTCGGTGGTCGCTTGAACGGTATGCAGGAAAATGGCGACGCTGTTCCGCCAATAGTTCAACTGGATGGAAGTGACGGCCAGACAGCCGGCGATGGCAAGGCCGCCGGCGGCAGCGGCGATTTTTGTTTTTTGCGAATGGGAATTCAAAAGGTCGTTAAATCCCCAGGCGACAATGATGAACAGGCCGATGCCGGGCAGATAAGTGTAGCGGTCAGCCATGGATTGCACGCCCGCCTGCACGAGTCCGATGGCTGGCACGAGGGTTCCGAGATACCAGAACCAGCCGACGGCCAGATACGGAAACCGCTTTGCCCAGCAGAGAAACAGGACCGACCACATTGCGAGCAATAAGGCCACGGTAATGACCGCCGCCAGCGGCCAGTGATGGGGATACGGATAAATGAGCGCGAGATCAACCGGCCAGAACATTTTCGAAAGATAACGGACATAGGACATCACGGCATTCTCCAGCCGGAATGAAAACGGCAGCGAAGCGGCTGACCAGAGCGCGCCCCGCTGCACCGTGAAGGTGATGATGCAAGACGCCACGGTGAGAGCGAAGAATGGCAACTTTTCGAAAACAAGGCGGGATAAAATCGTGAATCGTGAATCGTGAATCGTGAATCGTCCGAGCGGCCAGAAATCCAGCAGCAACAGGACGAAGGGCAGGGTGACGACCATCGGTTTGGACATCAGCCCGCAGGCGAAGAAAAACAGGGCCAGAAAATAGCCGAGGGTCGAAGGTCGAGGGTCGAGTGCCAGATTTGCGTCTCCAGCTTTCGACTCTCGACTCTCGACTCTCGACTGCGCTTTTGCATAGCGCACGTAAGCCAGCAGCGTCAGCATCCAGAAAAACGCGCTCAATACATCCTTGCGCTCGGACGCCCACGCGACGGATTCGACGTGCAGCGGATGCCATGCAAAAAGCGCCGCGACAAATGCGCTCCGCCAGAGTGTTCCCGTGAGCCGGTTTAACAAGACGAAAAGCAGCAGCGTGTTCGCCGTGTGAAAAAGGAGGCTGACCAGATGATGGCCGGCGGGGTTCTGGTCGAACAACTGGCAATCGGCCATGTGCGAAATCCAGGTGAGCGGATGCCAGTTGCTGGCCTCGCCGCTTTGGAAGGCCCAGACGATGCCCGGCCACGTCAGGCCGGCCTGGACGTGCGGATTGGTGGTGATGTAATCGGGGTCGTCATAATTGACGAAACCGTGCCAAAGCATCGGCGAATACACCAGCAGCGTGATGGTGGCGAGCGCGAGGCAAATCTTTGCCGTCAGTGACTTGCGGGTGGAATTCGCGGCGGCCATGGCGAATCAGAATTTCACCCGCAAAAGCTTCCGCAACGCGAACCGGCAGGTTTCCGTGTAGCCGACGGATCGCGCCAGCCGGATGGCTTCGGCAAAATTCATTCCCACCTCCGCCGGGGCGTGCGCGTCCGAGCCAAAAGTAATCGGCACGCCTTTTTGAAACGCGATCTGGAGGATTTCGCGGCTGGGATAAATCTCACGGCAATCTTTCCGCAGGCCGGCGGTGTTGAGTTCGATGGCACAACCGGATTTTTTGGCGGCGGCCAAAAACCGTTCGTAAAGCGGCGTGCAACTCCATGTGGGCCGGTGGGCGAATTTCTTCGGCAAATCCGCGTGGCCGATGATTTCGAACAATTTTGATTCCGCCGCCATCGTTAGCCGGTCGAAATAGGCGGACCAGACCTCGAAGGCGTCGCGGTTGTTCCACTCGGACAGCTTGGCCGGATTGTCAATGTCCCAGTTGTCCGAGACGTAATGAACCGAGCCGATGAAGTAATCCCACGGATGCCGCCCGGCGAGTTCGCGGATCCAATCCTCGTGGCCGGGCAGATAATCCACTTCCAGAGCGAGCCGGATGGTGAGCCGCGGGAAATCCTTCTGCGCCTTGCGAACCTTGGCGACGTATTCATCCAGTTGCGAAAAATTCATCCGCCAGTTGTCGAAATTGTCCTGCCGCATCGGCGAGTGGTCGGAGAAGCCAATTTCGGTCAATCCAACGGCGATGGCGTGTTTTGCATATTCGACCGGCTCGCCCACCGCATGGCGGCAAAGCGGCGTGTGCATGTGATAATCGGCGGGCAACGACATGGAGTAAGTTTCAAGTTTCAAGTTTCAAGTTTCAAGCGCTGAATGGAGGCATTGGCGGACGATCCACCGGCTGGAACAATTGAATCATTGTGAAACCTAGCAAGTTGTGCTAACGTCAATCATAATGTATGCTAAAGCCACTTTCAAAGGAGGGCTGGAATTATGAGACGGCGGCGCATTTGCTGAACCGCGCCGGGTTTGGCGGGCCGCCGGAGGAGATCACGAGGCTGACCGACCTCGGCCACGAGGCCGCGTTGTCCTCGCTGCTCGACTACGAAAAGATTCCCGATCCCACGCCCAATCCGGTCTGGGCGGTTCCCGATCTGGGCCGTGCGGAACGACAAAAGGCAATTCAAGCCCTCCCGCCGGAGGAAAAGAAACTGGCGCAGCAGGCCGAACAGCGCACCCAAGCCCAGCAAATCATTGAACTGCGCGGATGGTGGCTCGACCGCATGGCCAGGGGGCCGCGGCCATTTCAGGAGAAAATGGTTTTGTTCTGGCACGGCCATTTCGCCACGAGTTATGAAAAAGTCCGGGACGCCTATTATATGTGGCGGCAGAACGATTTGTTCCGCCGGTTCGGGACGGATTACTGGCTGCGGCTGCTCATCGAAGCGGGACAGGATCCGGCCATGCTCATCTGGCTGGATCAGGCGCAGAGCCGCAAGGAGCATCCGAATGAGAATTACGCCCGCGAGGTCATGGAGCTTTTTACGCTGGGCGAGGGGCATTACGCGGAAAAGGATGTCACCGAGGCGGCGCGCGCGCTCACCGGCTGGTCGCTGGACCGGCAGATGGAACAGTTCGTCAACCGTCCGCTTTTTCACGACAACGGCAGCAAAACTTTTCTCGGCCTCACGGGAAATCTCACCGGCGAGGACGTGATGGCCCAAATCGTCAGGCAGCCGCAGGCGGCGGTCTTTATCACGGGCAAGCTGTGGAATTATTTCGCGGGGCAAATGCCGTCGCCCGAATTGAACAACGCCCTTGCCGACGCATTCATCAAGAGCGCGAGACGGTTCAAACCCTTCCTGCGCGTCATGTTCAGCAGCGAGGAATTTTACAGCGAGTCCGTCCTTCGGAATCAGGTGAAAAGCCCCGTGCAATGGCTGGTTGGCACGGCGCGGGTGCTGCAATGCGACCTGCCGCCCGCCTTCATCTCCGCCGCCATGCTCCGCAGCCTCGGACAGGATTTGTTCGCTCCGCCGAACGTCAAGGGCTGGGACGGCGGCATCACCTGGATCACAACGAACACCCTGCTGGAGCGTTACAACGACGCCGCGACGCTGGTGCAGGGCACGACCCAGCAGCTTACCGCATCCGATTTCGCGCGCAAACCCGGCGGGCCGGGTGGAATTGTTCAGGAAAAAGCCGCGCAACGCGTTCACATCGGCGGCGTGGATGTGGAAAAAATTCTGACACCGGAGGAGCGTGCCGACAAAAACAGGCTCGTCGCCTCGTTGCAACACCGCCTGCTGCAATCCACGTTTTCCAACAAACAGGATCAGGCCCTGCGCGAGTTCCTCGATTCGCGGCCGAAGCTGGCGGATGCGGACATTGGCAATGTCATCCGCCTGGTCATGTCCACACCCGAATATCAAGTCACATGAATTTATGAAAAACGAAATCACACTTCAGACCCGGCGAGAATTTCTCCGGAGCACCGTCCTCGGCAGCGCACTCTCGTGGACCGTTCCGACATTCCTTGCCGACACCTTCAAGGCTTTGCACGGCGAGGCGGCGGATTCGGCCACGCAAATCGTCACCGGCAAGGACGCCACGATTCTTGTCGTCCTCCAGATGGCGGGCGGGAACGACGGCCTCAACACCGTGATTCCCTACGCCAACGATTTTTACCACAACGCGCGGCCCAAGATCGGCCAGACGGCGGACAAGATTTTGAAGTTGAACGGCGAGATTGGTTTCCACGGCGCGATGACCGGGTTCAAGAGCCTTTATGATTCCGGAAATCTCGCCGTGGTGCAGGGCGTCGGCTATCCGAACCCGAACCGCTCCCATTTCCGTTCCACCGAAATCTGGCAGACCGCCAGCGACTCGGACCGGGTTGAGAAATACGGCTGGCTGGGACGTTACTTCGACAATGCCTGCGCCGGCGCGGATCCGACGGTTGGAGTCGTCCTGGGCCGGCAATTGCCTGAATCCTTTTTTGCGAAGACTCCGAAAGGCATCTGCTTTGATAATCCGCAGAATTACCGTTTCGTATCGCCCGAACATCCCAAGCCGGGCCAGACCGACATGACCGAGGCGGCTTATGAAAAATTGAACGAACTGGAAATGTCCAGTCCTCTGCCCGATGGCGGGCCGGGCATGACGGCTGATGACAATTCCGGCGCCAGCATCGGTTCATTGCCCGCCGGAATGCCCATGCAGGGCGGCAAGGCGGTGGATTTCATCGAACGCACCGCCATGGACGCGCAGATTTCCAGCGACGAAGTCCGCGGCATCGCCGCCCGCGTCCAGAACCAGGCGACTTATCCCGCTTCAGCATTTGCCAATTCCCTCAAGCTCGTTGCCAAGCTCATCGGCGGCGGATTGCCCACGCGCATTTATTACGTCTCGCAGGGCGGCTACGACACGCACACCAACCAGATTGCGACCCAGCAGCGGCTGCTCGCCGACCTCGGCGATTCGCTCAAGGCCTTCGTGGACGACATGAAGGCGCAGGGAAACATGCAGCGCGTGCTCGTGATGACCTTCAGCGAGTTTGGCCGCCGCGTGAATGAGAACGCCAACGGCGGCACCGACCACGGCGCGGCCGCGCCCATGTTCATCGTCGGCAACAAGGTGAAGGCCGGGCTGCTGGGCCATTATCCGAGCCTCGCGCCGCAGGATTTGTTCCAGGGCGACATTAAATACAACGTGGATTTCCGGAGCGTCTATGCCGGCGTGCTGGAAAACTGGCTCAAGACAAAGAGCGCGCCCATTTTGGGCAGACAATTCGAGCCGCTCCAGGTGGTTTGAGATTGAATGTGTTGCGTGACAGCCGGCTTGAACAGATGAAAATGAGTCGAAATTAATTTTAATTTGCCAATTGCCGTCCTGGGTGCAACCTTTTGCATATAGGAGCGTTATGAGCAAGTTATTCCGCATGGCTTATGTCAGCACCGCGTCGAGACTTTTCGACTCGGCGGAGTTGCGTCAAATGCTCAAGGAAGCCAACGAACGCAATAAAAAGACCGGCGTCACCGGCATGTTGCTTTACAAGGACGGCCAGTTCATGCAGGTGCTGGAAGGCGAGGCGGAAGCCGTGACGGCCACCTTCAGCCGCATCAGCACCGACCCGCGGCATCACGGCATCATGGTTCTCGTCAAGGGAGCGGTGCAGGAACGCCGGTTTCCAAACTGGTCAATGGCTTTCCGCGATTTGAGTTTGCCGGATCATCAGGAAGTCGAAGGGTTCAGTGAATTTCTGAATACGCCGCTGACAGGAAAGGAATTTTCCGGCGACCCGGAACATTGCGAAAAGCTCCTGCTCTTCTTCAAGAAAAACATCCGCTGAATTTCAAGCCGCCTTCGATTTCGGAGCGGCGGTGCTTTTGCGCTCAATCAGCTCGGCGGTGAGGCGATGGGGTTGCGCGGACTGACCGCGCAACAGGGTCATCATCGCGTCCACGGCGGCGATGCCGAGGCGGAACTTGGGCTGGCGCACGGTGGTCAACGGCACACGGTAATATTCCGCCGTCAGGATGTTGCCAAAACCGGCCACGGAGATGTCGTCGGGAATCTTCAACCCCTGCGCCAGCAATGTTTCCGCGCAGCCGACGGCGACGAGGTCGGTGACGGCCTGGACGGCGGTGGCGTGGCATTTTTCATTCATCATTTGCAACGCGGCCTTGGTGCCGTCCTCGATGGTGCTGCCGGCCTGAAAGACGAGTTTGTCGTCCACTTCCAGATTGGCCTCGCGGAGGGCGCGGCGGTAGCCCTCGAAACGCTCGTGCGCCCACGGCGCGACTGGCGGGCCGGTGAAGTAGGCAATGTGTTTGTGGCCGAGCTTGAGGAGGTGCCGGGTGACATTGTAACTGGAAACGAGTTCCTCGATTTCCATGCTCACGAACGTTTTGCAAAAGGGCGCGGGCGGGCCGAGCAAAACCACCGGCGTCCGGCTTCCGAGCAATTCCCGCCATATCCGCGCCTCGGCTTCGTAACGATAAACCGGCGAGATGAACAGTCCGTCCACGCGGCGCGAGAGCAGGCGGCGGATGCCGTGCTCCTCGCGTTCCGGGATGTTGTGGGTGTGTGCAAGGAGGATGTCGTAACCGAGTTCGCGCGCCCGGTCTTCGATGGCAAAGACCATGCGGGCGAAAATGGGATTGGTGATGGAGGGGATGACCAGGCCGAAAAGCCGCGTGGTCTGGCTGCGCAGGCCCTGCGCGAAGGAATTGGGAACATAACCCATCTGGAGCGCGAGCGCCTTGATGCGCGCCTTGGTCGCGGCGGAAACATCCGGGGCGTCCCGCAGCGCCTTCGAGACCGTCATCACGGCCACACCGGCCTGCCGGGCGATGTCCTTGAGCCGAACCATTTTTAGAATGAAGAATGCAGAATGAAGAATGCAGAATGGACGGATTTCACCACCGGCCACACCATTGTTTCTTCCTTTTTCATTTACAGATACGTTCCGCGCCAGTGCAGCTTGCGGCGCAGGGCTTCGAGAAACGAACTGTCCGCCAGATGCATCAAACGAATGGCGCTGTGGCTCCGGCGGATGGTGATTTCATCCCCGGCATCCATTTCGGCGACAACCTGTCCGTCCGCGCTCAAGATGGTCGCCGGCTGCGGCGTTACAGCTTTAACGCGGATGATGGAGGACAGCGGCAAAATGATGGAGCGGTTCGAGAGCGCGTGGGGACAAATCGGTGTCAGGGCAAACACATCCGCTGTGGGCAGCACGACCGCGCCGCCGGCGGCGAGCGAATATGCCGTGGAGCCGGTCGGCGAACTGATGATCAATCCGTCGCAGCGGTAGCGGGTCACAAGCTCGCCATCCACGCTCACGTCCAGGGTGATGAGCCGGGAAACCGCGCCGCGGCTGACGACGATGTCGTTGAGGGCGGCGGCTCGGATGCGCCGGCCCTGGCAGACGCCGCCGGTTTCGATGAGGTCGCGCGCCTCGAATTTGAATTCACCGCGCCAGACATGCTTGAGCGCCTGCGGCAATTTGTCGCTCGGCACGGCGGTGAGAAAGCCCAGGCCGCCGAGATTCACGCCGAGCATGGGCGTGGAGGAGCCGGCAATGTCGCGGGCGATGTGCAGCATCGTGCCGTCGCCGCCGAAGACAAGGAGCAGGTCCACCTCGCGGGCGAGGGTGGCGGCGTTTGTGGCGGTGGCTGCCTTCAATCCGGCGAGCCGGGCCGTTTGGACTTCGCAAATAATTTTCCGCCCGGCGCGCTGGATGAGGCGCGAGGCGCTGCGGACGATTTCGGCGCAACCGGCCTTGTCCAGATTGCCGATGAAACCGACGCGTTTGATCTTGTCAGCGAATTTTTTCAATCAACACCAGAAATTCTTTGTTCCCGGCCGGGCCGAGCAGGGGGGATTCAACCACATCCCGCCAGCAAAGGCCAGCCTGCGCAGCGACAAAATCGCGGAGTTCGCCGATGACCCGCTCGTGAATGGCGGCATCGGTGATGACGCCCTGGCCCTTGTCGGCCTCGGCCTTGCCCGCCTCGAATTGCGGCTTGATGAGCGCGACCATTTTGCCATCCGCTTTCAGCAGCGGCACGGCGGCGGGAAGAATTTTCCGCAGCGAAATGAACGAGCAGTCAATCACGGCCAGATCGGCGGGTGCGAAGGGTGGGGGAAATTGCGCGGCGGTCAGATTCCGCGCGTTTGTCTTTTCCATGACGACGACGCGCTTGTCCTTGCGAAGTTTCCACGCGAGCTGGCCCCGGCCCACGTCCACGGAAAAAACCTTCGCCGCTCCGCGCTGGAGCAGGCAATCGGTGAAACCGCCGGTGGAGGCGCCGAGGTCGAGCGCGACCAGACCGGCCACGTCCAGTTGAAAATGTTCGAGCGCATGCTCCAGCTTGTGACCGCCGCGGCTCACGTATTTCTCGCCGGCGTCCAGCGTGAGTTCATCACCGGGCCTGACTGAATCGCTGGGTTTGCGGGCGGTCTGGGCGTTGACGCGGACCTGTCCGGCGAGGATGGAGCGTTTGGCTTTCTCGCGGCTTTCGCACAGGCCGCGTTCCACCAGCGCTTGGTCGAGTCGAATCATGGATAACGGCGGCGCAGCCGTTCACGCCGCAAGTCACAGCTTGGCGACATGGCTTTGGACTTCGCGGTAGCTTTGGAGGAAAACCATGTTTTCGGCGACGGCCTTTTCGATGAGTTGGTTGAGCATGAACAACTCCGAGGCATTGATGACGGCGTGGACGCTGTGCTGGAAGGCCTCCAGCGGGGCGAAGGTCTGGAAGGAATTGCCCAGCAGGATGACGGTGGCGTGGCGGCGGTCGTTCATGGCCATGTTTTGCAGCGCCTTGAGGGAGGAATTTTCGGCAAGGCTGTTGGCGGCGAATTGTTCCTCGATGACGACGACCTGATACCGGACCTGCTTGAAGCGCACGAGAAAATCGCTGTGCGTGGCGGCGGTGTGGACCTTGTAGCCAAGTTCGTTGAGCGCGGCCTTCACGGCGTCGAGCCAGCCCGGCGTGGAAAAGGCGATCAGGGCGGGCTTGTCCGCCGTGGAAATGAACATGGTTTCAAAATCGCCAGGCATGGTTCACTTGAATTTGAGGATGGGCGGCGGCTCGTTCGGCGATTGCGCTCCCGGCTTCATCTTCAGGGAGCCGACGGTGGAGGTGATTTCGCCGCGCACCTTTTTGATGTTGTCAATGGCGCGGGAAACGACGCCGCGCTTGGTGCAGTAGAGCAGGGCGGTTTCCTCGGTGATGATGCCTTTGTCATAGGCTTCAATGCAGGCGTGGTCGAAGGTGCGCCAGCCGAACGTGTGGCTGGCCTCGATGATTTCGTAGAAGGTCTTGCCTTCGATTTCGCCCATGCGGACGGTTTCCTCGGTGCGGAGGTTGTGGCCCATGATTTCAAACAAGGCTTGGCGGGCGCCGCCGACTTTCGGGGCCAGCCGCTGGCTGATGATCCAGCGCAGCGAATCCGCCAGACGGATGCGGATTTGATCCTGCTCCGCAGGCTCGAACATGCCGATGATGCGGTTGATGGTCTCGCCGGCGTTGACCGTGTGCAGCGTGCTCAAGACTAGGTGGCCCGTTTCCGCCGCGCTCAAGGCGATTTTCACCGTCTCCTGGTCGCGGATTTCGCCGACGAGGATGACCTTGGGCGCCTGCCGCAGCGCGGCGCGCAGTCCGTTGGGGTAGGTGTCGAAATCAATGCCCAGTTCGCGCTGGTTGAACGTGGCCTTCTTCTGCGGATGGACAAACTCCACCGGGTCTTCGAGCGTGACGACATGGACGGGCTTGGCGGCGTTGATTTCGTTCAGGATGGCGGCCAGCGTTGTGGATTTGCCGGAGCCGGTCGCGCCGGTGACGAGAATCAGGCCGGTCTTTTCCTTTGGAATCTCGGCGAGAATTTGCGGAAGCTTCAATTTTTCCAGCGTCGGAATTTCCAGGGTCAACTGGCGGCAGACGGCGGAATAATTGCCGCGCTGGGAGAAGATGTTGACGCGGAAGCGGGATTTCTCCGAGAGTGCGTAGGACGAGTCGCACGAGCCGTGTTTGAGCAGATTTTCGATCAAGAGCAGATTGTCGCCAATGAGATTGAGCACAATCGTCTCCGTCTGGAAGGGCGTCAATGATTTGATCGGCGGATCAAGAACGACGGGCTTGAGTTCGCCGTAGGATTCCACCTGCGGCGGGCGGTCCACGGTGAAATTCAAATCGGACACTTCCGGCTGTGAAGCCAGCATCGTGTTGATCATGTTGTCCAGCTCGGGGCGACGCATAATTACGAGTCGTCGTCTTCAGGAGGATGGGCGAGGAAGGGGCGGAATTTTTTCCGGTCAAGCGATTTGTCGTAGGCGTCCTCCGGCGCGATGCGCTTCATCCGCAAATGTTCCATGATGTGGTCGTCCAGCGGCTGGTTGCCGAATTTCTTGCCGACCTGGATCATGCCCGGAATCTGGTGGGTCTTGTTTTCGCGGACGAGATTGGCGACGGCGGTGTTGAAAACCAGGATTTCAAACGCCGCCACGCGGCCCTTCTTGTCCGTGCGCTTGAACAGGGTCTGCGCCACGATGCCCTTGAGCGACTCGGAAAGGGTCTGGCGGATTTTGTTCTGCTGGTCCGCCGGAAACACGTCAATGATGCGGTCCACCGTCTTGGCCGCGCTCTGTGTGTGCAGCGTGCCGAAGACCAGGTGGCCGGTGCTGGCGGCGGTCAGCGCCAGTTCGATGGTTTCCAAATCGCGCATTTCACCGATGAGAATGATGTCCGGGTCTTCGCGCAGCGCGCCGCGCAACGCCGAGGCGAAGGACCGGGTATGCACGCCCACTTCGCGGTGGTCCACGAGGCAGTTTTTGCTCTCATGCACGAATTCAATCGGGTCTTCCACCGTGATGATGTGGTCCTTCCGGTTTTTGTTCGCGTAATCCACCATCGCCGCCAGCGTCGTGGACTTGCCGGAGCCGGTCGGCCCGGTAACGACGATCAATCCGCGGTTCAGCATGGCGAATTTCTTGAGCACGCCGGGCAGCGGAGCGTCGAACTTTTCAAAATCCTCGAACGACAGCACGCGGGTGGGAATCTGCCGGAACACGGCGGCCACGCCGTTCCGCTGGTTGAAAAAATTGACGCGGAAACGCGAGATGTTTGGAATCTCGTAGCCGAAGTCCACGTCGCCCGTTTCCTCGAATTGTTTGACTTTGTATTCCGGCGAGATTTCGTAGAGCATGGCCTTGAGCGCGTCGCTTTCCAGCGGCGGATAATCCACGCGCATCAACTCGCCGTTGATGCGCAGGATCGGCGGATTGCCGGAGGACATGTGCAGGTCGGACGCCTTCTGCTCAAACATCAGGTTGAAAAACGCATCAATTTTAGCCATAACGCCTCATTCGTGCGCATCCTAATCAAAGACGCGCATGGATTGCAAGCCATGAATTTGCCTGCCGAAATCATCCGGGCCGAAGCCGCCCAGCGCGGCGTGCTATCCTTTGCGCGCTTCATGGAGCTGGCGCTTTACCAGCCCGGACTCGGCTATTACGAAACGCGGAGGCACGGTCCCGGACGCCGCCGCGATTTTTACACCAGCGTCAGCGCCGGCAAATTGTTTGGAGAACTGCTCGCGTTCCAATTCGCAAACTGGCTGGAAGAAATGCGGAGTGCGGAGTGCGGAGTGCGGATTGTTGAAGCCGGCGCGCATGACGGGAAACTGGCGGCGGACATCCTGGGCTGGCTGCAAGTTCACCGGCCAAAACT
>Ga0181520_10005479_pt1 | contig 20209 bp, 13 predicted proteins | sample PEATcosm2014_Bin_29_FD_132451 | JGI IMG/M metagenome (GOLD analysis project Ga0181520, IMG submission 132451) | Peatland microbial communities from MTU Mesocosm Facility, Houghton, MI, USA - PEATcosm2014_Bin02_30_metaG | ecosystem: Environmental > Terrestrial > Soil > Wetlands > Peat | place... | reverse complement strand
TTTCTAAGGAGGGGCTGGCTTGCCCTGCACCGGAGTCAGACGACTGGTGCGGGGGGGAGGTTATTGCGTTTGCCGCTGATTGTTTGCCACCAATTTCTTTATTTCTATTTCCTATTTCATAATTTCTCTTTTCTATTTCCTTATTTCTATTTCCACCCAAAATTCCCTCCAGCTCCCCAAGCTGTCTATCACTCATCACATCCAAAAGCGCCAGCCATTCGCCCTTTTCTGCAACCGACAAAATCGTCGATGACTTTACCAACCATTTAATTTTTTCAAGTTCCGAAATATTCATCTTATTTACAGGAAAATTTTACCAATTGACAAATCTTTTAAGTATGATAAAATATTATTATCACCATGAAGAAGACCCTAGTGGGGTTCCGTCCCCATCGGGGGCTTTTTCTTTTATAGATGAATCTGACAATTTACCCTTTTGGCTATCTAAATAAACTATTGGGATGTTTAATTTCCGCAAAAGAAACGAACACTTATTATTTGGAGACACAACTGCCAATAATGCCTCCCTGTCCCTGAAAAAGGCAACCAAACTTGCGTAATCGCCGTCACTTGAAACCAAAACTACATTTTGCGTTTTTTTCTCATAATAATCAACAATTGCTTTCAATACCAAATCTGCGTCGCAATTCCCTTTGGCTTTACCGTCAGTATCATAAGTTGTTTCTTTAAAGACCAAGGTAAATCCTGCTTCCTGCAAAAAAGTGTACAAATTTTTGTATTTCGGTATTAATCCTAAAAATAGATAGGCCTTCTCAATAGAATATTTATCTTTAAGCCAAATTCGGAACTTTTTATAATCCAAACGCCACAAAAGCCCTTCTGCGCCTTTATGCAGATTCGCTCCATCTATATAAGCATAATTGTTTTGCTTTGTTTTTTCTTTCATGCTATGCTAAATTTAATTTAACAGGACCGCTCCCGCAAGGGAGCGGGTTTTCTTTATTCATGACGTTCTAACAATATTCGGCTCATAATCCATGCTCCCTAACTCTTAATTCTCTTCTGCAACTCTTCCAGCTTTTTGTCAATTTCCGCCTGCTTTGACCGCCCATTCTGTGGCACCACCGGTTTTTTTTGCAATAAAGGATTAAGGATAAAAGATGAAGGATTATTTCCAGTATTTTGCCCCCTCTCCCTCCCTTTGTCCGCCATAGCCTCTGGCGTCGGCGGATGGGAGAGGGCCGGCTTGCCCACCGAAGCTTCAGCGAAGGAGGGGGCGAGGGTTTTGACTGCGGGATTTTCCGGTCTATCCGACCTCCGACCTCCGACCTCCGATACTCCATCCCCCATCTTAAGCCCCGCATCCTGCTGCCTATTCCCTGTTCCCTCTTGCCTGTTATTCAAAATATCCTGAATATTAACTCTATTTTGTATATTTTGCGCGGAAGTATGATATAATTCATTTGAGTGGGCCTGAGCTGGTGCTGAGTGAGTTCTCGACAGACTCGTCTCGCGGGTTCGATTCCCGTCAGGTCCACCACTAAAAGCATCATTTGACAAATTTTGAGAATTTGCTATACTTATCTTATCTGTCGAGGACTCACTATCCAGCACTGGATTGAGACCCGAAACCGCCCTTAATTGGGCGGTTTTGCTTGCCCCATACCCGGCTGATTTATCAGCTGTGGTATCGGGGTTATTGCCGCTTGCTCCGCTAATATTTCCCTGATATAATTTTTCTTGGAGGGTGGTGGATGTGCGGGGTTTCGCACCCGCGAGACTACCCCCGGCCCCTGTTTTATTTCCAAGTGTCAACGAATCAATCGCTTCACCCGAAGCGGTTTTTTCGTTAATGGTTATTCCCATTCCCCTCCTTTCCAAGGAGGGGCCAGGGGAGGTTATTGATTGATTTACAATTTGTTCCCCACTTTTAACTTGTAACTTTTCACTTTCAACTAATTTTTCCCCCGCCCCCAAAACTTCACGCGGTAGTTCAAATTTTTGACTTGCTACATAAGGATAACCAGTCTTAGAAACACTATAATCTTCATTGCTATATTCCAGCCCGGGCAACAAATTGTATAAATCAAAATCTTTAAAAGCTTCTTTTTCGTCCGTTATGGCCGGAGCGGAATCATAATCATAAATTCTGGCTTTTAAAGAATCAAAAAGTTTAATTACCTCCAACAATTTACTTCTATCCGCCTCTGCTAATTTATTTGCATTTTTGCTTTTATTTATATATTCAATTTCCTCAAAATTTGTCCTCAAACCAGTTTGGGCAGGGAAAGAAAGGTAATCTTTTATCCAATTAGAAATTGTAGGTTTTAAATTTTGCCCCTCAATCAATAAATCATCTTTTCCTAACATACCCGCATTCTTTTCAATAGCCTTTTCAAGTGCCCTCATAAAAGCAACTTGGTCTTCTTCTCTCTCTATAAATGTTAACTTCATACCCATCTTTTCTATAAAATCATAGTTTTCAATTTTTAAAGCTTCCAATAAAGAACTTTCGATTAATTCCAAGCATTGTTTATCGGAAAGGCCTGAAAATAGCACAAACTTAAGCTGGACTATCAAACTTTGGTAATTTTGGTAAAGCCTAGGATTTTTTGCCTTTAGATTAATTTTTCCTTCATGCAATGAAGCATCTAAATTTACAAAAAGCTCGTTAGCTTCCTTAATTGCATCAAATCTAACAATATCCGCAATTTGGTCTTGCAGATGTTTAAAAACCGCTGGATTTTGTAAATCTATTTCCATAAACTATGAGGCCTTGCTGGCCATTGTTTTTTCAATTTCTTTAATTAGTAACCTTACCTGATCCTCATTTACCCCATTAGCCGCCGCACCTTTAAGCAGGTCCTCTCTCCATTTTGGATCTTTCACCGCGGCTTCCAAAGTGTAAGTATTAAACTGCGCTATATGTCTCATGGTGGCAGGATTAGCATATCTTAAAATATGAGCAATTCCCACGTTATTAAGTCTGCTTTTCCTCTGGCCACCTTCTTCATATTCATCAACTACTGAAAATCTCGTTGTCGTACCGGCGGCCGCTCTTGGGTCTGATTTTCTCATTTGAATTGTTACATTGTCATCATGATCTTTCTGGGTTTTTTGCCATCCTATATGGTTAGTTTTTGGGTCAATCGTTGTTGGCCTGGCAAAATTATATTGTTTGGTGCCTTCGGCAATATACCCTATTTCTGTGGCAATTTGCATCAGTTCATGGTGGTCAATACCAATTTTATCGGCAAAATCATGCTCCATAAAATCTTTAAAGCCTTGGTAACTAGAAGCCTTACCGGCATCTTCCAAAGCTTCGTTCAAATTTACATCCTTAGTGAGTTTCTTTAAAATAGCTGTGGCCTTATGTTGGTCTTTCTGATTTATAGCGTCCGACAATAAGGCATTCAGCTCCCCTTCATCTTCAATGTCAGCAATCTTTTTAGCTTCTTCAGATTCCAAATGTAATCTGGCCTCGCGTGCGTAATACGCTTCGGGGGATTTATGTTGAGCCGATAAATTTCTAAACTCTTGGAGTGATTTTTTAACCCTTTCCTTTTCTTCGCCTGAAAAGGAAGTAACATTCGCGGCAGACCTTTTTGCATCGTCAGAGGCAATTCCATCAGTAATCTTCTGAATTTGAGCTCTCAACCTTCCACTTTGTTCTTTATTGTCCGTATTTTCAGCGGTTAACGTTGCCAATTGGGCATCGGCCTTAGCCTTATCTTTGGCTAAATCCGCTCTTGCCCTGTCGTTTGCAGCAATCTCGGCATCTACTGCCGACGTATCCTTACCGGCAGTTTTCAAATTTGCCTTTTCTGTACCCAAATCAGCCCTGGCTGCAGTCAATTTGGAAATTTCATCACTTGCTCTTTGGGAATCTGCTTTTGCTTTTGTTATTGCCGCCTCGTTAGCCGCTATATTCGCGTCCAATGTTGATTTATTGGCTTCTAAATCCCTTTTCCGGTTTAACTGCTCTGCCCTTTCATTATCACTCATTAACACTCCTTTTTTAGCTAAATCTTCATACTGATTTTTTAAATCCTTTAATCTACCCTTGGTAGCGATATTTCTTCCCATTCTTTTAACAGCAGCCATGTTAGCATAATTTTTAAACATATCTTGTGGACTGCCTAAATTTAAGCCGAGGGTCTTTTTGCCGGCTCTAATATCTTTTCTTTTAGCCTTCTGCTCTTCGCTGTATTTTTTCCAAGCCGAAGCCCATTCCCTTGGATCCATAGTCACACCGGTAACATTTTGCACTCCCTCAAAACCGCGCCCAGCCAAAGCTTTTGCACCCTTAAATGGAAGAGTAATCCCCTGCCTAGCCAGTTTTGTTATCCCTTCCGCACCATATATGCCGGCCATTTCGGCTACTTTTAAGGAGGCAATTAAAAAGACGATCAGTAAAATATTACTGCCTAAATTTACAACTAAAGCAGAAAAACCAGCTGTGGTAAAAACACCAGAGTTATTAGCCGTTATTTGCAATTGCGTATTGACAGTTGCGTTGCTGACCATAATTCCGGCCATGTTCAAAAAGAAAGCCATTATAGGAGTAAAGAATGCATATTTTAGAAAGTTCTTCCACCACTCGTCCCGATAATGCGCCGTACTCGGCAAAACCCCCACGGCATACGCGACCGGGGATATCATTAACAAAATCCATAAAGCTACAATCCGGATTACTAAAAATGCAGCAATCGCACAAAATACGCAAAATGAACCCAAACTCATAGCCAGCCAAAATATAGAAGCAATGAATCCTCCAAAACTGCTGTTCACAGATGAGGCATTAGCATTCTGCTGACTTGTAATAAAATTCGTTATGTAGCTGTTATTTGTTGTCATCAATTGCTTACCCAATAAATTAACGGAGGCAATGCTAGCTGGCAAAAACTGCGCCTGAGCTGTATCGGCCACAGCCAAAATAGCCTGGCCAATAACCAAGCTAAAATTAATTAGCAGCGCCGCGATAATCAATTGCACCAATAAATGTCTAGCCTTGTAACTTTCTACCCTAAACAACGTGGCCATTGCAATAATAATCAAGGCCACAATAAAAAATATATCACACAAATTCCTGATGGTTTCCCAGCCCGGATAAATAACCGCAACAAATGTATCCTGATAAGGGTGTATACCGAGTACTGCAACTATAATTGGCGAGATTAACCAAGCAAAGAGACCAAAAATAATCCACTGAATTAAAGAAATAACAAAAGCAACGACTTCGTTTAACAAATGAGTTAACCCATCACCAATTAAACCAAATGCCGAAGTCGCGGTAGGCGTGATTGTTTGGGCTCCTTGATTGATCTCATTACCTGTGATTGTGACTGTTGCCGATGGATTTGCGGTAGCTAAAACACTATTGTTACTCCCAATGGCGTTGCCTGAAACTGTATACGTTTGAGGCGAAGATGGGAAAGAACAGGAAAAACTAACAGTAGCGGAAGTCACGCCATTGCTACCTTTGCTGGTAGCACTAATCGCTAATGGTGACGATGGGGAACCAGTTCCACCTCCGCAATTATATGTCAAATTAGACGGAATATTACCGGTTCCACCATCCGAATATACCAAATTAAATAAGTCTACAACTGTATAAGAACTGGCAGACCCTTGGGTTCCCTGACTGGTTTGTGATATTTGAAGACTTGGGCTTCCATTATTGGTTGCCGCAGAAACTGCAAGATTCGTGGTACCAACCTCATAAATTAACCCACTAGTTACAGAGCCGCCATATGAAGATACCACATTGTTAACCTGGGAAGACTGCGCCGCTGCCCCTATAGTATAGTTAAAATTTGGTTGTGAGTTATTAAATTTTGTTCCATCTATGGTAAGGGGAACTGTTAAAGAATATTGTCCTGCCCCGGCAGGAAAATTAGCGAGGTTGGCACAACTCGGCAAAGCGCTAGCATTAGCGCAAATACCTATTGAATAGCTAAAAGTATTTCCGCCACCGCCGGTAATATTCGGATCCGTTATGGTCATTTTTACATTAACGGTATCTCCAATTTTTGCTTGAGAAATTGGATTATTTTGCGAATCGGTAATACTAACAGTCAGACCATTACAAATTTGGGCATTATTTACAAATTGAGTGCTACAACTTGCTGCCGCTGATGTCGTTGACGGCAAAACAAACCCCAGTATAATAAAAATAAAAGAAAACCACGGCCAGAGGTGGGTGGCGGGGGTTTTGAATAGAGATTTTTTTATGGGTTTTGGTTTCAAATGTAGGAAATTTCCGATCCGGATTTACGGATAATATCCGGATCAACTGATGACTGCGGATACGTTTTACTAAATTTTAGCGAAGTTTATCTGCATTTTGTATGATTTCGCGCAACGGCATCCGTAGTTATCCGCAGATCCGGATTGTCCCATCCGCATATCCGAATCGGACTTAATAATTTGGCTTTTCTGCGGCATCTTTTATCTCACTTTTCATTAAAATTATACCACAAACTCCCAAAATCACAAAATTTTGGGCGTGTGGATATTTGTTTTAGCTTTTTCTCCGTCTTTTAACGCCAAACCGGCCGGTTGCCAAGCAAAATATCCGTTCCGCCCAAGCCCGGCTACCAATTTAAATATAATTAAATGCATGTAAGCATAAAATGCTATAGCATTTTATGCTTACATCACTAAAAGACGGGGCTTAAAATTTTAAACCAACCCAAACTTCTTTTTTAAATCCTTGTCATTATCCATTTCCTCGACTTTAATAATTCTAATGTATTCACTCAAGCCCGTTTCACTCAGATATTTTATTGCTTCCCTATTTAAAGGATAAGGATTTACGTAAACGCTGTCCTGCAGTCTGTAAAAATTATTTTTCTTTAAAAGCCCGCGCAGTTGATTTCTTTGTGGCTTGGCCCATTCAGGAATGTCAAAAACAATCATTCTCCACTTTCCGTCCCATTTTTTTGTGACTGGCATTTTGGCCTTGGCCAACAAAATCTCCAAGCGGCCTTTTTTTGTCAATTGTAAAAATTTCCTGCCGTTTTTTTCCGTAACTTTGATGGAGCCGCGCTTTTGCAAGTTGTAAACTATGTTCCGGTAAGAGTTATAGTTTTTGCCGAACAAAAACCTGTCCCTTAACTCGTAAGGCGAAAGCATCATCAACGGCGTAGCAACAACCTCAAGAGCTAATAACAGCGCATTGACAATAGTAAACTCTTTTTTTGGCATTTTTTTGTTTTTTTAATTTTTTAATCTTAACTTTACACTTTACGTAAGTATAAAATGCTATAGCATTTTTTGTCAACAACTTTTTTAAAGCTTTTTTTACACAATTTAAAAGGCCGCCTAATTTTTAGGCGGCTGGAAGGATGCTATTATCTTAGACTAAGCTGGGGCGCGGGGCCGCGGGGTTCTATAACAACGGGCTTGCCGGTATACGCGCCCAAAACGGCCGGGGAGTTGGGGTTGTAATTGTAGGATTGCTGGGGGGGCGGCACAGTCTGGCTTGTCGTGCTCAAAATTTTTCCGGTCGGGTCATAAACCGTTAACGTATAATTGGTCGAAGAAGTGGGGTTAACCGTTATACTTCCATAAACCGGCTGATGAGTGGTACCATCGGCATTACCGCCGCCAGAAATAAGAACATAACTTGCCGTGGTCAACTGACTAACGTTGACATTCCAGTTCAACGCATAATTATTTTGGCTGTCCGGCCCCGTGCTGTAAAAAAGAATTGGATTGCTGGTCGAACTGGCAATCGCATTATTGGATGTATTTTGCGCGGCCAATGCAACTGTAGCGGCAACCGCTTTATTTTCATTGAGCAAAGCGCTATTGGCTCCGGCGCTGGCGCCGCCCAAAACAAGGTTGTCGGCAATCTGGGAGACTATACCGTCAATCACATTAATATACGACGGCAGATTATTACTGTTGTATTGGGTTAAATTTCCACCAACGGCTTTAAATACTGAATCTATTCCCTGATTAACCAAGACCGCAGGCGAAGAAATCGCCTCACACATAATAATGGCCGGGTCTGTGCTGGTACTGCCGGAGCTTGAGGTTACCGCGTCCGGCGCGTTGTTCCAAGCATTTAAAGCCGCATTGTAATCCGAGGTGGCCTTTAAAAGATCGGAATTAGACACACTCCCGGGTTTTGCCGCTTGCGCCTGTTGCAAATTAGTAAGCAAAGCCTGGCGGTTGGCCAACTGATTTTGCAAAGCTATAGCCTGTGAGTCAATTTGCTGTTGCTGATTTAAAGTCCCGGCGCAATTTACCGGCGCTTTATAACCGCTGCCCTGGCTAATTTGCTGTTGGGCCGTAGCTAAAGAAGCACTGCGCGACTGGTCCACGCCGCCAACGTAAGCAGTCTGTAAATAATAAGGATTGGCCGCGGGACTTCCCATAGCCGCCATTTGGCCATAAAAATTCGCGCTGGACGGATTCATGGCCGCCGGATTAAAGCCCAAAGCCGCGTTGGCCGCCACAAAAATTCCGGGCTGGATTTGCGTCCGAAGCAGAGGATTATTTAAAATGGCCCGCGCCATCAGCTGGTCCTCAGCGTTGGGAAAATTTTGGCGGATAAACTGGTTATCGTACATCAGTGTAGCCGCAGAATCGGCATACTGTTTAAAATTGGAAATTTTATAGTTATTTACCAGCTTGGTAACCAAAGTATCGGCCACGGACTTACTTGCAGTAAGTAGCGTACTAATTAAAAAAGTTTTCCAAAAACCTTGATTAGCGTTACTTATACGGGCTTCCAAGTCGCTTTGTTTTTTTAAATACGTCGTCCAGTCAGCATCAATCTTGTTTACATATTGTTGCTTTAAGCCGCTTGTATAAAGACTAGACGCCGGAAGGCCGCTATCGGCACCGCCGGTGCCGGTAAAAATTAAGTACTGGTCCTGGGCACAGGCAAAATAGGTTTCATAAACATTATCCAGAATCTTCATTGCGTTCAATTGAGCGGTCTGTCCGTCGTTAGTCAAAAGTGCCACAGTTGACAGAACGTTAGACTTTGAGGCGGTCTGTTCTCCCAGTTGTACCGTCTTAAGGCACGCTTGATAAGCGGTAAACGTTGAAGATAAAACTTTTGCCTCCGCGGTATTCTGCAGCATACCCGCCACTCCCCCAGGGTTATTGCCTTCGCCGGCGCTGGAAGTCGGGACAGCCTGCGCCAATAAAACACCCGGCCACAAAGCAAGCTGGCTGAAAATTAAAACTACGGCGATAATTTTTTTTGTTTTGCTGAACATTATTTTTGATTTTATCCCTCCCCTTTAGGGGGAGGGTTAGGAAGGAGTTTGATGCGATAAAAGTTTTTTCTTCACCCTCCCCTAGCCCCTCCCGTCAAGGGAGGGGAAAAACTAATTGCGGAAATACATCGGAAAATATCCGGTTCACTGCGAAGTATCATCAGTGTTAAAAGTGTTTAAAGGATTTTGGGAATTATCCGCCGCCGCCGAAACATCTGAAGTCTGTTGTATGGGCTGGCCGTTAGCGTCTACATACAAAGAAGAACTTGGATCAAGCGAGCCAAATTTTTGCGCTACTGAAACATTTTCGGTATCCAAATCCTGCTGGCTTTTTATAAACTGCATCAGGTTCTGGTCAACCAAAGTTGGATTGCTGTCGGCCTGGGAAAAATTCTGCAGTAGGGCAATGGCGGAAGTATACTGGATAATTTTTAGCTTTTGCAAATTTACTAAACTTTGCGGAACCGAGAGTTTTTGCAAAGCGTCACGGACGGTAATTAATTTTTGCGCCTGCTGGTTAATTTGGTTCTGGTCGCCGGAAGTGAGTGCCGATTGAAATTCAGCGGTGTCCACCGGACTGATTTCTATGGCCTGCGCCTGCGTAAAATATTTTGTAATCGCGGCGTTAGAATCCGGAACTTGATTAACTTGCACGCTGTCCAAAGACAATGTTACATCCTGGGTGCTCGCGGCTAAAACCTGGCCCGCGTCCACCGGAGAAACACTGCCGTCGTCGTTAATTATTTGCGGACCAGGATTGGTGCTCGCGCCCAAAACCTGCGGCTGCTGGTCGCTGACCGGAGGAACATAAGCATAATAGTGGGGAACGTTCGGATCGGCGGACGGAGCATTATTTTTAAAACTAAAAAGGTCCGGCTTTTCCATCCACGACATTCCCAAAACCAAAACCATGGCCATCATCACGGCGCCAAAATGCCCCCAGTGAATGGAAGGATCCATTTGAGATGATTGGATTTCTAAATTTGAGTCGGTCATATTTTTATTTTTACTATTTTAAAAGCCCGGAACAGCGCTTGTGCCGATTCCATAAAGGCCGTATGTTGGATAAAATAATCCCAAGTAGACCGGATAAGGAACGGCGCAGGTAGGAAAAGGCACCGGCACATATTCTCCCAAAATATTAACCCCTGGTGTTATTAAATTCTCATAAAGAAAAATGTCCGAGTAAGGGGGCAAGGTATAAATTCCGAGAATCGGGGGGGAAATAATCCCTTGCGTCGCCATATAAGCGCTAGTGGCGGTATTGTCAATAAGTGTATGGGCAGGGCAAGGTGGCAAAGGCGGAACTGTCGGCGGCACAATAGAAGTAATCGTTCCGCCAAAAGGCATTGCGCCGGGCGTGGCAAAAGCTTGCGGAGCATTCACAAAAATGGCAGCCGCCAGACTGCCGGCCAACAAAATTCCGGCCGCTGCTATATATAAAATTTTGCGGATTCGATTATGTAACATAAAGATTTATTTTTTATAATGTTCTCATAACCTGACGTCATTTTGAGGCCGATTATTGCGATATCGTAGCGGCCGACTTGTCCGCCGTAGCCTTGGCGAAGGTGGAAGAATCTCCTTTTTGTTTTGTTGAATGAGATCCTTCACTCGGATGCACTCGTTCAGGATGACGCCGACAGACAGTATAAATAACAAAAGAACGGCTTAGTAAAATAAGCTAAATTAAAAGGAAATTTGATTGAATTTATTTTTTCTTTTGGTTTCGAAGTTTTATTCTTAACTTTCTACATATATTATAGCACATCTGGAAAAATTTTGCAAGAGGTGATAGAATTCTGACATAACAAGGCTTACGATGTGTCATTGCCAGTGAAGACGAAGCAATCTCATTCATGAACAGATTGCTTCGTCGGATGCACTCCTCGCAATGACACCAAAAACCCTATGAAAAAAATTCTTTTAACGCTTGCCGTGCTAACAATAATATCAGCTGGCTGCGTAAAACAAAATTCACCCGCCGCAACTACCCTCCCCTCTCAATCGCCGCAATATGACTACACCCACCAATTAAAAATCGGCGGGCAGACTTTGATGGTGGAAATTTCTACGACTCCTGCGGAAATGCAACAAGGACTTTCTGATAGAATTTCTATGACAGACAATCAAGGGATGCTTTTCGATTTTGGACGGCAGCCAAGCGGCACCGCTTTTTGGATGAAGGATATGAAATTCGATTTGGATTTTATTTGGATAGCCGGAGGTAAAGTTGTGGGCATTACCGCCGATGTTGCACATCCAAATTCCCCGAACGATCCCCTGCCCTATTATTATCCGCCGCAACCGGTGAACCAGGTTATAGAAGTGAACGCGGGCTGGGCGAAAAAAAGTAATATAAAAACCGGAGACGATGTCCGGTTGATAAACTGACGCCCACGCATGGCGTCATCCTGAATCCGCTTCAACGCAATTTATTGGCGGACGAAGGATCTCTTATTGCGTTACAGAGATCCTTCACTCGGATGCACTCGTTCAGGATGACGCCGTAATAAAGTCGACTAATTCAATCCACTTTTCTATACTCAACTCCTGGGGCCGTGCCTCGGGTTTTATTTTGAGTGATGATAAAATTTCCAAAACTTTATTTTTCTCCAGCCCCAAATTGTTTACCAGCGTGTTGTGGATTTGTTTTCTTTTTCCGGCGAAGCAGGCTTTGACGATTTTAAAAAACTTTTTTTCGTCAGCCAAAACAAATTTGGGTTTTTTGAATAAATCAATTTTGACAATCGCGCTGTCAACTTTTGGCGCGGGATAAAAACTTTTTGCCAAAACTATCTGAATAATTTTCGGCGTCCCAAACAACTGTACTGAAATCGCCAGTACTGATAATTTGCCGGGCATCGCTACAATATTTTGGGCGACTTCTTTTTGCGTGAGTATGGTTACGCTCGTTGGTTTAAATTTCGCTGTCATAAACATTTGCAAAATTTTTCCGGTAATAAAGTACGGGATGTTGGCAACAACCTTGTAATTAACTCCCCCTACCCCCTCTTTAGAAAAGAGGGGGGCTCCGCGGTTTTGCGATGTATCTGCGGAGCCTCCTCCCCTTTGCTGAAGGGGAGGCCGGGAGGAATTCTTAAAAAAACTCTGGAAGCCATACTCGAGGACATCTGCTATTTCAAACCGAAAATTATTCGGGTAATCTTTTTTTATCGCTTTTAGGATCGGCAAAAACTTTGGATCCTTTTCAACAGACAAAACAAATCCCGCGCGTTCGCAAAGCAGGCGCGTCAGATTGCCGATGCCCGGGCCGATTTCCAAAACCACGTCTTGCGATGTTATGGCGGCCGCGGCCACAATATCCTGCAAAACAAAATCATCAATCAAAAAATTCTGGCCGTAGGTGAAGTTGGGCCTTAGGTTATTCCGTCTCAATAAATTTTTTAGATTATCGACGTCCATACTATTCACAAAGTCTGTAAATTTCTAATTAACCTAATTATACTAATTGTTCTAAATAAGTCCCAATACCCAATTTCTAAATTCTGACATTGGACATTGGTGCTTATTTAGGTCAATTAGGTTAATTAGAACAATTAGAATAATTTAACTACTAAACCTGTTTATACTCCAATTCCCCCTCACTTTCCCTAAAATGCTCCTTGGCCTCACCGCGATAATCAACTTTGTCGCGCGGCAGGACCCTTAAAATACGCGAGGGCTGGTTTTGTTGCACGTTGCCGAAGACCCGGCGATTGTGGGTGTAAACCAAAAACAGGCGTTTGCGCGCGCGGGTTAGTCCGACGTAAGCCAGCCGGATTTCTTCACTAAGTTCGGCCGGATCAATCAAGCTCCGACTGTGCGGCAAAATTCCCTCTTCCAAACCGACAAAAAAAACGTTGTCAAATTCCAGCCCTTTGGCGGACTGCAGGGTCATTAATGTTACCGCGTCCTTGCTTTCGTCTTTTTGGTCTATTTCCGAAATCAGCGCGACTTCTTCCAAAAACTCCTGCAGCGCCTGCCGCCAGCCGGTATCTCCAAACTTATGAGCCACGTTCACCAGCTCCAGCGCGTTTTCCCAGCGCGACTCGCCCTTTTCACTGCCGTCGCGCAGATATTTTTCGTATCCGGTCTTTTTTAAAATCAGCTTCATTAATTCCGGCAGAGTGAATTTTTCACTGAATTCACTAAATTGTTCAATCAGCCTAAAAAATTCCTGCGCGGATTGCCAGGCTTTGGGCTGGATTTTAACATCGGCAAAGGCGGTACGGAAATCGGAGAGTCGGAGGTCGGAGGTCGGAAGTTCCGATATTCCTCCGCCAGCTGGCGGACGATATTCCGACATTCCGATATTGTCCCCCGCGCCCCGTGGACGGTCAAACTTCAAATTCAATATAAAATCTCTAATAACAGAATACGATTTATCCCCAATCCCCCGCGGCGGCTCGTTAATGACGCGGCGCAGTGAAACTAAATCGCGAAAATTTAAAGTCAAACGTAAATATGCCAGCAAATCTTTTATTTCCTTGCGCTCGTAAAATTTTAAGCCGCCGACAATTTGATAAGGGATGGAAGCTTCTATCATAACTTCTTCCAAAGCGCGGGATTGCGCGTGGGTGCGATATAAAATACAAAACTCTTTCAGGCTTTCGTGTTTTTTGGGGAGTTGCGGAACAAGTCCGCGGCCAAACGATGATGGATATTGGGCCTGCATTTTTTTTGCTTTAATGAATCTGTCCAAAATGGAAAAAGGTTTGGACTCCTCCGGGAAATCATCCGATTCGTATTGAAAATCCTTTGTAGGGGAGGGTTTCAAACCCTCCCCTACGGCGGCCAATTTTATAATATTCCTCGCCACAAATTCCGCCTCCGCCCGCTCGTCTTCCTCACAGGTTAAAATAATTTTCTCTCCCTGGACGTTTTCCGTCCATAAAGTCTTAGGCTTTTGCTCCGGATTCATTTCTATAACTTTTTGTGCCGCTTCCAAAATATTTTTGGTACTGCGGTAATTCTGCTCCAGCTTAATTAACAGCCCTTCTGGATAATCTTTTTCAAAATTTAAGATGTTGGTAATATCACTACCGCGGAATTTGTAAATGCTTTGGGCATCGTCGCCGACAACAAAGATGTTCCGATGAGTTGCCAATAATGTCAGCAAACGGTATTGGACCGCGTTTGTGTCCTGATATTCGTCCACCAGCACATAGCTAAATTTTTTTTGGTACTTGGCCAAAACTTTGGGAAAATTTTCAAAAATCTTTACAGTCAACAAAAGCAAATCGTCAAAGTCCAGGGCATTTTGCCTGTAAAGCGCGTCCTGATAGCGGCTGTAAACTTCGGCCAGCCTTTCGCGCATGGGCGATTCCAGCCCCAGGTTTAAATCCGCCGGCAGCTGCAGCAAATTTTTGGCTCGCGATATTAACGCGCCAAACAAAGACGGCGGCATTTTTTTGCTGTCTATCCTTAAATCTTCCAAAATTTCCCGCAGGGCTTTTTGCTGGTCATCGGTATCAAAAATAACAAAATCATTCCCGTAACCCAAAACCGTAATCTCATGGCGCAAAAGCCGCGCGCAAACCGAGTGAAAAGTACCCATTGTTAATTGCTCCGTAGCCGATTTAAATCGTGCAAGCAGAGCCGCCACCCGGCTCCGCATTTCTTTTGCGGCCTTATTAGTAAAGGTCAGAGCCAAAATATTCTCGGGCTTAACCATCCGCTTCTCTATAATATAAGCAATCCGGTGCGTCAGCGTCTTAGTTTTCCCGCTCCCCGGCCCTGCCAACACTAAAACCGGCCCCATAGGAGCGGTTACGGCCTGCTTTTGTTTGTCGTTCAACGATGATAAGTCCATAGTGCAAAGATAATTATAGAATAAAATTTCTAATTAACCTAATTGTTCTAATTATTCTAAACAGATCCCAATAACCAATGTCTAAATTCAGCCGTTTTGACATTAGTACTTATTTAGATCAATTAGAACAATTAGTATAATTAGGTTAATTTTGTCCACTCAATTTTGCTCCTTTAGATAAGCCCAAAATCCCAATTTTTATCTTAAATAAAACCCAACATGGATAACTTGTGGATTAAAACCTTGCCCTGGCCGGCCAGGCTTGCTAGACTTACTTTTGGACATTAAGTTTGTCGCCAAATAGCTTTTTGGCCTCAAATCCATTAAAAACATTAAGAATATTTGGGCGAATTTTTGCTAATATCGGCAGTGTACCAATGTAGGCCAAATTAGCTTATTGATCCTCTTGAGGGACGAAACGCTTAAATATTTATTATCTTTTTAGGGCTATTTCCCCAATTCCCGTAAAATTCCGCCGCTCACCCTAAAATGATAAAAAGGGAAAAAAATACCCGAGTTAAAATCCTGGCTGTCTAATCTAAAACGCTCCTACACGAGGACAGCTTTTTACTTACAATATTATAGCAAAAGGCTCTTTTTCCAAATAAAAAAAAGAGCCCCTTCTCTCAAAAAACTCCACCTTGAGAGTTTTCCGGCTATCCACATAAAAAAAATGGACTGGATGGATTTCCTGCTGAAGTTTTCAAGCGAGCTTATGGTAGTGATTTTGAGTTTGATGGTGGGCGGCTTAAATTTATTTTATTTTTACGCCGGAAATTTTCAGGACCAAAGCCTGGCCGGGAATTTTATCAGCCACCACCAAAGCGTGAACCCTTTGCTCTACGCAAAAAATAACAGCATCGTCACCGTAGTTTCATCCGGTAGCGGCATTATCCCCCAGGCGCAGGCCGACGACGGCCTTACCGGCCTAGACAGTAATGCCGCGGCCGCCTCGGGCGTAAACAACAATAACAGCGATATTATTGTCGGCAACGATGATACTATTTTGGCTCCCAACCCCGACAGCGTGCAGAGCCTTATTCAAAAGCAAATTAAAATTTATCAAACCCAAAACGGCGACACCCTGGCTTCCATCGGCAATCAATTCGGCATCAGCCAGCAGACCATTATGTGGGCCAACAAGCTCACCTCCCCGAATATCAAGCCGGGTTGGGAGCTTATTATTTTGCCCACGGACGGCGTGCTGGTTACGGCCGCGGCCAACGATACTTTGCCGGACATCGCGCACGAATATAATCCGGAAAAATACAACACCAACGCTACTGTCAGGGAAAATTCCGCGGACGCCCTTTTGCAAAACATAATTTCCTATAACGCCTTAGACGGCGCCGAAGATATTAACCCGGGGGATTTAATAATTATTCCCGGCGGACAGATTGTTTTACCGCCGGCGCCGAAAGTTACGCCCAAACCGAAATCTTATTACAGCGAACCCGACTATAGCATGAACGAAGTTACAAGCCTAGGCGACGGCTACGACGGCATAAATCATATTTTCCCCAGAGGCTACTGCACCTATTACGTGGCTTCGCAAATGAAAATAACTTTCGGCGGCAATGCCAAAAACTGGCTGGCTAACGCCAAGGCCAGCGGCTATGTAACCGGCAGCGAACCGGCGTCGCGTTCGGCAGTGGTAATGACCGGCCCCACCAGGACCATGCGCCTTTACGGCCACGTGGCTTACGTGGACTCCGTTAACGGCGACGGGACCATAACTATTTCCGAAATGAACTTCGATCACTTTAACCGCGTTGATACCCGCACAATTTCCGCCCACGACCCGAGCATTAGAGGATATATTTATCCATAGGGGCAAGAAATAGGGAAATAAATTAGAAATGAAGAAATAGTAAAACCCCGGGATTTTTCCCCGAGGTTTTTGATTTCTCAATTCCCTAATTAACAATTTTCTTATCTCGCTTTAATAGGACTTACGCGCTTGGCCGAGTACGAGGCATTTTCCGAGGATTTTATGAGGCGTAGTTAATCTACGCCGAATAAAACCGCAGGAAAATAACGATGTAATCGGCCAAGCCCCTGTGGTTTGAGGCAATAAAACATAGATTTTTAAATCTTCTTTGCCTCAAACGCGTAAGTCCTATTATGGTATCACCTGCCCGTTGCCGAAACCGTTGGTGCCGGCCACGTCGGAGGTGGTAATATTGTCGGCGGGAATATTTACGGCTTGGGAAGTGAACAAATCGGTAGCCGTAAAATTTATGGTATTAGCCAAAACCGGCGACTGGTTTACCTGCGAAGACGAGGGGCTTAAACTTACGTTAAATTCCAGCACGCGCGGCTGGCTAAAGCGGCCGGTGTAAGCGGGCAGACTGCCCACGTTCCAGGTCAGCTTGTTGGTGGAAGGATCAAACTGGATATTGCCCGATTCAGCCGGAGTCACACTGCCGGAAATAAATCCGGTCGGAATAAAAGCGGTAACCGAGCCGTTTGAAAAATCGTTGCCGGAATTAGACAGCGCAACGTGGACTTTATAAACCGTGGTTTTGCCGACCTCGGGAGGCAGTTGGCCGGAAACAAAACTTAAAACGGTATTAATAGCCGACGGGCTGGAAATTTTTAAACTCAATTCCCCGCCCGGAAACGCCGTGGAATATTCATTTGACTGGATTTGGACGTCGGAAACCACGGTCAAATTTTTGGAAGAATCTTTGACCGCCGGGTTGTTAACTTTCACGCTAAAAGACAAGTCTCCGGATTGATTCGGCAGGAGGCTTGAAAGCTGCGGCACGCCCGAAGCATTCCACAAAATGGTATTGTTGTTAACCTGCGCGCCCTGCACGCGGATAGTACTCAAGTCCAGAGCTTTAGAATTTAAGGTTACCTGAATATTAACGCCGGTAGCCACGGTGCTGGCATTATTTTGATAATGGATGTCAAAGCTTAAAGTGTCTCCGGGATTAATGACATTGTCGGGGTTTGACTGCTGGAGGCTTTGGGTCACGAGCAAAGGCAGGCTGGAAATCGCCGTAACAAAAGAGGAGGAATTTTGCATGGAATACTGCCCGGCGGAACCTAAAACCAAAAATTCGGCCTCGGCGGTTTTGCTTTCCCCCGGATTTGCGGAATTAAACGTACCCTGAATTTGAATGTTCCCCTGCCCGCCGTTCTGCAACGTGCCGATGTTCCAGGTGTCGGTACCCAAGTCCGGCGGCGGAGCGGCCGAAGAAAAAGTAAAACCATCCGGGTAAATCATTTTAATTTGCGTGTTTGGAATATCAGCTCCGGAATTGTTTTGGTATTTTACCGTATAAATCACCAGCTGGGCGTTATTAGTGGTTGCCGGGCCGTCCAGCTCAATTAAAACATTGGAAGCCAAAAGCGTAACGGTGGAAGTCTGGTCTTTTTCAAATTGGGAACTGAAATTCGGATACATATAGTGCAGTTTAATATCCAAAATTTCCTGATCGTTGACGTTTCCCGTAACTTTAGTTTTGACTATGACCACGGCGTTTTGCCCGGGAATTAAATCGGGAACGGTAAACAAAGTGCCGGAAATATTCTGCGCGGGCGGGCTGCTGTTTTCATAGGTTTCGCCGCCGGGATAAGTCAGCTCCAAAGTCATACCCACCAATTTTTGGGTATCATTGTTCTGTACCGTAATTTTATAAACCGCTTCGCCGCCGCTGGGAACCGAACTTGGGACATCCACGGCTATATTAACATTGGCTTCTTTGGGAGCCTGGGCCGGAGATTTTTTAAACGCAAAATAAGCCAGCACGCCTATAACAACTATGCCGACCAAAATTGCCAAAAAATACCACTTGTTGGAGCGATAAAACGCCCTAAAGCCGCCCTCACTGCTCTCGCCGTCGGAAACCGTAATTTGCCTTCTGACGTCGGAATCTAAAATCGGCGTTTCCACGGTTTTTTTTACGAATTGCGGATTATGGGAATTTTGTAAAGAATCTACCGGTTTTGTTTCGTCCATAAAAGATAATATTGATTAATTCATCTATAATTATTATACCACAAAAACACGATAACAACTGTTCGCGATCTTGAAGGGCCGGAAAGACTGATGATTTTCTGAAGCGAGGACTGTTTGACGACCGTAAGGGAGGAGCCCCGCAACAAAGAAAATCGTCAGGATTACCGGCCTAAGTTTGACCGAGCTTACTGCCTCAAATATTTTTCCGACTTAACCTTTCTCTCTAATTGATATTCAATAAATTGTGAGAGTAAATTTTGTAATTCTTTTTCTCCGTCGATATTTTTTACTCCTGATAAATTTTCAAACCCCGCGGATTTTAATTCCAAAAGCAATCCGTAAACTTCCGGAGCCGCTTTTAAGCCGTCGGCTGATAATGTTTGGCTAAACCCGCCCTTAGCCAGACTAAAAAATATTTTCTTAACTTCCTGATTTTTTACCTCATCGCGGATACCCAAACCCAAAACCCGCAAAATTTCCAGCTTGAATTTTAAAAGACCCAAATCCAAAATTTCTTCCAATTTTTCCGAATCCAAAAATTCCAAAAAATTTTCCAGCAAAAAATAAAGCGGCTCATTTTTTTGTTCATCCGGAGTAAATTTCAAAACCAGCTCCTGCGCGTAAAAAGCCCGCTTTAAGCCTTGCAAGTTTTCCCGCAGGGCGCTAAAAACTTTTACCGGTTCAGCCGAAATAATTTTCGGCAGTTTGCCGTGCGTAAAGCTTATGTCCACGACAAATAAGCTCTGCAATTTTTGCTGGAGTTTGGATTTGGACGATTTTACCGATTTTGCCAGACAGCGGATTTTTCCCAGCTCTTTGGTAAAAAAAGTAATTATCTCATCCCCCTCGTTAAAGGGCTGCTTCTTTAAAATTATCCCCCGGCATTTAGTTTCTCTGGGCATATATCACTTTAAATATACCAGACAAAACAAAAACCACCAATTGCTTTGGAGGTTTCTATTGGCTGTGGGGGTCGGAATAGAACCCCACTTCTAGAGGTATTGTAAGGGGTTTTGAGAGGTTTTACCAGAGGCTGTTTGACGCACCTCGGTCGGGGTCTAATAATGAGAATGAGACAAATGAGACAGTCCTTAAGGGGCTGTTTTTGTGTCTCATTTTGGCATTTCAATAGTTCTATGCTGTAATGAAAAAAGTACTTTTTTCAATTAAAAATACAAAGACTGTTTTATTTATTGACGTTAATCCACAGGCTGCCTTTGTCAC
>Ga0181520_10005478_pt1 | contig 20212 bp, 19 predicted proteins | sample PEATcosm2014_Bin_29_FD_132451 | JGI IMG/M metagenome (GOLD analysis project Ga0181520, IMG submission 132451) | Peatland microbial communities from MTU Mesocosm Facility, Houghton, MI, USA - PEATcosm2014_Bin02_30_metaG | ecosystem: Environmental > Terrestrial > Soil > Wetlands > Peat | place... | reverse complement strand
CGCGTGAGCTTGCGCCGCTGCGCGAGGAGGGGATCCTCATACTCGGCAGCGGGAACATGGTCCACAACCTCGGGCGGATGATGGTCAAGGGAAACGATTTCAACGCGCCCTTCGGTTTCGACTGGGCGCTCGAAGCGAACGAGCTCTTCAAAAGGCTGCTCACCGGGCGGCACCACGCCGAGCTCGCCGACTACCGGTCGCTCGGCAGCGCCGCCCGGCTCGCGATCCCCACGAACGAACACTTCCTGCCCCTGCTGTACGCGGCCGCGCTCCGGTGCGAGGACGAGGAACTCTCCTTTTTCAACGACACGCCGGTCGCCGGGTCGCTGACCATGACCTCCTTTATCATCGGGTAACCCGTCTTCGCCTTGTTCCCCGCTCCATTCGTGGAGCGAGCGGGGACTGGGTGCAGCGATGGTTATGCCCGAAGCTCGGCTTCGACTTTGTCATTTCGAGCGAAGCGAGAAATCCTGGATTTCTCCTCGCTACGTCCGTCGAAACGACAGCGTCAACCGTTTTGAAATGTAGTTCATTTGCCGGATTTGACACCGCCGTTACCGGTAAGTATATTAATGAACACAAATTCATTAATAGGGGATTGCGCTCACCGATGAGAACCCGCGAAGGCGACAAGGAGAAGGCGATCTTCGAGGCCGCGATCAGGGTCTTCGCCGAAGAGGGGTATTTCAAGGCCACGATCAGCCACATCGCCTCGGCCGCCGGGCTCGCCACCGGCACCGTGTACCTCTATTTCGGCAACAAGGAGGGCATCCTGCTCAAGATCTTCGACCAGGTGTGGGAGGAGCTCTTCCGGCTGATCGAGCGCATCCACGGCCGCGACGATATGGATTCGCGGGAGAAGTTCGAGACCATCATCGATGCGCTCTTCGATTACTTCACCTCAAACCCGTCGCTCGCGCTGGTCTTCGTCAACGAGCAGCAGCACCTGGTCCGCACCGACGATTCGCACTTCGCCCGGTTTTACGATAAATCCATGGAGCTCAGCGAGACGCTCCTGCGGGAGGGGATCCGCGACCGGGTTTTTAATGCGTATATCGATGCCCCGGTGTTCAGCGCCTTCTTCTTCGGCGGTTTGCGCCATCTTCTGCACCAGTGGGCGGAAAAACGTCCGGGATTTTCGCTTCTGGAGATCCGCCGGACCATGAAGCTCGTCGTGCTGAACGGCATCGGGAGCGGCACGCACCGGAGCGGATGACCTGCGGGAGTTTTTTTTGGCAATAAATGAATGTTTGTTCATTATAAGCGACAGGAGAGGTGAACTATGGGCTGTATGAAGGTGCTCGGCATCCTGCTCCCCGGAGCGTTCGCGCTGGTCGCGGCCGCGGGGAGTGCCCCGGCGGCGAGCTCCCCGGGCCAGACCCTGGAGCTCACGATCGATCGGGCGGCGGTGATGGCGCTTGCGGGCAACGATAAGGTCCGGCAGTATGAGGAGCGCCTCGCCGAAAGAAAATTCGATGCGCGGGGCGCCGTCGGCGCGTTTCTTCCCTCCATCGGCCTCTGTGGCGGCTACACCCACCTGGATAACCCCCTGACCTTCGATCTCGACCCCATCCGCAGCGCCATGCTGAACATCGAAGCGGCGAACCAGGTGAATTTCGCCTCCATCGCTTCACAGATGGCGGGAGGGCCCGCCATCACCGATCCCACCTCGGCCGCGTACCAGGCGATCTACGACAAGGCCTACGCCGCACTCGGCAGCCAGGTGCCCGACTTCATCGATACGCTCCAGAAGCAGAATTTTCCCAGTGCGGCCGTGACCGCGGTGCTCCCCCTGTTTACCGGAGGGAGGATCGTCGCCGGCGTGCGCGCCGCCGCCGCGGAGGAGCGGGGATCGTCCTTCGAGCTCGACGACGTGCGGAACAGGACGCTCCAGGAGACCGTCGACAACTATATGACCGTCGTGCTCCTGGACAACGTCGTCGCCGTCCGCGGCGAGGTGCGGGACGCCATGCTCGTGCACTGCAGCCATGCGGAAAAACTCGCCGCGCAGGGCTCCATCGCGAGGTACCATCTGTTGCGGGCGAAGGTGGCGGTGGCCGAGGCGGAGCGCGATCTTGCCGACGAAAAGGACCGGCTTGCCATAGCGCTCATGGCGCTGCGTAAATCGCTTGCGCTCGACGAAAACGCCGATATCCGGGTGTCGGACAGCCTCGTGTACCTCCCGCTTCCCGACTCGGTCGACCCGTTCGAGGAGGCGGCGGCCGCGGGGCAGCCGCTCCTCGGCCTTATCGGCCAGAAAAAAATCATCGCTTCAGAGAAGGTCGCCGGCCAGCGGGGGGCCCTGCTGCCGCAGATCGCCGCCTTCGGGAGGTACGAGCTCTTTCCCTCCTACCTCTCGGCGCTGGACCCGAAGTGGGTCGTCGGCGTCAATGCCACCGTGCCGCTCTTCGCCGGCGGCAGGAACATCGCCTCGCTCCGCTCCGCGAATCACCTCGTGCGGGAGGTCGAGGCGCTCGAATCGTCGACCCGGCGCGATGTTTCGCTCTGGGTCACCAAGGCCTACCGTGAGATGCGGGCGGCCGAGCAGCGCTACCTGCGCAGCGATGCGGACCGGGAGCTCTCCGCCGAAAACCTCCGGCAGTGCCGCAGCAGGTTCGACGCCGGGTACGGTACCTCGCTGGAAGTCATCGATGCGCAGCTTACCGTGGAACGGAACCGTATCGACCGCCTGGTCGCGCTGTTCGATTACTACCGATCCATGACCGATCTGTATACCGCCGCCGGACACACCGCATCGGTGGTCGCACTTCTCTCCCCGAAAGGATCGTCCCATGCGCCGTAATCGCCCGATCATCGTCGCCGCCGTCCCCGTCGTTCTCCTGGTTGCGGTTGCGATCTTCCTTCTGACTTCGGGGAAAGGCCCTCAGGCGCAGCTCCTCTCCGGGACCGTGGAAACCGCCCATGCCGATGCCGCCTCCAAGATTCCCGGCCGCATCGACTCGCTCTATGTCCATGAGGGCGATCCGGTGGCAAAGGGGCAGGTGATCGCCCGGCTCGAAAGCGCGGAGATGGACGCGAAGGTCGACGGGGCGCGGGCGGTGATGGCCGCGGCGCGCTCCCGCATGACGATGGCGACCAACGGCCTGCGTCCGCAGGAGCGGGAGGCAGCCCGGAATCTTTACGAACAGGCGAAGGCGCAGTTCGAGCTGCTCGACAAGACCTGGGCGCGCATCGGTAAGTTATACGCCGACAGCGTGATCAGCACGCAGGAGCGGGACCAGGTCGAGGCCCAGTTTACCGCCGCGCGCGAACAGATGGCCGCGGCGAAGGCACGCTTCGACATGGCGCAGGAGGGGACCAGGGCCGAGGACCGCGACGCTGCCGCGCAGCTTTTCCTCCAGGCGCAGAGCGGGTATCGCGAGGCGTGCGCCTACGCCGGGGAGCTGACGCTGCGCAGCCCCATAAGCGGCTCCGTGGAAAAAACCATCTCCCGGGAGGGCGAAATCGTGGCCGCCGGCTACCCGATCGTCACGGTCGTCGACACCGCCGACGCCTGGGTGGTCGTCCAGGTCAAGGAGACCGCCATGCGGCGGTTCCGGATGGGCGCATCCTTTACCGGCCGTGTTCCGGCGCTCGGCGATACGGAGCTCGATTTCCGCGTGAGCTATGTCGCGCCCATGGCGGATTTCGCCATCTGGCGGCCGACCAACCAGAGAGGGGAGTTCGACGTGCGCACCTTCGAAATTCACCTTTGTCCGGTACTCCCGACCGGGAGTCTCAGGGCGGGCATGACCGTCAATTTCACCCTCTAGGGATCCCATGGACCACTCCGCCGAAAGCCCGGTGATCGCCCCTCCCTCCGGCCGGCTCGACCCCTTCCGGTACGAGCTGCGCCGGTATGCGAAGGACGGCGCGCTCATCGGCCTGACGGTCGCGATTCCGGCGGTGCTCTTCACGCTTTTCTGCCTGCTCTTCGGCCGCGGCATCATCACCGGGGTCCCGGTAACGATCCTGGACCAGGACAACAGCGCTCTCTCGCGGACCCTGACCAGGGCGATCGGCGCGTCGAGCGTCATGCGCATCGCGCACTTCGACGGCACCCTCGACGAGGTCGAGCGGGACCTGCGCCGGGGGAGCGTCTCGGGCGCGTTTTACTTTCCGCACGGCATGCAACGGGAGGTCAAGCGCGGGGAGCAGGCGTTCCCGGTATTCTACAAGAACTCCCAGAATGTGCAGGTCGGCAACCTGCTGGCCAGGGAGGCGACCGCCATATTCCGGACCGTGAACGGCGGCGTGCTCCTGCAGGAATTCCGGGCCAAAGGGCTCACGCGGGAACAGGCGCTCGGGGTCCTGAACCCGGTCACGACCGACGCCTCGGTTTTATATAACCCGAACTTCAGCTATAGCGAATTCCTCTGCCCTGGACTCATCTTCGCCCAGTTCCAGGTCATGATCATGATCGCCGCGATCCTGCTGTTCAACCGCGATTACCGGAACTCCCGCGGCGGCGACCGCGATGCGCCGCCGGCGGGCGCCCCGACCGTGTTCCTGGCGCGATCGGCCCCCGCCTGCCTGGCATTGGTCGCGGTGGCGGTACTCGTGATCACCGTCCTGTTCCCGCTTTTCGGTATCCGGCTCACCGGCCCGCTTGTCCCGACCATGGGCGCGATCCTGCTCTTCATCGCCGCCTCGTTTATTCCCGGCATCCTGATCGGCCTCCTCGTTCCAAAGGCGGTCTCGGGCCTGGCAATGGGCATCCTCATCAACATGCCCGCGTTCATCTTCAGCGGATTTACCTTTCCGCTCTGGGCGTTTCCCGGCCCCGTCGCGGTGCTCGCGCACATTCTGCCGTTCACCTACTTCGCCCCGGCGTTCTTCCAGATAGCCCTGATCGGTGCGCCGCTCTCCTGTGCGGCGCACGGGCTTGCCCGCCTCTCGCTCTTCGTGCTCGTCCCGCTTCCGGCGATCGCTTTCCTGCTTTCCCGCGAAGCCGCCCGGCCAAGGGCGGGCGCATGAACGCCGCGCGCCGTTCACTTCGCGCCCACCGCCTCGCCGCCGGCGCGGTCCTACGCCGGGAGCTCGGGATCATCGGCGACAATTTTTTCCTCATCCTCATGGTGATCGTCGCGCCGTTACTCTACCCGTTCCTGTACAATACGGTGTATCTCAACAAGATGGAACACCGCGTTTCGCTCTGCATCGTGGACCAGGACCGCACGGCCGCGTCGCGGCAGCTCATCCGGGATATCGATGCGCACGAGCTTCTGGCGGTCGACGAGATTCTGCCCGACCTGTCGGCGGCGAAGAACCGGCTCGAAGCCCTGAAAACCTCGGCGGTCATCGTCATTCCGGAGGGGTTCGAGGCCGACGGCAAACGCGGGCGCCAGACGCGGCTCGGCGTCGCGATCAGCAACCTGCGGTTTCTCCCGGCGAGCGACATCGGCAAGGCGCTCGGCGAGGTGCTCGCCAGCCGCGCACGGAGCTGCATCGTGACCGCGCTCGAAAAAAACGGCCTGAGCCGCGATCAGGCAACAGGGGAGGCGGAGCCGGTCCACCTCATCACCCAGACCCCCTATAACCTGACCGAGAGCTACGGCGACTTCATCATCGCCGGGCTGTTCATGCTGATCCTCCAGCAGACGCTCATCATGGGGCTCGCGGGCAGCATGTCCATGGAGCGTGAAAACGGGACAATCGGCGGGCTTTTCAGGGCTGCGGGGAACTCCATCGGGGCGGTGATTGTCGGCAAAGGCGGTTTCTACGTGCTCCTTTTCGCCGCCCATGCCGCGGTCTACTGTTCGATCTATTACCGGCTCTATCGGATCCCCTTCACCGGCTCGGTTCCGGCGCTTTTGCTGCTCACCATGGTCCATCTCATGACGATCACGGCCGCCACCCTGTGGATCGCCTCATTTTTCAGGAAAAAAATAACGGTCATGACGATACTGCTCTTTACCTCGTACCCGTTTTTCTTCATGTCCGGCTACTCCTGGCCCTCCTATGCGCTTCCCCCGTTTCTGCGGATAGCGGCCGCCCTCTTCCCGTCGACCCCGTTTTTCCGGGGGTACACGATCGTCACCCAGATGGGGGGAGGGTTCGCCGATGTCCGGCCGCAGCTTCTCCACCTGCTGGCCCTGCTTGTTGTCGCGATGGTACTCCTGTGGGTGAGGCTGAGAGCGCTGAGGGGTCGGTACGGGGTAGACGGTCGTGCCGGTTGATTTGAGCCTGTACAATAAAAAATGGACCATACTCCACAAATTACGTGAATTTATGGAGTATTGTCCACATAATCCTATCTCCTGCAAAATCAAAATCATCCTTGAGTTTTTGCGGCTGAGCCGCTACCGAAACAACGACTGGAAATTTTCCTACTCCGGGCAGCGCATGATCGGTACGCCTCCGCCGGAACCGCTGAAGTATTTTTTCCATAACATTTTATATTTAACGGGGGTAGCGGCAATCCATGACGACGATTCGTGCGGGTCTGAGGCCGAGGCGTCTTTTCGTCCTCTTTTTCGTTTTTTTCATCGTCTATAATATTAATCTCGTGCCGCGTCCCAACAGCGATGCCATATCGTCGGAACTGCTTCCGTTCGCCGTGGCGACGCACCATACGCTCTTTCTCGATGCCTTCTACTCCTACTACCGCGCCAAATCGGCCGACCCCGAAGCGTGCTATTTCTTCGAGCCGTATCGCGGCCACTACATTTCGGTCTATCCGGTCATCCAATCGCTGCTGATTTCGCCGTCGTACCTGCCGCTTGTCCATGTGTTGCACCTTAAGAATGCCCCCCCCTCCGCGATCGTCATGTGGGCCTACGCAATGGGCAAGCTCTGGGCCTCCTTTTTTGCCGCCGCGTCGGTCGTGGCCATGTACGCGGTACTGCTGACCCTGTTCGGCAAGAGGAGGCTCGTCCTCCTCCTTACCCTTGCCTATGCACTCGGGACGACGGTCTGGTCGCAGTCGAGCCAGCACCTGCTCCAGCACGGGTTCAGCTGCTTCATGATGCTCGGCGCCCTGGCCTTTCTTCTCCGCTGCGGCGGAAGGAAGAAATTCCTGCTCCTGTCCGGGCTGTGCGTTGCACTGGCCGTCATGGAGCGATACAACAACATCTTCTTCGCCGTTGCCGCGGCGGGGTATGTTGCCGCGCTCTACTACCGTCGTCCGGCGGCACTGCTCTCTTTCATGGCCGCTCCGGTCACCCTCGGCGCGCTGCTCCTCTCGTATAATTTCCACTATTTCAACACATTCACCGGGGGCTACTACCGACTCGGCGGGGTTTCCCGCCATATCCTTACCGGCCTGGCGGGAATACTCATTTCGCCGAGCCGCGGACTGTTCGTCTATAGTCCCTTTCTTCTGGTCGCGGTGGCGGGAATCGTCGTTTTTATCGTCAAAAAAGAGTATCGCCGCACTCCGCTCCTGGCCGGCATGATCGCGGTCATCGTGATCAATATCGTTATCGTTTCCCGATGGCCGAGCTGGTGGGGAGGGTGGTGCTACGGACCGCGCCTCCTGACCGAAATCGTTCCGCTCATGATTCTTTTCATCCCTTTCCTGATCGATGCCTTTCCGCGCTCCCGGACGCTTCGCGGGACGCTTGTCGCAACCGTCGTCCTCTCGGGAGCGGTGCAGGCCATCGGGGTCTTCTGCTACCCGGCCGGGATGTCAAACGGTCTGCCCGTCAATATCGATAACGCTCCCGAAAGGCTCTGGAGCGTACGCGGAAGCCAGATACTCGTGGAGGCCCGGGCCGGTCTCAACACCGAGATGCTCGATAACTGCATCGCGAAGATCACCGGCAGGGCAAAAACCTCGCAGGCGCATGCGCCCCTGCCCGATTCCGCCATGAGGGTCGATCTCCGCCCGAGGAGCGTTCCGGCGGCGATGATTGCCGGATACTCCTACCGGATTCCCTTCTCCGCGATCAACCGGAGCGGCGTTCCATGGCCCGCGCTCGCCGACAATGACGGCCGGTACGGGATAACCATGACGACCTACTGGAAAGAGGGGGGCGGCGAAGCGGTGCCGGCCGCCGCAAGGACCATGATCTGGGACACTCCGCCGGGAGCGACCTGGTCAAATTACATAGTGGTGATCGCCCCGCTGAAACCGGGCATCTACCGGCTGGGATTCGATCTTTTCCAGAGCGGGAGAGGCTGGTTCCACGACCATGGATCGCCGTCCCGTGAGTATTCCGTCACGGTCGGCCCGTGAGAGGCTCACGATCATCCATGCAACCATTCGATTTTTCACTCGAAAAGACCGACTCCCGCACCGCCGCCCGCGCCGGCACCGTTTTGACGCCGCATGGACCCATCGAAACGCCCGTCTTCATGCCGGTCGGCACCCAGGCAACGGTTAAGGCCCTGTCGCCGGCCGAACTCGATTCGTGCGGGGCCGGGATAGTTCTCGGCAACACCTATCACCTCCACCTGCGGCCGGGCGACGAGCTCATCCGCGAGGCGGGCGGGCTGCACTCCTTCGCCGCGTGGCACGGCGCGCTGCTCACCGACAGCGGCGGCTTTCAGGTGTTCAGCCTGCGGGACATTTCGAAGATCACCGATGACGGCGTCAGGTTCCAGTCGCATATCGACGGCTCGGAACATTTTTTTTCGCCCGGGCGGGTCATGGAAATCGAGCACAACCTCGGCGCCGACATCATCATGGCGTTCGATGAGTGTCCGCCCGCACGTGCCGACGCGGCAAACATCGCCCGTGCGGTCGAGCGGTCGCTGCGCTGGGCGGCACAGTGCGCCGAGGCGCATGCACGCCTTCCCCTCCATTACGGCTTTCCGCAGGCGCTCTTCGGCATCGTGCAGGGGGGAACCATCGAGGAGTTGCGTCGACGCTGCGCGGCGGAGCTGGTCGCCATGGACCTTCCGGGGTATGCGATCGGCGGACTCGCGGTGGGGGAGGATATCGAGGCCACCTACCGGATCGCCGCGTTCACCGCATCGCTGCTGCCGCCTTCGAAGCCCCGTTACCTCATGGGGGTCGGGACGCCCGTCGATATTCTGGAGGGGATCGAGCGGGGCATCGATATGTTCGACTGCGTGCTTCCAACGCGAAACGCCCGCAACGGCTCGGCATTTACGAGTGGCGGGAAGGTCAATATCCGCAACGCCCGCCACACGCGCGACTTCGACCACCCGCTCGATAGCGCCTGCGGCTGCTACACCTGTCGCAACTTCAGCCTGGCCTACCTTCGCCACCTCTACATGGCCGGGGAGATCCTGGCGCTTCGCCTGCTCACCCTGCACAACGTGCATTTTTATATGGAGCTGGTCCGTACCGCCCGGCGGAAAATCGTGGCGGCCGAATTTGCAGGGTGGAAAGAGACGATGGTCGAATCGATGCGGAAAAAGGATGTTGCGATCGAGGCCGGTCCGGAAGATAGCGCTTTGGAGCCGCGCGGGTAGACCATGAAACGATTCGTGCCGCGCCGACGCGCTCCCCGTACGGTCCAGGGGACCACCGAGGAGATCCTCTCCTTCATCGCAACGCACGGCGTCGTCGATAAGGACGTCGCCGCAAACGCGGCGGCCGAGTACCGCCGGACCGTCGAGCGGGAGAAGCTGGAACGCCTCAGCCGGTTTGTGCTCGATCTGCACGGGCTATCGAGCGTCGAGGCGGAAAAACAGGTTCTCTCCGGAATCGGTTCGTGCCGGGACCGGGGAGTGCGGGAGATACTCGTGATTCACGGCCGGGGGCTGCACTCGAACGCCGAGGAGGGACCGGTGCTCAAGAATCTCGTGCTTTCCCTGCTCGAAGGGAAGTTGAAGGGAGTGGTGAAGAGATACCGGCCGGGAACGCCGGCGGAGGGCGGGGAGGGTGTGACGGTTATTTTTATATGATCCTTTCTTTCTACCGGGCACACCCCCTCCCGCAACGCTCACATTAGGTAAAAAACACAAAATAAGATAATGAATTAAAATCAAATACAATATCTTGTTCATGTTTAACTTTAACATCATTATCCCCCTTATAAAAGGGGCGACGAAGCCGGGGGATCCGTCTCCCTGTATTTTTTCTACATCGAGGTTCCCCCACCAGCGCAGTAACTGATAAAGTCACAAGGATATCTATGCACAAATTCGGCCGACTTATTATTCTTTTATTCCTCGCCGCCCTCATCGGCGGTGCATACTTTCTTCTCCCGCGACCCGGCTCGCGGGAGAAGGTGGCCATCATCGTCCACCGCGGCTGCACGGTCCGCGGCCTGGCCGACTCCCTGGCGAGCCATGCGATCATCCCCTCGCGGCCCGCCTTCCTCGCCTGGCTCAAGGTGTCGGGCGTTTCGCGCCGGATCCATGCGGGGAGATATAACTTTGTGAAACACGAAGGGGTAATGGCGGCCGTGCATGAGCTGGCAAGCGTCGTTCCGAAGGAGACCGTGGTCACGATTCCCGAGGGTCTGACGGTCGAACAGACGGCCGCGAGGTTTGCCGCCGCGCTCGCCATCGACACGACCGAATTCATCGGGCTCTGCCGGGACTCCGCCTTTACCGCCGGGGTCGATCCGGCGGGCGCGACCGGCCTCGAAGGATTCCTCTTCCCGGATACCTACTCCTTTCCCGAAGGAACCACGCCGGCCGAGGTGATCCGGCGGATGGTCGGGAGGTTCAAGCAGAAGTGGGTCGAGGTCGATTCCGGCACCTTTCCGGCGCAGCGGCTGTCCGAATTCGAGACCGTGATCCTGGCCTCGATAGTCGAAAAGGAGGCCGCGGTTGCCGCGGAGAGGCCGCGCATCGCCGCCGTTTTTTACAACCGGCTCAGGAAGAGGATGCCGCTTGGTGCCGACCCGACGGTGCGCTATATTTTCAGGAAATTCGACGGTCCTCTCTATTGCAGCGAACTGAACAGCTTCTCCCCGTACAATACCCGTAAATTCAGGGGTCTTCCTCCGGGACCCATCTGCTCGCCGGGGCTTGCGTCCCTTCGGGCCACGGTATCTCCACTGCGGACGAATGAGCTATATTTCGTCGCAAAGTGGGACGGGTCCGGCGAACATGAGTTTTCCGCGACCAATGAGGAGCACAGCCGGAAGAGACAGGTCATTCAATACAAGAATCACCTTCGACTTCGGCAGAAGGAGGCTTCATGCAGGCGGTGAATCGTCGGCGTGCCCGGGCATTCCCGTTGTCGCTTTTCTGGGTGACGGCGGCGCTGCTCTCCGCCGGTGCGGCGCGGGCGGATGAGGTCGTGCCGCCCGTCCAGCTCGTCGATATGCAGACGGCCGGCGTGGTGCCCAAGGGCGATTTTGCCTTTGAAAGTCGCATTTACGATGGCGACGGCACGGGCACGGGGCTGCTGGTCGATTTCAAGGTCGGGATTACCGACCGGTTCACGATCGGGATCAGCTACGGCGGCGAGGGCGTCCTCGGACGCGAAACCGACCCTCGCTACGACCCCTTTCCCGGCTGCCTGGTAAAGTATCGCCTCTTCGACGAGAGCATGGTGGCTCCCGGCTGCGCCGTCGGTTTCGAAAATCAGGGGTACGGCGGCATTGCCGATCGGGGCCGTTACGGCGACGAAGACTATATTTTTAAGTCGGAGGGGTTCTTCGCCGCCCTGAGCAAAAGCTACCTGCTGATGAACAGGGTGGCGGTCGGGTTTCACGGCAATGTCAACCTGTCGCTCGAAGGAGTTCAGAAGGTCAAGTGGCCCGATGTCGTCGCCGGGTGCGATGTTGGAGTAAGCCGCGCTTTTTCGCTGGTGGCGGAATATGATTTAGCGCTCAATACGCAGGATCCCTACCTCGGGACGACTACCTATGGATCGCCGCAGGACGGGTTCCTGAACGCCGGGCTTCGGTGGCAGCTGGCCAAAGGACTGTCCATCGAGTTCGATGCGCGGGATATCCTCCAGAACCGATCCTACCTGAACGGTGATGGAACGGTGTCCAAACTCGGCTGGAGTCGGGAACTCAAAATGGTTTACCTTACACCGATTCAATAAAAAGGATCGTCGTTGCAATGAAAAAACACACCTTCGTGCCGGTTGTATCGGCGATCGCGATCATCGGGTTGCTCTCGCTTGCAGGCGGCCAGGGAGCCGCGGACTCTTCGGACGCGACCGCGAAAAAAATGCTCGCCTCGAAAACACCGGTCCTGATCGACTTCTGGGCCGTCTGGTGCGGCCCCTGCCGCATGCTCATGCCGACCATGAAGAAGCTCGAAGAGGAGTACAAGGGTAAAGTCCTTTTCGTCCGGGTGAATGTCGACTACAATCGCCGGCTCTTCTCCTATTTCCAGGACCAGTTTCAGGTCCAGGGAATTCCCGCGGTATTTATCCTCAGGGACAGTGCGGTGGTCGAACAGTTTATCGGGGTGCGGCCGGAGGCGGACTACCGTGCTGCGCTTGACAAGGTCCTTGCGATGGCCGCGCCGAAGAGCGGCGGGAAAACCGGCGATGCGGCGAAGGCGAAGACGGCACAGAAGAGCAACGGTCTTTGAATCCTATGGCCATCGCGATCAATGCGGAAAAGCTGACTAAGAAATACGGCGAAACGACTGCCGTCGACGGCATCTCGTTTCATATCGACGAGGGAGAGTGCTTCGGTTTTCTCGGGCCAAACGGGGCCGGGAAGACCACGACGGTGAAAATGGTCCACTGCTTTTCGCCGATTACTTCGGGTACGGTGACCGTCTTCGGCAAACCGAGCACCATCGACAATCGTGAAATAAAGAAGATGACCGGCGTGATCCCGCAGGAGATAACGCTCGATGTGGATCTGACGGTCTACGAAAACCTGATGGTTTTCTCCCGTTTTTTCGATATTCCCCGCGCAGAGGCGAAGGCCCGGATCGCCGAACTCCTCGAATTCGTGGAGTTGCAGGCCAAGGCGAAGAGCCGGATCCATGCCCTGTCGACCGGCATGAAGCGGAGGCTGCTCATTGCACGGGCGCTCCTCAACCGGCCCCGGCTCATCATCGCCGACGAACCGACCACCGGGCTCGATCCGCAGGTGCGCCACCTGATATGGCAGCGGCTGCGGCTGCTGAAGAATCGGGGAGCCACGCTCCTCCTGACGACCCAGTACATGGATGAAGCCGCCCAGCTCTGCGACCGCATCGTGATCATGCATCAGGGGAAAATCCTCCGGGAGGGCCCGCCGGCGGCGCTTGTGGCCGATGAGATCGGCAGCGAGGTGGTGGAGATCCGCATCGTCAAGGAGGAGGACGCCGCTATCATCGCAAAGCTTACCGATGTCGCCTGCGGTCATGAACGGGCGGGCGATACGCTCTTTTTCTACTGCCGGGACGGCCGGGATCTCATGAAAAAGGTGGTGGAACTCAATCTGCCCAATGTTCTGAACCGACCGGCCACGCTCGAAGACGTGTTTCTGAAGCTGACCGGAAGGAGCCTGGCCGAGTGAACCTTTCGTATCGGATCTACTACGTATTCCTGCGGAACCTGACCTCCTACAAACGGTTCGTGCTTCCCACCCTCATCGTCAGCCTCGGGCAGCCGCTCTTCTACCTGATCACCTTCGGCATCGGGATGGGCGCCTATATGGGTAAATTCGGCGGCAAGCCCTACCTGTACTTTCTCGTGCCCGGCGTGTTGGTGTCGTCGGTCATGCTATCGGCTTCATTCGAATGCCTTTACGGAACCTTCGTTAAGATAGTGCATGAGCATCTCTACGACTCGCTCATCGCCACACCGGTTTCGGCCGAAGACGCCGTGGCCGGTGATATCGTGTGGGGCGCGTTCAGGGGGCTTATAAGCGGCGTGCTCATGCTGATCGTCGCCGGGCTGATGGGGATTTTTCCGGCATCGGCGGTCAATGTCCTTATCCTCCTGGTCCTCATGGGTTTTATCGGCATACTGTTCTCCTCACTCGCCATGATCGTCACTTCCCTGGCTCCGCATTTCGACTTTTTCAACTACTATACCGAGCTTTTTCTCACGCCGATGCTGTTTTTTTCCGGCGTTTTCTTTCCGCTCGATAATTTTCCGGGCTGGATAAAGGTTTTCGCACAGTTCCTCCCGCTTACCCACGCCGTCGAGGTCTCCCGCGCCGCATTTGCCGGCGAGGTCTCGATGCGCCTGGCCCCGCACTTTCTGTACCTCCTCCTCCTCGAAATTGCGGCCTTCGGCGTGGGGGTCAAGATGATGAAGCGGCGAGTGGTGAAGTAGCATCGCAAAGGCTTCCGGCTTCGGTTGACCCGACAGTGGACACAAGCCGGATATTCCCGCCCGACCTTCGATTTTCCACGCTTTTCAATTGGACGAATTGTAATTTATTAATTGGGGAATTGTACCGTAATCAGCCGCGGAGAGGCGCATTGGCACCGAAAAAGCATCTGGGACAGCATTTTCTCATATCTCCGCCGATTGCGCAAAAAATTGTCGAGGCCATTCCGGCGGGACCGGATGAACGGGTGCTTGAAATCGGACCCGGCCGCGGCGCGCTCACGGGGTATGTCCTTGAACGGTACAGCGATGTGTATCTTATTGAAAAAGACAAAGATGTAATAGCAGCCTTAAAGCGGACCATCGGGCGGGCGCCATGCCGGATCCTGCTGGAAGATGCGCTCGAATTCGATTTCGGGCGGATCGGGTTCCCGCTGCATGTTGTCGGCAATCTGCCCTACGTCGTCGGCGCGCTCATCATCAAAAAAACGCTTCTCTACGGCAGCGGCATCCGGTCGTTCACCTTCATGGTACAGCGCGAGGTGGCGCAGCGGATCGTTTCGCCGCCGCACCATAAGGCCAACGGGTTCCTCGCCATTTTCTGCCAGTATTTCGGCCCGGCGCAGATCCTCTTCGAGGTCGAGCCCGAGGCATTTTTCCCGAAACCCAAGATCGTTTCCGCGGTCGTCCAGATCATTCCCGATCCGGCTCTGCTGTCGCGACTGGCGCCGGAACGGTGGCTGCCGTTTTTTGCCTTCGTGACCCATGGCTTCTCGCAGAGACGGAAAAAACTCTCCAACGTGCTCGGCCGGCAGGTCGGGGAGCAGAGTCGGTTCGAAGCCGTTCTCGCCGAAATGGGGCTCAATCCGCTCTCCCGGCCCGAGGATCTGGGCGTCGAGGCGTGGCTGGGGCTCTTCGAGAAATGGAAAACATGATTGCACGCGCGCGGCGGGTTGCAGTCATCGTGGGCATGGCGTTTGGTGTGGCTGTCGGCCAGACCTACGAGTGGCCCTCGCTCTTTGCCCCGGCGAAACGGGATTCCACCGTCGACACTTCCAAAATACGGCTGACGACCCAGGAGAAAGTCTTCGAAAACGATGAAAGCACCCAATCCGGCCTGGTCTGGGACCCGCACCTCTCCACCTGCCGTTTTGTGCAGCATTTTCTCTTTGAAACTTCGGGGGATATCGGGTTTCATGCGACCAACGAATTTTACGACCTCTCCGGAAGCGTTATAAAGGACAGCCTGCTCCCCTTCGGGGGAGCGCTCGGGCTGGAGTGGTCGCCGACTGCGCACTACGATTCGCGCACATCGGGAAGCGGTTTTGAGTCGACCGTCGACCTCGGGCCGGTCATGCAGTGGCATATCGACAGTGTTCCCGTGAACGTCCATGGCGGCATATCGGGGACCGCATGGAGCGACACCCTGCCATCGACCCTGACCCGGAATATCATCGATTCCGTTAACGGTGGATACTACGGTGGTTTTTCCTTAGGGGATACTGCATCGCGGTTTTTCGGTCTTCCGCTCTATCTCAGCGTGCAGGCGCTCGGCCGTTCGGTCCGGCAGGACGGCATAGCGGTTCTCACCGGATCGGCCCTTTTCGCCCACAAACTTCCCGGCGGCGATTCGATTTTCGCGTATTTCGGGGACTCTCTCTCCAACGGCAAGGAAAATTACCTGTCGGCCTCTTCCACCGGGGGGCTGCAATATTTAAGTAGTCCCTGGCGGATCGCGCAATCGCTCCAGGCTGCGGGAGGGATACGCCTGGCGGAACGATTCAATCTTCAACCGGCCTTCTATTACGCCTACACGGATAAGTCGGTCCAATACCCGAGCGATGACTCGGTTCCAAGCGATGTCCGCGACATTCTGCAAACGTATTGTTTCATGCTCTCCTCCGACACCGCCGGGCACATCGTTTACCGGGGCGGCCTCAGGATTACTTCCGGAAATGAAGACTGGCTTTTCGACCAGGATTTTTCAAGGTTTGGCTCTCCCGGCTATGCGTTCGATCACCAGGACAGCCTCGACAGGACCGCAAAGCTGGAGGACCATCAGATCTACATTGCCGCGGCCGACCAGTACCTGGCCCTTAAATTTCCCCATGACTGGATCCTGGAGTACAAGCTGACCGCCCTGCGAGACTCAAAGACCTATTTATCGTTCGCCGGGGATACGAACTTTAACACCAACGATCATATTACCATCACTAATCATCTCGACCTGGCACTCGGGGGTACGCATATATGGACCGGCAATGTTTATGGGGAGTATGCGACCTATACGGTTAATTACCTCGAGAGCGAGGAAAGCGCCCAGAATTCCATTCAGACCGGCTACCGGCTCGGCCTCATCGTTAAATACCAGCCTTCAGAGCGCTTTCTGCTTAACGAACGCCTTGCCGCCGATGCCGAGATCACCGATTGGATGTATGAAGCGTTCCATAGCTACCCGAACACCCCGGATCCGCCGCCTTTTCAGCGAATGTTCTCCTCGAATCTCTCCGGCAAATGGGACTGCTCGAAAATGATCGAACTGACCGGCAGGTGGACGGAAACCTATGCGGACAACGGTGTCTGGGCCGGCAGTCAGTACTTCAACCCCGCTACCGTCGATTCAATGCGATCCGATTACTACGGGATCAATTTCAAGTCGATCGAAAATACACTCGGACTTGGAACGGCCCTGGTAAAAGCCTGGGGAAGGGTTGAGATCGGCTGCGAGGTCCAGGAGAACCTCAGCATGCCCTACGACAATATATTCATGAAGTACGATATGAACCAGTCGAGCCTGATCGAACCCTATATTGACCTTGGAGTGCACTATCATCGGGTATCTTTAAAGGGGAAGGTTACCCGGATGATCAGCACCGTTGAAAATGAAAGCGGATGGAATATCGGCATCACCGGGCGGGCATTATGGTGATGAAACCGCGCAGGGGAAACAATTTTCGAAGGGTCTTTCCGGCAACGCTGCTCGCTCTGCTCGTGTGCGGATGCGATATATTCTCTCCCCGGCCTTCGCAGACCCCGAAGCTTAATACGACCACCGATCCTTTCGATTTTTCCGCAATAGGGGGGACCCAGTATCCCCTGGCCACCCTGCAATATCAAGATCTTTTTCAGGGCGACGATCCTATCTACTTCGATGAGAATTCCGGTCCATCGACAAAAGCCGTCCTCATACCCCGGCTGAACCAGATCGTGAACGCCTACCAGCACATCCAGGTGAATTGGACCGGGGTGACCTCGATTGTGAACATTCCCGATTCGCTGGTCACGGTCACCGTCGGGAAGTACGATATAATTTTAAATACCAGCACCGATCCGACCATGACCGCCAACGACTCGGGGACCGCCACTTTTACGCTGGTGTACAGCGCAGGGTGGCGTATCGGCAGCTGGAAAGACTATCCGGCAGGGCAGGGCGCATCCTTTTTTTCACCGAACTACTCTCAATAGCCGGCGGATCCTGAGGGTTCACCGGGAGGAGTGCATTATGGTGGCGATGGGTGGATTAAAAAAGGCACTTTCCCGCCTTGTACCGCTCACCCTCCTCTGGTGTGGTATTATCGGCGACGGCTGCGACCACTTTTTCCCCGCCTCGGGCACCTACATCGGAGTGCCCCTGCGCTCCACGCCGCAAGGAGTCGTTACCCAGTTCCAGAATGCCTACCAGAATATCAGCCTGAGTCTTTACCAGGATCTTCTTCCAACGGATGGATCGTTTAAATTTTACGTGGCGCCGGGGTTTGTGGCGGAAAACCCCGTGAGTCTTACCCAGGAGCCATGGGATACCACCATGCATTACGTCGGGGGTTTCCCTTACTATTATTATTGGACGCAGGATATCGAATTGAAAAGTGAGTATGCCCTTTTTGAGAACGCCCTTGCCATGCAGTTTATCACTCCCCTCAGCATCGCACAGAGTCGCCAGATTATCGATTCGCTGGGAAATATTGACTCCGAAGTCCAAGTAACCGGCGAGCTCTACATCACGTTCAACGATCCCGATACCTACCCCAACCAGGACATCCTCATTAACTGCGATTTCCTTCTTACCCGCGATTCCAAGAATTTATGGGTAATTAAAAAGTGGTACGATCTTCAGGGCTCGTCATGAGCTGCGGCTGAATCCGATTGCCGGTGGGGGAACCTCGCTTCGCGGGTGATCCGGCTCGGCCATCCAGAAAAAGGATTTGAATTTGCTTTTATTGGTGCCGGATGAAGTAAAAACTTATAGTACTATTGGGATCGTCGTCCCGCAATTCCCGCATTCGGGCAGGTTCTTCCCCACCGATAAATTCTCCGTCAGGTGGACCGCATAGCCCGACCGCTTGATGAGCGGTGCGTCGCACTCGGGGCAGCGGGTATCCTCTTTCCCCTCGGCGATTATGTTTCCGACGTACACGTAGCGCAGTTTCGCCCGTGCGATCTCCCACGCACGGTTGAGGAGCGCTTCCGGCGTGGGTTCATGGTCCATCGTGTGACGGGGAAAGTAGCGTGAGATATGGAGCGGCGTATCGGGCCCGAGTTCGGCCGCGATAAAATCGGCCAGTTTTTCCGTCTCCGCCGGGTCGTCATTTTCGTGCGGGATGAGCAGATGGGTTATTTCGAGGTGGCATCCCGCCTTTTTGACCCGGATGCAGGCGGACAGGACCGGGTCCAGTTCCCCTTTACAGATTCTGCGATAAAAGGAGGGGTTCATGGATTTAATGTCGATGTTCATGGCGTCGACGACCGTGAGCAGGTCGGCGAGCGGGGCCGGCTCGATGTAGCCGTTGGTCACCATGACATTTTTCAGCCCGAGCTCCCGTATTCTGACGCCCACCTCCATGATCGTTTCGAACCAGATGGTCGGTTCCGAATAGGTATAGGCGACGCCGAGGGTTCGGCTTTCCGCGATCATGCCGACAAGCCGGTCGGGGGAGATCTCATCCACCGCCATAAGGGTCTGCGCGATCTCAAAGTTCTGGCAGAAGGCGCATTTGAAGGTGCAGCCGTTTGGACCGGTGGAGAAGATCGACGATCCCGGGTAAAAATGGAAGAGCGGCTTTTTCTCGATCGGATCGATCGCCGTGGCGACCGGCCGGCAGTAGTTCGATGATTGCAGCCTGCCGCCGACGTTGTTTCGTGTGAGGCAGATGCCGCTCCGGCCGGGCGGAATCCGGCAGCGGTGCGGGCAGAGCAGGCACTCCACCCGGCTACCGTCGAGCTTCGTATAATAGGATGCCTCTCTCATACCGGAAATTAGGATGCCTCTCTCATACCGGAAATATAGAAAAGGGGGAACCGGGAATCCGGAAATCGGAAGAGCGTGAGAGAAAAGTCATCAGGTGCCGTTGTTCACCAATGTTCTTGATTTTATAAAGATATCGAGATACAATGTAAGCCGAATATGTTTTAGATTCTCGGGAATTTTGAACGAATAAAGTCTGCGACCCTGGGAGTCGCAATGCTGAAGAAAAGTTACCGGGAAGTCCAATCCGAGGAAGCGGAAAGTCGTTCAGGCGACCGACAGATAAGTGAAACGATTCGGAAAGATTGAGGAGATGGCAAACCCCTAGGCGACGGCAGGCTCATCAAAAGTCCTATCGGGAGGGAGAAGATCGATTTGAACGAAACCGACACGCTCAAGCAAAATCAAATGCGCTCGGATGTCAGGGTTCCCGCCGAATTCATGTTCACTATCCGTCGCATTGCTTCTGAAAGGAATTTAAAACCGGATGATACACCCCTCCAGGTGAAGGGCGTCGATGTTTCGGGCGGCGGATTATCCTTTATCGCCGAACAAGAGCTCAATATCAATGACATTATCGCCGTGCATGCCTCCCCGGATCGGCTTCGCCTGGAAGGAGTCCGTGCCACGGTCGTTTATCGGTCAATGCACCTTGGTGCACCGCGCACGCTCTGTCATTGCCGGTTTATCGAAATCGATTTCGCGAAAAAAGAGCGGATCGTTAAGTATGTCTTCGAACAGATGCGGGAGCTTAAGCAGAAAAGATCCTCGTAGCGGCCGTCGGGCGATTCATTTTTGTCGGTACGCCACTTCACTGCGGATCATCATAATGCCGTCCGTTGAGCTCTAAGACCTATTGTTTTGTG
>Ga0181520_10005477_pt1 | contig 20213 bp, 15 predicted proteins | sample PEATcosm2014_Bin_29_FD_132451 | JGI IMG/M metagenome (GOLD analysis project Ga0181520, IMG submission 132451) | Peatland microbial communities from MTU Mesocosm Facility, Houghton, MI, USA - PEATcosm2014_Bin02_30_metaG | ecosystem: Environmental > Terrestrial > Soil > Wetlands > Peat | place... | reverse complement strand
TACAAATGCAGCTTTCGGCAGAAAAAATTTGGAATTTGGCGCAGGAGCAACTCCGCTCCAAGTTGAGCAAAGACACCTTCAGCATGTGGTTTGCCCCCTTGCGCGCGTGCGCGGTGGATGGCAGTCACGTCACGCTTGAGGCGCCAAACGAGTTCAGCGAAGTCTGGCTCAAGGACAACTACACCAGCCTCTTGCAGGATGCCATCGCCATCGCCGCCGGTCGTCACTTGCAGGTCAAATTCAAAATTGCGCCCGGTGGCGCGCCGGTCGCTTCGACGGCGCCTCCCGCGCCGGTCAAAACCAAATCCGCCGAATCCGCGCATGAACGCGCGCCCGGCAACGGCGAAATCCATTTCAATCCCAAAAACACTTTTGAGACGTTTGTCGTCGGCAACAACAACAATTTCTCCTACGCCGCCGCGCTGGCTGTCGCGCAGGCGCCCGGCAAATCCTACAATCCGCTTTTCCTTTACGGCGGCGTCGGGTTGGGCAAGACGCATCTGCTCCATGCCATCGGCCAGCACGTGACATCCAGCAGGAAAGGCGCGCGCGTCTCTTATGTCTCGTCCGAGAAATTCACCAACGAATACATTGACGGGATTCAAAACAACCAGCTCGCCAAATTCCGCAAGAAATACCGCCAGACCGACGTGCTGTTGATTGACGACATACAATTTCTCGCCGGCAAGGAGCGCATTCAGGAGGAATTTTTCCACACTTTCAATGCGCTGCACGAGGGGCACAAACAAATCGTGCTCACCTGCGACCGCCCCGCCAGCGAAATTCAGGGGCTGGAACACCGCCTCGTCTCGCGGTTCGAATGGGGCCTGGTCACCGACCTCCAGCCGCCGGATGTCGAAATGCGCCTGGCCATTCTCCAAAAGAAGGCGCAGCTCATGAACGTGACGCTGCCGGAGGACATTTTGAATTTTCTGGCCAACCGCATTCGCACCAACGTCCGCCGGCTCGAAGGCGCGCTCATCCGCGTGGCGTCCTACGCCTCGCTCACCGGCAAGAAATTGAGCATCGAAGTCGTTGAAGGCCTGCTGCGCGAAGTCCTGCACGAGGAAGGCCGTTTTTCAATCAGCATCGAGGTCATCCAGAAGAAAGTCGCCGAACATTTTGACATCCGCCTTGCCGACATGACCAGCAAGCGCCGCCCGGAAAACATCGCCTTTCCCCGCCAGATCGCCATGTATCTTTCGCGCCAAATGACGGAAAGCTCGCTCAACACCATCGGCGAAGCCTACGGCGGACGCGATCACGGCACGGTGCTGCACGCCTGCCGCCTCGTCAAAGACCGCATGTCAGTGGACGCCAACGTCCGCCAGGTTGTCAGCTATCTGGAAAAGCAGTTGATGCGGTGAAATCAGTTTTGAGTTTTGGATTTTCAGGTTACTCTTCGCGGAAACTAAAAATTCAAAATTAAGAATTCAAAACTTTTCAAATGCCGGTCATTGAAGTCAGCAATCTCACAAAAGCGTTTCGCACCTACAAAAAGCAGCCGGGTTTTGGCGGCGCGGTCAAGGGGCTTTTTCACCGTCAATACGAGCAAACGCTCGCTGTCAACGACGTCAGTTTCAAGATTGAACCCGGCGAGCTTGTCGGTTTTCTCGGCCCGAACGGCGCCGGCAAAACCACCACGCTCAAAATGCTCGCCGGGCTGCTTTATCCCACGACGGGCACGGCCCAAGTCCTTGGCTACACCCCGTGGGAACGCGCCGACGGCTACCGCCGCCAGTTCGCGCTCGTGCTCGGGCAGAAAAACCAGCTCTGGTGGGATTTGCCCGCGCGCGAATCGCTGGAATTGAACGCGAAAATCTACGGCATCCCCGCCGACCGCTTTGAGCGCACCATTTCTGAAATGAGCGAAATGCTCAACGTTCGCGACAAGCTCAACGTCAGCGTCCGCGAACTTTCCCTCGGCGAACGGATGAAGATGGAACTTATCGCCTCGCTCCTGCATCAGCCAAAGGTTCTTTTCCTCGACGAGCCGACGATCGGCCTCGATGTCACTTCGCAGAAAACTGTTCGCGATTTTATCCGCCGCCACAACGCGGAGCAAAAAACCACGATTCTGCTCACCAGCCATTACATGGCCGACATCGAGGCGCTGTGCGAGCGCGTCATCATCATTGACCACGGAAAAATCTTCTTCGACGGCAAGCTGGGCGAAATCGTTGACCGCTTCGCCAATTTCAAGGTCATCACGATTCAGTGCGCCAACACCGAGGCGCGTCCGAATGAAGACCTGTCGCGTTTCGGCGAAGTCGTGGAGAAAACTCCCGGCTCCATCACGCTCAAGGTCAAGCGCGACCGCGTCATCGCCGTCTGCAAATCGCTGCTGGATGAATTGCCCGTCACCGACATTGACATCCAGGAAGTGCCGATTGAAGACGTCATCCGCCAGATTTTCGCGCGATAACCATTTCTCGGAGGGACGAGCCATACAAGTCCCCAAATTCAGGGACTCGTGTAACTCGTCCTTCCAACTGCTTCATTCAATGCAATGAGCCAATTTTTGCGGCCGTGGCCCGGCCCGCAATCCAGCCGGTTGTCCAGGCGGCCTGGAAATTAAAACCGCCGGTGATGCCGTCAATGTCGAGCAGTTCGCCGGCGAAATAAAGTCCGGGGCAGATCCGGCTTTCCATCGTCTTGAAATCCACCTCGCCCAGACGCACGCCGCCGCAGGTGACGAATTCATCCTTGTTCAGGCTCTTGCCGGTCACCGGAAATTCCGCGCGGATGAGCTGCTGGACAAGTTTGTGCTGCGCCGCGCGCGACAGCGCCGCCCAGCGGGTGTCGCGCGCAATCCCGGCGGCCAGCACGAGCTGCTCCCACAAACGTGATGGCAGCGGCGCGAACGGTGTGTTGACAATCAATTTCGCCGGCTGCGAATTGCGCCGCGATTGAAACTCCGCGGCGATTTTTTCCGCGCCGAGCTGCGGCAGCCAGTTGATGTGCAGCGGAAATTTGTAACCGTGCTCGTGCAATTCGCGCGCGCCCCACGCTGACAGCCGCAAAATCACCGGCCCGCTCAAACCCCAGTGCGTCACCAGCAACGCGCCGCGTTCGCGCAAATGCGCGCCCGGCACGGACGCCTCGACCGCTTCAACGGAAACTCCCGCCAGCCCGCCCAGCCACGGCGTCTCGATGTGAAACGTGAACAGCGACGGCACCGCCGGTTCAAGTTTGTGGCCGAGTGACACGGCAAGCATCCCCGCCGCCGGCGCGCGAACGCCGCCTGTCGCCAGCAGCAGGCAATCGCAGGAATTGCGTTCGCCGTCCGATAATTTGAGTTCAAACCCGCCATTTACGAGTTTCGCCACCCGTTCCACACCGCAGTTCAAACGCAACTTCACTCCCGCCGCGTTTGCCGCGTTCATCAGGCAATCAATGATGGTCTGCGATGAATTGCCCGCGGGAAACATCCGGCCATCGTTTTCGGTTTTCAATTTCACGCCGCGCGCTTCAAACCACGCGACGGTGTCGCTGACCTGGAATTGTTTGAACAGGGCGAGTAGCGCGCGTCCACCGCGCGGATAGCGGGCGGCCAGCTCGCGCGGGTCGAAGCAGGCGTGTGTGACGTTGCACCGCCCGCCGCCGGAGATTTTGACCTTGGAGAGAAATTGCGCGCCCTTTTCGAGGATGATCACTTCCGCATCCGGCGCGGCCTCGGCGCAGGTGATGGCGGCGAAAAATCCCGCCGGGCCGCCGCCGACAACCGCAATTCGGCGCGCAGCGGGATTTTCTTTCACGAGTTCTTCCTTCCGCTTTCCAGATGGAATTTATGCAAGGCGCGGTGCGCGACCGGCGCCAGAACAATTCCCGTCACGGTGATGAAGACCAGTCCGCTGAACAGCGCATAGCAGCCGGCGAAAATTTTGCCGGCGTCCGTCTGCAGCGTCGCCACCGGTCCCATGCCGGACAAAATCATCGCCGCGTTCACAAAAGCATCCACCCAGCCCATGTTTTCGAAGAAATGATAGCCGGCCATGCCGAGGCTGAGGGCGGCCACGACCAGCACCTGACTCAACAGGAAGCAATTCACCACCCGCCGGTAAAATGCCCGGCGGGACAGCAGCGGACTGGAGCGATGCTCGAACATGGCGTCAGGGTGCGCTTCCGGCGGGAATTTTCAAGTTTTCAAACGCGCAACGCGCCGGTGCGGGCGCGGATTTTCCGGCGGCGGAATCGGCGGCGGTCAGAACACTTCCGCCCTCAATCCGGCCACCTGCCGAACGACCTGCGCGATTTGGGAGAGAGTCTTGAGCGGCAGGTGCCCGCATTCGGCGTGCGACATCGGCCGGTTGGCAGAATAAATCTGGACGAGTGAAATCTGCGCGCCGTCGGACTTCAATTCGTTGAGCCGTTGCGCATATTGGTGGATGTCTTCCGCCGACGGCTCCTCGCCGTTGATGGCCGGGAACAGGCTTTGGATGACCACCGGGCGCTGGCGCGCCAGATGCAGGATGTTGGTCAGGATTTTTCCGAGCGTCACGTCCTTCAACCGGCAGACCTTGTCGAGATATTCCTGCGTGCCGCCGTCGAGCTTCACCCAGACTTCGTCCGATTTGGTGAACCGCTTCAAACTTTCCTGCACCTGCGAACGGTCCAGCCCCGTGGCGTTGGTGATGAGCACGATGTTGAAGAACGGGAATCCGCCCAGCGCGCGGATGTGAACGACGGCCTGCACGACTTCGGCAAAATGGGGCGACAACGTCGGCTCGCCGTCGCCGCTCAACGCCACATGGCGCAAACGCAACAACTCGTCCGGCAAGGACTGGTATTGGGGATGTTCCCGCAGCCGGCCCTGCCGGATGTGATCGAGCGTCCGTTGAAGCTCCGAGGCCATCACACCCACATCGAGCACGGACGGTTCGGGCAGCGTGGCGCGGTTCACTTCGCAATACACGCAGTCGAAATTGCACCGCTGATCGGGGTTCATGTTCACACCCAGCGTCAAACCTCGCGCCCGCGGCGAAATCACCGCGTAGACAAAGCGGTTGTCGAGAAAATCCCGCGGCCGGTCAAAGGCGATTTCACGCACCGCCGGATGCCGCTTTCTTTCCGGCGACCCGTTCGCCGTCAGGATTTTGTCAGTAGTTTCTTCCACAATGTTCACATGAAATTCTAAACGCGGGCAGGCTTGGGGACTACACGGTTATTGTCAAAAACTTGACATGACTTGTGGAGCTGGCGGCGGGCGTTTGCGGAAAATCACGCCATTCCAGCGCCTGGATTTCGCAGATTTTGGCAAACAAGAAACATCTATTGGCAATGTGACGTTTCCATTGGAAGTGGGCGGCTTCTGTTGTAAGCTCGGGGCATGAATGTAAAAAACGACCGGGCTGCCTGGCTGAAAGGCGGCAGCGCGCTTTGCTCCATCACGCCTCCACCGTCTCCGGGAAAAACCTGGCGTCTCGTCCTTCTGGGCGCGCCGGGCGTCGGCAAGGGAACGCAGGCGCAATTGCTCTCGGAGCGGCTCGGCGCCTGCCACCTGTCCACCGGCGATGTTTTTCGCGCGGCCAAATGTCTCGCGGACGGCGAAAGAAGCCCCGCGCTGGATCGCGCGCTGGAATTCATGCGCCGCGGCGAACTGGTGCCGGACGAAATCGTGCTCGACATGGTGGGCGAACGCGTGGGCTGCCTGCGTTGCGGCGGCGGCTTTCTGCTGGACGGTTTTCCGCGCACCGTCGCCCAGGCCGAGGCGCTGGAACGGCTCTTGCAACGGGAAAAAGTGCCGTTGACGGCGGTGCTCGACTACGAGCTGCCGATCGAAACAATCATCGCGCGGCTCGCCGGCCGGCGCACCTGCTCCGGCTGCAAGGCGGTCTTTCACATCACCGGTCTGCCGCCGCGCGTCGAAGGTGTTTGCGATCATTGCGGCGGGAAATTGATCCAGCGCGAGGACGACCGGCCCGAAGCCATCCGCGTGCGCATGGAGGCCTACGAGAAAAGCACGCGGCCGCTGATGGAATTTTACCGGCGGCGCGGCCTGCTGGTTTCAATCGTGGCGGAAAACACTCCCGCCGAAACCTTCCAGCGGACAATGACGAAGCTCAAGACTTTGCCGCAAGGCTAACAAATCCGCGGCAACTGCTCGCCGCTCGCTATGTCCAGAATGCGCTGTACGCCAATCGCGCTCTTCAGCAGAACTCGCGCCGGCTGTCCGCCGTCCGCCCTGCCAATCGCGCAAGCGCCCGCGCCGTCCGGTCGCGCCCGCAGCATGGCCAGGGCGCGCTCGGCGTCGCGCTCCGGGATGAACGCGGCAAAACGTCCCTCGCACGCGACTTGAAACGGATCGAGTCCGAGCATTTCGCACGCGGCGTGAACGTCCTCGCGCACCGGAATCAATTTTTCCTCGACGAGAATTGTCAGATTGGCGGTCTCGGAAATTTCGTTCAGCGCGCTCGTCAATCCGCCGCGCGTTAAATCGCGCAGGCAATGGATTTCAATTCCGGCGCGCAGCAGTTCCAGAACCGCGTCCGCCACCGGCGCGGAATCGGTTTCAATCTGGCTCTCGAATTCCAACCCTTCGCGCACGGCCATGATGGCCATGCCGTGCCGGCCCAAATCGCCGCTCACCAAAATCGCGTCGCCCGGCTGGACATTTTGCGGCGCGATTTTTCGATTGTGTTCGATGATGCCGATACCGGCGGTGTTGATGAACACGCCGTCGCCTTTGCCCTTGTCCACCACCTTTGTGTCGCCGGTGACAATTTGCACGCCGCATTTTTTCGCCGCGGCGCGCATCGAGCAGACAACTTTCCAAAGCGTTTCCATCGGCAGCCCTTCCTCGATGATGAACGCACTGCTCAAATACAACGGTCGCGCGCCGGCCATGGCAAGATCGTTGACCGTGCCGTGAACCGCCATCGAACCGATGTCGCCGCCGGGAAAAAACAGCGGTCTCACGACGTAGGAATCCGTCGTGAACGCGATTTTCTTGCCGGTCAATTCCATCACCGCCGCGTCGTGCTGCGTTTCCAGCAGCGGATTGCGGAACGCCTCCAGAAACATTTTGCCGATGAGCTGGTGCATCAATTTGCCGCCGCCGCCGTGCGCGAGCAAAACGTGCGGATATTGCGAAATCGGGACCGGACAAGCCGCGTTGAAATCCAGCGTTTTCATTCTAATTATTTTTGAACCACGAAATACACGAACCACACGAAAAGAAATTGCGGAAAAATTCTGAACTGTTTCCGGCCTGGAATTCCGTTTGCTTCATCGGTGTTTCCTTTCGTGTTTTTAGTGTGTTTCGTGGTTTAACCAAACGAATTTACCGCCGATACCGGTAATACGCCGCGCAGGCGCCTTCGCTCGAAACCATCGGCGCGCCGAATGGATGCTCCGGCGTGCATTTCACGCCGAAGGCCGGGCATTCGTGTGGTTTGATTTGACCCTGCAAAACCAGGCCGCTCATGCACTCGGCGGATTCCTCGACGCGGGTTTCGGCGACGCCGAATTTTTTCTCCGCGTCAAACGCGGCATATTCATCGTTCAAGCCCAGCCCGCTTTGTGGAATTTCCCCGATGCCGCGCCATTTGCGGGGCACGAATTTGAAAATCTTTTTGATCAGCTCCTGCGCCGGCTGGTTGCCCTCGCGGCGCACGGCGCGTGCATACTGGTTTTCCACTTCGGCGCGACCGGATTCGAGTTGCTGCACCGTCATCAGCACGCCCTGCAAAATGTCCAGCGGCTCGAAGCCGGTGACGACAATCGGCACGTGGTATTTCGCCGCGAGCGGAAAATATTCCTCAAATCCCATCACCGCGCAAACATGGCCGGCGGCGAGAAATCCCTGAACCTGGCAGTTCGGCGACGACATCAACGCCTCGATGGCCGGCGGCACGAGCACGTGCGAGATGAGCATTGAAATATTCGCCAATTTTTTCTGCGCGGCCTGATAAACCGCCATGGCCGTCGCGGGAGCGGTGGTCTCAAAACCGACGCCGAAGAAAACGACCTCCTTTGCCGGATTTAACTCGGCGAGTTTCACCGCGTCGAGCGGCGAATAAATCATCCGCACGTCGCCGCCCTTGGCTTTGACGGAAAGCAAATCCGTCGAGCTGCCCGGCACGCGGAGCATGTCGCCGAACGAGGTGAAAATGACGCCGGGCCGCGCGGCGATTTCAAGCGCCTTGTCAATCATCTCCAGCGGCGTCACGCACACCGGGCAGCCCGGTCCGTGAATGAGCGTGATTTCCTTCGGCAGCAATTCGTCAATGCCGAACTTGACGATGGCGTGCGTTTGTCCGCCGCAAACCTCCATGATTTTCCATGGCCGCGTCGTGACCCGGTGAAGTTCGCGCGCAAATTGCTCCGCCAGCCCGGCGTCGCGGTATTCGTCCAGAAATTTCATAGTGGCACAGGCGTCTCGCCTGTAAGTCTCCGCGGCCTGTTCTTTTTTGAAACGCACAGGCGGGACGCCCGTGCCACTACCGGCCCGGTTTTCACGGCGACGCCTCCTCCAGTTCGCCCAACTCTTCAATCTGTTTCAGATATTCAAAAACCTTTTTTGCCTCGTCCTCGTCCACCCGGCTCAAGGCAAAACCGACATGAACGATGACGTAATCGCCGACCTTCGCCTCCGGCACATAGGCGAGGCAGGCCTCCTTGAAGATGCCGCCGAAATTGATTTTGCCCATCCGCGACAACGGATCGTCGCCGGTGATGCTTTCAATTTTTCCTGGAATGGCCAGACACATCGGATTTTTGATTTACGATTTACGATTTACGATTTGCTGATCCCGCAACGCGGCGACAACCTGCCCCAGCGCGATTCCGCCATCGTTTGGCGGCACGCGCTGATGCCAATACGGCTGGAAGCCTTCCGCCTGCAGCAGCCGCACCGTCCGTTCCGTCAAATAACGGTTTTGAAAACAGCCGCCGCTCAACACCACGCGTTGCCCGCCGGTTTTTTTTGACACCGTCGCCACGGCTTCGGCCAGCGCATTATGAAACTTCGCCGATATTCTGCCAATGGCAACGCCCTTTTGCACGTCCGATAAAACCGCCTCAACCAGCGGCGACCAATCGAGCACGAATGCGGAGTGCGGAGTGCGGAGCGCGGAATTCCGAGTTGTGGTGGGGCGGGCGTCCCCGCGAGCCACGATGCGCATTTCGTAACATTCGTCCATCTCGATTCCGTCCAGCGCGAATTCCAATTCCATCGCGGCCTGGCCTTCAAAGCGCATTTGCTGGCGGAGATTGATGAGCGAGGCCACGGCGTCGAACAGGCGGCCCATGCTCGACGTGACCGGCGAATTCAAATTCTTCGCGAGCATTGTTTTCAAGGCGGCCAGTTCCGTTTTTGTGAAGGCGGCGACCGGCGGCAAATCTTTCCGCGCGAAAACCGCGTCGCCGGACATTTCGTGAAGCAAACCGAGCGCGACACGACGCGGTTCCTTCACCGCCGCATCGCCGCCGGGCAATCGAAATGGGCGCAGGTGCGCGACACGTTCGACATTTTTGTCCGTGACCAGGAAAAATTCCCCGCCCCAAATCGTGCCGTCCAGACCGTAGCCGGTGCCGTCCCAAGATACGCCCAGCGCGGGCGGCTCGATTTCATTTTCCGCCATGCAGGACAAAACGTGCGCGATGTGGTGCTGGACTTGCACAATCTGCGGAGCGCCGGTCTCCACCCCGACGCGTTGGTTGCGTGAATTTTCAGGAGCACGCCGGGCCGGAGACCGGCGCTCCAAGGCAAACTTGGTCGAGAGATAATCCGGGTGCAAATCGGCGGCGATGATTTCCGGTTTGGCGTCGTAAAGCTTTTCAAAATCGGCGATGACGCGGCGGAAGGCGTTGTTCGCCGGCTCCGTTTCCAAATCGCCGATGTGCTGGCTGATGAAAACCTGATTTCCGATGGACAGCGCGACGGAATTTTTCAAATGCGCGCCGACGGCCAGAATAATTTCGGATTTCGGATTTCGGATTTCGGATTGAACATCCGCCGGGCCTGATTTGTGAATCCGCATTCCGCATTCCGCATTCCGCAATTGAATTGGCAGCGGCGCGTAGCCGCGCGCGCGGCGCAAGACCATTTCGCGGTCAAGCATTATGCGAACGATGGAATCATCCACGTGCCGGACGATGGGCCGGTTGTGGACGAGAAAAACATCCGCGATGCCGCCGAGCCGTTCCAGCGCCTCGCGTTCGTCGGTGCAAATCGGCTCGTCGCTCAAATTGCCGCTGGTGGCGACGACGGGAAACCCCAGTTCCGCCATCAGCAAATGATGCGGCGGGTTTGACGGCAGCATCGCGCCGAGATTGGTATTTCCCGGCGCGACGCCATCGGCAATTTGAAATTTGAGATTTGAAATTTGAGATTGACCGCGGCGGCGCAACAAGACAATCGGCGCTTCGGGCGAGCGCAGCAGCCGTTCTTCCAGCGGCGAGACTTCACATACCTTCTTCACGCTTTCCAGCGTCGGAAACATCAGGGCAAACGGTTTTTCTTCGCGATGCTTCCGTTCGCGGAGGTGTTTGACGGCGGCTTCGTTCCACGCGTCCACCATCAAATGAAATCCGCCAATGCCCTTGACGGCGACAATTTGGCCGCGGCGGATGGCTTCGACGGCGGCGAGCAAGGCTTCGTGGCTGCGCTCGGCAGAGCGCGACTGACTTTGCGCCTCGGAAAAATCGGCGTTCTGCCGAACGCCGCTACGCCATAATTCCAATCGCGGTCCGCAAATGGGACACGCATTCGGCTGCGCGTGAAAGCGCCGGTTGCGCGGGTCGTCGAATTCGGCCTGGCACGCCGGGCACATCGCGAATTGCCTCATCGAAGTGTTCGCGCGATCGTAAGGCAGCGATTCAATGATGCTGAAGCGCGGGCCGCAATTGGTGCAATTGGTGAACGGATAACGGTGCCGCCGATTTTTGGGATCAAAAATCTCGCGCAGGCAGTCGGGGCAGGTGGCAATATCCGGCATCACCAGCGCGGTTTTGCCGCCGCCGGTTTCGCTCTCGCGGATTTCAAATTTCTTGAAGCCGGCGGAATCCAGCCACGAGGATTCCAGACTTTGGATGAAGCTGCGCGGCGGTTTTTCAGTTTCGAGCTGGAGCAGAAATTTTTCGAGCGCGGAGCGCGGGCCTTCGACTTCGATGAAAACGCCCTGCGGAGAATTGTTGACCCAGCCGGCGAGTTTTAATTCCTCCGCCAGCCGGAAAACGAACGGCCGGAAGCCGACACCCTGCACCGCGCCGCGAACGGCGATTTTCAGCCGGGCGCAATCGGGGTCCGCTTGACTGCGATTCATGCTCGAATTCTGCCCGAACCGGCGGTAAAATAAAAGCTGCGGTTGGATTTACAGTCCACCGCGGATGATGCATGAAGTTTCGATCATGGAAAGCGCGGTGCGGATGGCGGTGAAAGCCGCGAAATCGGCGGGCGCGAGCCGCGTGCTGGCGCTGCGCCTGCGCGTGGGCACATTGAGCGGCGTGGTGCCGGAGGCGCTGTGGTTTGCGTTCGATGTCGTCTGCCGCGATACCATTGCCGAGGGCGCGACGCTGGAAATGGTGTCCGTCCCCGCCGCCGGCTGGTGCCCGGTTTGCCGTGCTGAATTTGAATGCGCGGATTTCATCAGTGAATGTCCCCGCTGCCACAATCCCAACGGCGAGTTGCGGCGCGGGCGCGAACTGGAAATCGCCTCGGTGGAGGTGGATTGAGCAAATTGTATAACCACGAAACACACGAAATAACACGAAAGAAAAAATCCCGGTCGTGAATTGCGCGCCTTCACCAAAACCTTTTCGTGTATTTTGTGTGTTTCGTGGTTAATCTGAATTTATGTGCAAAGAATGCGGATGCGGTCTCGGCGGCGGCGATGTGAAAATCGGCGGCCATTCCCACGAACACGGGCACTCGCACGGCGGCAAAACGCTGAACCTTAACCTCTCGCTGCTCGAGAAAAACGCCCGGCTGGCCGAACAAAACCGGAGCTTTTTCCGCGCCAAAAAATTGCTGGTGCTCAACGTGGTGTCCTCGCCGGGTTCGGGCAAAACCACCTTCATCCGCGAAACGGCGGCGAAGCTCGCGGGCCGGTTGCGCGTCGGCGTGATTGTCGGCGACCTCGCGACGGACAACGACGCCGCCCGGCTGCGCACCGCCGGGATTCCCGTGGTGCAAATCACCACCGGCACGGTCTGTCATCTGGACGCGGACATGGTTGCCAAGGCCGCGGCGCAACTGGATTTGGACAAGCTCGACGTGCTGGTGATTGAAAACGTCGGCAACCTCGTCTGCCCCGCCGACTACGATTTGGGCGAGGAATTGCGTGTGGTACTGCTGTCCGTCACGGAGGGCGAGGACAAGCCGCTGAAATATCCGCCGATGTTCCATTCGGCGCACGTCGCGGTGGTGACGAAAAGCGACATGGCGGCGGCGGCGGGATTCGACCGCAAACTGGCGTTGCAAAATCTGGAGCGCGTGAGCCATCACGCGCGGATTTTTGAACTGTCGGCGAAAACCGGCGACGGCATGAAGACGTGGCTGGATTTTTTGGCGCAGCGGCGGTCGGCCTGATTTCAACCGCGGATGGGCACAGCAAACCGCAACGCAGTGGCGCCATCGAATCGAATGTCGGCAATTCTGGCGCAACGGCCGCTGGCATCCCCTCTTCCCACACATCCTTCACGGCAACCCCCGCGGAAATTGACATCGCCCCCGTGCGATATTGCAGATGTTCGCCAGTTGCAGTTGGCGTGAAAATAAGAGACCATCCGGTTTGAAGTAAAAAGCAATCCGACCGTGAAAATCATCATCATCGCAACCGTTTTTCTGACTGCGGCAAATTTTACCGGGGCACAAACGCCGGGCACAAACGCAGTTCCAAGAACGCCGCGCGAAGGCGACATCGTTCCCGCGCCCGGCCCGCGCGACCGCGCCTACGGCATCAGCGGCCCCGGCGCAAAACACACAGCGGCATGGACCAATTACAGCCGGCAGGCGACCGGCTCGGCGGTGACGAACGGCTTGATTCCGAATCTCAAGCCGCTGATTGCCGACACGCAGTTGCGCGACACGATTGTCATTTTGGGCGGCGATGGAAATTATTACCTGACCGGTTCGTCCGGCGCGGACATCTGGGATTTCAATGACGGCATCGAGCTGTGGCGCTCGGCGGATTTGAAGAAATGGGATTACGACGGCGAGGTCTGGACTTTCGACAAAAATGGCACCTGGGAAAAAAACTGGCTCTGGCATCGCAAGCCCGTGCGCGCGATCTGGGCGCCGGAAATCCATTACATCAGGCGGCTCGACAATTATTTCATCACCGTTTCCATGCCGCCGGGCAATCGCGGCATTTTGAAAAGCGCGACCGGCAAACCGGAAGGCCCGTATGTCAACGCGCTGGCGAACGACGGTTATTTCAAGGGCGGCATTGACGGGACGTTGTTCGAGGATGACGACGGCAAGGTGTATTTCACCAGCGGCGGCGCTTCCACCATCCTGCTGATGAGCGACGATTTGAGCGGCACCGTTGGCGCGCCGCACCAGATCGAATTTGAAAAGCCGGCGGACGGAAGCTGGACGCGCAACTCGGTGGCGCAGGAAGGCGCGTCGCTGTTCAAGCGCAACGGCATTTATTATCTCGGCGGCGCGGCGTTTTACCAGGGCCGTTACAGCAGCGTCGTGGCGGTGTCCACAAATGTTTTTGGCCCGTATAAAAACTGGCAGGAAGCCGTGCCATGCGGCGGCGGCACGGATTATTTTCAGGACAAGGACGGCAACTGGTGGGACGCATATTTCGGCAACGACAACCAGTCGCCGTTCCGCGAGAAGCCGGCCATCGTGAAAATTGGTTTCGACAAGGAAGGGAAAATTTTCGTCGCCAAGGATCAGCCGGATTTTGTCCTGCAAAAGTAATATTTCGTGCAACGCCTTGCGTGCCCGCGCGCAAATTTTAACGGCAAGGCGGCGCTGGATTCCTCAATTACCACTGCTGCCGCCGAAGTCCGAGTCTCCGATAATGGCTATCAGCGGCAGGAACATGGCAATCACGATGCTGCCGACGACGACCGCCAGAAAAATAATCATGACCGGTTCGAGCAGCGATGTCATGGCCGTGACGGCGTTGTCCACCTCCTCGTCGCAGGTGTCGGCGATCTTTAAAAGCATGTCCGGCAGGGTGCCGGTTTGCTCGCCCACGTCCACCATGCCGCCGATCATGGCCGGGAAAATCCGGGACGTCTTCAGCGGCTCGGCAAGGGTTCCGCCCTCCTTCACACTGTCATGGATTTTGGAAATCATGCCGCCCACAATGACGTTGCCGGCGGTTTCCCTCACGATGGTCAACGCCTGAAGGACAGGCACGCCGCTGCCGAGCAGCGTCCCGAGTGTCCGGGTAAATCGTGACAGCGCCACTTTTCGGGACACCTTTCCCAGGACGGGCATGGCCAGTTTGATCCTGTCAAACCACCGGCGGCCGGCCCGGGTGCGGATGCCAAACTGGAACGCGAAGAACAAAACCAGCAGCACCACTCCAGCCGCCAGAAAATGGCCCTTAAAAACGTCGCTGATTTTCAAGACCGCAAGGGTGAAGGCCGGCATCGGTTTCCCATGGAGCAACCCATCAAAGACCGTTTGGAACCGTGGAATGATAAATACCAGCAGCAGCGTGAGAATGCCCGCAGCCACGACCGTCACGGCCATCGGATAAAACATGGCGGCCTTGATTTTGCCTTTGATCTTCAGCGCCTTCTCCATGAACTCCGCCTGACGCCGCAGCACCAGTTCCAGGATGCCGCCTGTCTCACCCGCCCTGACCATGTTGACGTAGAGGCGGCTGAAAACTTTTGGATGCGCCGCCAATGCCTCGGACAATGTTCCTCCGCTTTCGATGGTTCTGGCCACCTCCGTGATGATCCGCTTGAGCGCCCGGTTTTCCTCCTGTTCCTGCAACAGGCGCAAGCCGCGCAGGAGTGGCATTCCCACGTCAACCAGCGTTGCCAATTGCCGGGTGAACACCGCGAGAACCGCCGGCTTGATTCTGCCCTCGGTCAGCCACGGCGGGAATTGAAACGATTTGCGGCCGGCCAATGACTGCGGTCGTGGCTGGACCGGCGTTGCCTGCCTGACATTTGTCGGAAGCAAACCCATTTCCCGGATGCGCTTCAATGCCTCGTTTTGGTCGGTGACGTCCAGTGCGCCCAGGGTTTTTGTCCCACCGGCATCCACAGCCTCATAAAGATAATTGGACATGGCAGCCTCATCTTTCAGGTTCAATAAATCTATACGATTCGTCGGGGCCAAATGCAAGAAGTATTGGCGGCGTCCAAATTTGCGGGCAACGAGGCAACAAGCCGTTTGAGCCAGCACTCCTCACGTCGTGCCCTGCAACCAAATTGGGACAATGCCCACAGACATCATGTTTGCATTGAAAATCACAGAATGATATCGTCTTGAAACAATCTGTTTCCCATGAACTTTTTTAGCGGCTCATCGCCGGTTTTGTCATTTCGGAGTCATTGTTTCAGCGTGAAGTTTTTCCCCGCGTTTCTGCTGGCTGGCCTGATGGCGGTGTGCGGAATCCCCAGGGCCTGCGCCGCAGAACCGGCGGCTAGGCTAATAGTGGCGGACTTTCAAAGCGTCAAGGGAACGAACTCTCACTTTGAAGCCGCCTGCGTCGGCGCGGGCCGCGCCGCCGAGCTGCTCCGCAAGGCCGCCGTGGATCAACTCAAGGACGTTCACGACAACTGCGGGTTCAAATTCGTCCGCTTTCACGGCTTGTTCCACGATGAGATGGCGGTTTATTCAGAAGACAAGGGCAGGCCGGCATACAATTTCCAATACGTGGACCTGGCGTATGACGCAATCCTTGACACCGGAATGAAACCGCTGGTGGAACTCGGATTCATGCCGCCGGCGATGGCCAGCGGCTCAAAGACGGTTTTTTGGTGGAAGGCGAACGTGACGTTGCCCAAGGATTACGAGAAATGGGGCGGCCTGATCCGTGAATTCACCGCCCATCTGGAGCAGCGCTACGGACGCGATGAAATCAAGACATGGTATTTTGAAGTCTGGAACGAGCCAAACTATCCCGCCTTTTTTGCCGGACGACAGGAGGATTATTTCAAGCTCTACGACGTGACAGCACGGGCAGTGAAAAGTGTCTGCGCTGATTATCGCGTTGGCGGGCCGGCCACTTCCGGCAACGGCTGGGTGCCCGAACTCATCGAACACTGCCGCAGCAACAATGTCCCGCTGGACTTCATCTCCACGCACACTTACGGCGTTCACGGCGCGCTGGATAAATCCGGCACGACGGTTCTTTACCTGACCGCCGGTGACGAGGTGATTTCCAGCGGAGTCCGCCAGGTGCATGATCAAATTGCCAAATCATCGCTGCCCGGACTGCCTTTGATTTACACGGAATGGAGCGCCTCCTATTCCAGCCGCGATCCGGTGCATGATTCATACATCTCGGCGGTTTATATTCTCAACTCGCTGAAGCGTTCGTCAGGCTTTGCCCAGGGGATGTCCTACTGGACGTTCACGGATGTTTTTGAAGAAGGCGGCCCGCCGCCCTCGCCGTTTCATGGCGGATTCGGCCTGGTCAACCTTCAGGGCCTGCACAAGCCGGCGTATTACGCCTACAAATTTCTGCACGAACTCGGAGACGAGGAATTGCAATGCAATGACGCGAGCGCGACGGTGTGCCGGTCCGGCGACGGCGCGCAGGCGCTGGTGTGGAATTTCACCAGCCTGAAACAGGACGCGCCGGACAGCGTTTTTTTCAAGCGCGACCTGCCCGCCAGACCGCTTGCGCCGGCAATTCTCACCCTGAAAAATCTGCCCGCCGGAAAATATCGGCTCGAAGTTTTCGGCGTGGGCTACCGGCGCAACGATGTCTATGCTGATTTCATGGACCTGGGCAGCCCGGCCAGTTTGACGCGCCAGCAAGTCAAGACTCTCGCCGAAAAAAACAGCGGCGCGGCATTGTCGAGCGAAACGGTTGAAGTCAAGGCCGGCGAAGATTTCCGGAGCACACTGGAAATGCGCGAAAACGATGCGTATCTTGTCACGCTTAAGAAGGTCTTTTGAACGAGCCAGCCGAACCATTCGAATCCACCGGGTCCCACCAACGTGGACACATTTTCATGAGTCGCCGATTTTCAATCGCCCTCCTGAAAATTCCCCGATTGTGTGTCAAACAGGGCTTTCAGAAGCTGTAGCTGACACCCAATTCCACAAACAGCGAGCGGTTCAAATCCAGTTCCACCGAGCGGCCCTGGAAGCTGTGGTTGTATTTGCCGAGGTCCTGAAATTGCACGGCGCCGTCCAATCCCCAGTGTTGACTCATCTGCCAGTCGAGATTCAGGCCGGCAAAAAACCCCCAGAGCACGCGGGAGTTTCTGCCGCCGCCGGAAGAGGGAACGGGATTGCCGCCAACCGGCATGATGGTTTCCTGCCATGACTCGCGGCCATTCAGGAACCCGACGGCCAGACCGCCGGACAGCCGGAGATCAAAACTCTTTGACAGCGGAAGATCCACATACGGCCCCAGGCGCCCGCCCCAGAGGTCGGCGTTAAAATGATCCTGCATGACGACGGACACGGTGGAATCAGGACCCGGAGTGCCTGGATATTCCAGCAGAGTGCCGCCGTCGGGGACGCCGTCAAAACTGCCCTGATATCCAGCCGGAGGCGCCGTGGTTCCGGGCGGCAATTGATAGACCGTTGTGCTGGCGGGCACGCCAACATAGCTGCTGTTGTCTTTCAGGGAAATTCTCATGTAATTCGCCGCCGCCTCCAAACCGATGCGGAGGTTGTGCCAGTTTTCTTTTTTCAACAATTCGCGGTCGTAGGTCAGTTCAACTCCGGGATAAGGCTTGGCGCGCATGCTCGTGACGTCCGATGGGCTTGGCGTGGACGACGGTTGATGGAACGAGATGGTGTTGGCGTCTGAATTGTATTGGTTGGCAATGTTGTAGCCCCAGTCGTAGGTGTAGCCAATGGCGGAGTAGTCATCGGGCAAAACAGTGCCATCATAGTAATAGCTCGGACCGAAGCTGTTGCCGACGCCGCTGAACTTGGAGTGGATGTTCAGCCCGTATCGCAGGGAAAGCCCAAGGCGATCCTTTGCATCCATCCAGGTATTTTGATCCTGTTGCGCCGAAGCCGAAATGCCGGCGCCAAACAGAAGCGCGCCTGTCAACTGAACCGTCCAGTGGTATTGATTTGTCTTCATAGATATAAACGCGGTTATGGATTAAGAATCACCTTGTATAATCGCACGGGTGTTTTGGTCAAAGTTCCGGGCGGGCCGTCGTCATACCAGAATGTATAATTCGCACTGGCGACAATGGACGGCACGGCTATGTTCGTGATGGAATTGCCGTCCGGACCGTATAAAATCGTGTAAGTCCGGCCCGGAATGCTGGTGAATTCAATGCCAAAACGCTGGTCGCCCGGTATCCGGTTATCCATAAAACCCACATAACTAGGCCCGCTCGCCCCGCTGACCTGGGCTGTCGCCGGCGCCAGAACCGCCACGACTGTCAGCGAATTCGTGATCGGAAGTGGCAGCGACTCGTAAAACTCCAGCACAAACGTGACGCTGCTGCCCGGAGGCACCGACGGCGGATTAAACGGCGGGTCATATTCCACATACGGCACGCCGTTGTTGGTGCCGGTGGCGTTGTAAAGCTTCACGCCGCTCCGCAGCCCGCCGACGTAGAGCCGCAGCGCGCGAACCGCGACCGTCTCAATGTTGGTCACCGTCACGTTCTCCTCAAAAAGCCCCGTCTGTGGATTAAGAGCGCCCGTGCCGACAACGAACAGGTTGACGCCGATGGGGGTGACCGTGTTGGTGCCGTGGTATGTCGGCGTGTTGGTCGCATACGTGTTTGTCGCGACGAAGATACTGAACAGGCCCGGCACGATGAGCGTTTGCACCTGTGCGTTCGTGTAGGACGCCGAGGCGCTGTTGTTCGTCAGGTTCGGATCAAACGTCGCCGCAAGGGCCGATGCGCGATTGGTCAGAACCAGGCCTGTGGGCAGCGTGTTTGTCTCGATGAAATTAAACGGATTCGACGTGGGCGAGTTCGTCGTATTGCCCGACGATGTTGAGACCGTCACAGTCAGGTTGGTCGCCTGGCCATTTGTCAGGGACGCGAACACCGGCCAGGTCACAATGCCGTTGGAATAAACGCCGCCGCCCGACGCGCTGGCAAAAACCAGATTCGTCGGCAGGAGGTTGGTCACAAGTGTGTTGACCGCCGTGGACGGCCCGGCGTTTGTCACCAGGGTTGTGTAAATGAACCCATCACCCACCGCTGCGGCGGCCGGGCCGGACAAGAACACCTGAATATCCGCCGCCGGGATTACGGAAGTAACGGCCTGCGAGGCGGGCAGCGTGCCATTGTTGTTGGTCGGGTTTGGGTCCGGCGTGTCGGCGCCGCCGGATGCGATGTTGGTGAGCAGCATGCCGTTTGCCGGCGCGGTCACCACCACCGTGAAGTTGGTCCAAGTGCTGCCAGCCAGGGTTATCCCCGGCCACGTCAGCACGGTGCCATTCAAAGCATGACTGCCGGATGCGCTCTGGAGAACAACACTCGCGGGCAATGTGTCCGTCACGACCAAGCCCGTCGCAGTCGAGGGGCCGCTGTTGGTTGCGGTGATGATGTAAGTTGCGGCACCGCCGGCCAGAACGTTCGCGTCGCCAGTCTTGAACACGGCGACATCGGCCAGCGGACTTACCGCCGTCACCACTTGGGAATTGGTTGACGTGCCGTCGTTGTTACCAGCGTTCGGGTCGGGTGTGTCCGAGGTGCTGGAGGCGGTGTTTGTGTAACTGCCGCCCTCGGCAGAAACCGCCGTCACCATGAAATTGGTTGAGCCGTTCTTTGCGAGGCTGCTTACCGACCAGCTTACAAGATTGTTGGAGTTGGTTGCCCAGCCGGTGCTCGCGCTGACAAATGTGAACGTGGCGGGCAATTGATCCGACACCACAACGTTGCTCGCCGTATTGGGTCCGAGATTGGTCAGGGTGACGGTGTAAGTCAGATTCGAACCGGCAACGCCGCTGACTGGACCAGTCTTGAAGACAGCCAGATCTGCTGATGTCGCGACTGTGTTCACCGCGCTCACCGTCGAGTTGGTGTTGTTCAACAGGTTCGGGTCAAAGGTCGTGACTCCCGCCGAGGCCAGGTTGGTGACCGGGCCGCTGGCCGGGGCCGTCTGGATGAGGAGCCAGTTGGTG
>Ga0181520_10005476_pt1 | contig 20217 bp, 15 predicted proteins | sample PEATcosm2014_Bin_29_FD_132451 | JGI IMG/M metagenome (GOLD analysis project Ga0181520, IMG submission 132451) | Peatland microbial communities from MTU Mesocosm Facility, Houghton, MI, USA - PEATcosm2014_Bin02_30_metaG | ecosystem: Environmental > Terrestrial > Soil > Wetlands > Peat | place... | reverse complement strand
GTCGGCGATGACGACGCAGGCGCCTTCCGCCAGCATGCGACGGGCGATCGCCGAGCCGATGCCGCCAGCGCCGCCGGTCACCAGCGCGACGCGACCCTGCATGGCGCGCGGCTTCGGCATGCGCTGCAGCTTGGCTTCCTCGAGCTGCCAATACTCGATGTTGAACGCTTCCTGTTCGGCGAGACCGATGTAGCGGTCGACGCCGTTCGCGCCGCGCATCACGTTGATCGCGTTGACGTAGAACTCGGCGGCGATGCGCGCCGTCGCCGTGTCCCTGGCGAACGAGATCATGCCGACGCCGGGGACGAGATAGATGACGGCGTTGGGATCGCGCATCGCCGGCGAATCGGGATGGCGGCAACGCTGATAATAGGCGGCGTAATCGTCGCGATAGGCGGCGGCGAGCCGGTCGAGCGTCGCGTCGTCGGCGTCCGCCGGCACGATCAGCGGCCAGATCTTGGTGCGCAGGAAGTGATCGGGGCAGCTCGTGCCGAGCGGCGCGAGGGTCGCCAGATCATGCGAATTGACGAATTCGAGCACCTCCGGGGGGTCGACAAAATGGCCGATCTTGCGCTCGCTTGACGAAATGCGCGCCCGGATCGCCGGCATCAAGCGGCCCGCCGCCTCGCGTCGTTCGTTCGGCGGCAGGCTGGGCGTGCGTTCGCCGCCGAAGGCCGGCGCTTTCTGGTTGGCGGCGAGCCATTCCGCCGTGCGATTGATGATGCGCAGCGTCGCGCGGTAGCAGTCGCGCGCAGTGTGGCCCCAGGTGAAAAGACCGTGGCCGCCGAGCACGACGCCGTTGAGCTGCGGATTGTCGCGCGCCAAGCGTTCGAGTTTGAGGCCGAGTTCGAAGCCAGGGCGCTGCCACGGCAGCCAACCGATTTCGTCGCCGAAAATCCGCCGCGTCAGCGCCTGCGAATTGGCGGCGGCGGCGATGGCGATCACCGCGTCGGGATGCATATGATCGACATGCGCGTAGGGCACGAACGCATGCAGCGGCGTGTCGATCGAGGCGGCGCGCGGATTGAGGTCGAACGTGCAATAGGGAAGCTTATGCACCATCTCGTCTTCGTGCGCGAGGCCGCGGTAGTGCGACTTCAGAGTCTCGAGGCGATCGAGATAGAGCGTGGCGAAGCCGTCGCGCTTGATCGAGCCGAGGTCGCCGCCAGAGCCCTTGACCCAAAGCACCTTGACGATCTCGCCGGTGAGCGGATCCGCCGTCTCGACCAGGGCCGAGGTGTTGCCGCCGCCGAAATTGGTGATGCGGAGATCGGAGCCGAGAAGATTCGAGCGGTAGAGCAGCAGACCTGGTTCATCGAGCCCGGCGGCGTGGGCGTCGTCCCACAAATCCGGAAGCGGCGTTGCTGCGGCGGGGGCCATCGGGACGCTCCTCCGAGAAGATCATTCGCTCCGCTCCCTAAGGCGCCGTTCGCTCACAGTCAATCACAAACGGGCATTATTGCGCTGCAATATGATTGGTGCAGCGCGGTATTGATTGACATCGAGAATTGCCATTGACGATTTGATTGAATGGTGACTATTTTTGACCAACCGGAGGAGCGCAGCCGTGCACGAACGTGAGCGGTGGCAGGTCATAAAAGCGATGCTCCGCGACAGCGGCCTGGTTCGCGTCGCCGACGTGTGCCGCGCGACAGGAGCTTCTGAGGCGTCGGTGCGTCGGGACTTCGCGCGGCTTGCCGGATCCGGCGTGGCGATGCGGGTGCATGGCGGGCTGGAAGCCGCCCCAGCGCTGAACGTCAGCTCACCCGATCGCCCCCCCTTGGCCACCAGTTCCTTCGATTTCAGTCGAGGCTTGAACGTCGCCGCCAAACGGGCGATCGCTCGGGCCGCCGTCGAGCTTTGCGACGATGGCGAAGCCATCATCATCAACGGCGGCACGACGACGTTCGAGATGGCCGGTTTTTTGCGCGAGCGCCATCTGAAGGTCCTGACGAACTCCTATCCGTTGGCGGAAACGTTGATCCACGACAGCAATTGCCGCGTGGCGTTGCCGGGCGGCGAGGTCTATCGCGAACAGAAGCTGATCGTTTCGCCGTTCGAAGAAGACGCGATTCAGCACTATTCGGCCAGCCGCATGTTCATGAGCGCGATTGCCATCGGACCGCTCGGCGTCATCGAAGGCGATCCCCTGATCGCGCGCGCCGAGACCAAGCTGCTCAAGCGCGCCGACAAACTCGTCGTGCTCGCGGACAGTTCAAAATTCGTCTCACGCGGCAGCCTCGTCGTCTGCCCGCTGTCCCGCATCGCCATTCTCATCACCGATCGCGCCGCGCCCGCTGCGGCGCTCGAAATGCTCAAAGAATCCGGCGTCCAGACGCTCGTGGTCGACGCCGAACCAACCCTCGCGTCAAGAGAGCGCGAAGTCGCGTAGTCGACCGGCGTCGCCGGAAGAACGAACATGCCGCATATGCGGGATGAAGAACGAAACAGGAGGAAAGCATGCTCAATCGAAGGTCCGTCTTGCAACTCATCGGCAGCGTTTCGGTCATCGCCGGCGCAGGCGTCGGCGCCGGTCCGGCGCTTGGCGCCGGCCAACTTCGTATCGCAATGGTCGTCAAGGCGCTCGGCAACGGCTTCTTCGACGCTTGTCATGACGGCGGCGTCGAGGCGGCCAAGGAACTCGGCAACGTCGAATTGATCTACACCGGCCCAACCAAGGCGACGGCCGAAGAACAGATCGCCGTCATCGACTCCCTCATCGCGCAGAAGGTCGACGCCATCGCGATTTCGGCCAACGACACGAACGCGCTGGTGCCGGTCTGCAAGAAGGCGATGAGCCGCGGCATCAAAGTGATTTCCTTCGACTCGGGCATCGCTCCGGAAGGCCGGATCATGCACCTCAACCCCTCCAACAACGCGCTCATCGGCGCCAAGTGCGTGCAGATGATGGCCGCGACGCTGAAAGGCGAAGGGGACGTCGCCATCCTTTCCGCGACCGCTCAGGCCACGAACCAGAATATCTGGATCGAGGAAATGAAGAAGGAATGGGGCAAGCCCGACTATGCGAAGATGAAGCTGGTGGCGACCGTCTACGGCGACGACGTCGCGGACAAGAGCTATCGCGAGACGCAAGGCTTGATCAAAGCCTACCCGAACCTCAAGGGCATCATCGCGCCGACCTCGGTCGGCATCGTCGCGGCGGCTAAGGCGATCGTCGACGCGGGTCTGGTGGGTAAAGTCTACGTCACCGGCCTCGGTCTGCCTTCGGAGATGAAGGGCGCGGTGCTCGCCGGCGCGACTGACACCTTCGCGATCTGGAACCCGATCGATCTCGGCTACAGCGCGACGATGATCGCCGCCCTGATCGCCGAAGGCAAGGCGACCGGCGCGCCGGGAACGACGATCCACGTCGGTCGCATGGGCGACATCAAGATCGGCGACGACGGTTCGGCGGCGATGTCCGATCCCTTCACTTTCGACAAGTCGAACATCGAAAAGTTCGCCAAGATCTTCTGATTGTCGGCGCGCGCCTCCCCTGCTCCCATCGGGGGGCGCGCGCCTCTTTTTAAGCTACCGGAATTATGGACCCAATGTCTGCTATCAATTTGGCGCCCGCGACGCAGGACGTCGGCGTGGCGGCGCCGATTCTGTCGCTGTCGGGCGTTTCCAAGAGCTTCCCCGGCGTACGCGCGCTGCACAATGTCAGCCTCACGTTGCGGCCCGGCGAAGTGACTGCGTTGATCGGCGAGAACGGCGCGGGCAAGTCGACTCTGGTCAAGATCCTCACCGGCATCTACCAGCCGGACGAAGGCGAGATTCTCGTCTCCGGCAAGCCGCTAAAATGCGCCGGACCGCGCGACGCCTGGGCCGCCGGCATTGCCGCGATTCACCAGGAAACCGTGATGTTCGACGAGCTCAGCGTCGCCGAGAACATCTTTATGGGCCATATGCCGTTGACCCTCGGCGGGCGCGTCGACTGGTTCAAGATGAGGGCCCGCGCGCGTCATATGCTGAAGCGCCTGGAAGCCGATTTCGACGCCGGCGCCTTGCTCAAAACGCTCGGCGTGGCGCAAAAGCATCTGGTCGAAATCGCGCGCGCGCTCTCGCATGACGCGAACATCATCATCATGGACGAGCCGACGTCAGCGCTGTCGGCGCGCGAGATCGGCGACCTCTTCGTCATCATCGAGCAGTTGAAGAAGCACAATTGCGCGATTCTTTTCATTTCTCACAAGTTCGACGAGATCTTTCAGGTTGCCGATCATTGGACCTGCCTACGCGACGGCGAAGAAGTTGGCGCCGGCGCCATCGCCGACGTCACGCAGGCCGACCTTGTCCGCCTCATGGTGGGCCGCGCGATCGGTCAGGTCTATCCCAAGCGCGACGTGCAATTAGGTCCGGTCGTGCTCGAAACGGACGACATTTCCAACGCCACGGAATTCGACGGGGTCTCGTTCAAGCTTCACGCCGGCGAGATCATCGGCCTCTATGGCCTCGTCGGCGCGGGCCGATCCGAGGCCATGCAAGGCCTGTTCGGCCTCAGCGAACTCACTCGCGGTTCGGTCAAAATCGAAGGCAAGGCGGTCAATATCCGTTCGCCTGACGACGCCATTCGCGCCGGCCTCGCCTATCTCCCGGAGGATCGCCAAACCCAAGGCGCGGTGCTGCCGTTCGGCATTCGCGCCAACATGACGCTCGCTTCGCTCGGCGCCCATGCTCGAAACGGCCTCATCTCCTATGCCAAGGAACTGGCGACGACGCGAAAGTTCGGCGCGCGCCTCTCGGTCAAGGCGGCGAACTGGGAGCAGGCGCTGAGCCAATTGTCCGGCGGCAATCAGCAGAAGGTCGTCATCGGTAAGTGGCTCGCTTCCAACCCACGCATTCTCATTCTGGACGAGCCGACCAAGGGCATCGACATCGGCTCGAAGGCCGCGGTGCACGAGTTCATGGGCGAACTGGCGAGCGAAGGCCTGGCGATCCTTCTCGTCACCTCAGAATTGCCTGAGGCAATGGGCATGGCCGACACGATTCTCGTCATGCATGAAGGTAAGATCGTAAAGCGCTTCGCGCGTAGCGAGGCCACGGCGGAAGCGATTGTCAGCGCCGCCATCGTCGACGAGAATGCGGGAGCCTCGCGATGAAAGCGGCCAATCTCCTTCGTCACCGCGATTCGGCGCTGGCGCTCATCGTCTTGGGGCTGATCGTCGCCATCGGCTTACGAGCGCCCGTTTTTGTCACGCCGGAAAGTCTGATCGGCGTGCTGACCGACACCAGCTTCCTGTTCATGCTGACGCTCGCGCAAATGGTCGTCATCCTGACGCGCGGCATCGACTTGTCCGTCGCCGCCAACTTGGCTTTGGTCGGCATGATTTGCGCGCTTGTCTCGCGCGCCCAACCGGAGCTGGCGATCCCGACGATCATTGTCATGGGGATTGCGCTCGGGGCCCTGCTCGGCGCGATTAACGGCGCCCTGGTCGCCTATGTCGGCATTCCGCCGATCGTCATGACGCTGGGCACGCTGTCAATCTACCGCGGCGCGACTTTTCTCATCGCCCACGGCGCCTGGCTGACCTCGAAGGACATGAGCCCCGCTTTCCTCGCCTTCCCCAAGCTCAGCGTCCTGGGCGTGCCCATTCTCATCGTCATCGCTGTCTTGGTCAGCCTTGGGTTCTGGGCGCTGCTCGGCCACACGCGGTTGGGACGCGGGCTCTACGCGGTCGGCGGCAACCCGGTGGCGGCGCGTTACTGCGGGATTGAGCTGGGTTCGCAGCAATTCTTCGTGCATACCTTGGCTGGCGCGGTTTCCGGGCTTTGCGGTTACCTCTGGGTGTCACGCTACGGCATCGCCTACACAGAGATCGCCCAAGGCTACGAACTCACGATTATTGCAGCCTGTGTGATCGGCGGCGTCTCAATCGCCGGCGGCGTCGGCTCGGTCTTCGGCGCGCTGCTCGGGGCCCTGTTCCTTGGCGTCGTCGTCAACGCCTTGCCAGTCATCAACGTCTCGCCGTTCTGGCAGACGCTGATCTCCGGCGCGGTCATCCTTGCGGCCGTGGTCGTCAACGCCCGCTCAGAGAAGCGCGGCGGCAAGCTTATCCTGCACAAAGCGCGACTCCTCGCCAGCGGCGGAACTCGGCCATGACTCTCTCAACTCCTGCCTCCGCGCCGCGCTACGAAGTCGCCGACCGCCCGACGCTTCGACCTGCTGACATTCTCCTGCGCTGGGAAACGATCCTTGTCCTGCTGTTGATCGCCGTCGTTGTCTTCAACGCCAGTATCTCGCCGTATTTTCTCGATTTCTACAATCTCTCCGACGCCACGTTCAATTTCTCGGAGAAGGGCATCCTCGCGCTGGCGATGGCGTTTCTCATCATCATCGGTGAAATCGACCTGTCGATTGCGGCGATCATCGCGGTCGCTTCTTTGGCGATGGGCCTCGCCGCGCAGGCCGGGGCGCCAACGCCAGCTCTGATCGTCATCGGCCTTGGCGTCGGCGTGACATGCGGCGCATTCAACGGCGCGCTGGTGACGGCGTTTTCCGTGCCGTCGATCGTGGTGACGATCGGGACGATGTCGCTATTTCGCGGCATTGCGCAGGTCGTGCTAGGCGACCAGGCGCTGACGAAATACCCCGCGAATTTCCAGGCGATCGGGCAAGGCTACATCTCGACTCGCTTGCCAATCCCGATTTCGTTTGTCCTCTTTCTCATTCTCGCCGCGCTGTTCGGCGTCGTCCTGCGCTACACGACGATCGGCCGGCGCCTTTACGCCATCGGCAGCAACCCGACGGCGGCGCTGTTTTCCGGCGTTCCGGTGAAACGGATTCGCTTCTGGCTATTCGTGCTGATGGGGTTGATGGCGGGACTGGCGGCCGTGCTGCTAACAGGGCGCATCGGCTCGACTCGCCCGAACATCGCCCTTGGTTTCGAGCTGGAAGTCATAACCATGGTCGTGCTCGGCGGCGTCGCCATCACCGGCGGCGTCGGCGGGATTGTCGGCGTAACGCTGGCCGTCTTCGTGTTGGGCCTGACGACTTTTGGCCTTTCGCTAGTCAACACCCCCGGCATCGTCATCAGCATCCTCAACGGCGCCCTGTTGATCGTCTCGATCGCCGCGCCGAACCTGGTCGCGCGGGTGCTGCGAAAGAAGACCTGACATGCAACGCCAAGCCGTCAAGATGTTCCTCAACCCGGGCTGCGCGACCGAATATCGCAAGCGGCATGACGCGATATGGCCGGAACTTGCAGCGCTGCTCGCCGACGCGGGCGTTTCGAACTACTCGATCTATCTCGACCCCGGGACGAACGCCCTGTTCGCCTATCTCGAAAGGCGAGACGATCATCGTATGGACGCGCTGCCCGCCCATCCTGTGATGCGCAAATGGTGGGACCATATGAAGGACATCATGCGAGCAAATCCCGACGGATCGCCGGTCGCGATCCCGTTGGAGGAAATGTTCTTCCTCGCTTGACCGCGGCCCACGGAGACTTGCAATGCCCGGCGCCGTCGCCGTCCTTGACGTTGGCAAGACCAACGCGAAGTTGATTGCGTTCTCGCGCGACGGCGAGATTCTCGAGCAATTGCGCCATCCGCAGCAGGTCGTCGCCGACCACGGTCTGCGCGTGCTCGACGTCGACGGGATTTTCGGTTGGCTCGAGACGGCGCTCGCCGAGTTGCGCCGCCGCCACGATCTCGGCGGACTGATGGTGTCGACCCACGGCGCCACCTGCGCGCTAATCGGCGAGGACAACGCGCTGGCGGCGCCGATCCTCGATTACGAGCAGGATTTTCCAGCCGAAGTGAGTGCGGAATTCACGCGCGTCGCGCCGCCCTTTTCCGAGACGTATTCGCCCGACCTGCCGGGCGGGCTCAATTTCGCCCGCACGATCTTCTTCCAGCAGTGGTCCGACCCAACGCTCGTCGCACGCACGCGCTATATCCTCACCTACCCGCAATACTGGTGCTGGCGCCTCTGCGGCGCGCTCGTCTCCGAGGTCAGCTTCCTCGGCTGCCATTCCCACTTGTGGGATCCGCGCGCCCGGCGGTTCAGCACGCTCGCCGTCAGCCGCGGCTGGGCCGAGAAGTTCCCGCCGTTTGCGCCCGCTGGCGCGCTCCTCGGCGAGCGCGACGGGCTCGGCGTCCACAACGGCGTCCACGACAGCAACGCCGCCTTCTACTATTACAAGAGCCTCGGTTTCTCCCACTTCACGCTGATCTCGAGCGGCACCTGGATGATCATCTTCAATCCCGATTGCCCGCTCGATCGGCTCGACCCGGCGCGCGACATGCTGGCCAACGTCACGGTCGACGGCGAGTCGGTCGCCACCATCCGCTTCATGGGCGGGCGCGAATATGACGTGATCTCGGGTCAGGCGCGCCAGGAGGTGAGCGGGGAAATGCTGCGGCGCGCCATCGCCCGCGACCAGATGGCGCTGCCCTCGTTCGCCGCCGGCGGGCCGTTTCCGGCGCACGCCGGGCGCCTCGTCGGGCCAGCGCCGGAGGGCATGGCGGATCGCGCCGCAATCGCCACGCTCTATGTCGCGATGATGACGGCCCAGAGCCTCGATCTCGTTAGCTCGTCGGGCGACATCATCCTCGACGGCGGATTGGCGCACAACGTCGCCCTCTGCGCGGCGCTCGCCGCCTTGCGTCCAGGACAGTCGCTTTATCGCAACACCAACGCCGAAGGCACTGCGATGGGCGCGGCGGCGCTCGCCTTCCGCGCCCTCGGCCGCACGTCGGTGTTTCCGCGCGACATCGGCAAGGTCGAATCCTGGGCGCTTCCTGGCCTTGCCGACTACTACGCCCGCTGGCGAGCGCGCGTTTAGGCCTGTGGTCGGCGGACGCCCACGCTCTTGAACAGAGGGCGACGAATCGCCGCCCCGGATCTTGCGCTACTCGGCGCCACGGCCCGAATGCGGACGGAGTTCGTGATGCTCGTGTTGCAACGCGGCCAGGATGGCCTCGACGATCTGATCGGGCGAACCGCCAATGTCGACGATGATCGCCGGTTCGTCGTCGCCGGGCTCCTCCAGCGTCGCAAACTGGCTGGCGAGCAGGCTCGCCGGCATGAAATGACCCATTCGCTGGGTTATCCGCGCGGACACCAACTCGCGCGCCCCGCGCAGATAGGCGAACTCGACGTCCGACCGTCCCGCGCGAATGCGATCCCGGTAGGCGCGCTTCAGGGCCGAACAGGTGATGATCCCAGAGACGCCCTCGACGCTCCAGCGATCGATGAGAGCGGCGATGGAATCGAGCCACGGCAGGCGGTCGGCGTCCGTCAGCGGTATGCCTTGGTGCATCTTGTCGACGTTGGCCTGCGGATGGAGGGCGTCGCCCTCCTGGAACTTCCAGTTGAGTCGACCGGCCAGCAGAGCCGCCACAGTGGTCTTGCCGGAGCCGGACACCCCCATGACGATCAGGATGATCGGGGGTGTCCTTCCCGCGGTCGCTTCGTTTACGGCCGAACTCATGATTCTGGCGGATCGGCGATCGGCTCGATCTTCCCGAGGACGAAGACGTACGACAGGATGCCGATCGCCAGCACCACGCCGGCGATCAGGAACGCGTTGCCGAACGACTGCGTCTCGCCGACGACAAATCCGGTGACCGCCGGAGCGACGACGCCCATCATGTTATTGGCGAAATTCATGATGCCGCCGATGGTCCCTGTGCCGCCCTTTGGGGCGATCAGCGAGGGGATCGACCAGCCGACCGGCGCCGCCGCCGACAGCCCGCTGAGGGCGATCGAAATCCACAAGATCGCCCACGCCGGATTGGTGGTCTGGGTCGCTCCAAAGACCGCGAGGCCGACCAGCATTCCGCAGATCAACACAGTCTTGCGAACCTGCGATTCGTTCATGCCTCTGGCGATTAGATGATCGATTAGCCAGCCGCCGACGACCAGATCGGCGATGGTCGCGCACAACCACGGAATGGTGGAGTAGCCTGCCGACTTCAGGATGCTCATGTGCATCGTTTGAACGAGATATCCGGGCAGCCAAGTCAGGAACAGGTAGAAGGTGTAGCCATAGGCGGCAAAGCCGATCGTCAGCCCCCACACCTTGCGGTTGGCGAGCAGGTAGCTGAGCATGCGGCCAGCGCCGCTGTCGGACTGGCCCTCCGCGGTGGCGCCGCCGGCGTGGATGTAGTCACGCTCCGCCTGGCTCAGCTTGGGGTCCTCGTTGGGATCGCGGTAGAAAATCAGGAAGGCGAGGAAATACAGGAAACTCAAAGCCGCCGTGAAGCCGAAGCCCCACCGCCAGCCGAACGTGACGCTGACCAGGGCGACGACGGGCACCCCGATGACATTCGAGAATTTCGCGGCGGCGTCGAAGATCGCCGTCGACAGCGCACGCTCCTGGCGCGGAAACCAATAGCCGGTCGCTTTCGAGTTGGCCGGAAAAGCCGGCGCTTCGGCGACGCCAAGGACGACGCGAGCGGCGAAGACTCCGCCAAATCCGCTGGCGACGGTGATCAGCAGCGTTGCGCCGGCCCATAGGAACGAGCCGATCCGGCCGACCACGGTCACGCCGAAGCGGTCCAGCACAAGCCCGGTCGGGACCTGCAGCAGCGCGTATGACCAGAAGAAGGCGCTGAACAGCAATCCCATGTCAGCGGTGGTAAGGCCGAATTCATGCTGCAACTGGGGCCCGGAGACCGACAAATTGATGCGGTCGAAATAGTTGACGAGCACGCCGGCGCCGAGGAGCACGCCAATGCCCCACCGCCGTCGAGGAATCCGCTGTGCTTGATCCGACAAGATGGCTCCTTGGCGAGCGTGCGGGCCCGGCAGATTACGCGCGCTCTCCGACATCGACCAGATGGCGGCCGCATGAGAAACCGGGATTATGACAAGGGCTATAGCCCGCTCGGCGTTTGGGATTGCACTTTTTGCGGCCGACAGCGGAAGCGCGCCGCACGACCCGGCCCCCCACGCCGTCCAATCGATCGAGCATCGCCATTACGCGGACTGCAATTCCATTTCGACTTCCGCTTGCAGGTTCTCGACGTCGCGAAAGATTGAGGCGATAGCGAGCGTGCGACCTTCGCGCTTGAAGCGAACCAAGCAGTCCTTGCCGGCGATGTCGCCCTCTATCGACAGCTCGTCCCATTTCTCGGCGTGACCGACGTAGTTGATGGGAACGTCGTAGTGCTGGCTCCAGAAGAAGGGGACGGCGGCGAACTTCTCGCGGCGGCCTAGCATATTGAGCGCCGCGACCTGCCCCTGACGCTCGGCGACCACCCAATGCTCGACGCGAATGGCCTCGCCACTATGCGGATCCGGCCAGCGCGCAATGTCGCCAGCGGCGAAAACTCCCGGCGCGCTGGTTTCGAGATAGGCGTCAACGACAACGCCGCGGTCGATGGCCAACCCAGCCCGTTCCGCGAGTTCAATCCGCGGGCGCACGCCGACGCCAGCGACCACAAGATCGGCATCGAGAACGCTTCCGCCTTTGAGCTTCACCTGCTTGCCATCAATCGAGACTGCGGAGTCCTCGAGATGGAAGACGACGCCATGCTCCTCGTGGAGCGCGCGGACGAATTCGCCCAGTTCGGGCCCCAGAACGCGCTCCAGTGGCCGCTTGTCCGGCGCCGCCACATGAACCTCGATTCCGCGCGCGCGAAGGGCGGCGGCGACCTCGAGCCCGATGAAGCTGGCGCCCAGCACGACCGCACGGCGCGCCGTCCTGGCGCGTTCGATAATGACGCGACAGTCAGCAAGTGAGCGCAGCAAACAAACTTGCTGGCTGTCGGCGCCGGGGATGGACAATTGAACCGGCGCGGCCCCCGTCGCCAACAGCAGCCGGTCGTAACGAAGTCTGTTCCCGTCAGCGAGCGCGACCTCGCGCGACCTCGGGTCGACGCCGGCGACGGTCACGCTCAGCCGAAGGTCGATGCCGTTTTCAGAATAGAAGCTATCGGGGCGAAGCGGGACCCAATCTTCCGGCGCATTGCCGGCAAGATAGTCCTTGGAGAGGTTCGGCCGATCGACGGGCGGCGCATCGTCGCGGCTCAGCATGACGATCTCGCCCTCGTAGCGCTCACGCCGAAGCATTTCCGCCGCCGCGAACCCAGCGCCGCCGCCGCCGGCGATCACGATCCGGTCTGGCGGTCCGCCTTCTGTCTTGCCGCGAGGTTTCGCTCGCGGCTCTGCGCGCTTTGCGCCGACGAAGATCTTGCCGTCGCGCTGCTCAACCGCCCAGGTGGCGATCGGGCTTAGCGCCGGCGCATGCAAAGCCTCTCCCGTTTGCAGGTCAAAGCAGGCGTGATGCCATGGGCACCGCACGGTCCCATCGACGATGAGCCCGTCAACGAGCGGCCCATTGTAGTGCGTGCAATTGGCGCCGACCGCGAACACCCTCATCCCGCGCCGCGCCAGCAGCACCTGCTCGTCGCCGACGTGGCCGACAAGCTTGCCGCCGTCGGCAAGTTCGGCGAGCCCAACGCCGTGCGTTAGATCGGGGCCGCTAGGCCCGGCCTGATCTTCGGCCATCCCACTCTCCTTCGGCGATCAAAGATCGCGTTCCCGTATGCGTCGACTAAGTGTGCAACCGTCGATTGGCCATTTTGAGGAGAACGTAACTGCCGTGGGTGTTTTCCGACCCTATGCGAACTTCGCCGCACCCACTACGTTCTTGCGTGACGTGTGGAGGATCGCAATGGGATACCGCCTATTGGGCGGCATCGCCATCGCGAGCGCCCTCACCTTTATGGTTCAATCCGCGCCTGCCTCGACCCAGGCCGGTTGCGGTGTCGACCATCCCTGTAGCGGCTATAGCGCCGCTGGCGCCGCCCCGACGCCGTATCGATATCAGCGCCACGGCTAAGCGCACGGTTACGGGCGAGGGCATGGACCTGGCGGCGGCGCCGCAGTCTTGGCGGCCGGACTGATGATCGGCGGAGCCATGCAACAGGATCAAGGCTATTACCCTGCCAAGTCCTATCCCGTCTATTCGGATCAAAGCCCAACGCATGCCGATGCCGGACCGCAGGTGGTCGACGACAGCGATTCCACGGCGTACCGCCAACGAACCTTCAGATCATACGATACCGCCAGTGGGACGTATGTCGGCTACGATGGGCTGCGGCGTCCTTGCCCCTGACGATCTATCGGATTGGCGATCAGCAAGGCTGATCGGACCTGTCTCGCGCGGACAGGCGGCAACGGGTACGAAGCGCGCCATTTGCAGCGTTACGCGACTCTTGGCACTGAGTATCTTCCGAATCTAGCGCTGCGACGTACGGTCTATGTAAGCTTTGGACGCCCAGAGAGTTCAAGCGGTTCGTTAGGTGGATGGGCGTCGGTTAAATTCATTGTCGCCATCGCCGACGCCACGCTCGCAATTGACCTCCGAAATTCGAATTGAGGACGGCCAGATGTCGTCCTTCTGGGCTCAGAGACGCGGCGACTAGATGGCCGTAGAGGAGACAGCATGGACACGTCAACGCTTCTCATAATCGTCATCCTTTTGCTCCTGCTCGGCGGCGGCGGCTGGTATGGCCGCGGACGCTGGTTTTAGATTGTTGCAGCGCAGCCTCGGACCGCGTTTGGGTTCCGGAGATGACTTATTCGGATCGTGAGACCGAGACCGCTCCCGCCGACGCGCTGTTGGCGGATATGCCTCTGCCTGGCGATCCGAAGATCGTCTTCCTTGGCGGATTGTTCGTCCTCGCGCTACTGGCGGCGGCCTATGTCGCGAGCGAAATCGTGCTGCCAATGGTCTTCGCCTTCATCCTCAAGCTTCTCCTACAACCAATTTTTCGGTTCTTGGAGCGGCTGCGTATTCCCAGAGCGCTAGCGGCGCTGCTGCTCATCCTTGCGCTGTTTGGAACCATCGTCGGCCTCGGCACGGCAATTTCGGGCCCCGCCGGCAACTGGGCAGGCAAACTTCCGGATGGCATTCCTCGGCTCGAGGAACGCATGAGTTTCCTGCGAGCGCCCATCAATACGTCGCAACAGTTTCTACAACAGATAGAGAACATCGGCGCGACCGGGGCGCGACCGGACGCAGCTGGCCCGTCAGAAGGTGCGGCCCTCCTAGCGACCGTATTCGCCGGCACGCGGAGCTTCGCCAGCGGCTTGTTGACGACCGTGCTGTTTCTGTACTTCCTTCTGGTGTCAGGCGACACCTTCCTGCGCAGGCTCGTAGAAATCTTGCCGCGCTTTAGCAGCAAGCGGCAGGCCGTCGACATCTCGCAGCAAATCGAGAGCGATATCTCCGCCTATCTCCTAACCATTTCGATTATGAATGCGGCAGTCGGCGTCGCCACGGCCCTGGTTATGTGGCTAACCGGAGTTGGCGATCCAATTCTCTGGGGAACGCTCGCCTTTCTGCTGAACTACGCGCCGATCCTCGGTCCTGCCGTGGGCGTCGTGGTCTTTCTTTTCGCCGGCCTCTTGTCGATCGACACGCTCTGGCTGGCGCTTCTCCCCGCAGCGCTCTACCTGGCGATTCATATTGTTGAGGGCGAGACGGCAACGCCCATGCTACTGGCGAGACGGTTCACTCTCAATCCCGTCCTGGTTATTTTCTCGCTCGTATTCTGGTTCTGGATGTGGGGTATTCCAGGCGCGATCCTCTCCGTGCCGATGTTGGCCATCGCTAAGATCGTATGCGACCGGGTTCGCCCGTTTGCCGCGCTTGGTCACTTTCTCGAAGGGTGAGCGCCGGACAATTGCGGCGGCTTCGCGAGATTGCTTGGGGATTCGCGCTCATGTCGCGCCCTGAACGAAGACTGCACTCACAGAATTGCGAATGCGCGCCAGTTGACCCAAAGGCGGCGGGCTCCGCCCGCCAGAATGCGGGCGTCTCCATCCATGAGACCCGCAACGGCGATCCGGGTCGGTCCTCGCCGCGCGCGCGTCGGCGCGCCGGACCAAATTCAGAAGATTTTGAAAGGCGCCTGCCGTGACTCACGAGTCTCGGACGAACCCCATGGACGGCGACCTGCGCGAGCGAGCGCGGCCGTTCCCCTATCGCGGCTTCTTTCGGGCGCGCATGATCGCCGCATTGAGTTCGCCGCCGTACACAAAAATCGTCGCCATCGAATACAGAAAGACGAGCGCGACCATCACCGAGGCGAGGCCGGCGTAGGTCGACACGTAATTTCGCGCGAACTCGCTGAGATAGGCGCCGAAGACTTCACCGAAGACGATGCAGCAGATGAAGGTCAGGACGATGCCGGGCGCGATGTCGATCACCCGCCTGCGCCCCTTGGGCAACCAGCGATGAGCGATGAACAAAGAAATCGCCATCAGCAGCGCGGCGATTGCGAGCCGCGCAACCGTGACAACAATCTGCAACGGCGCGAGTTCAGGCGCGAAGTTCAGCACGCCTGCCCACACCAGTGGGCCCAACACGACGAGAAAGGCAAGCGCGAGCAGCGCGATGGCGGCGACGACCACATAAGCCGTCGATTCAAGACGTAGCAGCCACCAGGGCCGGCTCTCGACTAAGCAATAGGCGCGATTGAGTCCGACGCGCGCCGCCTCGACAGCGCCGGACGAGAAATAGAGCGCCAGGACCGCACCGATGGTGAGCAGCCCGCCGTGCGGCGCGGCCAGCACGTCGTGCAACTCGCTGGCGATCGGTTGCGCGACGACCGGGGGCCAGGCGGAAAAGACAAGCTTGGCCACTTCGTCGGCAAGACTCTGCGAGCCGAGGAAGCCGGCCATCGCCGTGACGAAGATGAGAAACGGAAATAGCGAAGTCAGCGCCGACAGCGCGATATGACTGGCGATCGCCCAGCCGTCCTGGGCGCTGAACCGCCAATATGCATCGAGAAAGAGCCTGACAATCTTGCGCATCGCCTGCCTTTGTCAACCAGCAACAAACGACGCCGCACCGCTTGGCGGAGGCCAATTGCGCCGCGTGGTTCAACTTCATAGCTCGCCCGGGACGGCGACCAAGGAGGCGGCGCGACCCGCAAGCCTATTCTCCAAAATCAGCATTCAGGCGTTCAAAGGGCGGCGCCCAGCCGTTTGCCGACAGTCGCGACCTGGGCGCCCGATCGATGCAACATCGAATTGCGTTCCCATGACGCTTGCGTCGTGGCTTCGTCCGCAACGGCGCCTACAGCCTACGGCCGGCGACAAAGCCGGAAATCGCCGCCAGCATCGTTAGCTGGAGAGGCGTCATCTGCTTGACGAGTTCAGCGCTCATCGCCAAGGCGCCTGCGTGCGGCGCCTCGCTTGCGCGTGCGGCCGCGTTGACAGCCTCAGCGTTGGGGTTCCGCCCTCGGTTCAGCCCGGAGGACGCGTTGGCGACAGGTCTCGACCCGGCGCGGCGATAACAGAGATAGAGAATCCCTGCGACGATGAGATAGATCGCCCCAAGTCCGAATAACGTGGTGACGACGCCGAATTGCAGCCGCAGCGGCTCGAAGAGCGCACCGGTCGCGAACCCCAGGCCAATCGTTCCAGACAGAGCGCATGCAGACGCAAGAGCTACGCGAACGACAACGCCCCGCGCGAGCTGCTGCGAGCCGCCGGCCAAAACCGACAGCAATGTCATGCCGGCTATCTCCGTGATTTGGTCATCATGCCGATCGCCATTCCGATGCCTGCCGCAATCAGCACCGCTGTCAGTGGGTCCCTTTCGATCCGACGTTCAAGGTCCGCGGCGGCGCCCAACGCCCCGTCCCGAGCGTGACTCGCCGATTGCGAAAACTGATCTCGCGCATCGCCTGCCGCGCCTTTCACGGCGGCGCCCGCCGCATTGGCGCGACCGCTCATCAACTCGGCGATCGTCTCGCTCAGGTTTGCAATATCGGTCCGCAGAGCCGCCAGATCACCGGCGAAGTCCGCAGCGGCGCTGTCGCCTGATTTGTCTGTCATCGAGTTCTCCTGAGATTGACCGAGGGCGTGAGAGAGACCGGTTCTGCATCGAGACGTCATAAGTTGGCGCTGGCAAGAATCGGAATGTACGCATGCGGCGTTTCAATGTGCGCCGAGCATGCAAATTCCCGCCAAGGACGATCGACGCGATTTTCAGTGCACTTCTTGTCGAAACGCAAGCAAAGTGACCGGTGTGGGGTCCGTCTTTTGCGCGACGCGAAAGAGCCGGGCGTCACGACGAGCGCCACCTCTCATGATCGATACGATCGCGCATCACGCCGCCGGCGCGCGCGCCCGGACCCGGGGTCAATCGACAACCATCGAAACTTGAACGGCCCCGATGTTTCGTAGGACGCGCATCGAAACATGCGAGCCACAGCGCCTGAGTTCGATGTCGACCGTTGCGTCGTTCAATCGAAGTTGGCGCAAGACAATTTGGTCAAAGGAGGGGGGAGCCGAGGGTTGTGGAACCGGATCGCTCTTGCGGCCGGATCGAATTCGATCCCAAGCGCGGCCTGAATCATCAGGAAGAGAGCGCCGCCTGCCCACGCCTGGGGCGAACAGGCCACGGGATAGAGTGTGGGCCCCGCTCCGGCGCGCCTGCGAAAGCCGCAAAACAATTCTGGCAGTCGCCGCAATTCCATGTAACCGGCGGCGGCCAGCGTCGCCTCGAATATCTTGTCGACGTGCTGCCTAAGCCCATACCGCGACAGCCCAAGCGCGATGAAAGAATTGTCGTGCGGCCAAATCGAACCATTGTGGTAGGACATCGGATTGTAGCGCGGCTCGCCCTTGGCGATTGTCCGAATTCCCCAACCCGAGAAGAAGTCCGCCGAGATCATCGCGTCGGCGACCCGGCGGGCGCGATCTGGGGACGCTATCCCAGTCCATAGAAGATGCCCGGCATTCGAAGCCCGCACCCGACAAGGGCGCTTTGCCCCGTCGAGCGCAATCGCATAGAGACCGATATCCTCGCACCAGAACGCGTCCTCGAATCGGACCCTCAGATCATCCGCCGCTCGATCGAATCTGGCCGCCGCTTCATGCTGACCCAAGCGTCGCGCACATCGCGCCGCCGATCGCTTTGCGGCGTAGGCGTAGCCCTGGACCTCGCACAGGGCGATGGGCCCTTGCGCTAGCTCCCCATCGGAATGGAAAATCGCGTCGAACGAATCTTTCCACCCCTGATTCCGCAAGCCGTGGCTCAGCCCCTCGTCGTCGTTCCCGCCATATTCCAGAAATCCGTCCCCATCCGAATCGCCGAACGAATCCATCCAGCCCAAGGCCTTTTCGACGGCCGGCCACAACTCGCGCAACGTGACTTCGTCGTCAGTGCGTTCGACGTAATCTCCAACCAGGATGACGAAGAGCGGCGTCGAGTCGACCGATCCATAGTAGAGACCAAAAGGCACCTCGTTCAGCGCGGCCATTTCGCCGTCGCGCATTTCGTGCAGAATCTTTCCCGGTTCGCCATTCTTGATCGCATCGAGCGTCGTCGCCTGATAGGCCGCCAAGCGTCTGAGGACGCCCCGAGCAATAAGCGGATCGCACCAAAGCATTTGCAGGGCCGTGAGCAAGCCGTCGCGACCGAAAGTGGTGGAATACCAGGGGATGCCGGCATAGGGATAGAGTCCCTCCGGCGTCGCTGTGATCAGCATCCGAAGATCCGCCATCGCGCGGCAAAGCGCTTCGTTGAGCACTTCGTTTGACGTCTCCATCGAGGCCGCGCAGCGTGAAGCACGCCGGCGATCGCGATTGGCGGCCACCAATCCCTTCAGAAAGTTGGCGCGTTCCGCCGGTTGCGACCTGACGCACTCAACCGACACAAATATGCGTAGAACCTTGCCGGCTTCCAGCCGAACCCGATAGGTGGCCGCGCTCGCCAGCAGTTGAGTCGGCGGCGGCTCGAAGCAGATGTTCGCATTCCGCTCTGTGCCGTCTAACCCCACGTAGACGAAAGCGACATCAGTCTCGCTGCGGACACTCTCGTGCAGAATGCCGCGACGAATGCGCCTCTCGCCGCGCACTTCGAACAGGTCGGCAAAATCGGCGCCGAACGTGAGCGCGAGCGTGAAGTCAATCGGCGCCGCACTATGATTGCAGATCGCGATCCGTTGATGAGCGGCGCCGTTCCACAAGTAGGCGGTGCGCACGAAGTGAAGCGAGTCGCGTTGCAGAGCAATACGGCCATCGTGGAAGATGTCCGGATTGGTGAGGTCGGCCGTCAGCGTCAGATTGTCGTCCCGAACGCTCGAGCCGAGCAGCAAGAGTTGCATGCCGTTGATCAACAATTCGAGACGGGACAGATAGCGCGTGTCATGATCGAACAGCCCGTCGGGCCCGCCGGCTGAGGCGCCCATGTCGCCATGGCTGTCGAAAACGGCGAACGTATCGTCATGCTTGAGCGTGCGACGCGGGCGTGCGGACGGACCGGTCGAAGCAATGTAAAGCGGGGTTTCGGCTACGATGTCGATCGAGCGGACCGCGCCGTCCGCCGTTTGAGGCGACGCGTCAGTTCGCATAGTGTTCCACGGCGTTCTTTCTTTGCAGAGGGATGACATTGCGCCCCAGCGCCGAGGCTGTTTGGTCAACGCCGAGAGTGGCGCCTCGGCCAACGCTGCGATAGACGTCGAGATAGTCGTTCGCCATGCGCCTGGAAGAGAACCGCTCCTCGAAGCGACGCCGCACGGCGCGCCGATCAAGTCGGTTCACCTCGTCGACCGTGGCGACGGTCCGTCCCGTGAGCCGGTCGTCGACGACTTCCGGAACGGAGCCGCAACGAAAACCGAGAACGGGGGTTCCGCACGCCATCGCTTCGATCATGACGAGTCCAAATGGCTCGGGCCAGTCAATCGGAAACAGCAACGCGAGGGCCTCGCCGAGAAATCGCGCCTTTTCGCATTCGTCGATCTCTCCGACGAACTCTACGCCATGGCGACCGAGCAAGGGAGAGACCGTTTCGCGAAAATAGGCTTCGTCGGCCTTGTCGATTTTGGCGGCGATCCTTAGCGGCAGACCCAGCGCTGTGGCGACGGCGATCGCACGATCGGGGCGTTTGTCGGGAGAAATGCGACCAAGAAAAGCTAAATAGCCGCCGCGCGGCTCATAGGTAGGCGCGAGACGATCGAGCGGCAATCCATGGTAGATCGTTTTTGCAATATTTGCGTCGGCAATCGGTTGGCGCTGCGCATTCGAAACCGTCACCAACGGCATTTCCGGGAACGCGCGGTAAAGGGGAAGGAGGTCGGGGAGATCCTGACGCCCATGCAGAGTCGTAAGCGGTTTGGCCGCGACATCCCGGAACAGCGGCATGTGGAAGGCGTCGATGTGGAAATGCAGGATATCGAAGAGATGCGAACTGCGGCGTAGCTTGTCGAGCATGATCATGTAGTGGGGCACGTGATCCTGAACGG
>Ga0181520_10005474_pt1 | contig 20224 bp, 18 predicted proteins | sample PEATcosm2014_Bin_29_FD_132451 | JGI IMG/M metagenome (GOLD analysis project Ga0181520, IMG submission 132451) | Peatland microbial communities from MTU Mesocosm Facility, Houghton, MI, USA - PEATcosm2014_Bin02_30_metaG | ecosystem: Environmental > Terrestrial > Soil > Wetlands > Peat | place... | reverse complement strand
TCCAGGCAGAATGATTCAAGGATGCATTTTGCGACCTTTATATTCGGCTCTTCCGTGTCGCCGCCTATATTGTAAACCTCGCCCGGCTGCCCCCTGTGGAGCACAGTATCAAGCCCGGAGCAGTTATCGCCCACATAAATCCAGTTGCGGACATTTTTTCCGTCGCCGTATAACGGCAGGGTTTTTTGCTCGATGGCGTTGGTTATAAAAAGCGGGATGAATTTTTCCGGGTGCTGGCGCGGCCCGAAATTATTGGAACTGCGTGTAATCATGACCGGCAGTGAGAAAGTCTTATAATAAGAAAGCGCAATCAGGTCGGCCGATGTTTTTGATGACGAATAAGGGCTTGTCGGGTCAAGCGGGTCCGTTTCCTTTGATTTTCCCTTTGCCACGCTGCCGTAAACCTCGTCAGTGGATATCTGAAGAAATTTTTTGACGCCGGCTTTCCTTGAAGCTTCCAGAAGGTTGAAAGTCCCCTTTATATTTGTTTCAATGAAAGCCGCCGGCCCGAGAATAGACCTGTCCACGTGCGTTTCCGCGGCAAAATGAACAACCCAGTCCTGCCCCTTAATTGCCTTTTCAACATCTTTTACACCGAGTATGTCGCCTTTGATAAACCGGAAATTTTTGTGGCTGCCGAATTCTTTTATTGTATCCGGGTTTGACGCGTATGTAAGCGAATCAAAAACAGTGACTGAATATGAAGGGTGTTTCTTTATCATGTATTCAACAAAATTGGAGCCGATAAATCCCGCCCCTCCTGTGACTAAAATCTTCAAAATAGTACCTCCGGTGTGCTTTAAGTTGATCTGTTCTTGTTATCTGTCTTTCCGCGCCCAGTCATACGGGATTTCCTTTGTATGCGCCGGCAGCCTGAATTCATCCGGCTCTTTGGGGTCATATACTTCCGTGGGCATATTTATGACAATTGCCTCTGTTTCCGACACACCCTTAAAACCGTGATATATATTTTTGGGAATCTGCACCGCTATCTGGTTGTGGTCCCCCATAAAAAATTCGTTTATTTCACCTTTTGTCCTTGAATTTTCCCTTCCGTCATAAAGCACCAGCTTGAGCATCCCCTTTACCACAACAAATGTATCCACCTGTTTTTTATGATAATGCCATGCCTTTACCGCTCCGGGCGAAGCAGTTGTCATGTATATCTGACCGAATTTTATAAAAAGGTCGTCATCTTTACGGACCATTTCCATGAGCCTGCCGCGCTCGTCAGGTATGGCCTTGAGCTGCTTTACTTTTACACCTGAGATCATACAAACCTCCGCATTCATTTATTGTTAATTCTTTTATATTTTATTTGCCCCGTGCGACTTCACAAACATATTCGTTTCAAGGAGCGCGTCTTTTGACTCGCCCGCGTCCTGCCACCATCCGTCAAGAATATTATATGTAAGCTGCCCCCTTTTCAGGTAGGCATTGTTAACATCCGTAATTTCCAGCTCGCCTCTTTTGGAAGGCTTTAATTTTCCGATTATTTTAAAGACATCATTAGGGTAAAAATATACGCCTATAACCGCAAGATTGCTTTTCGGGTCCTTTGGCTTTTCAATTATTTTTGTTATTTTCTTTCCATTTTTCTCGGCAATACCGTATTCGCCCCGGTTGCTGACTTCCTTTAATATTATCTTCGCGCCTTTTTTCTGCCTGCCAAACTCAGCGGAGAATTGTTTTATGTTCTTCTCTATTATATTATCCCCCAGCACCACCACCATCTTATCCCTTCCCACAAAATCCTCGCACAGCTTTAAAGCGTCAGCTATGCCGCCCTCGCCTTCCTGATACCCGTAATGAAGATGCGTTAACCCGAATTCCCTTCCGTTGCCCAGCAGCCGCAAAAAATCACCTGAGTTCGATCCTCCGGTAATTATCATAATGTCCCTGATTCCGGCGTTTACCAGCATCTGGATAGGGTAGTATATCATCGGCTTGTCATAAACCGGGAGCAGATGCTTGTTGGTTATTCTTGTAAGAGGATGGAGCCTTGTTCCGAGCCCGCCGGCCAGTATAATTCCTTTCATCACGCCTCCGAAAATGCCCCTTTTTTATAAAAGGGAAATGTGTAAATATCAATATATTATATAAAAAATAAGGGGGTTAAGCAATAAAAAAGGGGCTATTTATCCGGGCTTATTTCTCCTAATTCTTCCATAAACATTGATTTTTCCGCCACATCGGTAAAATCACGCGGCTGCCCCTCTTTTTTTCTGCGGAAATAACCTGAATTTAAGGTATTGACTATCACCTTGTTTTGCCCGGCAAGCAGTTCCGCGGTGATTACATCGCCGGCGCAGACATAAATTATTGCCCCCTGCTTTTTCATTGCCTCCGGGTCCGGATTGTCCAGAAATGTCATCTCTTTTCCATTAATGTTTATATCCACCCTTTTTTCATTAAGACTTATAAAAGCACAGCCTTCCCTGAAATAGTTTTCACCGTCAATTACTGTTGCGCCGGGGAAAAACGCGGATGAACCCCTGTCTGTATAAACACTCCATATTCTGAAGTCCCTAATAAGCGCGTCCGCATTCTCTTTTTCGGCAATGTTGTACGCTATCAGAGAGTCTATATTATTTATTCCGAGATACCTCAAAAACGGCGTGATTGAATTTTTTACGGCCGTTTTTGACCTGAAATTATCGCGCCCCAGAATAAGAATCTTTTTATTATCCTTTGTCTGTATAAAAACCGCGTCAATACCCTTAAATGCCGGCGCATAAAATGCCGGGGCCGCGGGCACGGCCATATGGAGCATGGCCCATACTGCCAGCACCAGCGATAGCGCAGGTTTAAGGCGTATTTTCCAGAATCCCGGGTCAATATCCCTGTGCGGCATGATAATAAACAGGACATAATAAAATATCACAAAGAGGGCCGGAAGTGTCCTGATTGACACTGCCGCATAAGGTATTTTTGCCGCCCAGTGGGTAATAAATAACATTATTTTAATAAGAACCCACGCTGACGCCCCGAATAAACGAGCGGCTCCGGCGGAGAAAAAACCAAAAAGCCACATTGCATAGCCTATAATGGAAATTGTCCCGGAAAGCGGGACTATTACAAGGTTGGCAAGAATGGTTATTATTGAAACCTGATGAAAAGTATCCGCCATCACAGGGGTAAGAAAAAGCTGCGCCGCAAATGTTGTCGCCAGCGGGTCCTTTATCCAGGGATGGATTTGCGGCAGGGCCCTGTTTGTCCAGTCCAGGGCGTAAATAATGCCGGACGCGGCCAGAAATGACATTATAAAACCCACATCAAATAATTCTGAAGGATTAAAAAGCAGTATGGCGAATGCCGCTGTGGCAATAGAATTGTACGTGTCGCCGTCGCGTTCAAATATAATTGCCGAGAGCACCATGCAGGACATCAGGGCGGAGCGCACGATTGACCCGCCCGCGCCGGTTATAAACATGAACGATAGCACCATTACCATGGTGATAACGGCAGATATTTTTCTATTGACCCCGGCTAACTTAAGGAAGAAAAAAACAAAAACCGCGATCATACCGACATTCATTCCGGAAACAGCGAGAATATGCACCGTACCCGTGATTTTAAATTCATCATAAACATCATCGGGAATGGCGCGCTGGTTGCCCAGCATCAGGCCGTCAAGCACCCGCGCCTCGGAATCAGGCAGGCTTGAATAAATTATTGAAAGAAGCTTTGCCTTGCATTTATATGAAAAATATTTGAAATAATTTTCTATTCTGGCCCCCTCTTTTTCAACTGCAGTGTCTTTGGCGTATAACGTAAAATAAGCCTGTTTAAGGGCCAAATATTTTTTATAGTCAAACTCTCCGGGATTTTTAGGCCGGGCAGGAGGGTTTAGTTTACTTTTAATGATTAAAATGTCGCCGTATTGCGGCCTGTATCCTATTGTCGTTTCAAGCGTCACCCTTATCCTTCCGGAAACCACCCTGCTTCCGCCGTCATTTGTGCCGATATCAATAAGGCGGCCGTAAAAATATATTTTTGAATTACTCTCCTCCGGATCATCCTCCACTTCAACCTTTGCCGTTTTAACTGCGCTTATATCGGCGCGGATTATATGGTTTGCGGGAAAATATGTGTTTTGAAACGAGTAAAGAAAGGCTCCCAGGAGAAAAAACAGGGCAAAAAGCGTCCTGTCCGTCTTTTTTCTGAAAACAAAACAGGCTGCGGCCGCGGCCAGCAGAAGTATAAAAGCCGGCAAATAATAAATCCCCGTTGCCCGGGCCGCTATAATTCCGGCAATCATAAAAACCGTTAAGAAGAACATGGGCCTGTTCATGGCGCTTCTATGTACTGCTTGAGCCTGTCGAATTTTTTTTGCGTAATCCCTTTGACATTTTTAAGTTCTTCAACGGACTTAAGGGCCCCGTGTGATTCCCTGTACTTTATTATACGCAGGGCCGTAACTTTTCCCACACCTGGCAGAGCCTCCAGCTCTTCGGCGGTTGCAAGGTTTATGTTTATAAGCGGGGAAGTTTTTACCTCCGGCCTTTTTTGCAGCCCCTGTCCGTATGATGTAAAAACATTTATAATTATGCCGGTGATTGCGGCGGCCAGTATGGTTATCAGGATGATTTTTTCTTCTTTTGTAAAAAGCACGGGCGCTTTACCCCTGTCATTGCCCCCAAAGTCGTCCCTGCGCGTTGTTTTTCAGCTTGTGTTATTCGTCCTTAAATTTGCCGGCGGCCTTTACAAATCCGTTTTCTATCCAGTCATAAAGGAATTTTTCGGCGGTTTCAAATTTTTTATAATAATTTTCCATTTCAAGCCGGTCCATCTGCCCGAGCACATAATCCACAGTCTGGCTCTTGTGCTCCGGCTTTCCCACCCCTATCCTTATCCTGGCGTAATCCTGCGTCCCGAGCCTTTCGGTTATGGATTTGATGCCGTTGTGGCCGCCGTTGCCCCCGCCCTCTTTGATCTTTATCTTATAAACAGGCAAATCAATGTCGTCGTGAATGATTATAATGTCTTCTTTTTTTATTTTGTGTTTATCAACGAAAGCTTTTACAGCGTCGCCGGAGAGGTTCATGTAAGTAAGGGGTTTTATTATGACGCATTTTTCACCGGCAAGTTCCCTTTCCGCAAACTGCGCCAGCGAGTTTTTCGCGCTTATGCGGAACTTGTTCGCGGCGGCCATGTGGTCGATAAATTCAAAGCCTATATTATGCCTGGTGTGCGAGTATTCGGACCCCTTGTTGCCAAGTCCTGCCATAAGTTTCATAAAACCGCCTTATTTTTCAATTTTCTTATTATATAAAAAACAGCTGTTTTTCTCAATCATTATTACATAGAATCATGAGGATTATATTAAAGAATGGCAGGCAGGGATTTTTGAAGTACGAAAATCTCAGTTGCGGACATACTACGGTGACAATGCAATACCGTAATGGCCGGCGGGGATTTTTTTAGCCAATCGTTATATAATACTTTTATGTGTAAATTAAGCTGCGGGAAGCTTTAATAACACTTTTACTGCGTCATCCTGCACCGCCGATAAGCTGCTCGATTGGCTAAAAAAAGCACCGCCTGCCATGCATGTCTGGTTTTCGGGCGGCCATGTGAGGCCGCCCCTACACTAACAATGCATTATCATTGTCCAGTAGTAAAATTAAACCGGTAAAAAAAAAGGCCCGCGGCTAAAAGCCGCGGGCCTTGTATTAAACGCGTGTTGCGCGTTATTTTTTCTTTTCCTTCTTCTCTTCCTTGGCCGGAGCCGCCCCTTTTGCAGGTGCCGCAGCTTCGCCTTCCGCTCCCTCTTCCGTCGCCCTTTCCTTCTTGATGAGCTCCGGCTGCGCAGTTTCCGCAGTTGCTTCCACCGCTCCTGCTTCGCCCGGTTTCGGCTCTTCCTCTATCTTGTGGGAAACGACCGTGAATACGACCTTGTCCTTGCCGGTCATAATTTCCACGCCCTCAGGCACCTTGATGTCTTCAACTGTAAAGTCGTTGCCTATCATAAGGCTGGTAACATCCATTTCAAATTTCTGCGGCAGGTCCTTGGGAAGGCACCTTACCTGTATTTCCCTGGTGATAAATTCGAGGACTCCGCCGATCTTTACGCCTTCCGAGAGCCCTGTCGAGAATACCGGCACCTTGAATATTGATTTCTCCTTTTCGGAGATCTGCTTGAAATCAGCGTGGATTATTTCATCGGTCTTGGGGTCCCTCTGGACCTCCTGAATGACGACTATTTTCTCCTCATTCATTCCCTTTCCTGTAAGCTTGAGGGTGATCAAAAGCGTCCCCTCCGAGAGGTGCTTTACAGTCTTTTCAATGTCCCTGATTTTGATCTCAATGGGCATTGACTTTGTTTCCTTGCCGTAAACTACCGCCGGTATTTTTCCGTCTTTTTTCATCTTTCTGCCTTCCGCCTTTCCTTCCCTGCTTGCCGCGTCCAACACTACCTTTTCCATTTCCTTCCTCCTGCACAATTGACAACGTTCGCTGTCCTGTTTTTCTTTCCGCGGTCCCCACCCGCAGGCTCGTCATTTATGCCCGTAGTGTGCGGATCCCCGATATTCACGGGGCAAAAAAAGCCCCCTGTGATTGCTATTTAAAAAGCTGGCTGATGGTCTTTTCCTCGTGTATCCTGGTTATGGCTTCCCCGAAGAGTTCGGCAACGGAGAGAACCTTTATCTTTTTAACCTCTTTGCGAGCGTCCTGCGGTATGGTATCCGTTACCACAACTTCCTTAATGGGCGACTCTGATATTTTTTCCACGGCTGTGCCGGAAAAAAGGCCGTGCGTCATGCAGGCGTATATATCACGCGCCCCTTTGGCCTTTAAAAATTTTGCGGCCTGTACAAGCGTGCCTCCGGTGGCAATCATATCATCCGGGATTATGACGTCCTTGCCCTTCACATCTCCGATAAGGTGCATGGCCTCGACCGATTCCGGGCCGCTCCTTTTTTTATCCACTATTACCAGCTCCGTATTGAGCCTCTCCGCGAAATACCAGGCCAGCTTTATGCCGCCGATATCCGAGGTGGATATTATCATATTCTGCAGTTTCTTCTTCCTGAAATAATTAATAAAAACAGGCGCCGCGAGCAGATGATCCACAGGGATATCAAAGAACCCCTGTATCTGGCCGGCGTGAAGGTCCATTGTAAGCACCCTGTTTGCGCCTGCCGTGGTGATAAGGTTTGCCACAAGCTTTGCCGTTATCGGCACGCGCGGCTGGTCCTTCCTGTCCTGCCTGGCGTATCCGTAAAAAGGCAGGACCGCCGTTATCCTTTTCGCCGAGGCCCTTTTAAGGGCGTCTATCATAGCGAGCATTTCCATTAAATTGTCGTTTGTCGGCGCGCATGTGGACTGCATGACAAAAACATCCTTGCCGCGCACGTTCTCGTTTATTTTTATCCGTACTTCGCCTTCCGGAAATTTTCCTACAAGCGCGTCTCCGAGCTTCAACCCTATGCTGTGCGCCACCGCGGACGCCAGCTTTAAATTCGAATTTCCGGAAAAAATTATCATTTTTTTCTCCTGTTTTTCTTCCATTTTTCTTTATTTACCTGCCTGGCCCTGGCAATCGCAAGGGCTCCGGAAGGTACATCCTCCGTTATTACAGACCCGGCCGCTATAACCGTATTATCGCCCACTTTTACCGGCGCGACAAATTTGGTGTCGCTCCCGACAAAAACATTATTGCCTATCACTGTCCTGTTCTTTTTAAAACCGTCATAATTGCAGGTGATGGTCCCGGCCCCGATATTTACATGGCTTCCGATTTCCGAGTCGCCTATATAACTCAGATGGGCGACGTTCGTATGGCTCCCTATCACTGATTTTTTTATCTCCACATAATTTCCTATCTTGCAAAAATCCCCGATAACGGTTCCGGGCCTTATGTGGGCGAACGGCCCTACTGAGCAGCCGGTGCCAATATGGGTTTTACCGCGGATAACGGTAAATGGATATATAACCGTATCCCTGCCTATACTGACGTTTTCATCAATAAACACGGTATTAAAATCGGATATAGTTATACCATCTTTCGAAAGTTTTTCAAGAGTTTTTTTATTCTTAATCAAATTCATTTCCATCAGCTGCACCCTGTCGTTTATTCCCGCGGCTTCGGCATAATCAATGGGAAGCGAACCCAGTTTAATCCCCTCTTTTGCCATTATTCCCGCGATATCTGTCAGATAATATTCTTTTTTTAACGGGTTTTGTTTCACCATTTTTATATATTTTTTAAGGCTTTTTGTCCCGAATATATAAATCCCGCTGTTTATCTCATTTATTGTTCTTTCCACGGTTGAGGCGTCTTTTTCCTCGACTATCCTTATTATATGGCCGGCCACGTCCTTAACAATCCTGCCGTAGCCCGAAGGATCCTTTACTTTAGAGGTGCAGATTATACCACCCATATCCCCTTTTGTAAACTCTCTGATAAGGGCTTTGAGCGTCCCCGGTGTTATCATTGGGACATCGCCGCTTAATATCAAGACAGCCTCACCTAAAGATATGCCTGCGTTAAGGGCCGTCGAGACCGCGTGGGCCGTTCCAAGTTGTTTTTTCTGGATGGCATATTTGATGAATTTTTCCGGGTAATTTTTGTCCGTAAATTCCTTAATCTGCTGATAATTGGTACCGGCTATAATGACAATATCTTTAACATAGGCGTCATGGCATGCTTCAATGACATATGAGAGCATGGGTTTGCCCGCGACTTCGTGCAGAACCTTTGTTTTATCCGAATTCATCCTTGTGCCTTTGCCGGCTGCAAGGATTACGGCCGTGATTTTTTTCAAGTATAATGGCTCCTTTAAAAACAACTAATGCGGCTTTGTCCGCCGCAACTGATTATACTATAACAGCGGGGCAGGTTCAATTAATAACCACAAAAGCTATTACTTTTCTTTTTACCGCATACCCGGAACCGGCTTTCGGGGTAATTATTATACCGGCATAATATATTCCCGAAGCCAGTCTGGCGCCGCTTTTAATGTCCGCCGAAGGAATTTCCAGGTCAGTATCCGCAGCCACATCATTAAAAGTATTGTCCATTATCTTCCTGAATCCCGAAGTATATATTTTTACATTCACATCCGCGGCAAAGCAAAGGTTCAGGTGCAGGTTAAGGCTGCTGTAAGAACTCCTGAAAGGGACCGGATACAGCACCGCGCCGGCTCCGTCGCCGCACGGCGGCAGCTCCACCTGTGTGGAGGTTTCAGTCGCTGTAAATGTCGCCGTGGGGGTGAGCGTCGCGGTTAAAGTCGGAGTATTGGTAAATGTAAAGGCTGTCGCCGTGTATGTAGGCGTGGCCGTGCATGTATAAGTCGCTGTGCAGGTGGATGTCGGGGTGAAGGTAAAAGTCGGAGTATCTGTCGGCGTCGCTGTCATAGTGGGGGTGATTGTAATTGTATTTTCCGTAAAACACCCGCGCACCTCCACGATTTTATTTCCGGCTCCGTTGCTCACATAAATATTATCCTGATCGTCAACAGCGACGTCCATCGGTGTATTGCTGATTGCGGTATTATACACAAGATAAAATGTGTCCACGGCCATTTTCTGGAAAATAAGCAGCTGAAAAGTATTCGCGGAAGCCACATAAATATAACCTGCTTTGTCCGCGGTCATAAAAAACATATTGCCCATAAGCGTGGCCCCGGCGCCCGTATTTACCGCCGCCCCCGCGCTGTACGTCGGAGGAGAGCCCGGCGTTTCCGTAAAATATTCAATTTTGTTGTCTCCGTTGTCCACCACATAAATAATATTTCCCACTTTAAGTATGCCCATGGGCAGGTTCAGTCCGCTTCCGAAAGATGTTGTCTCTGAATAGCTTGCCCCGCTCCCGTCATATCTGTACACAAGGTTTCCATCAGTTGTTATATAAACAGTGGCTCCATCCGGGGTCACATAAAGTCCGCGCGGATGCCCTATATTATCAGCCGCCTGGTTAACAACAGTAATAAGCGCCGCGTTTGTTCCGTCAAACCATATTTTCTGGACCCTGCCGTTGTTGAAATCAGCGACATACAGATACCCCTGGGAATCTGTGACAATGGAATTTATATAATTAAACTGCATATTTCCGGAACCGGCTGTCCCGAAAATAGCCGCCGGCACCGGCTGGCTGCCGGGAACGTATGAATATACCTGTATGCGGTTGTTTCCTGAATCAGCGGCATAAATATAATGTCGTGCCGTATCAACGGCCACCCCAATGGGCGAAGAAAATCCGCCGGAAGGGTCGGGCAGGTTCTGCCCCTCCTGAAAACACCCGGGAGTCGGAGATGATGTAAAGGTAGGGGTCGGCATTGGTGTGAGAGGCGTAAGTGTCGGCGTCGGAAAAGGCTTAAAATAAATAAGCATCCTTGCCCTGTCAAGGTCTGTAATATACAGATTATCCTGGTTGTCAAAAACCGCAGAGTAGCTCATTGAGCTAAAATCATTGAGCATTGATACCGGCAGATCCCCACCGGCCGGATTGCTGAATGCAACCGGGAACCTGTTGCCGGTGTAGCCGTTCTGTCCGGCAACCATTATCCTGTCATCTGAAGTAAATGCCGGTTCAAACGGGGCGCACTCGGCAATCGGCGGGCTTCCGGCAGGAACGCATGCCTGGGCAACATTGAAATTACCTCCGGTGGCGAAAACTCCTGAAGCCGCTATATCGTAAACACATACCGCCGGGCTTGCGGGAATCTGCGCCGCGGTCCATCTCATCATCCTCCAGTTTCCCGCGGTTTCCAGGGACGCGTCTGATACATATAAGTTGCCGTGATGGTCCATCTCGACAGAGCCTGGATTGCATAAAGTATAGGCATTGGGAGAGCCTCCCTGATTGCACTGGGAGCCGGTGTAACCTGCCTGCCCCAGAATAACATCCACAACAGGTGAAGTAAGCGGATTTTTTACCCTTAACACCCTGCTGTTTGTATTATCCGCTATCCACAGGAAATTTCCAGCAGGGTCGGGATAAATACCGGCAATTGTGGGTATTGTCACGCTTCCACCGCCCAGAACAGGAAGTGTATTTGCCACCCTGGTCAAAGGTGTAGCATATGGTGTTAAAGGAAGGCTGTAAACCTGTACATCATAAGCTGTCTGCTCGTAAGCAATCGCCCATAAGTGCTGAGGGGTTGTCATGCTATCCGTCCTTACGCGGCCGAAAATAGTCGTCCCCATCTGGAAAACATTTGCAGCCGTCACTCCTGCATACCCGTCAGGGGCCTGCCCGTTGCTTATACCCTGCACTCCGCCTGCCGGAATGTTCCAGTACATAATACGGTAATCATCCGAAACAACTATCTGCTGCGGCGACATATTCTGCCCGACTGCCACGCCCACGCCTTCTTCAAGATTGGCAGGCCCTATCTGGTTTTTCATACAGAACTGGCTCGGTTTAAAAACATCAACATCCGCCGACCAGGCCTGCCCCGCAGGCAGCGAAGTTATATCGGGTACAGGGGCCGGGAAGCGGTACAGGTCGTGCATGTTTGAATGGGCGCATACAAAAACGTTGCCGTCCCTGTCTACCGAGGCCGCCACTGGCCCGAACATGAACCACGAAGCCGTTGTAGCGCCCGCCGGATAAATATATTTAAAATCCGCTCCGTTGCCCGAAGTTGCGTTTGTCGACTGCGCCGTTGAAAGCTGGTTTTGCAAAAGAACCTTTTGTGCCACGGCAGTTGGAGGGTCGGTAACGCAGTTCACGCTGTACATCACAACTTGGTTATACAGTGTTTCAGTAACCCAGAGGTTTCCCTGCGCGTCGATATCAATGGAATATGGCGTGGCAACGCCGGAAGAAATCACTGCATTTGCCGCCATTCCATTTGAATATTGCGGTATGCCCGCCATAATTGACTGCGGTTTATATATAAGAACCCTTCCTGTTGTGCTTCCGTTCACCGCCAGATCGCTCACAAAAACATCGCCGGAAGTGTCAACACGCACAGCGACAGGGCTGTATAAATGGTTCATATCCGACACATCAGAAGCTGATGTAACCGTATTAAAATTTGCCTGGCCGAGCACAAGGTCTGCAGCCTGAAGAGGTACGCCCGGATTCGGGGCGTTTGGATTGGGAAAACGTAAAACGCGGTTGTTCCGGGAATCAGCTACCCATAAATTCCCAAGCGAATCAACAGCCGCGCCGCAAATGGAGCCGAAGCTCAACGTGCTGTTATTTGGCGCGGAATATCCCTGGTTTGCGCTTATACCGTTAAAATCATTCTGTCCCCATACATATGATGCCGCCGGACCTGCAGCTCCGGAAACAAGGCTGCCGCTTTCAAAACGCAGAACCCTGTTGTTCCAGGTGTCAGGTACATAAAGATTTCCCTGCTGGTCCACTGCCATATTTGAGTAGGATCCGCCCTCCCACGGCGAGCACTGTGTCTGATCCATGCCGCAAAGCGTAGACGCGCCTGCCAGGGTATATGAAGGGTAATTCTGGACATTGTTGTCTCCGTTGCAGGCGCAGTGGGTAAAATCAGGCTGGCCTATTATCATATCCGCCCCCATTGGAACCGCAGCCGGATCAGACCCGAGGCACAAATCTACTCCAAGCTGTCCGCCAAGTTTTGTAAGGGCAATTCTTATATCGCTGAATCCAAGCACACGGCTGTTACCGCCGTCCCACAGGTACAGGCGCTGCGGGTTTGAATACCTGTCCACAAGAACCCCGCCGACATTAAATACATTGCGGTTTGTCCCCATGTTGGGTTTTAGTTCTCCAAATCCTGAATTTGGGATGGAGCCGTCTGTCTGTCCGAGTATCCTGTCGGCCCACAGGTCGCCGGCGGTGCCGCGGGGCGGAGCGGAAAAGATATATGCTGAAGCGAACAATATAAGTATAAGAACAACCGGTGTTTTTACTTTTCCCACGCTTCCCCTCGCGATGTAATATTATTAGAAAATGTACATATTTATATGACAGATTTACACGCCGGTAAGTTTCATAATTATGCGTAAATAAATTACCGGAAACCTTATATAATTATCCGGACCGCCGCGATTATTTGAGCCATCCTTATTGAACCATGCCCTTAAGCTGCACTGTCAGGGGGATTTCCTCTTTTTTCAGGTCATCTGTTTTTTTCCGGTCATCCGATATTTTTCCGTCAATAATTTTTATCTGGTCCAAAAAGGCCTGCACCGCCGAGTCTTCCGGCGTTAACGCCGGCGCCGCTCCATTTGCCGGCAAAGTTGTGGTTAAAGCGTCCGCCGCGGCTTTTGCCGGGTAAAGCGCCGCTATTTCGTTTTCCCTTAATTTTATCTGCGCCTGTATATATACCACATTTCCCGTCCGTGCTTCCTGGGAATTCTGGTCGTCGCCAAGCTGCAGTTTATAAAGGGCCAGTATCTCGTTCCTGATTGCGATTTCCTTGTTTAGCGCGGCAAGTTCAACACCCATCTGTTCCTGGGTTTTTGTTTTTTTCTTCTTTTTCTTTCCAGCTGCCGATATTTTAGAATTAAGGTCGTTTTTCCTTGCCGTGAGCCCGTCCAGCAGGCGCTGTGTCTGTATGATTGATACCTGGGCCTTAAGCGCCCCTTCTGTCAAAGTCAACCCTCCGATATCGTCGTTTATTTCACCTATCTGTTCTTCAATTGCGTCTATTTCGCTCTGGATAAATGTTTTGTTTATTGAAGTGGGCGCGTCCGTATCAGCGGAAAAATCAGAATAGACAGGAAAATAAAAAAGTATCGCCGTAAAAACAACCGGAATAATTAAAATTTTTCTGGACATTTTTCCACCGCCTTAATTTTTCTCCCCGTAAAACAACACAAGCTAAATCACAATTCAGTATGCCTCTGCTTAAGGCTTGCATTCCCCTGATTTTGCCTTATCGCAGCCGGCGCATGGCGCGGCGGCAGGCGCCGGAGCCGCGCTATCCGAGGCTTTTTTTGAGGCATAATCGCTACCGGAGCCGCGCTTGTAATCGGTTTCATAGAACCCGCCGCCCTTTAAAATAAAGGCGGTATTGTTGCCTATGAGCCGTTTAATATCAGTGCCACCGCATTTCGGGCATACTTTATAGGCGTCCTGTTTTATTGAATGTTCAGCTTCAAATACCCCGCAGCCGGCGCATTCATAATTGTAAGTGGGCATTTAATTCTCCTTAATTGCTAATTTATTTATGCCTGTATTCCCTGCATTCTTTCGAATTGGGCCTCTCGGGCTGTGTGCAGTCGCTTGGATGATTGTATTTGCAGGTATCGCACAAAAAGCCGTTGTCAAATTTTATCATCAGCTTTAAAAAATAATTCCTCAGCTTCAGCCAGAGCTCCATTTTTCACCTTTTAATGGGATTATTATGATTATAGGGGATTTACGTGAATTGTCAAGCGGGGGATGTGGCTTGCTAAAATGGATGTTTTATCTACAGCTCGTGCGCGACAAACTGCGTTATTTTTCTTTTTATCTCGTCCCTTACCGCCCTTGCTTTTGCCCTTTTCATGTCTTCGGTGCCTTCCATTGTGGAAGGGTCCTGAAACGACCAGTGAAGGTGCTCGTGCGGGCCGTAAAAAACCGGGCAGCGCTCGGCCGCGTCCTTATCACAGACGGTGATGACATAATCATATTTCCTGCCCTCTCCGGCGAAATCAAAGACGCTTTTTGTGCTGTTTTTTGAAATGTCATATCCAATCTCAGCCATCACGTCGACAACATAAGGGTTGAGTTTCCCGGGTTCAATTCCGGCGCTTTCCGCCGCAAAATCCTTTTCTCCTATCCTGTTCAGGAAAGCTTCCGCCATCTGCGACCGCGCCGAATTATGTATGCACACAAAGAGAACTTTTGTTTTATCCATTATGTATTCCTTTTTATTCTTCAAATTTATGTTTTATGGTCTTGCCTTCCACCATATAAACTATATCCTCGGCCACATTGGTCACATGATCTGCCATTCTTTCAAGGTGTTTTGCAATAAGAATGAGTTCGATGCCTGTCTTTATGTTTTCATTATCCTCCATCATATGTGTCAGGACTTCCCTGAAAACCTGGACATACAGGTCATCCACCATAGTATCCCTTGCTGTTATATTCCTGGCAAGCTCCGAGTTTTTATCAACAAGGGCCGTTATCGAATCTTTAAGCATTCCCCTGACGAGTTCCCCCATTTTTGGTATGTCAATGAGCGGCTTTAACACCGGATATTTAACCAGAATCTGGGTCTTATGGGCAATATTCGCCGCAAGGTCCCCGATGCGCTCAAGGTCGCTGTTAATTTTCATAACAGAAGCTATAAACCTCAGGTCAATGGCAATGGGCTGCCTGCGCGCCAGAAGGTCAAGGCAAAGCATGTCTATTTCTATCTCCAGCATATCTATGGCGCTGTCCTGATTTTCAACTTCAGCGGCAAGATCTTCCTTTCTTTCCACAAGCGCCCTGACAGCCTTTTCAATGGACTCATCCACAAGCGAAGCCATCTTTAAAATATTCCGCTTCAGGTTATTCAATTCCTCGTCAAAATGCCTCTCCATTTATATCCTCCTGTATGTGTTTTTCCTGTTTTTGCAAAATCATAGCAATCAACTATACTATCCAAACCTTCCCGTAATGTAATCTTCAGTCATCTTTTTTTCCGGTTTCGTGAACATTTTCGAAGTTACGTCGTATTCTATTATTTCACCCAGCATAAAAAAGGCGGTCCTGTCGGCCACGCGCGCCGCCTGCTGCATGTTATGGGTGACTATCACTATTGTGTATTCGCTCTTTAAAACCTGAATCAACTCCTCAACCTTTGAAGTTGAGATGGGGTCAAGAGACGCGGTCGGCTCGTCCATAAGAATAATTTCGGGCTTGATTACAAGCGCCCTGGCTATGCAGAGCCTCTGCTGCTGTCCGCCGGACAGTTCAAAGGCGCTTTTATCAAGGTCGTCTTTTACCTCTTCCCAGAGGCCGGCCTCAATAAGGCTTTTTTCAACTTTCTCCTCAAGATCTTTTTTGCTGCTGTACATTTTGTTTATCTTCAGGCCGTAAGCTATATTTTCAAATATTGATTTCGGAAAAGGATTCGGCTTCTGGAATACCATGCCCGTATTCCTGCGAAGTTTTGTGACATCTATTTTTTTGTCATAAACATCCTCGCCGTCAATTTTTATCGACCCGGTGACCCTGAAGCCGTCTATAAGGTCATTCATCCTGTTTATGGACCTTAAAAAAGTTGACTTGCCGCATCCTGACGGGCCTATCATGGCTGTTATCCTGTTTTCCTGTATGTCTATATTCAGGTTTTTCAACGCGTGCTTGTCGCCGTAATACGCGTTAAAATCCCTGACCGTTATCCTGATATCTTCACCCATGTTTTTCTCCTGTTATTGAATTGTATATTACCATTTCCTTTCCCTTCTGGACTTTATCCTTATATATATTGCCACGCTGTTTATGGCAAGCACAAGCATTAAAAGCACCAGCGCGGTCCCGTAGGCTATCTCTGTCTGCCCCTTTGCAGACCCCTCTGTCATGAGCGCGTAAATATGATAAGGAAGGGCCATTACCTTTGAAAAAAGGGAATTCGGCAGGCGTGCGGTGTAAAAGGTTGCGGCCGTCATAAGTATCGGCGCCGTCTCTCCCGCGGCGCGCCCCACGCTTAAAATTATGCCGGTCAATATTCCCGGCAGGGCGTTTGGAAGTATTATCTTTGACATGGTTTCCCATCTTGTGGCGCCAAGGCTCAATGAGGCTTCTTTGAATGCCTTTGGCACCGTCAAAAGCGCCTCTTCCGAGGCCCCTATAATTGTCGGCAATATCAAAATTCCGAGTACAAACGAACCTGATAAAAGCGAAACGCCGAAACCCATAAATTTCACAAAAAACGCCATGCCGAAAAGGCCGAATACTATGGACGGCACACCCGCAAGGCTGTTGATTCCAATCCTTATTATCCTGACAAACCTCTGGCTTGATGCATATTCAGTCAGCCACACCGCGGTAAGCGCGCCCGTGGGCAGCGCAAAGATAATTGCTCCGATGGAAAGCAGGAAGGTTCCCAGTATTGCCGGAAAAATACCCCCTTTTACCATTCCGTCGCGTGGTGACTGGGTTAAAAATCCTATATTAATAACTCCGGCTCCCTTTATTACTATAAATACAACAAGTATGCCGAGTGACAGCACAACAATAAGTATGCAAAGTTTCAGGAGCGTAAAGCCAAGCTCCTGGGCTATGGGCCTTGATTCTTTCGATTTAAGCGCATCAGCCATTTTTTTAAACATTCCTTTTCCCCTTCTGGAAATATTCGGCAATCATATTAAAACAAATATTGATTATAAACAGCACGAGCCCCATTGCAAAAAGGGCGTGGTAATGGGCGCTGCCGCCAACAGCTTCACCCATCTCGCCGGCGATTGTAGCGGTCAGCGGCCTCATCGGGTCAAATAAGGATGAAGGCACCTTTACAGCGCCTCCGGCCACCATTAACACCGTCATTGTTTCTCCCATTGCCCGTGATATTCCAAGTATCACAGCCGTAAATATCCCCGACTTTGCCGCGGGTATTACCGCCCTTATAATTGTCTCCCATTTATTGGCGCCCAGGGCAAAGGAAGCGTTGCGCAGGTCCTTTGATATTGCCGATACCGCGTCTTCTGAAATGCTTGAAATAGTGGGTATTGCCATTATGCCGAGTATTATGGCCGCGGTAAATCCGCACAGGCCTGTATTTAAATGAAAAATTTTCTGTACAATGGGTGCGACAAAAACTATTCCGAAAAATCCGAATACCACTGAAGGTATGCCTGCCAGTATTTCCATTATGGGTTTTAAAATTTCTTTCATTGTCGGATTGGCAATTTCGGCGATATATACGGCGCTGCCAAGCCCGAGGGGAAGCGCAAAAAGTATCGCCGCCACAGGGACATAAAAAGAGGCCACAATAAGAGACCAGATTCCCAGGGACGGCGGTTCCGCCGTCGGCCTCCAGTCCGTACCGAAAATAAAATCCTTTACCGAGACGGTCTGAAATACCGGCAGGGAGGCAAAAACAAGGGTCACGGCTATTCCAAGAAGAAAAAGCAGTGAAACCGAGGCGACTCCGGGCAACAGCCTCTCTATAAAATTTTTCCTCATTCCGGTTTGTTTTGCCATTTTTTCTCCAAATATTTTCTCTTTTTGCTTTAATTATTATATGTCCTGGCGGTTAATGAAAGGTTTTTTGATTGTTAAGATTGTGTTAATTATTCCCGTTAATATTTTAAATAAAAGGACCCGCCATAAGGCGGGCCCTTTTCAAAAATCCAGTATAAGAATATTTTAAATTTATTTAACTACGACAAACCCGACATCTTTGACTATCTTCTGCCCTGCATCGCTTAAAATAAAGTCAATGAAGGATTTTGCGAGCCCGGAAGGATCGCCGTTCGTGTACATGTAAAGCGGCCTTGAGAGCTTGTATGTTCCGTTCAATACCGTCTCATCCGAAGGCATAACTCCGGCAATCTTAAGCGCCTTAAGGTCGGTTGAAAGATATCCAAGCCCGACATACCCGATTGCGCCCGGGGTTTTTGCCACTGTCTCGGCAACTTCCTTGTTTGACGCCTGCATAAGAGAATCTTCGCGGAGCTTTGCTCCCTTTAATACAAGCTCGTTAAAAACTTCAAATGTGCCGGATGCGCTGTCGCGTGAAATTATCACTATTGTGTCGTCTGATCCGCCCACCTGGCTCCATTTTGTTATCTGGCCGGAATAAATGGCCTTTAACTGGTCAAGTGAAAGGGCCTCAACTTTATTTCCGTTGTTCACAACAACCGCAATGCCGTCGTTGGCGATGATTGTTCCAACTGGATTTACGCCTTTCTGTTTTGCAAGAACTATTTCTTTCGCCTTTATCGACCTTGAAGAATCGCCGATATCGCATGAGCTGTCGATCAGAGCCGATATACCGACGCCTGATCCTCCGCCTGAAACGGATATGTCGGCCTCTTTATTTGTCTTCATAAACTCTTCAGCCTCTTTCTGGGCTATCGGAAGAACCGTTGTGGAACCCTGAAGCGCGAGCTTGTTTGCCGGTTTAGATGCCCACGGAAAATTCCATCCGAAAGCCGGAACCGCAAGAATCACGGCAAGCGCGAGTACTGCCGCTGCTTTTGTTAAATTTTTCATCTTACCCTCCTGATTTTTATCAGTTTTTTTTAACTTCTTAAATCCCTTTTTTTCTTAAAGTTACCATTTCCAGACTAACTGGGCAAGGAACTGGTTGTTGTTGGAATTGTTGTTGTCTTTGGCGCCGCCGAGGAACGGATATTTGTTGGCGTCAAGCTGGTAATCAAGCTGTAAAGTTGTAGCATTTGTCATGTCAATATTAACGCCGGCGATGTATGTGTTAACTTCATTGTTATGTATCCTTGTGTCCGGGTCGTATGTATCTATCCTGGCATGCAGCTGTAAAATGTTCGTAAGCTTTATGCCAAGGTAGCTTTCCCATCCTACGAGGACTCCTGATGCGCCTGCCGCATATTTGCTCGCGTCATTGGCCGTGAGGTATTCTACAAAAGCGTCTATCGGGCCCGAAGCAGCTCCCACAACTACAGCCGATGCGTTGTAATCATAAGTTTTTGTGCCAAGCGGGTTTGTAAGCCTGTGATAATAGGATGCCCTTGCGTAGATACCTGCGAAAGGTGTTAAAAGAACGCTGAGATCATATGCCTTGTCTGTAATATCCTGATTTGAATCGTCAGCTATTGTCTTGTATCCCGTTCCATTATAAACCGCGGCTTCATACCCTCCCCATCCGCCGATCTTTCCGACAAGCGATATTCCCTGGTCGGCGCTGCTGATGACGCCGTTCTTGTCTTCAATCGATTTTTCAATCGTCGGGTATGTCCACGTGTCAATAGTTCCGAAATATACATTCTGCTGTCCAACCCTTACCAGCGCATCAATATTTGAAAGAAGCGGTATGTTTGTAAAATCAACATAAGCATTCTTTACCCATATTGCCCAGTCTATTGAACCTGTCGTGATGGCTCCCGGCAAATCTTTTGACCAGTTCTTTCCCGAGTTCTCTCCGCTGTCGGTGTTGTTGATATCCAGGGTAAGGTTGCCTTCATATCCCGCCGTAGGATCTGACATTTTCCATCTTAAATAAGTCCTCGGTATGGAAAATGTGTTGTCGCTGTCGTTCCCGCCCGCGTATGTCGCCGGGCCGTATGATCCGCCATAAACCTGATAATCGTAACGGAGCCACTGGTAGCCGTAAAATGATGTCGTGACGTCCGCGAAAGCAAAAGCAAAGAACGTGAGGGCAAAAAC
>Ga0181520_10005473_pt1 | contig 20225 bp, 16 predicted proteins | sample PEATcosm2014_Bin_29_FD_132451 | JGI IMG/M metagenome (GOLD analysis project Ga0181520, IMG submission 132451) | Peatland microbial communities from MTU Mesocosm Facility, Houghton, MI, USA - PEATcosm2014_Bin02_30_metaG | ecosystem: Environmental > Terrestrial > Soil > Wetlands > Peat | place... | reverse complement strand
GAATTTGAATGAGCAAAGGCGTATCTGCTTCCGAGTTCATCAAGCTGGGAATTTGAATGAGCGAATGCATACCGGCTTCCTAAAGCTTCTAATTGTGCGGATGAACTATATAATAGAATAGGTAAATAAGTCTCTTGAATTTTGGAAATTGTTTGTACTCCTCCTGCAAGAGTTACTTCCAAAGTCGAACGATTTTGTGATACTTTATAACGAACAGCTTCCTCTACTTTGTTATTTTTTTGGGGATCCTTTGCGAGACCCGTTATTAAAAATAAAACGCAGAAAATGGACGTGAAAATAGTTTTAAGCATAATAATCCCTCGCATTTTAGTGAAAATAGTATTTTAAGCACTATAATAGGCGCAAGGACTATGCCATCAGATAAAAACTTATGTTTTGATTAAATTTCGAAGTGTAAAAATATTGGTCGGTAAATATTACCTAATTACAAAGGAAATATCGTAAAACATGTAATAAAATATTACATATTTAAAATATTCATTTGAAAATAAGCAAAATTCGGCATTATGTACATGTTGTTACATATATCAATATCCTATTTTCATAATTATCGAAAGAAAATATTATTTGTTTAGCAGTCTATCTAATTTCGGGCGGGATATTTTTAAAAGTCTGCTTGCTATTGATTTATTCCCATTAGTTTTTTTTAAGACTTCTTCTGCATAAACTTTATTTAATTCTCGCATATTCTGTTTAGCAAAATAAATATTTAAGCGGATTTGATCGGGGTAATAAAAGATATCGTCATTTTTTAATATTTCCTTCGCTTTCAGGAGATGTGAGAGATCTTGAAATTTAATTATATTAGTTTCGGTTAATAAAACAGCCCTTTCTATCGCATTTCTGATTTCCCTCACATTACCAGGCCAGTAATAATTACTAATAAAATCCTTTGCCTCGGCATTTATTTTTTCAATATTCTTATCAAACTGGATTTTAAATTCATTAATAAAATGATCTGCCAGAAGTAATGCATCTCCTTCTCTCTTTCTTAAAGGCGGGATATCAATATTTACGGTATTTAAACGATGATATAAATCTGCACGGAAAATATTTTTTTCAATCAACTCTTCTAAGTTCATTTGAGTAGCGGAAATAATTCTTGTATTAATAGGTATGTCTGTTATACCGCCAAGATGCCGGATTAATTTTTTATCTATTGCGCGTAGAAGTTTTTTTTGAATGTTTAAACTTAGATCTCCGATTTCATCAAGAAACAAAGTCCCTTTTTCTGCAAGTTCAAATAAACCGATTTTCCTGTTCTTAGCATTTGTAAATGCTCCGGGTTCATATCCGAACAATTCCGATTCAAGTAAATTCTCCGGGATTGAAGAACAGACAATATCTACAAAAGGTCCCGTAATATCTTTATTGCTGTAATGAATAGCTCTGGCAATTAAGCCTTTGCCGGTTCCGGTCTCTCCCCTGATTAGAATATTTACGTCTTTATTTGCCGCAACTTTTTTTGCTATGTAGATAGTTCTTAAAAAGTTTTTTGAATTGCCGATAATTGATTTGAAATCATATATTCCTTCCTCGGTACCTCCTGGAATATAAGCTGTGGTTAAATAGGTATTATTAATTAATATTTCCTCAAGGTAGGAAATGAACATATACAGCTCATACGGGAAAATAAAAATATCCGTAAAACCGAGCTTAGCAAGTGCGCTCACAAGTAATGCATTATTGTCGGGGACAATAAAAATAATTTTGTTTTTAATACTATTCCTAATTTTTAGCAGCCTTGTTAAGAATTTTGATTCTATGCTATTGATCTGAAGAATTATAATTGAATCGGGAGCTATCGCAAATCTTTGAGCATAAGAAGGATAAACCGGCAGATTTTTTAACTCTAATTGCTTAATTGCAGAATGAATGGATGAAACATCTTTCGTATCTGAATAGACTTTTATTATTATTCGTTTCTTCCCCATTGCTTAAAATTGCTCTTCAAAATAATTTAATTCTTTTAAAGCTTTATCTCTTTCCGCTTCATTTAAATAGATGTTTCTAAGCCGGCTGTCTGTAATATTTCCGGCAATAAATGTTATCAATGCTTTACAATATTTTGCATATTCTCTCGATTTACTTAAATTACCTCTATGGTTGTAAATCTTAAAAAGAGCATAAAGTATTTTCCGGGTCAATTCTGTCACGTGAAAATTAAGCGCTAAATCATAAGCATTTAAATAATAATCTAATGATGAAAGTGATCCCAATAGCGGATTGCGTTCACATATCGCTCCTAACATATAATTTCTTTCAGCTTTAAATATATTATTACTCTTTGATAATTCCACCGGAATTTCCGAACACAGCTCTCCGGCAGCTTCATCAAGTCTATTTAATTTAATCATTATATCTACTATAATCATTGTACAATAAAAATAATCATGCTTTCTTTCTTCAACAGGCAAATTCATTCTTATCGTTATTAATGATAGCAATATTTCACTTAGGTCTCCGTTCGGAATTTTGCTTAAGATTAATAAATATTTATAATTTATTTTATGGGTTTCACCTTGTTTTTCCTTCATTGAAAATTCAAATTCTTTTATTAATTGATCAAGTTTTTCATAATCTCCAACCGTAAAATATAATTTACCCAAAAGGAAAAAGGCATTTAGTTCCTCTTCTTTATTTTGAATTTGCCGGAAAATTTTAATTGCATCATTTAATGATTCAATTGCTTTTTGATAATCGCACATCAGTAAATATATTTCACCGAGATTGGATTCCACCAATCCCTGTCCGTCTTTTAATCCAAGGCTGTTGAAAATTGAGTAGGCTTTAGTATAATTATCATATGATTTTTCGAGTTCCAAAGAGTTAAAATAATATATGCCGAAATTTATCAGCAATTTTGCTTCTTGTTGAATATTGCCAATAGATTGGTTCAGGTTTAGCGATTGATTCCAATAAGCCAGCGCATGTTCATCATCCCCTTTCATACTGTAAATGTTTCCAATATTCATCAGGATGCCCGCATGTTTGAATTTAAGGTTTTCCTTTTGATAAGCAGAACTTGTTTTTTCAAAAAACTGCAGTGCTGAATCAAGATCATTATCCCTATAGATTGAAATCAATCCCAATAGCTGATAGCTTGAGCCTAATATTTCATTGCCGGCATTCCCGAGCTTAATTAAATTATTGCATATCTTACTTGTTTCATCATAATAATTCAAGTTGAAGTTAACATTTGCAAGGTCCATGAAAAGAGTAATTCGCTTAGGTGGTTCTGAAACAGAGGCGATTAATGATTCCAATAATTCTTTACCTTCATTTAGATTGCCCAATCCAACAAGGCAGTTTGCTTTTAATATTTGCAATTCGTTACTTGCAGCCTCATTTACATTACCGGGGATAAGCTCATTTACAAGTTTTACAGCAGTTTTATAATCATTCAATTTAATAAGGGCTTTACAGTATTCAATTTCAACATTTAGCCGGTTCTCTTCACTAAGAGGAAAAGCTAAAAGATGCTGCAGGATGTCTTTTTGAAATGAATGAGCGGAAATTTTTTCAGCGTTAATTAATTCATCCTTTAATACCTTGTAGCTTTCTTCATAACATCCGGCAAGCTCAAACTGCCGGGCAAGCTCATTCCGGAAATATCCCGGGTAGTTTTTACTTAAGAATACGGCAATAGTATAATGGTAATTTATTTTATCATTTATACCGGCATAAATAAATTTTTTTAAGCCTTCCGAGGTAAAAACCGGGTTCGAACCGGACGTTATATTATGCAATATATTCTTGCGGGAAAGCGCATCCAAAAGATTGTAAGCTTCATCATCCGAATATTTTAAATATTTAGCGATGATATTCAAACCGGGAGAATTTTCAAAAGCAGATATAAACCGTGCAGAGTATAATTCATTTTCCGAAAGATTATTTACCCTGATATTGTAAATTTCTTCATGCGAGCTTTTAAGCAAGGCAGGGGTGTTTTTACCGGTTACTATTTCAATTCCGGCGGAAGTAAATTTAATTATCTTAAGCAGTATAAGATCTTTTAAGAAACTTTCTAAGCTCCCAGGCATTAGATCGGCATAAGATAAAATCAACTGTTTAAGTTGTTCTTTGGGGAAGTACGGGGCAAAACTCATTTCTAAATATTCCGATAACTGAGCTTCGGTAAAAGGCGTAAGATTTAGTACTCTAAGGTTTGAAATATACTCGGAAGTATTATGCCGGTCCGGATTTTCTGTAAGTATAACCTTAATATTATTAACCTGAAGAATTGGTATAATATTTCTAAATAATTCTATTGTAAATTCTTCGTAACTATTAAAGGCATCCAGAATTAGAACGAAGCTGCTTTCAGTTGTAAGGCGATTTATGATAGATTTAATTTCGCCGGCAAGGTTCACCGGTAATTCAATATAAAGCTTATCAATTTGCTCAATCAGCCCGGGAGATAATTTAGAATAAACAAAATTATTATATATTATCTTATTTAAAAAGGATTTTATAAAATCCGCCCCGTTTGTAAAATTATCATTCTCAATAAGTATCGCATTATCTAAACAGGAAAATAATCTGTAGGCAAGAGTAGTTTTTCCGGCTCCCTCCGAACCCCTGACGGTGAACACTTCCCTGCTGGTTTTATCGAAGATGTATGTTTTTAAAATTGTTAAACAGTCTTTCCTGGCGGCGAAGACTTTTGCAGGCATCCAATCTTTAAATAGTTCTTCGTCAATTTCAATATTTAAATCGCGTAGTATCTGGACTGCATTTGTATATCGTTCAGCCGGGTCTTTCTTTAAAAGTTTTTTAATTACATCAATTATTCCTTTAGAAATATTAATCTCAGGATAATCAAATTCCTGCTCAATATGGGCTTTATATATATTAAGCTTATCCTTGGTATCAAAAGGGAAGTTTTTGAAAATTAATCGATACAGCGCTATCCCGAGAGAATAAAAATCCGTCCGGAAATCATGCTTTTCATTTTTTAAAATCTCCGGTGCAATATATTCCGGGGTTCCCCGTATGACAATTTCAGTATTTTCAAAAGTACGCTGAGCAAATCCCAAATCAATTAATTTTATGAATGGTTTCCCGCCAATAATCGAAATTAAGATGTTTTCAAGTTTAAGATCGTAGTAAATGTAATTTGACAGATGGAGATAATAAAGGACAGAACAAAGCTGTTTAATTACTTCCTTTAATAAATGCTCATTATTTAATCCGTCAAATTCCAGCAGGTTTTTACCGTTAAAATATTCGAGCGTAAAAAAATTACTGCCGGGTGCAATATCTTTATAGGTTTCATCCGTCCGGGAAACGGTACCGGTGTCCAAAGCTTTTACAATGTTTGGATGATTAATTTTTCGAAGAGTAAAGAATTCATAATTAAATAATTCTTTTTCCGTATTATCTACGTTATTGGGAAGAATTTTTATGGCAATACTTTTACCGGGACTATAGATATCATCGCACAGGTAAACAGCGCTTCTTCCTTTGCCCAAAAGTTTGTTTATCGTGTATTTTTGATTTATCATGTTTTTAACTGCGGATTAAAATACGAACTGATTTTTCTGCCGAGGCTGTTTGCGGCAAATAATGCTAAGAACAATGCCAAGCCTGGGAATAAAATCATCCACCAGGCTTGTGATAGATAATTTTGTCCTGCTTCAATCATTGATCCCCATGAAGGATAACTGCTTCCGGTCCCCAATCCTAAATAACTTAAGGCTGCTTCGGCTAAAATAATATTTCCATATTGAAAAACTAAATTTACTACAACAGGAATAAAAATATATGGCAATGTTTCCTTCAAAAGTAAATTTATATTTGATAAACCGATAAGCTGCGCCGAAACAAAAAAATCTTTATTTTTAATAGAAATTACTTCACTTCTGACAATTTTGAATAAGCTCATCCACCCGGAAAATCCCAAAACAACTATTACACCCGGAAGAGAATTACCAAACAATGCTATTACAAGGATAATAAAAAATATTACCGGGAAAGCGAGGAACATATCGGTCAGCCTGTTTAAAACGGTATCTACAAAACCTTCCGAATATCCGGCAAAAAAACCTAAGAATAAACCAAGCAGCATTGAAATCAGCACCGAACCGAGCCCGACAAACAGGGAAATTCGCGCTCCGTAAATTAAGCGTGTAAATATATCCCTTCCCAACTCATCTGTGCCTAATATGAATGTTCTTGTTGTAATTAAGGGAATATTGTTTTTGAATATAACTTTATTATTTGCTATTGGAAATGCGGTTCCACCCTGATAATAATCTAATTTGTCTCCTGTTGAAATACTGTCAATAAAGATAATGCTTTCATCAAAAGACTTTTTAATTACGTAATCCTTTAATCTTACAAATTTATCGACAATATTATCGCTGTTAATATAATCATCCTTTAAATGAAGAACTTTAACACGGCTGAAGGGAGGTAAAAGTTTTGTTACCGATAAATCTTTTTGAAAGTCCGGATTCTTATCCGTTATTACCGGTGCAAACAAGAAAAATGAAAGAAGTAATACAATTACGAAAGATGTAAAGTCTATATTCCTATGAAAGAGTTTTATCCTTTTCCCTGCCGTAAGTAAATAAATTATAATTATAACAAATAAAGCAACAGATGCAATTATATCTATAAAAGGAAAATTTAGCTGCGCATAAGCGAATGACGGCAAGGTGATAAATAATTGCGCATAGAGTAAAATCATAAGGAAAGTATTTACGAATACGTTTAATCTTATAAGAAGTAAGATAAATGCAAATACCAGAATTAATTGCCGGATTTTAAATTTGTTAAGCATTTAATTTAAAATTCCTTTCGCAATTCTTTTATCAAGAACAGCTTTAATAATATCGGCGCATAGATTTGTTAAAATGACTAAAATACCGGCGACAAAAGTACATCCTGTTACAAGCGGATAGTCACGTGATAAAATTGCATTAACTGTTAAGCGCCCCATGCCCGGAAGTGCAAATATTACTTCAGTAATTAAAGCGCCGCCGAATAATAATCCGAGTTCTACGCCCGCAATAGATATTAAAGGGTTAATTGCATTGGGAATAATATGTTTCCTGACTATATCCTTTTCAGTGAAACCGTTTGCACGAAGATATTCTACAAAAGGTTTATTATACACTTCTTCAAGATTATCCCGAAGGTATTTAAAAAAGACGGCGATACCGTTAAGCGACAGTGTAATCAACGGCAGTATAAGATGCTGTGCATAATCAAACAATTTTTGAATTGTTGTATATGATTCGGTATCGAATGAGCATAAGCCTGAAGAGGGAAGTACATTTAATTTTTCTGAAAATATGTAAATTAAAAAAACGCCCGCAACAAACGAAGGGATGGCATAAACGGCAAGGCTTGTTTTAGATATAATTCTATCGGTTATACCGTTGATCCTTTTTACCGCTTTAAGTGATAAAAGAAACCCGCAGCTAATTTGAATAATAAAACTTACTAAAGAAAAAATAATAGTGAAGGGAAGAGTCCTTTTTATTACCTGCACAACCGGCACCCTGTATGTATATGATATTCCAAATTCTCCTTTGCTGAGATTAAGAATAAACGTTTTGTACTGTGTTAAAAAAGAATCTTCAAGGCTAAACGACTTCTTTACAAGTGCGGTAAGTTTAGGGCTTAATTCGGGCGATATAAATTTTAAAGAAGGGTCGCCCGGAGAAATTCTTAATAATATAAAAAGAAATGTCAGAAGTAAAAATAAAACTAATATGGAAGTGAAACACCTTTTTACCAATACCTTGAAGATTTCTTTTCTCATAGAGGTTCTATTTAACAGTTAACCAATTCCGGCAGTTATGAAAGACTCCAAGCGGGCTGGCGTTTATATTATGAATTCTTGTATTGTAAGCTATTAATTTATCATCCCAAAATAAAAATGTAACAGGATTATCATTGTATATTACTTCCTGCAACTTTTTGTATAGAACGTTTTTCTCATCACGGTTTTGGGAAATCTCAATCTTTTCCAGTAGTTCATCTATAGTTTTATTTTGATAACTTACAACATTTAGAGGTGCATCTTCAAGCTTTGAATACCAGAAGGACTTTAAATCGAGAGGGATTGACACCGTCCAGCCTGCAACCCAGGCATCCAGCTCCCTGTTGAACATTTTTTGAAAGAAAACTTCAGGCTCTAATTTTTCAATTATTACTTTTATTCCGGCAGCCTGCAGATTATTTTGAATTAAGGCTGCGGTAAAATCACGTCTTGGATTACCTCCCGGGATACTAAGCGTAAAAGAAAATTCCCGACCATTTTTCTTGAGAGTTCCATTTCTGTCGGTGTCTTTCCACCCGGCTTGTGTCAAAAGCTTTTTAGCTGAATCAGGGGAATAAATGAGAGGCTGCAAATCATAATTAAATGCTTCTTTAAATATGGGGGACACCGGTCCATCGGCAGCTTCGCCGTGATTGTCCATGAATTGTTTTATTATTTCACCCCTGTTTATTGAGAAGGTTAAAGCTTTACGAATTTCATAATTTCCGAAAAGTTTATTGGGAACAGCACGTTTTGTCTTTTTATAAACATCAGGGTCAATATTATTCCAGCCGGCATAATCATACTCCCGACCTTTTATTGCGATGATATTGAGGTTATTAATTTTTAAAAGAGCGGTACAATCGTCGGCTTTAATATCCTGCATAAGGTCAATTTCGCCTTTTTTCAATTGAGTAAGTTCTGAATTATAATCCGGAACTATTTTAAATATTAACTCAGAAACATTTCCATCTTTATATAAAAATGATTTCTTATCAGCCTTCAGAATTAATGACTGATTCTTATTCCATTCAAAAAGTGAAAAAGCGCCGTCGGTTACCGGCTTTAATTCCTTTTCGGCGGTGACTAAATCTTTGCGATAAATATTTTTAAAAACGTGTTCCGGTATAATAGGGAAGTCAATATCATAGAAAGTAGGGGCGCTATTTTTCTTAAAATTGATTATAATGCCAAAGGGGTTCTTAACTATAAATGTTTTTTTCAAATCTATGTGCAAAGCAGAGTCAACGTAAAAGTTCTTAAATGTACCATAAAGCTTACTCTGGACAAGCGGATCGGAATAAGCATCAAATGTAAAAACAACATCATTTGCTGTAAACTGCTGTCCGTCGGACCATTTTACATCATCCCGCAAATTAATTGTTATTGATGAAGAATCTCTGCTCCATTCCCAGCTTTTTGCAAGCATAGGAGATGTTTCCATATCGCCTTTTTTATCATCCCAATCATGCTGAACAAGACTGGCATAAAGAAGTTCGGAAATATTGCCTTCGTTATCGCTGAATGCGAAAAGAGGATTTAGTGATACCAAATCAGAATTGATTGCGCAAATAATGCGGGCTGATTTTTCTGAAGATTTATTTTGGCATCCGCTGATGAATAATAAAATTATTATTAATTGCAATATTGAGATAAGACGATAGTTTTTCATTTTTAAGCTGAAATATTAGTAATAATTTTGCTGTTAATTTATTATTTTGTTTGATAAATACAAATAGAGTTGTTAATTCGGCATGTTAAAAGCATTTATAAAAGAATTATCTGTAAAAGGGGAAAAGGTCCTTTTATCCGGTATAGAATTTGAGCTTAAGAAAAATTGTATTCATACCGTGCTCGGTTTAAATGGTTCGGGAAAAACCACGTTGATAAAATCTTTGACCGGTTTGCTTAATCCGCAATTCTATTCTGTTTCAGGGAACGTATTTTTCGAAGGTAAAGATATTCTTAAGTTTAATACTAATGAACTGCTTTTATTGAGGAGAGATAAGATAAAATATGTATTCCAGGATGCCGTTAATAGCTTTAATCATTTGAAGACTTTTGGTTATTATTTTGACCGGCTTGCAAAAGATAAGAAAGAAATAAATATTCTCCTTTCATATTTTATTTTACCTAAATATACTGAACTATATAAGTTGTTTCCCTATGAAGTAAGCGGCGGTATGGCGCAGCGTATTAGTTTTATCTTAGCCCTTTTAGCGCACCCCGAAATAATTATTTTGGATGAGCCGACTTCGGGCATTGATCCGGCAATCTCAAATTTAGTTCTGCTTAAACTAAAGGAATTTACAATTCAGGAAAAACATTCAATACTGCTTGTTACCCACGATGTAAATTTTGCGGAAAAAATTAGTGACGAAATAGCCTTTTTATCCGGCTCAAGGCTTAGCATGTTCTATCCTAAAAAGGAGCTGTTTTCTCCACCTGAAATTTCAACAGTTGACAATGAAAAGGGAAAGCAGAGGAGAATTGATAATTCTGAATTTTTATTAAGAAAATTTATTGATTCATATAAAAAACTTTCATTATGAACGAATTGCTTATTGTTGAAAAAATTAATTATAAAGTAATTAAATCAGGCTTACTTAACCGGAAGAAATCCGAAAAAGAAATATTAAAAAATATTTCCTTCCGGCTTGAACGGGGAAAAATTCTTGGTATTGCGGGTGAATCAGGGTGCGGGAAAACAACTTTGGCAAAAATTTTAGCAGGTGTTCTTCCCTATTCCGGCGGAAAATTAACTTTTAATAAGTCAAATAAGCTGCGTAACAAGAAAACAAGCCCTGTGCAAATATTATTTCAAAATAACGGCGAAATATTAAACCCGTTTAGAGAGGTAAACAAAATAATTGAAGAAGCTATAATTATTAATACAAAGTATAAAATAAATATTCAAATTGAGAAGAAAAAAATATTGGATTCGGTAAATTTCCCGGAATATTTATGGAACCGCAAAGGATTTGAATTAAGCGGCGGGGAACAACAACGTGCCGCCCTTGCAAGAATTCTTGCAGTTAAACCGGAATTATTGATACTTGACGAACCATTTTCTGCGCAGGACGCCGGGTCGCAGTTAAATCTGTTATGTCTATTTAAAGAAATAAATAAAGTATACGGAATAACTACAATATGTATAGCTCATAACGTAAGCATTTTAAAAAAGCTGTGTGATGAAATTATAATAATGTGCAAAGGAAAAATTGTAGAACAAGGAACGGCTGAAAATATTTTTACTCAGCCCGGGCATCCTTATACAAAATTTCTTGTAAAAGCTGACAGTTATGATCTTAATTATGAGGAATTAAAATTAGAGTTTGAAAGTTTTTAATCTTAGGGTCAGATAATTTTAATATGTCGAAAACAAATGCAATAAGAATTCTGGAATCAAGAAATATTCTTCATACGGTTCATACTTATAAAGTGGATGAAAATGATTTAAGCGGAACTACTGTAGCAGGTAAGATTAATGCCAAAATGGAAACAGTATTCAAAACTTTAGTTGCTTCGGGGGATAAAAACGGAATAAATGTTTTTTGTATCCCCGTAACTGAAGAACTGAACCTTAAAAAAGCCGCTGCTGTAAGCAAAAATAAAAATATTGAAATGGTAAGGGTAAAAGACCTTCTAAATTTAACCGGTTACATACGCGGAGGCTGTTCTCCCATCGGAATGAAAAAGGACTTCCCGGTTTTTATTGAGGAAACTGCCCAATTATTTGAAAAAGTATATGTGAGCGCAGGTATTAGAGGAATGCAGGTTTGTCTTTCCCCGGAAGACTTGAAAAATGCAGTAAATGCGGTTTTTACAGACTTATTGTAGCTAATTGCAGCTTTTGAGTTCATATCTTTCCAACTTACAAGTTAATTATGCAGAATACCAATAAAATAGATTGAGCTAAAGCTTGATAAACAGCCATTTTGGCAAACTCATCTTTGCCTGCCGGCAGGAACGGATAAATTCATTATTGGAGTAATAAATTAGAATACCTTAACTTTTCCGGACAATTTTATCGTTTTTGAATTATTTTGGAGGGCAAGGTAAGAAGCAATTTTATAGCTTTTATTTAAAAGTTGTAATTCCTATATTTGCACACAAAAATTTGGAGTATTAAAATGGCTAAACAACAGACTTTTGCCGATAAAGCTAAAGCAAAGAAAAAAGACAGCACTGTTACAGTTAAAATGATTAAAAGTGTTAAAACTGAAAAAGGCAGTTTTAAATTCAACGAAAAGTTCGTTAAACTTGACGATATTAATAAAGTGACGGAACTTAAGTAATTAAAAGCCCTAAGCAGCTACTACTTCTATTGCCGGGTGAATATCTCTTTTTAATAAACCTTCAATTGCCATCAGAGTACCCGAAATTGCAGTTGGACAGCTTCCGCAAGCGCCCTGGTAATGTATCTTGACCGTATACTTGTCAATTCCCATTACTTGAAGTCCGCCTCCGTCTCCGGCTAAAGCCGGTCTAACTTTGTTATCCAGGAGTTCGTTAATTCTTTTTAACAATTCATCCGTATCCTGGTCACGCAGGTTAAATTCTTCCTCTGCAGGAATTAAATTCCGGTCGAAGGTTTTTAGAAAATTAATAAATGGTTTCTGAATCTGTCCCCAATTTGAATTTTTTGACTTTTCGATAGTAATGAATTTATCCATATAAAAAACAGAGACAACACCAGCAATATCAAAAATTCCTTTCGCCAAAGGATCGTTTACAGCTTCTTCAATATTATGAAATTGCCTCGTTTCATATCTTAATAATCTTTCGTTCAATACGAACTTTAATGCGTTGGGATTTGGCGTTAAATCTACGTCTGCAACAAATAACATCTTATTTCTCCAAATAATATCCGTAAAAATAATTCATTAAAAAATTACCTACAAACCAAATTAAACGTACTTTTTATATAAGTGTGTTATAACAACTCACATCACGCAAAAGATACTTAAAATGAACCCGGCATTTAAAATTGCTCCGACTTTTAGTGCCTACGTGAAAATTAATTACGCATGAATAAATATACAAGAAGTATATTGTTTATATTCTTGAATACGGGACTGTAAACTGTTAAAACAGTTAATAAAATTTTGATATCTGTGAAATATTAATATTTAATTCGGAAATAATCGGATAAATCTTTCGATAGATGTATTTTTAAATTATTCTTTAATTTTTCATTATAAAACACGGAAAAGCATGAAAGATATACTGATAGTATTTACAGGCGGAACATTTTCAATGATGATTGATAAAGATACCGGCAGCGCAGTGCCTCGCTTTTCAGGCGAAGAACTTCTTGAGAAAATACCTCAGGCAAAAAATCTTGCAAAGATTACATGTCACGATTTCGGGAAGTACCCCGGACCGCACATGACGCCGGATCTAATGCTCCGGCTTTCTGAAAAAATAGTTGAATTAATTACAATCGGTAATTATAGCGGTGTAATAGTAACACACGGGACAGATACTCTTGAAGAAACCGCTTATCTTCTCGATCTTACTATCAAAACGCCGATACCTATAGTGGTGATCGGTTCGATGAAAAACAGTTCTGAACCGGGGTGGGATGGTCCGCAAAATCTTATTGATGCAATTAGTATTTGCCTGAATCCGAATTGCAGGGATTTAGGAGTGCTGGTTTGTCTTAACGGAGAGATAAACGCAGCCAGTGAAGTAACGAAAATATTTACCGAGCAGATCGATAGTTTCAGAAGTCTTGATTTTGGCTCTTTAGGTTTTGTACAAAACGGAAGAGTAATTTTGAATCGTCTTCCAAGAAAACTTCAACGGATAGTTACCGGTAAGTTGGTTACCAATGTTGATCTGCTCACCGTTTATGCAGGTATGGATGAAAAATTCTTTAAATTTTCAGCCGACAGCGGTGTTGAAGGAATTGTTGTAGAAGCCCTTGGCGTTGGCAACGTTCCTCCTGCAGCATTTGACGGCATTAAATATGCGGTAGAAAAAAGAATTCCTGTCGTTCTTGTTTCAAGATGCCCTGCAGGTGAAACTCTTGATATTTACGGTTATCCGGGCGCTGGAAAATGGCTGCATCAAATAGGAGTTATTTTTGCAGATTACCTGAATGGACAGAAGGCAAGGATTAAACTTATGCTGGCGCTTTCTGTTACTAAAAACCCGGATGAACTTAAAAAATTTTTTGAAGGATGAATGCAGGTCAACTTGCCGGGTCAATCTGCATTTTAAACAACCTCGCCGGTATTACTTTAAAAGGATCATTTTTTTAGTTAGAGTAAAGCCGCCTGCCTCAATCCTGTAAAAATAAATTCCGCTTGCAAGCGATGCGCCGTTAAAATTAATTGAGTAATTTCCCGATGAATACTCTCTATCGGCAATAAGCGCTACTTTCTGACCAAGCTGGTTATAAACTACTATTCTTACCCTTCCGGCTTTAGGCACTGCAAAATTAATTATTGTAGTAGGATTAAACGGATTAGGATAATTTTGCGATAAAGAAAAAGTTTTTGGCGTCAATTCAATTTCCTGCTTAACACCGGTTATAAGACTGACGTATGCACGTATTAAATAAATAGCAATCGTGGTATCGCTTGAAGTTATATAATACCATCCCGGAGCAGTGACACCATCGGCAGTTTGTAAATAAGTATAACTATGATAATCATCCTGCCCCGGGTAGTCGGTTGCCATTACACCCGGAGTTGAAGGATCGGAGCCTATAACAAAACCGACTGTAAAAGCATTATCAGTTGAAATATTATAAGATTCCAAATCAATAGTACTCCAATTATCATAAGGAATCGTATAGGGTAATGATTCTGTTGTTGAAATTGAAGCGGTTATCGGAACAGCTAAAGCAGTTCCCAGCGGTGTTGTAAGCGTTGAGGATGAAGCATTAAAGCCGGTATACGTCCAGACACCTCCTGTTATTGAACCAGCTCTGAGGAGCGCAACCCTTATTGAATCGAGCTTACCACCCGTAACAGCATTAAAAGTAACACAAATAGTATCCTTAGGAGTCCATACATAGTACCCTGTGGGTTCTGTATCATCCCACTTTAATTCATTTTCTGCTGTAGAAGCCGTACCGGTAGCAGAATAGGCATATACCTGGGAGTTATTAGTACTTGTATCTATAATTACAAAATTTATGGAAGTATATGTACCTCCATATAAAGGTTCCGAAAAAGCAGTATTTACAGGTACGTTAAGGACGCGGTTTGAATTGCTTCCTTCTTCTATTGCTTTTATAACTAAATTATTTGTGGGTGGCGCCGTGAAAGTTATATTAAGATTGCTGCCGCTTGTAAAAGTTATGTACTCGGCGGCAAGAGGTTCTATGGTATCCGTTACTGTAACATTTGGATTGTAGTAAATATATTTACTAACTGCTTTGGCAAGTCCGGTATGAATGGGATATCCATAAGCATTGCCAAGATTAACATCATCAAGCTTATTTGCAATAAGCCAATTAATAAACAACTGTGTAAATGAAATAGTCTGACCGTCGGTTGCAAGGGCATTTTCAAGTCCCGCTAATCCTACCTGATTATCCTGAACAACATGGCTAAAAATACCAATACCAAACTGGTCAAGCCAATAAGTAAAATATCTTTGTGCACGCGAGTAATCATTTAAAACTAATGTGGCGTCGCTGCCCCTCCAGTTCAAAAGAGGAAAGTTGGTATCATTAGCATAAAGACCCGGATAAAATGGCGGGTACCCGCAATTAATTTCCGCAAGCATAGAGCAGCCTTCATTCACAAAAGTTAATTCCGGATTTGATTGATGGTAGTTCCAGTTAATCATATGCTGGAATTCATGCGCGCATGTTTCTAATGCAACCTGCAAACCATCGGATGTTGAAAGGTCAGTAGGGTTGCAATCCATATAATAGATTTCTGCTTGATTACTTCCGGGATTTGGTACTTCATTATTAGAACTGAAATAGCCCGCCGTATAACCGCCTCCGGCGGAAGCATTGTAACCATCTTGAATATCAAGGATAAGGATAATAATTCTCGGATCGTTATCAACATCCGGCGGGTTTCCGAAAGCATCTACATCGGTCTGATAAATTCCTTTATTAGGGTTGGCAGGCGTTTCATTTTCAAATGCATTTTCAACGGAATCAACTTCAGCCTGAGTTACTCTGCCGCTATTCAATTGAACATTTTCAACAAAAATATAACAATGATTGCCTATTGCCTCGCAGGTTGAAGGAACCTGATAATAAAGTCCGCTGGTAAAATTATAAGCATACCAGGAATGGGCGGAGCCAACATTAAATGTCCAGGCGGTTTTAGCAAGTTTCTGTTTATTGTAATCAGGGTGCTCTTTAACCCATTGTGCGACTGTCTGATCCTGTTTCCACAACAAGGGTGTGCCGTCTACGGGATAGCTTTTAGAGAGGCTCTTTTCATGTACCGGAACTTTCAAAATATTTTTTTGAGATAACGCAGGATATGAAAAGATGAGTGTGAAGATTGCTAAATAATAATGAAAACGCATATTTTCCTCAATATTTACGCACAAATTAATAAAATTTTTACGCTAATGCCCAATATGTAAAAACATCAACATTCAACTAAAAATTATTCTCACTACAGATTAGCAAATATTTGAAAAGAATGACAACTGATTATGGCATCTCCATAGATATTATTTCGTATTTTTTCACATGAATGGTATTAGGAGTTTTAGTATTGTCTATTTTATCATAAAATATCTTAGCCGTCTTGCTTTGGTTCTTAAGAAGAAAATCTTTTGTTTCTTTGTCGCAATCAAGAATAATTATACTTGATGGACTTGTTTGTAACGCTAAATTTGTGAAAGGTTCATTACCAACCACTACAACTTCACCCACAATATATTTTGCCCGAAAAGCGCTGCTTGATCCCGTACATCCGGCTATAAATAGAATTGCAATTAAAGTTATAGCCGGCATAAGCCGTTGTTTTACATTCATTTATAATCCTGTATTTTAAAGTCCCGCTTTTTACTAAGTTAAACTACTTCCCGTTGTAAAAACGAAACTTATATATTACAAGTAAATGATAATTATCGATAAACGCAAATGCGCTGGGGCAAATTACCAGACACAAAATATTTAAAAGGGTAATTTTTTCTTTTACGTTTGACAAATGTGTCAGCCCAAATGTTTAAGATATTTAGTTTCTCTTTTACATGAATAATCAGGTAAAAAATTTCACATGCCGCTTCTTCTTCAATTTAATCATCCGAATTGTATTTACAGTTCTTTTACAATTCTTGAACAGGATTTTTTGCAAATTTAAGGTCATAAGAAATCAATATTTTAACTTTTACATGCTGCTAAAATCTGTAATATATTTATGATTTATCATAGCTTATATAAAAAATTGCAAGTCGCTTTTGAAAATGTTGTTACTACTACAGAGTTACAAGAACTTTCAGTACGAATACGAAAAAGAAGTTTCACTTCTGCAGTGAAGGCAATAATCAATTCCGGTTCATCAAATTCTTTTTCTGATAATTATAATATAGGGGCTTATAATGATGGTCCTGATTCACCATTCCTAACGGGCATTGATGATTGTAACCTCTCAAGTAATAATTCATTTGAATATTTCACAATTGAAAATTTAAGTAATTCGCAACCAAGCGGTGTAATATTTTTGTTTCACGGATTAAATGAAAAGAAGTGGGATAAATATTTCCCGTGGGCGTATGAACTTGCGAAGCAGACAGGCAAAACTGTTATCCTCTTCCCTATAGCATTTCATATGAACAGGGCTCCGTATGAATGGTCGGATTCCCGTTTAATGAACAAAATAGCTATACAAAGAGCTAATAAATTACCAAATGCCAAAACATCTTTTATAAATGCAGCAATAAGTGCAAGGCTTGAAGCAAGCCCTCAAAGATTTTTTTTATCCGGCTTGCAGACGTATTTAGATTTTTGCAGTTTATTAAAGTCAATTAGATGCGGCTTGGAAAAAGATATTCCGCCGGGGGTAAGTATTGATTTTTTCGGCTATTCAATCGGGGCATTTTTTTCCTTACTCCTGTTAATGGATAATCCTTATAAAGAATTGGACAATTCACGTCTTTTTATATTCTGCGGTGGAGCTACATTTGATAATATGATGCCAATCTCCCGGTATATAATCGATATGAGAGCATCTCAATTTGTGGAGAATTATTTTGAAAAGCAGCTAAATAATAAGCCATTAATGGAAAAGAAACTTGAATCTTATTTTAAAGGTGTGCCTATTGAAAAGAGTTATTTCCCGGCATTGATAAATCAAAAACATTACAAAGACTTGCGTGAAAAGCGTCTTTCCCAGATACATGAGAGAATAAGAGCTACTGCATTAATGCAGGATGAAGTTGTGCCTCCGTTCGGGGTTTTAAATAATCTAAAGGGAGAGCGCAGAAATATAAATACCCGTGTTGATGTCTTAGACTTTGAATATCCTTACGACCATGTTACGCCTTTCCCGTTAATTGAAAAATACAATGTCCATGTTGATAAATCATTTAAGCATATAATGGGGAACTCTTCCGCCTTTCTATCATAAACTTTAGAAAATACTCTGTTTTATAGTTATTATTCTTATCAATGATGCAAAGAACATCTATACATGTTAAAAAGTATTATTTTTTACTCATAAATTTCAGGCAATTAACTAATCACCGGTAAACCGGTATTTATATTGAACGGAGATAAAATGATCTTAGAAATAAAACATGACGAAGACGAAAATAAATTTTATATAATTGTGAACGGCAGCGAAGCATATTTAAGATATATAATGGTTGATAATGATACAATGGAAATAGTTCAAACCTATGTGCCGAATGAATTGAGAAACCGGGGTATAGCAGGTGAGATTGTCCGCGGTTGTTTGAGTTTTGCCGAAGAGAAGAAACTTAGAATTATTCCTACTTGTTCTTTTGCTGAAGCTTTTATAAAGAGGCATAAGGAATTTGAAAATCTTTTAGCATAAGCAGATTTTCTGCTTTTAAAAATAAAAACGGATATCCGGGAGGGATATCCGTTTCCGGTATATTACTCTGTATTCCTGTTATTGCAAATTTGTTGTCAGGACAAATTCCACGCCCGCCAGGGCTTTTGAAACCGGGCAGTTTGTTTTTGCATCCTCCGCAAATTTCTTAAATGTGGGTTCGTCTATTTTCTCAATACTTGCTTCGCAATGGACTTCGATTTTTGTTATAGAAAACCCGTCCCCAACTTTATCAATGTGAACTTTATCTTCAGTCCTAACATAATTCACCTTATAACCTCCGCCGGAAAGCATATTTGAGAGCGCCATTGAATAACAGGCAGAATGAGCTGCGCCAATTAATTCTTCCGGGTTTGTTTCAGCACCTTTATCAAATCTGGATATGAAATTGTACATTACATTTTTTAAAACTCCGGATTCCGTAGTAATATTTCCGCTCCCGCTTTTTAAATCTCCGCGCCATTCCGAATTAGCTTTTCTTACAGGCATATCTTCTCCTTTTTCTAAATTGATTTTAATTTGAATGAAATTATAACACTTTTGTATTAACTTGTCAAAATAGTCATATTCTGTATCACAAAAATAAATATTTTACTATCTCATGTTACGCAGGATAAATGGATTTATAACCCTCCCACCTGCAAGCCTGCCGGCAGGTCAATGCCGGGGACAAATAATTACAAATATATTCAGCTATTAGCCAAAATAAGAGCCCCATAATGGGTTAAAGTCCAAAATATGTTGATGCCTTACTATACTCCGGGTTATTCTTTAGGAATGGCTATGCCAAAACCCGGGGCTGATTAATGAAATTTGATAAGTGCGTATCATTATTTACCAGCGCACTTTATATACATTATTGCGTAAAATGAGCAACAAATATTTTAAAATTATAAATATTAAGAATGGTTCCCAATCAATCATATTTTCCTTGCCTGTTTATGAACATTTTGCTTATAATTACAATATAATTTATAAACTCAAGTGGAGTTTTGCATGTATATCAAGCTAAATTTACTTTTTTTCTTTTTAATGGCTTTTAATATGGCTATTTCACCGCAAACACTTAAATATCCCAAGACAAATAAAGATAACGTTAAAGATGATTACTTCGGTAATATTGTCAGCGATCCATATCGCTGGTTAGAAGATGATACGGCAAAGGCAGTAAGCGAATGGGTAAAAGAAGAAAACAAGGTCACATTTAATTACCTGAATAGAATTAGTTTCAGGGATAAGATTAAAGAACGCCTTGAAAAACTCTGGAACTATCCAAAATATTCTGTACCATTTAAAGGAGGCTCTCACTATTTCTTTTTTAAAAATGACGGATTGCAAAATCAAAGTGTATTGTATATTCAGGATGATTTGACGGCTAAGCCTGAACTTTTTTTAGACCCTAATAAATTATCATCGGATGG
>Ga0181520_10005471_pt1 | contig 20230 bp, 16 predicted proteins | sample PEATcosm2014_Bin_29_FD_132451 | JGI IMG/M metagenome (GOLD analysis project Ga0181520, IMG submission 132451) | Peatland microbial communities from MTU Mesocosm Facility, Houghton, MI, USA - PEATcosm2014_Bin02_30_metaG | ecosystem: Environmental > Terrestrial > Soil > Wetlands > Peat | place... | reverse complement strand
GGCTGAACTTCTTGCGCTGTGGGCAGGGCAGAGCGCGAATCTTGTACGGTGCTTGGGCGTGGACGAATTGCTGACGTCGCTGGTGAACGGCGCGGCAGAAAAAATCAATTGCTAATCCCTGACCAGGGCGAGGCCCGGCTTGCGATCGACTCGTCTCGGCAGATAAACATCTCAAGCGTTTCTTCGCCGGCTACAGTTATTGGTCTCAGGTCTGCATGCGAGGTGAGCAGATGAGGTTACTTTGGATGCGAATTGCCGGGAACTGCCCGTGAAAATGGCAGAGGCCAAGAAGCTTGAATACGACCCCATTGGAACGCGATGTGCCCCGGTTCTTGCGCTGGACGGCTTTGAGTTCGATGCTTCTATTTAGCTAATCAATGGCGGTGGTTCCCGAAACAAGGCGTCTTGGCAGGTTCCACTCCGTCCGCGACACTCCTTCCGCAAACGTAATACGAAGGTATCGGTTGATACCATCGTCCAATTGTTCGACTGCCTCCCCTCCGGCCTAATTGGGATTGTTCCAAACGCATGTTCGAGCGGGCTAACAGGGCTTGTTTTGTGAAGGAGAGCACACCATGCCTGAACTTACGAGGAAATCTGTGCGGCTGCCGTGGATTGTTGGGTGGGACGAAGGCAATCGCAGCACAGGACTAAGGCGCATGTTGAGGGTTGGCGTGGTCGGCGCAATGCTGGGCGCATTGCGCCCGGGTTGTACGGCGGACAAACATCCTTCCCAGGGGGAAACCGATCTGGCTGATGCGGCTAAAGACGTCACCATTCCATTGGAGGCGGGGAAGATGCAGAACCCGCTGCCCGATACGGATGAGGTCGTGGGCCAAGGCCAGGAAGTGTTTCTTGGGTCATGCGCCCAATGCCACGGTGCGGATGGGCGCGGGGACAGCAACCTCGGGCGCAGCATGAACCCACCTGCCATGGACCTGAGCTCAGCCCATGTGCAGCACTGGAGTGACGCGGAATTGTTTTGGATCATACAAAACGGAGTTCGCCTGACAGGCATGCCTGCCTGGAAGGGAAGCATTTCCGAAGACGACACCTGGAAACTCACGCGGTACATTCACAACGTCTCCCGCCTCGGCGCTGCCTCCGCAGCCCCGCCACCGGCTGTCATTTCCACGCAGGACAAATACGCCCTCAAAGTGCCGAATGGTCTGGCATTCTCAGAGTTCAGGGGATACGAGAGCTGGCCGGTTATTTCCATCAGCCATAACGGCAATCATCTCGCTGCGATCCTCGGGAATCCTGCCATGATCAACGCATTTAAGGCGGGCATTCCAGGTAATGGCAAGCCTTTTCCGGATGGTGCCATGATGGCGAAGGTCCATTGGAACGCGCAAGTGAACTCCGGTGAGCCGGGTGCGCCAACGGTGCCTGGACCCCAGCATGACGTTGACTTCATGCTGAAGGACAGCAAGCGGTTCGCGGATAGCGGCGGATGGGGTTATGGTGTTTTCGAGTATGACCCCGCGTCTGGAAATTTCCGGCTCGGCAACCTGACGGACAAACCGCCCCAGGGGAACGACGCCAAGTGCGGGTTCGCGTGTCACTCGGCAGTGAAGTCAAAGGATTACGTTTTCACGGATTACGGGCACAGGTGAAACGGCGTGAGCAGACCGTCCTCGCAGTGCCTGTGTGCTGAGGACGGTCGCTGCATTCTTGCAGGCTGAGAAGATTCCCTTCAAATATTCGCGGCTTGAAGTGAGGGCACGGAATGGGTCTCGTTTGAGTCGGGCCGATTACCGTGCTTCGGTCAAAAGCGCGGGTCCCCTGACGGTACCGAGGAATAGAGTCAAACTTCAAGACTCTCCAGAGTCGCCGGGCGAGCTGTCAGTGACCGCGGCGAATGGAAATTCATCCTCGCCGGAGTTCGCCCCGGACGCGGCGACAAAGATGGTACCCTGCTACGGGCAGCTCCAAGCGGACGAATCGGCCGTGGGTTGGCGTGGAAGTCCAGACCCCGGCCGGCGAACTCCTGGCGTGCGAGCAGCCCGGTGAACGATGAACTATATTCTGGCTCTCGACCAAGGCACCACCAGCTCGCGTGCCATCCTGTTTGCGCATGACGGCTCCATCGTGGGCATTGCGCAGCATGAATTCGCCCAGATCTATCCGGAAACCGGCTGGGTCGAGCACGACCCGTTCGACATTCTTACGTCTCAGTTAACCTCCGCGATCGAAGTGCTGGCGAAGGCAAGCCTGTTGCCGCGCGACGTGGTCGCATTAGGCATTGCCAATCAACGCGAAACCACGATCCTCTGGGAGCGTGACTCGGGGAAGCCAATCTACAACGCGATTGTCTGGCAGGATAGGCGCGGCGCCGCACTGTGCGGGAAACTCTCGCGCGAAGGGGCGGACGATGTCATCCAGCAGAAGACCGGGCTGCTGATCGATGCTTATTTCTCGGCCACCAAGATCGCGTGGATACTGGACAATGTTCCGGGTGCGCGTCAAAAGGCCGAGCAAGGCAAGCTAGCCTTTGGCACCGTGGACACCTGGCTGGTTTGGAACTTGACCAGCGGCAAGCGGCATATTACCGATCGCACGAATGCCAGCCGGACGATGCTTTACAACATTGTGCAAGATCGCTGGGATCCCGACCTGCTGAAGCTGTTCAACATTCCGGAGAGCATGATGCCGGAGGTTTGCTGGTCCAGCGAAGCAGTGGGCCGGGTTACCACCTCCCTTGGCTTGGGGGATATCGAGATTGCCGGCATTGCGGGCGACCAGCAGGCTGCGCTGTTCGGTCAACTGTGCGTCGCACCGGGGCAGGCGAAGAATACCTACGGCACGGGGTGCTTTCTGCTGGAGCACATTGGCAGTACCTTTGCGTTGTCCAGTCAGCGCTTGATCACCACGCTGGTATGCAGCACGGCCCGGAAGCTGGAGTATGCCTTTGAAGGCAGTATCTTCGTGGGTGGTGCTGTGGTGCAATGGCTGCGGGACAACATGCGCTTCTTTTCGGCGTCTCCTGACGTGGAGAGCCTGGCGGCATCGGTCGAGAGTGCAGAGAACGTCGTGTTTGTCCCAGCATTCACCGGTCTCGGCGCTCCGCACTGGGATCCGTACGCGAGTGGCATGATTATCGGCATCCAGCGCAGTACGCAGATTGGACACATTGCTCGCGCAGCACTGGAGAGCATCGCCTTCCAGGTGGCGGACGTTTTGCAGGCCATGGAACGGGACACGCAGCACCCGCTCCGCGAACTGCGTGTGGATGGCGGCGCCGCGGCCAACGACATTCTGATGCAGTTTCAGGCGGATCTGCTGGAACGGCCGGTGAGACGTCCGGCCGTGCTCGAAAGCACGGCAATGGGCGCGGCTTACCTGGCCGGATTGGCGGCAGGCTTCTGGAACAGCACGGACGAGATCGCAACATTGCGCGGATCGGATACCGTCTTCGCGCCAAAGGCCGGACGTGCGGATATGCAGGCTCGACAAGCGAAGTGGCGGGACGCGGTGAAGCGCAGCGAAGGCTGGAACCGGGATCGAGCATGAAGGGAGCCGGCGTGACCACTGATTTCCGCGCCGCCGAGGAATGCTATCGTCAGGCCGAGAACTTCGGAGGTTGTTCCGCTGGGCCGATTGCTGGGATTTGAGGAGGATTGAGACAACCGATATGCGTTCCCCTATGCTCGGCGAGTTCATGGGCACATTCATGCTGATCCTGCTTGGCAACGGCGTCTGCGCAGGCGTGCTGCTGAAACGCAGCAAGGCCGAAAACGGCGGCTGGATGGTCGTTACTGCCGGGTGGGCCTTCGCCGTGCTCTGCGGAATTTTCACCGCAATGCTGTTTGGCAGCAGGGATGCGCATATCAACCCAGCGATTACTCTCGCGTTTGCCATCGAAAACCACGACTACTCCAAGCTTCTGCCGTTTGTTGTGGCTCAGCTAGCCGGAGGTTTCTGTGGGGCCGTGTTGGTCTGGCTCTTCTACCTCCCGCACTGGAAGGTCAGTGAGGACTCCGAAGCCAAGCGGGGCGTTTTCTGCACCAGCCCTGCGATCCGCAACTATCCTGCCAACCTGTTCAGCGAGTGCGTGGCGACCTTCGTGCTGGTGGTCGTCGCCGGGGCCATGACCTCCAACCTTGTCCTGTCGACCGGGACGGCAGCCGGCCTGAGCCCTTGGCTGGTGAGTTGCTTGGTTTGGGGCATTGGGCTTTCGCTTGGCGGCACCACCGGCTATGCCATCAATCCGGCAAGGGACCTGGGCCCCCGCATCGCGCACGCCCTGCTACCGATATCCGGAAAGTCGGGTTCTGATTGGCAATATGCGTGGGTTCCGGTGCTTGGACCGCTGACTGGCGCGGTCCTAGCCGGGTTTGTACTGCGGTTGCTCGGAGCTTAAGTACTGGATCCGACGCATGTCCCAGCGGCAATGAACGTCACGACGCGATCATTCGGATCTGTGAGACTCGCCCACATTGCGAAGTACTGTTTAGTCCGGTCATTGTCCCAGCTTGGCCAACTCGTCAGCTGCATCTCTTCCAGTCTTGGTGCCGGGTGAAAGCGCGACAGCCTTCTTGAACTGCTGTTGTGCATCGGACTTGTCGCTCAGTCTGGAGTAGGTCATCCCGAGATGGTAGTGAATTGACGCATCGTCAGGGGCCGTCTTCAGGGCTGATTCCAGAAGATCGCGAGCCGCACTGTAGTCGTCCTTTTTGAAGTAGATCCAGGCCAGCGTGTCGGCCGTCTGCGGCGCGTCCGGCTTGACTCGCCGCGCGGTTTGCGCCAACGAAAGCGCGACATCCACATTGTCTCCATTCTCGACCATCATGTAAGCCAGGTTGTTTGCGGCAACTGCATTGTTTGGATCCATTTGGAGCGTTTTCTTGTAGTCGTCCATGGCCTTCTGATCGTCACCCTTCGCCTCCTCCAGCGTGCCCAGCATCTGCCAGGCATATGAGTCGGACGGGTGAGAGTTTGTCCAACTCTGCCAGGTAGCAAGGGCAGAGTCGACATCTCCCAGGAAAATCTCAGTCTGGATATAGATTTGCGTCGCCTGCAGGCTGGAAGGATCCAGCTGCATCGACTTGTGCGCATTGTCCAGAGCGTCCTTGAAGTCCTTGTTGCGCATTTGCAGGTAGGCGAGCTCACCATAGAAGTCGCTGTTGTTTGGCTCCTTCGCGAGTTGCGCCTGGACGCGTGCGATCGCCTTGGCCGGCTGCTTGGCCGCCAGATAGGAGCCGGCCAACATTCCGAGCGCGCGACCGTAATTCGGATCCTTGTCCAGAGCTTTCTCGAGCATTGCGTCGCCTTCAGAAGTGTGTCCCTGGAAATAACGAAGCTGGGCCAGCTCAACATAGACGACTGGGTTATTGGGATTGGACTTCAGCACGGCCTGGAAATCTGCTTCCGCCTTGTCATACTCTTTTCGGCTCGCCTCGGTCGTGCCCCTCCACATGTACGCGGGAGCGAAGTCAGGATGCATTTTGATGGTCTGGTCCGCAACCTCGGACAACATACCTATGTCTCCGCGTTTGATCGCAACATCTGCCAGTCCGCCTGCAGCCTCAAGGCTTCCCGGGCTGAGTTTGCCGACCTGACGAAAACCGGTCTCTGCGGTTGCCAAGTCTCCTTTATTAACCGCCACCCGGGCCAGCAGAAGCTGGGTCTGAGGGTCGTTCGGGTTGTCCTTAACCGCCTTTTTCAGCAGGTTGAAGGCGTCGTCGGTCTTGCCGGTATTCAACAGCAACTCCGCGTTCAGAATCTGCACCTCGGGGTTGCTGGAGTCGCTCTTGCTCAACTCGTTCGCCAGCGACGTGGCCCTGGCATAATCCTTCTTTGCGAAAAGAACCCGCGCGTACGTCAACTTGATGCCAAAGCTCTTCGGGTACTTCGAGTTAAGATCCTGGAACTCGGTGACCGCACGGTCAAGCTGTTGCGTTCTGCCGTAAAACTCCGCAAGGATCTTGGAGGATCCTTCGTCGTCGGGCAAATCATTCACCGCCTGGATCAGGGTTTGCTCAGCTTTCGCCTTGTCTCCACTACGGATGTAGAGGGCGGCCAGGGATTCACGCGCTTGCAGATTGCTCGGAGCAGCCGCGACCGCGGCCATGAATTGCTGCTCCGCCCCCTGATGATCCCCCTTCTTGTCCAGAAGTCCTCCCAGTAGGATGTGCGCCATAGGACTCTTTGGATCGAGCGTTGCCGCCTTGGTTAACTCCTGTTCCGCACCGGCCTCGCCATCCGGGGTCCTGGACTCCAGCATCGCCAGGGCGCTGTGGAACTCGGCGCGGTTTGGATCAAGCGCGATCGCGTGTTGAATATTCTTCATCGCGCCATCGGCATCGCCCTTGGCCTGCGCAACCCCCGCAAGCAGAGCGTATGCATCCGGATAGTTTGGGTTGATCGCAATTACAGCATTGGCCTGGACCGCAGCCCGCTCCAGGGCGTGCCCGGCAAGAAGCAGGTTCCCGAAGGTAATATGCGCCTTGATATTGTTTGGATCGAGGTCCACGGTCTTCATCAACTCAAAGTAGGCCGGGGTCAAGTTCGACATCTTCAAATAGGCCTTGGCAAGTTCGAAATGCGCGTCCGCGTAATGTGGATCCACCTTGATCGCATTCGAGAACTGGATTGCGGCCTCTTTATACTTGCCTTTTTCCTCGTATTGTTCCCCGCTCTCCAGGTACTTATGCTTGCGCACATTCGGATCGCGGTGACAGCCGACGGTGAACACGAGAGCAAACGATACAACCAGCATTGCGGACTTCTTTGCGGCCCGCGCTTGGCGATATTCGAACATGGGCTAACTCCTCATCTTCTGTCCTACAAATCGTTCCATCGTTCTATTCGGGCGGTGGCGTATATGGTAACAACTTCTCCATGCCGTCCATTCAATGTTGCCTAGTTGGGGATATAGGCCGGCAACAGCGGGGTGATCTGCTCGGCGAAATCCACCGCGCGCTTGCGCGCCTCAAGTCTGTCTTCTCCCGGGTCAAGCGGAGTAGTGATGCGAACCAGTGCCGCATCAGTGCGTCCATAACGGATTGAGTCGGCCAGCGTATATAGCTTGGCCTTGTAGTCGCTGGCGATGCTGCGTCCATGCATCTGGTACCAGTACAGGACTTCCTGCGCCGCCGCTCCATTGGTGATCAGATATTCGCCCACCCGGTAGGACTTGCCGGTGGCGTCCGTCAACACCGTGATTCCGCGCGATTGAAACGTCCATCCGGCGCCGGGCAGGCAGTTTTGCGGGGAATGAATGGACTGCCCGGTTCGCTGCGTTGGAAAGTACCCAATAAAGAGCGCAACCGGGGCGATATCGTTCCGGTGTGCCGCCCGGGCGCTGGCAGGCAGCATGTAAACCCGGTTGAGGAAGTCCCCCTGGCCCAGAACGTCCAGCGTCTCCTGATCCATCGGAATATCGGTCGCCGTGCGGATTCCGATCGTGGTCGGCAATTCACTCAGCGGCCGGCTAGGCAGGACGCGGTCCACATCCCCACGCACATGCAGGACCAGGGAGGTAAATAACATCGCCAGAACGACAAACCAAAGCCGAAGGGATCTCATGCGGAGTGCCTGCCTTCCCGTGTCACCAGGCGCATGGCGATATGCACAAGATAGAGGCATCCGAGCGAGACCACAAACATCAGCCAGCCAGAAAACTCATGGAAGAATCCCAGCGCTTTTTCCGGGTCCCAGTACTGCACGCACAGGCCGGTGCCCACGATCCGGGCAACATTCGCCGCGACTGCGATAGGCAGGGCGGAGACTGCCAATAGCACCCGCCGCCAGGTGGTCCGCTCGAGAAAATATCCGTAGATCACGGCGACAGTGAAGAGGCTCATCAAGGAACGAATGCCGCTGCAGGCCTCGGCAACTTCCAGCGGCATCGCCGGCAATTGAATAATGTTGCCATCCTGTAGCACAGGGACACCGAGCAAGGGGAGGATCTGGCTGGCCAGTGCCGAGGCCCTCAGCTGCAAAGGAAAGGTAATTTGATTGAATAGGATTGTCGGGAGCGGAATCGCGAGCAAGAGCACGAAAAGCACGAACTTTGTCTTCCCCAGTACGCCCTTGCCCAGTAAGGTCCACACCAAGCCGGCCAGCAGCAGGACAAAGGAAGTGCGCTGAAGGAAAAGATCTGCCCCGAAGACCCCAACCAGCAATTCAAAGAGGCCGAGCACAACCAGGAAAGCTCCGGCCCAACTCGGTTCAATTGGGGTCCGGCGGATATCGTCTCGCTTGTCCCAAAGAAGGAAAAGGGCAAAGAATGGGATCAGAAAGCCGTGCGAGAAGTCCGGCAGGTTGTACCAATCGGTCACCAGCTTGACCGCTATGTGGTGATAGAGGAGAACCAAGGGCAAAGCGAGGGCCACCAACTGTCCCCAGGAAATGGACCACACCGCGGGCATTGATTTGCCCGGGCCAGCGCCGGAAGGTTCGCCAGGACCGGGGCTACCCTCCTGCGAGGCGTGGCCCGGCGAGTTAGCGGCGAACTTCGTGTCGGAAGAGATTGCCGGGACCGCGGTACTCTCAGGCATTGGGAGTGCACTTCCTGGATGGCCAGTTGCGATTTGACAGCCTATAGGATTATGACACGCGTTTCGAGCCCTGATGCCATCTGGCAAGCGGACTTAAGTGGATTGAACCCGCACACTTAAGTGTAATAACCGCAATGCGGTTAGTGGAATAAGCTTAGTCACGGATGAGTTAAAAAGTACCCATTTCGTTACTTGGTTGTAACCGGACGAAACGTGTTCTTTGGCAATAATTGCCGTACATGGCAGGTGTAAAATCATACAACTGTGTCTTCAAAGTAGTCGAACGTGTCCACCGATGTTGGTCTGCTTAAGTCTGCGTCGGAGGAACAGGTATCCAAATGTACTGGCGCTCTCGTGAAGGATAGTTGGCTGGGCAGACTTGGCTTTCATGCAATCTAGCTCCGGTGCCTGCCGCAAGAGAAATGGCCAAGTCCGGCTAACACACCAGAATCGATGGGAATATGAACCTTTTTCGCTGCATTCTTATTTCGAGTTGCTTGCTCCCCGCTCTTGGAACTGGTCTGGCGCAACAGTCGGCGGGTAAGCCCATCCTCAGCGCCGACCCAACCGAGCCAGCCTCTGCGCCGCCTGCTCGGGTCTCGGTCCCGCCCGAAGCGGGGCCGCTCTCGCTGTCTCCCAACTACATTATCGGCGCGGATGACTCGCTGAAAATAGAAGTGTGGAAAGAGGAACAGCTATCGGCCTCCCTGACGGTTCGGCCGGATGGGAAGATCTCACTTCCTTTGATCAACGACATTCCAGCCGCAGGGCTTACTCCAATGCAACTCGCGGCGGATATCACCTCACGTCTGACCAAGTTCGTTACCGACCCGATCGTCAACGTCAGTGTGATTGCAGTTAACAGCAAGCGTGTCTTCCTGATTGGAGAAGTGGGGCGGGTTGGCCCATTGCCCATCACTCCCGGCATGACGATTCTGCAGGCTATTGCAGCGGCTGGAGGCCTTACCCCCTACGCCAACCGAAAGCACATCTATATCTTGCGCGGCGATCCGGCTAAGCAGCAGAAGATATTCTTCGATTACACCAAGGCCGTCAAGAAGGGGGACATGCAGGGTGTTTCTCTGCTTCCCGGCGACACCATCGTGGTCCCATGACGAAAACATCTCAATTCGATTTGCGGTCTGCGGCCAGGCCGGCTTGCCGGCTGATTTCTCAGGTGTTCGCCAAGTCCGTCCAGCGGGCTGCCCGGTTGCGGTTCTTGTTTCTGGCTTTCCTGCCGGTGACAATTGCGACCGCCGCATTGGGGCAGGCCCTCCCGGCTGCCGAGGCGGCTCCCATCTCCACCGGCTTCGCTTTGCCCCGTGCCGCGGGAACGCTGAATTATGCGGTCAGCGCATCTGAGGTGCTCACGTGGGGCTATTACGGAAACCAGGGAGCGGCTTCGGGGACCAATGTCAGCGGCGATGTCGGCTATCTCTCGAACAGCAAACGGTACCCTTTCAGCATGGTTTTTTCCGGTGGCCATTCCTGGTCGACGTTGGGTGAACCGTCCTACAGCTTTCTGAATCTCGCGTTGTCTCAGGTCATCAACATTAAGAGATGGGACTTCGTTGTCTCCGATAGTGTCAATTATCTGCCCGCCACGCCAACCACGGGCTTGTCAGGTGTGCCCGGAGTTGGCGATCAGGGAGTATCGGTGGGCTCCGACAGCGGTCAGGGTGTGCTCACGGTCTACTCGAACCGCATCGTCAACACCGTCTCTGGAAGTGTTCAGCGCCCGATAACGGGCAGGACCTCATTCAACGCTTTCGGCGCTTACGGCATTACGCGCTTTCTTGATGATTCCAACAACAGCTCAGGATTGGATGGCGACTCTCTAAGCGGAGGTGGAGGGATCAGCCATCAGCTGAGCGCGCGAAATACACTGGGCGGCAATTACACGTATTCCAAATTCACCTATCCGGGCTACAACTACAGCCTCGGGGTAGTCGAACCCGGGTTTTCCAGTCAGACCGCCAGCGCGTTCTACTCCTACCTGCTCAATCGCAAGATCAGCTTGAACGTCGCCGCCGGACCGCAGTGGACCGGAATTGAAGTCCCGGGCGGTATGCAGGCGATAAGCCTTTACGCCAGCGGCTCTGCGGTTTACAGCGGACAGTTTTCCCATATTTCGCTCTCCTACGTGCGCAGTACGAGTAGCGGCTTTGGAGTGGTCGGCGGAGCACTGTCCAGCAGTGTGGCGCTCGCGGCCGGCCGGACGTTTGGCCGCGTTTGGAGTTGCTCAGCCGGCGGGACCTACGCCGAAAACTCGAACCTGCCGTCGTCAACCGTCGCCCCCTATTCTTTTGAGACAGAGGTTGCCAACGTGCAAGTTTCGCGTGCCATCGTGCGCAGTCTATCGGCCTACGCCAACTACACTTTGGAACATCAATCGTCCAACCAGTCTGCCGCCGGCGTGGACGTATTCACCGGCATCGAGCAGGTGGTTGGATTCGGGGTGACCTTCTCGCCCAGTTCGTACCACTTAGGACGTCAATAAGGAGCATCTATGCTTGGTCATCGTGTACTAAACGTAGAAGACTATCTCACCATACTGAAGCGCCGCTGGTGGATCATTGCCATCCCCATGATCATCCTTCCGATCGTGGCGGTTGTGGCCACTTACTTTATTACGCCGCAGTATGTTTCCCAGACAGTCATTCTCATCGACCAGCAGAAGGTGCCGACGGATTTTGTCCAGCCGGTGGCGACGCAGGATCTCGACAGCCGTCTTGCCATCATTACGGAGCAGGTCCTCAGCCGGTCGAACATTCAGCCCATCATTGAAAAATACAATCTCTTCGCGAATCAGCACCTCTCGATGGATGCCCGGATCGATTTGATGCGCGATCCCAAGACTCTGAAGATTGAACCGGTTCAGTCGGAACTCGCCCGTTCCAATGGACTACCCGGATTCAGAATTGCCTTTACCGCCAACGATCCCCAGACCGCGCAACAGGTCTGCTCGGAGATTACGTCGCTGTTTACCAAGACAAATCTGCGCGCCCGTGCCGCGAATGCCGAGAGCACAACTGACTTTCTCAAGGAACAATTGGATGATGCCAAGCGCACGTTGGACGACCTGGATTCCAAGGTCGCAGCCTTCCAGCGCCAGTATGTCGGCATGTTGCCGGAAGACCAAAATAACAACATGAGCATCATGACCAGCCTGAACTCGCAGCTTGAAGCGACCACTCAGCAACTGCAGAATCTGGAGCAGAATCGGTCGGTGGGAGAGACGTTGCTGAGTCAGCAGCAAGCGGCACAGGCCGCCGCGGCGGCTCCGACTACGGTTCCGGTTCAGACCTCCGTGGCGCAGGAGAAGGAACTCGAGGATCTACTGGCCAAGAAGGCTGACCTCGAGGCCCGCTACTCCCCCGAGTATCCCGATGTGAAGGACGTCAACCGCAAGATCTCAGATCTGCAGAAGGAAATGTCACGGGCAGCCGCTGCCCCCCCCCCCTCCGTTTCCTCGACGCCCACTGTCAAGCGCCCCGATTCCGCCGGCGTGGTTCAACTCAATGCGCAGCTGCACGGCATCGACCAGCAAATCGAGGCCAAGCGGAAACAGCAAGACCAGATCCAGCAGCAGATTCGCAGCTACGAAGGCCGAATTTCGGCCAGCCCACAGGTGGAAGCACAGTACAAAGAATTGACTCGCGACTACGACACTGCGCAGACCTTTTACAACAAGATTCTCGCCGAAATGAACCAGTCGCAGATGACCACCAGTATGGAGCAGCGACAGGAAGGCGAGACCTTCAGCGTGCTGGACTCGGCGAATCTTCCCACGGATCCGATTTTTCCCAAGCAAAGTTACTTTGCCGCGGCCGGTGTGGGTGCTGGGATTGTTCTAGGGACGCTCATCGTGGCTCTGCTGGAATACAAGGACACCGCGCTGCGCACCGAGCGCGACATCTGGGACTTCACGCAACTGCCTACGCTCGCCGTGGTCGCCTGGTCGGGCGACATCGCCAACATGAAGCTGGGAAAGTTCGCCCGTCTGAAGCAGCTCTTCAGCCGCAAACCGTCTAAGGACATGCTCGCCGATTCCACTGGATAACCATGTATAAGAGCTTCTTCAATCTTCAGACGAATCCCTTCGCCGGCAGTCCTGACCCGCGGTTCCTTTACATGATGCCGCATACGCGCGAGGCCCTGGCCACGCTCGAGTATGGCATCTCCGCGCACAAGGGATTTATTGTCCTGACCGGCGAGGTCGGTACCGGCAAGACCACACTGCTGCGTCGCGCGCTCGCGTCGCTCGACCAGAGCCGCGTGTTCAGCTCCTTCGTTTTCAACCCACGCCTGGACGTGCTCGATTTCCTTGAGTTCATCCTTTCCGATTTTGGTATCGCGCCGCAGAACCGCACCAAGTCGGGGATGTTGATTCAACTCAACCGCTGGCTCATCGAGCGCTTCCGCCGCGAGGAGACATGCGTCATCATCGTCGACGAGGCGCAAAATCTTGAGTGGGAGCTGCTGGAAGAGATACGCCTCCTGACCAACCTTGAGACCTCATCGGAGAAGCTGGTGCAGATTGTTCTTTCCGGCCAGCCCGAACTCGAAGAAAAGCTGCGCGCCCCCGACGTCCGCCAATTACGGCAGCGCATCGCGCTATGGGCCCGCACCCATGCCATCACCGCCGAACAAACAGCCAACTATATCGCCCAGCGCCTGCTGATTGCGGGCACCTCGGAACGGATATTTCCCGACGATGCCATCGCCGCTATCCACCGGGCGAGCCGCGGTATCCCTCGCATCATCAACCTGATCTGCGAGCACGCCCTCATCCTCGCATACGTTGAACAACTGCACCAGGTACCTGAGCCATTGATCCATGCGGTCGCTTGCGATCTTGACCTGGACCCCCAGCCCTTTATGGTCTCGGCCACGCATAGCGGATTTTCACCGAACTCCACGCTTCCATCGCAGAAGCACCCAGAAAGGGAAGAGAGATGAGCAAAATATACGAAGCTTTACGCCAAGCAGAACTGGACCGCTCCAAACTGGGACCGGTCGAATCCGAGGCATCTTCCGACGACCAGGGCGGTAGCCAGGCAGTGCTCGAAAACGGGCCCGGCCCGACCCACATCCCGGCATTTTCCAACACCGGCCGCGCCCTGGCGACGTTGACGCCGGTGGCCAAGCCCAGTGGTGCCCGGGCCCCGGTTGGTACATCCGCCGACCTGAAGATCGCCGCCCTGGGTGATGCCGGCGAGGGCTTCGAAATCACCGATGCTGAGCTCGCCCAGGTCAGGCAGATTACCTGGCATCCCTCGCTCTCCCAACTCCCGGCGCTGGACGACCGCGGCAGCGCGGTGGAGCAGTTCCGCAGCCTGCGCTCGCGCATGCAGGAGTTTCGCGACCTCAATGCGCTCAAGTCGATCCTGGTGTCGAGCGGCCTTCCGCAAGAAGGGAAGAGCTTCATCACGGCCAACCTGGCTATTTCGTTCGCCCGCCACAAGGCTGGCCGCGTGCTGCTCATCGACGGAGACATGCGCCGCGCCACGCTCCACAAATTGCTGGGCTGCCCGCAGGGGCCGGGGTTGACCGAGTTTCTTTCGGGCACTGCCTCTATCCTCGACGTTATGCAGCGTCCAAAGCCTGATGAGCCCTCCCATCCGCTGCCGCACGGGCTCGCCTCCCTGACCTTCATCGCCGCCGGCATGGAACACGACAAGGCAGCCGACCTTTCCGGAAACCATCGTTTCGATCGCCTGATCGCCGCCGCAGCGCCACATTTTGACTGGATTGTCGTCGATTCGTCCCCGGTGAACCTCGTCTCCGATGGCGTCAACCTTGCACGTTCCTGCGACGCTGTACTGTTGGTGGCGCGCGGAGGTGTCACCAAGTATGAGATTGCCCAGCGCGCAGTCGCCGAGCTCAAAGCTTCCAAAGTGCTCGGATTCGTCCTCAACGCCGTCAAGAATCCGCCTATCGCGGGAGGCTATTACGGCTACGATGGCTACGACAAGATCGAAGAATGATCGGGGGCACCCCAGGCGATGATCCGGTTTTTGAATGTTTACTACCCTACGCGGACGGTGCTCCTCCTGTTCTGCGAGGCAGTCATCGTCAGCGGCTGCTTTTTCGCCGCAACCTGGTTGATGTTCCGCGATCAAACCATTTTCGTACTGCAGTTGCAGGATGGATTCCTTAAGATTGCAGTCATTACCATCGTCAGCATGATGCTGTCCTACTACTTCGATCTGTATGAGCCGAGCATCGTCTCCGGCCGCCTCGAAATATACTTCCGCGTCCTGCTGGTTCTTGGCTTCGATTGCTTCATCCTCTCGGCAGTCCTGCTGCTCGATCCCGATCTCGGCATCGGTCCTCACGTTTACGTGCTCGGCTTCGCTCTGCTGGCACCCTCGCTTATCCTGCTGCGGCGAGCCTACGAATGGGTAGTGGGCCGCAAGGTCTTTCGCGAGCGTATCTACGTTCTGGGAGCCGGAGACTATGCGCGCTCCATCGTGGACACAATTCAGTCCCGCCCTGACCTCGGCATGGAGGTGGTCGATTGGCAGGACGTTCAGTTGGAGCCCTCCGAGCGAAAGAAGGTTTGGATCGAAGCGCTGGACAATATCTCTCGATCCAAACACCCCGTCCATCGCATCATCGTTGCCATGGAGAGCCGGCGCGGCGAACTCCCGGTGCAGGAACTGCTCACACTTCGCTTCCAGGGGATCACCGTGGAGGAAGACGGCACGCTGCGCGAACGTCTCTACGGCAAGATCCAACTCGACGGGCTGCGGCCTTCGAATTTCCTCTATAGCGAAGGCTTTCGCATCCGGTCCTCGCAGCAGTTCACCCGTCAGATCGTCTCCATCTGTGCCGCGGCCTTTGGACTTCTGCTCTTTCTCCCGCTTTTTCCCATCGTGGCCTTGGCTGTGAAATTCTCATCGAAAGGGCCTTTGTTCTTCCGGCAGACTCGCGTCGGCATGGGAGGACGCACCTTCGAGGTGGTCAAATTCCGCACCATGTTTACGGATGCGGAATCGGGCGGCGCCAAGTGGGCAACCAAGAACGACCCACGCGTCACCCGGGTCGGCATGTTTCTGCGCAAGACCCGCATCGACGAGATCCCTCAATTGTGGAATGTGCTACGCGGCGATATGGGCTTCGTCGGACCCCGCCCGGAGCGCCCGGAGTTCGTCAACTGGCTTACCGGGGAGTTGCCCTTCTACTATCTGCGAACCTTAATCCGACCCGGCCTCACGGGCTGGGCCCAGGTCCGTTACGGATATGGGGCCACGCTCGCGGAGACCAAGGAAAAGCTCGAATACGATCTCTACTACATCAAGCACATGTCCCTGGGCCTGGACCTGCTCATCATGTTTGAAACCATCAAAACCATTCTTCGCCGCCGCGGGGCACAGTAGGGCCGGACGCAAATTTCGTCTTATTGAATCAGGTTGGTGGGTTCGTTTGCCGTAGCCAGGCCTGTCCTCGCCTTGGTTCTCACCGGTCCGCCGCTTGACTCCGCCGCGCTCCCTGCGCCGACATCATTCAACTTGTACAGCTGCGACCGGTAGCTAATCTTCAGCCACTTTGCCGTCTTCTGGCGATTCCAGTTATGGGCCTTCAGCACCTTCAGGATGATCTGGCGCTCCAACTCATGCGTGGCCTTCCGGGTTACCAGTTTGAGCGAGATTGGCTGGCTTACATCGACATCTGCCATGGCCCGCGTAGCCGGCTTTTCTTCCTCAACCAACTCTGCAATCAGCGCTTCCTCGCTGCCCATCAACACATAGCTGCGAATCAGGTTGTCCAGCTGCCGGATGTTGCCCGGCCAGTCGTACTTCTGCATCAAGCGCATCGCGTTGCGCGAAAGCGGAACCGGATGCACGTGAAACGCCCGCGCGTGGATGCCGGTCAGAAAGTCGACCAATTGCGGCAGGTCCTCGGTTCGCTGGCGCAAGGGAGGCAGTTGAATGGTGACCGCATTAATGCGGTAGAGGAAATCCAAGCGGAACGACCCATCGGCCACCTGTTCCCGGAGGTCGCGATTCGCAACAGAAACCACCCGAGTCTGGATGGTGCGGGTCTCATGTCCACCCACTCGCATAAACGAGCCGTCCTGCAAAACCTGCAACAGCTTCGACTGGACCCCGATGTCGAGACTGCCCACCTCGTCCAGAAAAAGCGTCCCGCCGTGGGCCTGTTCCAGCCGGCCGCGCTTGGTGGAATGCGCTCCGGTAAAGGCACCCTTCTCGTAGCCAAACAGTTCCGTCTCGATGAGTCCCTGGGGAATCGCCGGGCAACTCACTTTGACTAACTCCCCTACGGTTCGCTCGGAAGTTCCGTGAATCAGGCGCGCGCACAGTTCTTTGCCCGTTCCGCTCTCCCCCTGAACCAGGACCGGGACGTTGGTTTTGGCGACCATCTCCAGCTTGCGCCGGATCAGCTGCATCTCCTCAGTCCGGCCAAAGAAGACGTCTACGGGAGGGAGATCGACCTGAGTTTCGTGCTCAGAAAACCGTACGGTAGTCATAGTCTCCTGTCGTCAATTGCTCGCGGCCTCTCCCGAAACCGGGCAATCGATCCATGGCGCATGGCCTTCAAAGGACCTGGGTACTAAAGTGTAAGCACGTTGGGTACCAAATGAGGCAGATTTCGAGGGTATCCCACCCCCGAAACTGCCCCGAAAAAACTTATTCGCTATTTCATGTAGAATTTTTCCCGACCTCGTGTAAAATTTCTGCACAAAGGTAGGAATTTTATTACCACTTTTGGCAAGAATACTCTGACGGTTTGGTTTTCGGCGTAGAAAACTGGAATACCGGCGCATCGGCACCGCAACCTCGAGTCATCCGCGGTCAGGAAAGTGGGACGATTTAGTCCCGCTCCGGTTCTATTATCTGCTGCACCCACATATCAGATACCGGCATGACCGGTGTCGGCGCGATGGAGCCAACTTATGGCGGCGAATGCTTCCTTCTCCCCAGCAAAACGGGTTTCGGTCACCCGGCCTTGCCTCTTTGTGTTCGAGTCGAACCTGCGGGTGCTCAATTACCTGAAGCGAACCTTCTCGACTCTTTATGACCTCCGGCTCTTTTCCGAAGAGCACTCCTTCCTGCGTGATCTCGAAGCGATGCACCGGCCCAGTCTGGTTTTGCTGGCGTGGGACGGAATCTCCCAATCGATGCCCTTGTTTTCCAGGGTGCGGACCTCGCGGCCGGAGATCCCCGTTCTGGTGCTCGCCACCGTCGCCGAAATGGCTGACTACGAGGTCTTTGCCCGGCTGGGCGCTGCCGGAGTTGTGCTTAAGCCATTTGTCGACGATTCGCTCGAAGTCGCCATCGCCAAACACCTCCTGGTCCACAAAGAAGAAGCCGGCGAGCCCAGGGAGATCCGGCTGGAAGGCGGCCAATCCTTTGTGCGCTCCAGCAAGCGCATGTGCGAGATCGAGGCTCAGGCCCAGCTCGTCGCCCGTTCCGACATTCCTGTCCTGATCCTGGGCGAAAGCGGTACCGGCAAAGAGATCGTTGCGATGTACACCCACCAGATGTCGCGGCGCAGCGGCCGCATGTTCCTGAAAGTTAACTGCGCGGCCATGCCCGCCGACTTGCTTGAGAGCGAGCTCTTCGGGTATGAACAGGGAGCCTTCACCGGCGCCACCAAGAGCAAGCCTGGCAAGTTCGAGCTGTGCGACGGAGGCACCATCTTTCTCGACGAAATCGGCGAAATGCCGCCAGCCCTTCAGGCCAAGCTTCTGCATGTCCTCCAGGATGGCACCTTCTCCCGGCTAGGAAGCCGTGGCCCGACCAAGACCGATGTCCGCATCATTGCCGCCACCAACGTCAATATGAAGGACGCAATGGCCCGCAAGAGCTTCCGCGAAGACCTCTATTACCGGCTCAATGGGCTCTCCCTGATGCTGCCGCCTCTGCGCGAGCGCCTGGACGAAATCCCTGCCATGGCGAATTACTTTATGCGCAAGGGGGCCAAGAAATACGAGCTTCAGCCGCTTCCCATCTCAGCTGCCTTGCTGGACTCCTTTGCCCAGTACAACTGGCCCGGAAATCTCCGCGAGTTGGAAAACGTCATCAACCGCTACCTCATCCTGCAGGATGAGAAGACTGTGATTTCAGAGCTTGAACAGGCAAGAAGTGTGCCCACTTTGCCGGAGAAAGCTCAGGATCACATGGAGGCGGGAGGGCTCAAAAAGCTGGTGAGAGGTCTTAAAGGTGAGGCCGAGTCCTCCGTTATTGCCGGCGTACTCGAGGAGACAGGATGGAATCGAAAGGCCGCCGCAAACGATCTTCAAATCAGCTACAAGGCCCTGCTGTACAAGATCAAGCAGTACGACCTGAGTCCAAGATCAGCGTGAATCCCGAGACTCCGAAGGATTCGTCGGAGCTGGACATGCTGGTCATTCAGTTCGGAGACCGCACCGTCAAGGGCTACGCGGAGAGGAACCAATGGCCGCCCGCCGAAGCTCTCGACTTCCACGCAGCGCCTCCGGTCTTCCGGCCGATCGGCTCCGACAAAATGGAGAACATCCCGCTCGACGGTGTCAAAGCCATCTTCTTCGTCAAGTCCTTCGAAGGGAAATGGCACGATGATCTGCGCTTCCACGATCATCTTCCGGCGCCGGAATGCCTGTGGGTCCGCGCCACCTTCCACGATGGCGAAGTTATCGAAGGGTTGATCGGGAATAACCACAGCTACGTGGTTCATCCTGGCTTCTACATGTCTCCCATCGATCCCGAGGGCAACAACTGGCTGATCTATGTGCTCAAGAACAAGCTCAAGGACTTCCAAATTCTCGGGTTGCGCGCGGCTCCCAAGAACATGCGCGGACTCAACGCGAGCAAGCCGGTAGCGGTGGAGCAACTGACTCCATAAGGCCAAATCCAGAAGCTTGCTCGATCCGTCCGCAATTCAATTGCGACGGCGCCTACGCCTCCACCAGCGCGCGCCCGTACCGCTTCTCCACGTAATCATCCAGGATTACCTGGAATTCCTCGACGATCCGGTCGCCCTTCAGTGTGGTGAACAGCTTGCCATCCACATAAACCGGCGCTTTCGGCTCCTCGAACGTGCCCGGCAGCGAAATCCCGATGTTGGCGTGCTTCGACTCGCCCGGCCCGTTCACGACGCAGCCCATTACCGCCAGCTTCAGTTCTTCGACGCCGGCATACTGTTTCTTCCACTCAGGCATCTGCTCCACCAGGTAACTCTGGATTCGCTCTGCCAGCTCCTGGAAGTAGGTTGACGTGGTCCGCCCACATCCAGGGCAGCTCGTCACCTGGGGCATAAAGCTGCGAATGCCCAGAGACTGCAGAATCTGTTGTGAGCAGCGCACCTCTTCGCTGCGGTCGCCACCCGGGGTCGGTGTCAGGCTTACGCGTATCGTGTCGCCGATCCCGGCCAGCAGCAGCGGCGCGAGCCCGGCGGTGGACGCCACCACGCCTTTCATGCCCATGCCGGCCTCGGTCAGCCCCAAGTGCAGCGCATAGTCGCAGCGCGAGGCCAGTTCGGTGTAGACATCAATCAGGTCACGCACGCCGGAAACTTTTGCGCTCAAAATGATCTGGTCGCGCCGCAAGCCGTACCGCTCCGCCGCAGCCGCATTGTCCAACGCGGAAACGACCATCGCCTCCATCATCACGTCGCGCGCGGGCAGGGGATCGGCCAGCTTCGAATTCTCGTCCATCATCTTGGTCAACAGCGCCTGGTCCAGCGAACCCCAGTTCACCCCGATCCGTACCGGCTTC
>Ga0181520_10005470_pt1 | contig 20232 bp, 18 predicted proteins | sample PEATcosm2014_Bin_29_FD_132451 | JGI IMG/M metagenome (GOLD analysis project Ga0181520, IMG submission 132451) | Peatland microbial communities from MTU Mesocosm Facility, Houghton, MI, USA - PEATcosm2014_Bin02_30_metaG | ecosystem: Environmental > Terrestrial > Soil > Wetlands > Peat | place... | reverse complement strand
GGCTTCGCGGTCACCATTCACGAAGACACTCTCGAGCTTCCAATGAAATGGAAACAGCCACGACTCGTGTTTGTGAATTCCATGGGAGATCTGTTTCATGAAAAAGTCCCCTTTGAATTCATCCGCAAAGTTTTTGACGTCATGTCCTCCTGCCCGAAGCATGTCTTTCAGGTATTAACCAAGCGCAGCGAAAGGCTTCGCCGTCTGGCTTCTTCCCTGCCGTGGCCGGAAAATGTCTGGATGGGAGTTACCGTTGAAGATTCGACCACCGTGTGGCGGGTGCAAGATCTGCAGTCTGTGCCTGCTGCAGTCAGGTTTCTCTCCTGCGAACCATTGCTCGGAGCCATTGAAAATCTTCCGCTGGATGGAATTCACTGGGTTATTGTAGGAGGAGAGTCCGGTCCCTTCGCGCGCCCGATGCGGGCGGTCTGGGTAGAATCCATACAAAATCAATGCCTGCGCGCTGAGACTGCGTTCTTCTTCAAACAGTGGGGCGGAGTCCGTAAGCACCTTACCGGACGCATGCTGCATGGCCGAACCTACGATGACATGCCGCCTCTACCCGATCTTTCTCTAAACGTCAGACAACCTTTGCTCATACAAGCTTGAACTAGCCCTGCGGCTCCTTCCTTTCTCCAAGCAGCGGAAGCTGGGCAAGGCACGAGATCTGACACTTTAACCTGGGACGGCTGGGGGACGTAGCTGCTTAACTGCTTTTTATATTTTTCGAACCATCGCACCTTGCATGGGGCGTTCAAACGCCTGACACATTCCTGCCAATCCAAAAAACAATCGAACCCCACCACCTGACTGGTCGCCAGACGTCTGGCGACCGCCATCTTTTGGCGTCTGGTCAGGTGGCGGGGCGAATATTTTTGCTGATGCATCCACTAACAGTTATCACTTCAACTCAGGAGGGTGTTTATGAATATCACTAAAGGAAGACTTAAGCTGTATCTGGATACCACCATTCCCAATTATGTCTATGCTATGGATGCTCCGGAATGTATGGGGGAAGTACCGTACGCCCCTCCTTCCGTTTCCCCGCCCGCCAACTGAAAAAACCGTTGCGTCCTTCCTGAAATCCCCGGCGGCGAACTTGTGCCGTCCTTTTGCGTTAATCAAATAGTGAGCTCTATCATTGATCTGAGGTTTGATCAGCGCCAGAAGGTTTTTGCTGCGGTCATTGTCTGCGGTTTGACTCTTCTGATCGGATGGTTGGACTGGATTACTCCGGCACAGATGAGTTTCCTTGTTTTTTACTGGATCCCAGTGGCGATATTGACCTGGGTTTTCGGAGTTCTCTGTGGATACGGCCTTTCTTTTTTATGTGTTCTATCTATAACCATGATGGAGATGGTTGAGGGCAGATTATATGCTCAACCTGGTTTCTTCTGGTGGGAGTTGATCACCCGTCTTACGAATTTTTTCCTTTTAGTAACGGTTCTCTGGTTGTTCCGCCGCGCTGTGGAGGAACGATATCGTGCCGAAGCAGCCATAAGGCGCCGGGAAGGGTTATTTCGCCGCGCGGTTGAGATATCTCCTATCCCTATGCTTCTCCATGACGAAGATGACCTCAATGTTGTTCTAAGTCGCGGCTGGACCGAATACTCCGGATACACTCTACAGGAAATACCGACCTTGCTCGATTGGAGAGAAAAGGCTTTTGGAGAAAGGACGGGGGCCGACAGGCGGCATATTGACGAACTTTTCCAGGGTAATCAGACCGTTGCCAACGGAGAGTGGCCTATACGGGCGAAGAATGGCCAGACGCGAATCTGGGATTTCCACACCACGCCTCTGGGAAAAATTACCGGAGGGAAACGTTTGATTTTATGCACGGCGATAGATGTTACTGAACGAAAACTTGCGGAGGATGCGCTGCGTCAGGATGAACAGCGTCTTGCCGAATTGAATGCGGATCTTGAGCGGGAAGTTGTCCGCCGGGCGGAAGCGCTGCACCGCAAGGAAGCGGAACTGGAACAGACCCGCAGGCTGGAGGCCGTGGGACGTCTTGCCGGTGGAGTAGCGCATGATTTCAATAACCTGCTGACGGGAATTGTCGGCATCGCACAGGAGGCCCATGACCGTATGCCGATGCAGGACCCGCTTCGGGAGGAACTTGATATGGCCATAAAGGCGGGTCAGCGCGGTTTTTCTTTGACGCGCCAGCTTCTTACTTTCAGCCGCAGGGAAACGGCTGTTCCAAAAGTGGTTAATCTTAACGGCAGCATAACCGAATTTCAGAAGCTGCTGAGCCGGCTGATCGGAGAAGACATACGGCTGCATGCAGATCTGCGTCCGGAGTCAGGGAATATACGGATTGATCCGGGGCAACTGGAACAGGTCATAGTCAATCTGGCGGTCAATGCCCGCGATGCCATGCCCGAAGGCGGCGATCTTTGGATTGAAACTGCGGAACATGTTGAAGAAGCAGGTCCTGCGAATAGCGTTCCGCCCGGTCATTATGCCCGGGTAACCATGCGCGACAGCGGACTCGGGATGAGCCCTGAAACGCTGGAACATATGTTTGAGCCTTTTTTCACTACCAAAGGCTGCAAAGGAAGCGGCCTTGGGTTATCGACGGTGTATGGCATTGTGCAGCAGAATGCTGGATACGTTTGCGCTAGAAGCAATGAAGGCATGGGCACGACAATTGATATTTACCTGCCATATCTGGGCGTCGGACAGACCGATGAGCGGCGTTTCGAAGCCCGTAAAGCGGTGCGGTCAGGAAATGAGACGGTCCTGGTTGTTGAAGACGAAGAAATTGTCCGCCACGTTACCACCCGGATGCTGCGCCGTCATGGATATAATGTCCTTGAAGCTCCGGATGCAAAACACGCTCTGGAACTTACGGAACATCTGAGCGAACCTGTTCATTTGCTTTTGACTGACGTGGTTATGCCGGGAATGAACGGACGTGAACTGGCGGAATTATTGGAAAAAAAGTTCATGGGGTTGAGAGTGCTTTACATGTCCGGCTACACGCAGGATGTAATAGATTCAAAAGGCATTTCGTCAGGCAGGACTCATTTCATCGAAAAGCCCGCGCTCTACAATTATCTGCTTAGAAAAGTTCGTGAGGTCCTGGATTCCCCCAAAAGGGCGTTGCCCTGATGAAGTGGATTAGCTCCACACAAAATTATTTATCCATTTTTGGAGTTTTGGATCTGATGGATTGTGCGAAAAATACCCTTGGTACGTCTGTTTTTTAAATTCTTCATAAGGATCGTTTCTATCCCCATCTTTACGGAGGCGTTTTTCATCATTGACGTATAGATAAACTATTATCGGTGGCTGACTTGAAAAGCAAAAGATAATGCGGTAGCGTTGTAGTCCTCGTTTATACCGTCGGTATTTCCGCAATTCATCCCGTAATTGGTATTCAGGTCTGTTCGGATCTTGCGGAATAGTCTCTTGGCTTGCTCCACGAATACGAAAAGCCAACTTAACAATCTCATGCTCCTTGAATTGTTCTGGATCCAAACGCTTCTTTAATTCCTTGACCTGCTCTTTTAGTTTGGAAACCCGCTGAGCATAAAAATGGTGGTATCGAAGAAGATATTTACTTTCCAATTTCAACATCCTTAAGAAGTTCATCCCATTCCGTATCCCATACCTCTTTTCCCGTTCGGAGCTTTTCCGGATGTGCAATTGCATCCTGTGCAATGGCGCGAATAAAATGCATAAACTGAGGTTCGGATTCAATGGTGTCCAATTCATTCTCAGGATGAATGATGAGGGTGTTGTCATCATACTCAACTACAACCTTTTTCCTGCGAGACAAATTATGAGCAAACTCTATAGGAACATCCACCGCATAGCTTCCACCATGTTTGAAAAGCCATTTTTTCTTGATAGCAACGGTCATGCGTCACCTCCTTGATTCCAAATCAAGTATACACAAAAATATATACTTTGTCAAGTGGATTTAGATTCTTCTGTCGAAGATAGTAGAATCGGAATCTCCTCATATAAACAACAAATTATTACATTCTGACGAAATTTTAGGTGAAGTTTTTGTGCAAAAATTACACCTGCACAAAATCCTCTTCAAATTTAAGAGTTTTTGTGCAAAGCCTTCCCAAAAAACTTGACCACCACTAGGGCTAGTTGTTATATTAAACCTTGCTTCTACCGGTTGTGCTCCCTGCGAGGAATTAGATGAACCCCGACCCTCCACTCAGCAATTCTCTGATGCCATCAGATATGGCTTATGTTTATCTTCTGCGAAGTCATAAAAGTGGGGTAGTCTATATTGGAGCTACAGAAGATTTGCATCAGAGAATTAAAGCCCATCAAAATGGGCGATGCCGCACGACGAACAAATATTTGCCGATGAAACTTATATATTTTGAGGGCTTTCGGGATGCCCGCGACGCGTGGGCTAGGGAGAAAGATTTGAAACAGTACAGTGGTAGTTATCGTGCTCTTATGAGAAGAATCATTAACAGCGTGGGCATCCCGGCTGAGGGGAGGGCGGGGTGAAATGTCCTTACTGCGGTCATGAACATGACCGTGTATTAGATTCCCGTCCTCTCGATGCGGCAAGCGTTATTCGCCGCCGCCGCGAATGTCAGTCCTGCCATAAGCGCTTTACCACCTACGAACGCCTGGAAGAAGTTCCTCTTATGGTTATCAAGTCCGATGAACGGCGCGAGCCTTTCAGCAGGGAAAAACTTAGAGAAGGCATTTCTCGCGCCTGCGAAAAACGTCCGATCGGGCCCGATGCCATTGAGCGTCTTATTTCTGAGATTGAATACGAATTGCAGGATTACGTGATGCAGGTGCCTTCCCGCGTTATCGGAGAAAAGGTGATCAAGAAACTGAAGGAACTGGATCTTGTCGCATACCTGAGGTTTGTTTCTGTTTACCGGCAGTTTCAGGACGTTGACGAATTTATTAAAGAGCTGGAGCGGCTCCAGCAACTGGAAAAAGCGGAGCAGGAATCCAAAAAGGAACTGGAGTCAAAAAATGAATCTTCCGGGAAAAAGCATGCCATGAAGGCAGGATCCTGATGGCCAAAAAGTCAGTAAGTGCGGAATTCGGAGTTCGGAATTCGGAAGTAGGAACCTTTAATAAGAATCACCTTCTTCCGCACTCCGCATTCTGCATTCCGCATTCAACGTTTGAGGTGTTACGGTGGTGAAGTCCGACGGCTGGATCATCCGCATGGCCCGCGATACACGGATGATTGATCCTTTCGAGCCCAGACAGGTCAAAGCCGTAGTTACTGATAATGGGCCGCAATCGGTTATTTCCTATGGCGTTTCTTCATACGGCTACGATATCCGGGTCGATAATAAATTCAAGGTTCTCGACCCGAAGCGTGCCGGACACGGTCCCGTCTCCAGTGAAAATTCTTTGGTCGGGACCGTCCCAGCTAATGGAAATTTAATAAAGGAATGGGACGGAGTTATCGACCCGAAGAATTTCGATTTAAGCCATTTTAAGGATTATGAAGGCGACGTCTGCGTAATCCCGCCTCATGGAATGGCAATAGCCATGTCTTATGAGTATTTTCGGATTCCCCGCGATGTGCTGGTCATCTGCAGCGGGAAATCCACTTATTCGCGGTGCGGCGTGCTTGTAAATATCGCGCCGCTTGAACCGGAGTGGGAGGGGAAACTTACTTTCTCCATCAATAACACTGCCGGCCAGCCCGCAAAAATTTATGCGCGCGAAGGAATAGCTCAGATTTTGTTTCTGGAAGCTGATGAGGTCTGCCTGACGTCGTACGCAGATAAAAAGGGTAAGTATCAGGGGCAGACGGTACTTACACCACCAACCGTTTAGAGGAGGAAGTATGGCATTCTTTGTAGGGCGTGACCGCGAGGCGCGCCGAGCTTATGGGTTTGATGAAATTGCTCTGGTACCGGGCGCATTAACGGTTAATCCCGATGAAGTAAATATTATCACCACCATCGGGCCGTTGAAGCTTGAAATTCCTTTCCTGGCCAGCGCCATGGATGGGGTGGTTAGCACGAAATTCGCCATTGCCATGGGAAAACTTGGCGGTCTGGCGGTGCTGAATTTGGATGGGATTCACTCCCGCTACGAGAATGTGGAGGAAGTTTACGATAAAATCGCTGCTGCGCCGCCTGACGGCGCGACCGAGCTTGTTCAAAAACTTTACAAGGAGCCGGTAAAAGAAAAGCTGATTGCCAGGCGCGTGGAAGAAATTAAGGCCGGTAAGGTGAAAGCGGCGGTTTCCTGTATCCCTCAAAACGCGGAAAAATTCGGCAAGATTGCGGAAGAAGCGGGCGCGGACATTTTCTTCGTACAGTCCACAGTTACTTCGGTCCGGCACATCGCCACTAAATATAATCCCGTCGACCTGAAAAAGCTGGTCGAGAGTTTTAAAGTTCCCGTAGTCGTGGGGAATACGGTCAGCTACGCCGCCTGCCTTGAACTGATGGAAATTGGCGTGGCAGGAATCCTTGTGGGAGTGGGTCCCGGTGCGGCATGCACTTCGCGTGGAGTCCTGGGCATCGGGGTTCCTCAGGTGACCGCCACTGTGGATTGCGCCGCGGCGCGGGAGTTCTATTTTAAAAAGACCGGCAGATACGTTTCGATCATTACCGACGGAGGAATGAATCTGGGCGGGGAAATATGCAAGGCTTTCGCTTCCGGAGCCGATGCGGTTATGGTCGGTTCGGCTTTTGCCCGTTCAAAAGAAGCTCCCGGCCGGGGATACCACTGGGGTATGGCAACTCCGCATCATAACCTTCCCAGGGGAACGCGCATTCATGTGGGTACGAGCGGTACGCTGGAGGAAATCCTTTACGGTCCGGCGCGCACCGATGACGGCACTCAGAATCTTGTGGGAGCGCTGCGGACCTGCATGGGAACTGTGGGCGCGCAGAACATCAAAGAACTTCAGCTCACCGAGTTGATTATCGCGCCGGCAATTCAGCACGAAGGAAAAATATTCCAGAAGGCGCAAAGAGTGGGAATGGGCAAATGAAAAATGGTGTCATTGCGAGCGAGTAACCTTGAAATCTATAAGAATTGCGAGCGTGGCAATCTCAGAAGTAAAAGTAATGGGATTGCCGCGTCGGCCCTGCTTGCTAAGCAGGTGGAAGGCCTACTCGCAATGACGGTATTGACGCACTGGAGCCTAGAGCCATGATTGTTATTCTTGATTTCGGCTCCCAATATACTCAGCTTATCGCGCGCAGGGTGCGGGAAGCGAAAGTCTACTGTGAGATACTGCCCTTCCGCGTTTCAGCGGAAGAGATCCGGAAAAAACGGCCGGTAGGACTTATTCTTTCCGGGGGGCCATCCAGCGTGTATGCGGCGGATGCTCCTCGGCCTGATGCCGGAATATGGGAACTGGGCATACCCATTCTGGGCATCTGCTACGGCATGCAGTTGATGACTGAGCACTTTGGCGGCCGCGTGCATAAGGCGGAACGGCGGGAATATGGTTATGCGGATATCCATCTGGAAACTTCCAACGGGCTATTCGAAGGTCTGGAGAAAACGCTGCCTGTGTGGATGAGCCACGGCGATGCCGCCGATGAACTGCCCTCTGGCTTTCTGCGGCTTGCCCGCACCAAAAATTCTCCGTACGCCGCTATCGTCCATCCGGAAAAACATTTTTACGGCGTTCAATTCCATCCGGAAGTCCGGCATACGCCCTCGGGCCCGCGCCTTTTGCAGAATTTCTTGAGCAATGTCTGCGGAGAAACGGCTTCCTGGACGATGGAATCCTTCATCAAGACCGAGGTTGCCGCCATCCGTCAGCAGGTGGGCAAGGGACGCGTAATTTGCGCCATGTCCGGCGGGGTTGATTCGTCCGTTGCAGCTTCGCTTGTGGATCTTGCGGTAGGCGGGCAATTGACCTGCATTTTCGTAGATAATGGAGTCCTGCGTAAAGGTGAAAAAGACCGTGTCGAACGCAATTTTAAGGAGAGGTTTAAGGGCGAAGTGCGTGTCGTTGACGCAAGCTTACGTTTTCTCGGCAAACTCGCAGGTGTAGTTGATCCGGAGAAAAAGCGCAAGATTATCGGCAACGAATTTATCGCGGTCTTTGAAGAAGAGGCGCATAAGATCAGGGATGTCGAATTCCTTATTCAGGGCACGCTTTACCCTGATGTCATAGAATCGGTTTCTGTTAAGGGGCCATCGGCAACCATTAAATCCCATCATAATGTCGGCGGACTACCTGAGAAGATGCATCTGAAGCTCATTGAGCCATTGCGTTTCTTGTTTAAGGACGAAGTGCGTGTGCTTGGCAAAGAGCTTGGCCTGCCGGATGACATACTGCAGCGGCATCCTTTTCCGGGTCCGGGACTGGCGGTCCGCGTGCTCGGCGATATCACGCCGGAGCGGGTTGAGCTGGTGCGCCGAGCGGACGCCATTGTCGAGGAAGAAATCCGTGCAGCCGGGCTTTATAACACCATGTGGCAGGCATTTGCCGTGCTTCTGCCGGTAAATTCCGTCGGCGTTATGGGCGATGAGCGCACTTATGAAAACGCCGCGGCCATCCGCGCGGTAGAATCATCCGACGGAATGACGGCGGATTGGGTGAAGCTGCCATATGAGGTTATGGCCAGAATCTCCAGCCGGATCATTAACGAAGTCCGCGGAATAAACCGGGTGGTCTATGACATTTCTTCCAAGCCCCCGGCCACGATCGAATGGGAGTGATAAAGTGACAAGTTCAATACTTTCTACATTGCCTCTGCCCATGTTCATACGCGGGAAAGTCCGGGATGTGTACGATCTTGACAGCCAGTTGCTAATGGTGGCTTCTGACCGCATTTCGGCCTTCGATTTTGTATTGCCTTCGCCTGTCCCGGATAAGGGGAAAATTCTTACGCAGCTTTCAATTTTCTGGTTCAAGCTGCTGGAAGATATAACGCCGAACCATTTGATTGCCTCCGATGTCAGCCTCCTGCCGGCCGCGCTGCAGGCTTACCGCTCGCAAATCGAAGGGCGATCGATGCTCGTTAAAAAAACGGAAAAAATCCCTATCGAATGCGTTGTGCGCGGATACCTTGCGGGCAGCGGTTGGAAGGAATATCAGAAGGGCCAGCAGGTTTGCGGCGTATCCCTGCCTCCCGGGCTAAAGGAATCGGACCGGCTGCCTGAGCCGATTTTTACGCCGGCAACCAAGGAAGATCAGGGCAAACATGATGAGAATATTTCTTTCGAACGCATGGTCGCACTTGTCGGACGCCCCCTGGCGGAAACTCTGCGTAACCACAGCCTTGCGATTTATGTTAAGGCCGCGCATTACGCCGAAGCCAGAGGACTTATTCTTTGCGATACGAAATTCGAATTCGGGCTCCTGAACGGCCAGGTGATACTTATTGACGAGGTATTGACTCCGGATTCTTCCCGTTTCTGGGAAAAAGACAGCTACGAACCGGGCCGCAGCCAGGACAGTTTTGATAAACAGTACGTGCGTGATTATCTTGAATCAATCAAATGGAACAAACAGCCTCCGGTGCCTGCTTTGCCGCCCGACGTGATCTCTAAAACGCGGCAGAAATATCTGCAGGCCTACGAGCGCATAACCGGCGTTCCGTTTAAGTAAGGCAGCGTTAACCATGGAAGGGACATATATTATCGAAGTTGTGCATAAGCCCGGGGTAGTGGATCCACTTGGCAACGGCCTGTCAAAAAATGTCCATCACGTAATCAAGGGTGTGAAAAAAATTGAAACGGCGCCCCTGTATCGCCTGATGGGAAATTTAAGCCAGGCTGAATTGTCCCGCATTGGCAGTGATCTGCTTGCGGACCCTGTAATCCAGACCTGTCGCGATGCCGCCGTTCCCTGCGCGCACGAACCTGGAAAGTCGAACAAACCGGCTGTTTCGGTTGACGTCTGGTACAAGCACGGGGTGACCGATGCGGTGGGGGAAAGCGTTTTGAAGGGAATTCGCGATCTTAATATCAACAGTGTACGCGAAGTACGTACGGGAATGCGCTACCGTTTCTACGGAATAAAAGATTCGTCCGAGGCCGGGAAAATAACGCTGGCTTTTCTGGCAAATCCTTTGATCCATGAGTGGACAATCCATTCGAACAGCAGTGTCTCATGAGGTGTCTCAGTGTCTCACTTGATGAGACACCTCAAAAGAAGGTGAATCTTGCTGGTTAAAGAAGCATCAATAACGAATTCTGTGCCGCTGCTTAATGCCGGTGATTCCGCGCTGCTGGAAATCAGCCGCAAGGGCGTTCTATCTCTCAGCCTTGATGAAATGAAAGTCATTAAGGCTTATTTCGTCTCTGCGGGCCGCGATCCTTCGGATGTCGAACTGGAGACGATTGCTCAGACCTGGAGCGAACACTGTAAGCATAAAACCTTTGCCGGTTTGATCGAATACAAAGAAGAGGGCCGTGGATCGCGTGTTTATGACAATTTGTTGAAAAATACGGTGATGAAAGCGACAACGGAACTGAACCGGCCCTGGTGCCTTTCGACTTTTCGCGACAACGCAGGCGTAATTTCCTTTGATGACGCGTGGGGGCTGGCTTTTAAAGTGGAAACGCATAATCATCCTTCGGCGCTTGAGCCGTACGGCGGCGCCGGGACGGGAATAGGCGGAGTCATCCGCGATATTCTGGGCGTAGGCTTGGGAGCCAAACCTGTTTTGAATACGGATGTTTTTGGTTTTGCCCCGGAGGATACCCCGGCAAAGAAAATTCCCAAGGGCGCGCTGCCTCCTGGACGCGTCATCGATGGCGTGGTGGCCGGAGTCCGCGACTACGGAAATCGCATGGGCATTCCAACGGCCAATGGCGCGGTTTATTTTGATGAAGGTTATATAGGCAACCCGCTTGTATTCTGCGGCACAGTCGGGATTCTGCCGCGGGATAAAGTGGAAAAGGAAGTGCGTCCGGGAGATCTGGTAGTAGCGCTGGGCGGCCGGACCGGCCGCGATGGCATCCATGGAGCGACTTTTTCCTCAGCGGCGCTGGAAGAAGGAATCACCTCAAGCGTTGTGCAGATCGGGCACGCCATTATGGAAAAACGAGTAATGGATGTGTTGCTGCAGGCGCGTGACAAAGGTCTGTACCGCGCAGTCACGGATTGCGGCGCCGGCGGGTTTTCTTCGGCAGTGGGGGAACTTGGGGCGGATACGGGTGTGCAGGTTGATCTAGAAAAGGCGCCGCTTAAGTACCATGGGCTCGCTCCCTGGGAAATATGGCTATCGGAGAGCCAGGAGCGCATGGCTTTAGCAGTCCCTCCGGAAAACTGGCAGGCCCTTAAGACGCTTTGCGATTCGGAGAACGTCGAGGCAACCGTAATCGGAGAATTCACTTCCGACCACAAATTGAACGTCCGGTACGAAGGCGAGACTATCGGTCTTCTGGATATGAAATTTCTTCATCAGGGCATGCCGCGCGTCACCAGGCGGGCGGTGTGGGCCGGACAGGAAGAGCGCAAGATTGCCAAGCTTATTCTGCCTACAGGGCAGTTTGAGAAGATTCTGCTGAATCTGCTTTCTCATCCCAATATCGCCGCAAAGAAATGGATTGTCCGGCAATATGATCATGAAGTTCAGGGCGGAAGCGTTGTAAAGCCCTTTGTCGGAATGGATCAGCGCGGGCCGAACGACGCCTGCGTTTTCAGGCCGCTACTGGATTCCAATCGGGCGGTGATTGTCTCGAACGGGTTTAATCCTTCCTACAGCGCCATTGACCCGTACTGGATGGCGGCCTGCGCTATTGATGAGGCGCTGCGTAACCTGGTTGCGGTCGGCGGGACGCTTGAGCACGCGGCGATACTCGATAATTTCTGCTGGGGCGATCCGCAGGATCCCAAGGAACTTGGAGGACTCGTCCGTGCATCACAGGCCTGCTATGACATTTCAAAAGGGTTCGGCGTGCCCTTCATTTCCGGGAAGGACAGCTTGAACAATACCTGGCGCGATGCCGGCGGCTCGCTGCGTTCAATTCCGGGAAGCCTGCTGATATCGGCTATAGGCGTCATCCCAGATGCCGGCCGCGCGATCACAATGGACGCCAAGGAAGCCGGTGATTTGGTTTACATCGCGGGGGAAACGCGGGAAGAACTGGGGCAGTCGCATTTCTGGAAAGTTTTGAAAAAACCGGGGAAGGGTATTGTTCCCCATGTTCAAACCGGTCCGGCGCGGGAAATATATGACCAGATATATCTGGCGGTGCAGAAGGGATATATCCGTGCCTGCCATGACTTGTCGGAAGGCGGGCTCGCGGTAGCGGCGTCGGAAATGGCTTTCGCGGGGAACCTGGGGATGGATCTGGACGTTGATAAATTGCTGACGCGGGCTCCGCTGCGCGACGCTGCAGTTCTTTTTTCGGAAACGCCAAGCAGGTTTTTGATCGAAGTCCCGGAAGTCGCGCGTCCCGGATTCGAAGCCCTTCTTGGCAGGAATGCGGCATGTCTGGGGAAAATCACACGGACAAAGGAACTGGTTATTCGTAACGGCAAAAAGCGGAAGACGCTTATCCGGCTGCCTGTCTATTCTTTACGGAAGGCGTGGGAGAGTCATGAGCGTTAAAACCAAAGCCGTTGTTTTGCGCACGGCTGGAACGAATTGCGATCAGGAAACGGCTCGGGCGCTGCGCCTGGCCGGAGCCGATACTTCCGTTGTCCATATCAATTCGCTTATAGCCGGCAGCGTCAATTTGAAAGATTTTGATTTAATGGTAATTCCCGGGGGGTTTTCTTACGGTGATGACGTTGCCGCAGGAAAAATCCTGGCAAATGAACTGCGCTTCAAGCTGGGAGACGCCCTCAATTCATTTATAGAACGCGGGCGGAAAGTGATCGGCATTTGCAACGGTTTTCAGGTCCTGGTCAAGACGGGATTTTTGCCGGGCGGCGCCTCGGAGCTTAATGCCACGCTTACGGCTAATGACTCGGGTAGGTTCCAGTGCCATTGGGTGCGCATGAAGCGGGAAAAATCCGCATGTAAATGGCTTAACAAAACCGAAGAGCGCTGGGATCTTCCGATGGCGCATGGAGAAGGAAAATTTGTCACGATTAATGGCGATACTTTGAAAGCGCTTGAAAAAAACGGCCAGGTGGTTTTCCGTTATGAGAAAATTAATCCCAACGGTTCCACTCATGCCATCGCCGGTGTATGCAACGAGAAGGGAAATGTCATCGGCCTGATGCCGCATCCCGAGCGTCATGTCCATCGTACGCAGCATCCGGAGTGGACACGGGCTGTTCCCAGGCCTGGCGACCCTGTGGGGCTGCAGTTTTTCAAGGCCGCGGTGGAAAATTCATGAGAAAAGACGATCACTTCCACGACGAATGCGGTGTTTTCGGAATCCACCATCATTCCGAGGCTGCGCGCATGTCTTATCTCGGGCTTTATGCGCTGCAGCACCGGGGGCAGGAATCCGCGGGCATTGTTGCGTCCGACGGCCAGCAGCTAACGCGGCATCTGGCTCAGGGGCTTGTCGCTGACATTTTTGACAAGGCCGTTCTGGAACAGTTGCGCGGGCAGCTCGCAATCGGGCACGTGCGCTATTCAACCGCAGGGGGCAGCTCGATCCGCAACGCGCAGCCGCTTCTGGCGACGACTTCCCACGGCATGATCGCCATGGCTCATAACGGGAATCTCACCAACGCGATTTCGCTGCGCAGGCAGCTTGAGTCCTCCGGTTCGATTTTCCAGACCGTTTCAGACACCGAGGTTATCCTGCATCTCATTGCGCGTTCCGGCGCCCGGACAGTCCGTGAAGCCATTGTCGAGGCCTTGAGCCAGGTGCAGGGTTCTTATTCGCTGGTGTTTTGTACCAAGAAAGAATTGATTGCGGCGCGGGATCCTTATGGCGTGCGGCCGCTGGTTCTTGGCAAATTGGGGAAATCCACTGTGGTTTCGTCCGAGACCTGCGCTTTTGATCTCATTGGCGCGAAGTTTGTGCGCGAAATCCGTCCGGGCGAACTGCTTTACGTAAACGGCGGGGGAATGAAATCGACGCAGTTTGCCGAAAGCCCGCGGGCCGCGCACTGCAGTTTTGAGCATATCTATTTCGCCCGCCCCGACGGCCATCTGTTTGGCAAAAGCGTTTATGCGGTCCGTACCGAGCTGGGTCGGCAACTGGCGCGGGAAGCTCCGGTAAAAGCTGATCTGGTTGTCGCCGTTCCGGACTCGGCTAACGTTGCCGCCGTAGGTTTTGCGGAAGAGTCGGGAATCCCTTTTGGACTTGGGTTGATCCGGAGCCATTATATCGGACGGACTTTCATCGAGCCGAGGCAGTCGATCCGCGATTTCAGCGCGCGTATCAAATATAATGCTGTGCCGGAGGCCTTAAGAGGAAAACGCATCGTTCTTGTCGACGATTCAATTGTGCGCGGTACAACCAGCCGCAAGCTGGTGCGCATGCTGAGGCGGGTCGGGGTGAAGGAGATCCATACCCGCATCAGTTCGCCCCCGATTATCGGCCCTTGTTTTTACGGCATTGATACGCCTACAAAAAAGGAGCTAATCGCTTCCAGCCATTCCGTGAGCCAGATCCGCGACTATCTCGGAGTGGACAGCCTTGCATACCTTTCAGTCAAAGGATTGCTGCAGTGCTGTGGGAAAAATTCGAAAGATTTTTGTGTCGGATGTTTTACCGACCAGTATCCTATCCCATTGATGGATTTTGCCAGGAAAGACATTCGTCCGGTCTGTTGAAAGAAGAAGGGAATTAGATGAAAATTCTCGTGATTGGCGGCGGCGGCAGGGAACACGCAATCGTGCGCGCTCTAAAGCGCAGCCGGAGAGTGAAAAAAATTTGGTGTGCGCCGGGCAACGCGGGAATTGCCCGTGATGCCGAATGCGTTGCCATAAAGGCTGATCACATCCTCGCCCTTTATAATTTCGCTTCCACGAACAAAATTGATCTCACTATTGTTGGACCCGAGGCGCCGCTGGTTGAAGGACTTGTGGATCATTTTCGCCGCAGTGGTCTCAGGGTTGTAGGTCCTACCCGCCTTGCGGCGCGCCTTGAAGGCAGCAAATCGTTCGCAAAAGAATTCATGAACAAATATGGAATCCCCACCGCCCGTCACGAGGTGGTGCCAAACCTGACAAAAGGCACTTATCTTTTGCGCCACTGGACGGGACGCAGCGTGGTTAAAGCAGACGGCCTGGCTGCTGGGAAGGGCGTAAAAGTCTGTGAAACTCAGATGGAGGCAAAGGATTTCCTTTATGAAGTTATGGAGAAGGAAATTTTCGGCGCGGCGGGATCTACGGTAGTCATTGAAGAATGTCTGGAAGGTCCGGAAGTCACAGTCATGGCTTTTTGTGACGGTAAAACCCTTATCCCGATGCCGGCTTCCCAGGATCATAAGCGTCTCAAAGATAGAGATAGAGGGGCCAATACGGGCGGCATGGGAGCCTACGCCCCGGCTCCCATCATGACGCATGAACTGCGCGAACAAGTTTACAGGAAAGTTCTGGAGCCGTTTCTTAAAGGCATCCAGGCCGAAAAATTTGATTTTCGCGGTATCGTTTATTTTGGGCTGATGCTTACGGAAAAAGGCCCCCGTGTGCTCGAGTTTAACGTGCGTTTTGGCGACCCGGAAACGCAGGTCGTGCTTCCGCTCTTAAGATCCGACCTTGTGGACATCCTTGAAGCTGTCGCTGATCAGCGCCTGGCAGGACAGCCGGTTGAATGGAGAAAAGGCGCCGCTCTGTGCGTGGTCCTTGCTTCCCGCGGGTATCCGTCAGAACCGGCAATTGATAAAAAAATCAGCGGTCTCGAAGAAGCGGAAAAAGACAAAGATGTAGCCGTTTATCATGCCGGTACAAAGAAGGTGGGTAATGATGTCCATACCGCCGGTGGCCGTGTTCTGGGCGTAACCGGTTTCGGCGCCAATCTTAAAGCGGCGAGCGCCCGGGCCTATAAGGCTGTTTCGAAAATCAGTTTTGATGGGATGCAGTTTCGTCAGGATATCGGCCACCAGGCTCTACCACGGGAGAAAAAATCCGGAAAGGTGGCGGGATGAGCAGGCCATCAACTACAACTGACGGCAGGATAATTCTTGATGCGGCGGGGCTTGCGCGAAAAGTGGAGGGATTATCCAAGGCAATAGCGAAAGAATTTTCCTCGCGGCAGGATGAAGTGGCGCTGATCGGCATCCAGACCCGTGGAGTCACCTTGGCGCACCGAGTAGCAGAACAACTGAAGCGCGAATGGAAGCGCGAAATCCCGGTAGGCACGCTCGATATCACCCTTTATCGAGATGATGTACACGCCATTGCCGACCAGCCTGAAGTTAAAGAAACGGTCATCCCTTTTGATATCGAACACCGGACGTTGATTTTAGTGGACGACGTTTTGTTCACGGGACGAACGGTGCGTTCGGCTATGAACGCGCTGATTGATTATGGCCGCCCGTCCTGTATTCGATTGGCCGTTTTGATTGACCGCGGGCACAGGGAATTGCCTGTTGGCCCTGATTATGTAGGAATTTCTCTGGCAACGAAACCAAATGATGTGGTGGATGTAAACTTCAGCGAAATTGATAAAGAAGACAGTGTCCGTATGCACAGAAAGAAATGAACCCCAAATAACACTATAATGTGCAGAATTGAACTATGAGACTTAAGCATAAAGACCTGCTGGGCCTGGCTCCTTTATCGGCAGCTGAGATCGATTTAATCCTTCATACGGCAGTTCCTTTCAAAAATCTTTTTACCCGTTCCATTAAAAAAGTCCCTACGTTGAGGGGAAAGACGGTCGCTCTCCTTTTCTACGAACCGTCCACCCGCACGCGAACTTCCTTCGAACTTGCCGCGGCGCGGCTTTCCGCGGATGTCCTGAACCTGAACGTTTCCGCGTCCAGCGTGCAGAAGGGGGAGAGTCTTATCGATACGGCCCTGAATCTTGAGGCGATGAAGGTCGATTTCGTCGTTCTGCGCCATTCCGTTTCCGGAGCTCCGGAATTGCTTGCTCGCGGTGTAAAAGCGCATGTGGTCAACGCGGGAGACGGCAATCACGAGCATCCGACGCAGGGGCTGCTGGATCTGTTCACCATCCGTGAAAAAAAGGGAAGAGTCAAGAATCTTACCGTAACGATTATCGGCGATATTCTCCATTCGCGCGTGGCGCGGTCCAATATCTGGGGGCTCACCAAGCTGGGGGCCAAAGTTCGCCTTTGCGGGCCGGCTACGCTTATTCCGAAGGACATGAAAATGGCCTTTGGAAATAACGTTGAAGTAACCTATGACATGAAGGAAGCGCTTGATGGGACAGATGTGGCTTATGTTCTCCGCTTGCAGCTGGAACGCCAGCAGGAGAACCTTTTCCCAAGCCTGCGCGAATATCATGAGTTTTATGGTCTTGATAAAAGAAAGCTGTCCTGGGCGAAAAACGATTGTCTGGTCATGCATCCCGGACCGATGAATCGCGGCGTGGAGATAGATTCGGCCGTTGCCGACGGCCCTCAATCAGTGATTCTGGATCAGGTCACCAACGGAATTGCCGTACGCATGGCCGTTCTGTATCTGCTTGCCGGCAGCGAGAACGCATTAATACCGCACAAGACGGAAAAAGATCTGGCTGTGAAGGTTGTTTCATGAGGACTGTTCCGTCGGCTCAAAATAGGGCTTCAATTGATTCTTCTGCTTTGAACGATTCACTGCTGATTAAAGGGGGGCGCGTAGTCGATCCCCGGAATAAACTTAACGGAATGATGGATGTCCTGATTGAGGGACACCATATCCGGAAGGTTGCGAGGAACATTCATCCCGGGGAAAAAACGCACGTCCTGGATGCCTCCGGACTTGTTGTCGCTCCGGGATTGATCGACGTGCATGTTCATTTGCGCGAGCCCGGTCAGGAGCACAAGGAAACTATCGCCACCGGCACAGCCGCTGCGGCGGTCGGCGGCTTTACTGCCGTGGCCTGCATGCCCAACACGATCCCGCCTCTCGATAATGTCTCGCAGATCCAGTATGTGTTGATGAAGGCGCAAAGCGAAGGCTGCGTCCGCGTGTATCCCATTGGCGCCATTTCCAAGGGGCAGGAAGGCAGGGAACTCACTGAGATTGGCGCGATGGTGCGCGCCGGGTGCGTAGCGATATCTGATGACGGCAAACCCATAGCAAATGCGCAGCTTTTCCGCCGGGCGCTGGAATATGCGCGCATTTTTGATCTGCCTGTAATCGATCATTGCGAGGAACCCGATCTGGCCAAAGGCGGAGTGATGAATGAAGGAAAACTGGCTGCTGTTCTGGGCTTGAAAGGAATACCCCGCCAGGCTGAATACATCATGGTGGCTCGGGATATCGCTCTGTGCGAATTGACCGGAGGGCGCCTCCATCTGGCCCATGTGTCCACAAAGGAATCGGTTAATCTTATCCGCGAGGCCAAAAAACACAATCTGCCGGTCACCGCGGAAACCTGTCCGCATTATTTCACACTTACCGAGGAAGCCGTAGCAGGATACAACACCAATGCCAAAATGAACCCTCCCCTGCGCACTGAAGAAGACCGTGACGCGGTGCTTGAAGGCCTTGCCGACGGTACTATAGACATAATCGCAAGCGACCACGCGCCGCATACGCTGGCGCAGAAATCGCAGGAGTTTGATGTGGCGCCCTTCGGGATAATCGGCCTGGAGACTACGCTGAGCCTGGTGGTTACCGAACTTGTACAGAAGAAAGTGATGTCCCTTTCTGCCGCAGTCCGCGCGCTCTCCGACGCTCCGGCGCGGATCTTCCGTCTTCCAGGTGGCCATTTGTCGCCGGGAGCACCAGCCGATCTCACCTTCATTGATCTGAAGGCGAAGAAAACCGTAGATGTCTTTGTTTCCAAGAGTCAAAATTCGCCCTTTATTGGTCATATGTTGCAAGGATGGGCGCACACGACCATTGTGGGGGGCGAGGTGGTCATGTCGAAAGGCCGGTTAGTACGTAAGCCAACCTTTTAGTGGCCCCGAGGTCGTTTCGAATTTCAATCGATGGATTCCAAATGCTAGATCGAAGAGTTAAGGTAAATAATGTGCGGAACTTGGGCGCGGGGTACTCCCTGCTTACGCTGAATTCTCCCGAACAGGCCCGACTGGCGAATCCCGGCCAGTTTCTGATGCTTAAATGCTGCGAGGGAGTGGATGAAAATCCGCTTTTGCGACGGCCCTTCAGCATCTTCGCCATCCACAATAAAGGCCGCACCAGGCCACGCGACATTGATATTTTGGTCAAGGATATCGGTTTCGGCACTCACAAGTTGGCGCAAGTGAAGCCAGGCCAGGAACTCTTCGCACTAGGTCCCCAGGGACGTCCGTTTCAGCTTTCCAAAGAAATGGCCGGCCATGTGCGTTACGCGTGCCTGGTGGCTGGAGGGGTCGGCATTGGTGCGCTCTACCTCTTGGCCAGAGAATTAATCGCGTGCGGCGTCTCCCCGGTCCTTTTTTATGGTGCGCGCACTGAGAGCGAATTGGTTTTACGTAATTATTTTGAGCGTCTGAGGATCAAAATCTTCTATGCGACAGAAGACGGTTCGATGGGGATACAGGGTATTGTCACCGCCCCCCTCGTTCGTTTCCTCAAAGAGCATAAGAAAGAAGGGGTTCAGATGTTTGCGTGCGGCCCCTGGGGGATGATGAAGGCGGCGGACGAATTGGCCCGGAAATATTCTCTTCCGTGTGAGGTCAGTCTTGAGGCGCGCATGGGATGTTCTGTGGGAGCATGCATGGGATGTGTGGTCCGGACAAGAGAAGATAGATCACAGTCACACTATATACGGGTTTGCATGGATGGACCGGTCGTCTCGAGCCGCATGATTGACTGGGATCATCCGCCGATGTAGGGGAATATGGATAAGTCCAAACCGAAGATGGCAGTTGATATTGGCGGAGTCTGCTTTCAGAATCCGGTGCTGACGGCCAGCGGGACCTTTGCCTATGGCGTCGAATTTGCCGGCCTCGTGGACCTCAACTCACTGGGGGGGATTGTGGTCAAAGGGATTTCGATGAAACCGATCGAGGGCAATCCCCCGCCGCGCATTTATGAGACAGCTTCCGGAATGCTCAACGCCATTGGCTGGCAGAACATCGGCGCCAGAGAGTTTGTCACGAAAAAGCTTCCGGCTCTCCGGGAGTACCACACCAACGTGGTGGTCAACGTCGTCGGATTTTGCCTTGAGGACTACCTGGAACACGTCCGGTTCCTCAATGATTATCCGGGCATTGCGGCTATGGAGCTTAATATTTCATGCCCGAATGTCAGACACGGCGGCTTTCACTTCAATAAGAATCCCCACGATAACTTTCAAGTGACGGCT
>Ga0181520_10005469_pt1 | contig 20237 bp, 16 predicted proteins | sample PEATcosm2014_Bin_29_FD_132451 | JGI IMG/M metagenome (GOLD analysis project Ga0181520, IMG submission 132451) | Peatland microbial communities from MTU Mesocosm Facility, Houghton, MI, USA - PEATcosm2014_Bin02_30_metaG | ecosystem: Environmental > Terrestrial > Soil > Wetlands > Peat | place... | reverse complement strand
CGCACGGGCGTAACCGTCATTCTCTGCGACCCGCCGGCGATCGGCGCGATGGACCGGCGCGGCGCGGCGATCAGCACGCGGCAGTGCGATTCGCTGCTGCCCGAACACTTGCTCTCGCGGGTGGACGCGATCGTGCTCGCCGGCGGCAGCGCCTTCGGCCTCGACTGCGCGGCGGGCGTGATGGACGAATTGTCGGCGCGCGGGATCGGCATGCCGACGCCCGGCCGGCCCGTGCCGATCGTGCCGACCGCGGCGCTTTTCGACCTCGGCTTCGGCGCGAGCGATGCGCAGCCGACGCCCGCGTTGGCGCGGCAAGCGGCGCGGGCCGCGGCGCGCGACTTCGCCGAGGGCAGCGTCGGCGCGGGCCACGGCGCCAGCGTCGGGAAGGTCTTCGGCATCACGTGGGCGATGAAGGGCGGCCTGGGCACGGCGAGCCGGCGGCGAGCGGCGGACGGCCTGATCGTCGGCGCGCTCGCCGCGGTCAACGCCTGGGGCGACGTGGTCGATCCGGCGACCGGCCGCATTATCGCCGGCGCGCGCGATCCGTCGGGAAAAGGCCGCTTTGCCGATACGGCGAAAGTGCTGGCGACCGAGCCGCTGCAAAAGCGTCCGGGCTTCGCCGTCTTCGACAACACCGTGCTGGCGGTCGTCGCGACCAACGCTCGGCTCGATAAAAACCTGGCGAATTTCGTGGCGCGGATGGCGCAGACCGGCCTGGCCCGCGCGGTGCGGCCGAGCCACGGTCCGTTCGACGGCGACGTGATTTTTGCGCTGTCGTGCGGCGACGTGCCGCTGGATCCGGCGGCGGTCGGTCAACTGGCCGCCGAAGCCGTGGCCGAGGCGATCGTTCGCGCGGTGCAAACGGCGGACGGATTCGGGGTGCTGCCGGATGCGAGGGAGGCGCCGGAGTAGTCAGAAGACAGAAGCGAGAAGTCAGAAGTCAGAAGCCAGAAGTCAGAAATGAGCAAGCGGCGATCCGGCGCGCAAGACGATTCGCCGACGTGAAATTCGCCATTCGCCATTCGCCATTCGTCATTTCTGCACGCCCCACCACCAGGCGACGCGACCGATGACGCAATCGCGAGCTGCCTCATCTTTGAAGACGAGCAGCCCCTCGCCGCCGTTCGCGTGTTTGTTTTCGGGCAGGCCCATGACTAGATCCGGCGCGACAAATTTGCACCAGCGCACGGCCCCCGCCCCGTCGCGGCGGAAAACGGCGAGTTCGCCGTCGAGCTTTTTCGGGTCGCGCCGGCTGTGGTCGATGGCGACGATCGCGCCCGGCGTCAGGATGGGCGACATCGCGTCGTCCGCGACGCGGGCGCAGGTCAGCATTTCGGGTTTGAGCGCCCACTCCGCATAGATCACGGCGAAGTCTTCGACGTCTTGCGGCCGGATGTCGCGCGGGCTGGCGGCCGCGGCGGCCGCGGCCAGCACCGGCGCGGCGATGAACCGATCGCGCTCGATCTCGCCTTCGAGCAAATCGACGGCGGTCGGCGTGCGGCTTTTCGGGGCGCTGGGCGGCGCAACGCGCAGCACCGCCGGCCCCTGCACGCCGGCTTCGCCGGTCAGCAGCCACAGCGGATCGACGCGGAAGACGCGCCAGATGGCCACCAGCGCCTTGGCGCCGGGTTGCCGGCCGCCCTCGAGCCAATTGTGCACGGCCTGGTGGTTGACGCCGATCGCCTCGGCGAAGCGGCGCACCACGCCGCCCGCGTGCTTTTCGATCAATTCATGCAAGCGTTCGGGGAACGATTGCCGGGGTTTCGCCATGCGGCCGCCTGTCTACTTTTGTTGATCCTGCGCCAAATTTACGTCTACAACTTTTTGTTGTCAAAGCAATGAATAGTCACCACAGAGACACAGAGAACACGGAGACTCCGGCAATTTTTTCTCTGTGAACTCTGGGCCTCTGTGGTTCAATTTCAAAATTCTCCTTGCAAGGCCCGATTCAAACCCCTAACCTAGCAACCTCGTTTTGGGGGGCCGCATGGCCGAGCAGAGTCTTCTCGCCCGTCTGAAGGGCAAATTGATCGTCGGGATCGCGGTCGGCGGGCTGGTCTATCTGCTGCTGCTGCTGTATTCCGGCTGGCGCGATTTGTCCGTCGCGCTGGCGGATTTCAACTGGCTGCTGTTCCCCTTGTTGCTGGCGCTGGCCTTCGGCAATTACGTCTGCCGTTTCTGCAAATGGCATTTTTATGTGGGCCGGCTGGCGATTTCCCTGCCGCGCGCCGACAGCTTCATCATCTTTCTCGCGGGCCTGGTCATGACCATCAGCCCGGGCAAGATCGGCGAACTGCTCAAGGCCGTGCTGCTCAAGCAATTCAAGGGCACGCCGATCAGCGTCGCCGCGCCGATCGTCGTCGCCGAGCGCATTACGGACTTCATCGCGCTGGTGCTCATCAGCCTGGCCGGGCTGCTCGTCTTCACCGTCGCCTCGTCGAGCCTCGCGGCGCTGGGCGCGGTCGCGGTCGTGCTCGCGGCGTTCCTCGGGATCGTCAGCAACCGCCGGCTTTGCCTCTGGCTGATCGACCTGCTCAAACGATCGCGGCGGCTGGCGCACGTCGGCGAGAAATTTCACAACGCTTACGAATCGATCTACCGCCTGGTGCGCTTGTGGCCGCTGACCGTGGCGACGTTCTTCTCGGTGATGGCGTGGCTGTGCGAATGCCTCGGCTTCTGGCTGACGCTGCGGGCGTTCACGCCGCACCCGGCCGTGCTGGCGGCGTGCTTCATCTACGCGCTCGGCACGATCGTCGGCGTCGCCAGCCCCGGCGGCCTCGGGCTGACCGAGGGCAGCATGATCGGCATGCTGCAAACCGGCGCGATCATGGGCGCGGCCAAAATGGCCAAGGCGCCCGCCGCCGCGGCGACCCTGATTATCCGCATGGCGACGCTCTGGTTCGCCGTGTTTGTGGGCGCGGTTGTGCTGTTGCTCTTCCAGGGCCGGTTCGGCGACGCGGCGGACGAACTCGAGGCGGCAGAATTATCAGTGAACAGCGAACAGTGAACAGTGATCAATCACAATTAACGCGGTCGCGGACGGCTGGCCCCGAGCCGCAGCGTTCAAATTCCCAGTTTGCTCCCGAGGTGATCATCGTCGGCGGCGGCGCCACCGGCTGCGGGCTGGCGCGCGATCTGGCGCAACGCGGCGTCGGCGTGTTGCTGCTCGAAATGCACGACCTGGCGTACGGCGCGACCGGCCGCTGCCACGGCCTGCTGCACAGCGGCGTGCGCTACGCCGTCAGCGATCCGGTGGCGGCGCGCGAGTGCATCGCGGAAAACCGCATCGTTCAGCGCATTGCGCCGCACTGCACCGAGCCGACCGGCGGCCTCTCGATCGCGCTGCCGGGCGACGATCCGGCCTATTACGATCAACTCCGCCGCGGTTGCGACGCGGCCGGCATTGAGTGCGAGCCCGTCACGGCGGCCGAGACGCTGGCGCTCGAACCGTTTCTCAATCCGCGGGTCGTGCGCGCGCTGACGGTTCCCGACGCCAGCGTCGATCCGTTTTTGTTGTCGCAGGAAAACGCCCGGGCCGCCGCCCGCGACGGCGCCGAGATTCGCACGCACAGCCGTGCGATCGATTTTCTGCGCGACGGCCGCCGCATCGTCGGGCTGCGCTTCGCCGATCGCGAGGGCGAACACGAAGCGCGCGCGCCGATCACCGTCCTCGCCGCCGGCGGGTGGACCAAATCCCTCGCGGCGCTCGCCGGCGTCGAAGTCAATCTGGCGCTGTCCAAGGGCAGCTTGATCATCGCCAATCGCCGCTTCTGCGACCGCGTCATCAATCGCTGCCGCAAGTCGGGCGACGGCGATCTGCTGATCCCCAACGGCCCGACGAGCATCATCGGCACCACCAGCATCCCGGCGCCCTCCGCCGACGGCCTGCGCATCGAGGAAGACGAACTGCGCCTGATGTTCGCGCAAGGCGAGCAGATGGTCCCCGGCTTCGAGGAGGCGCGGGCGCTGCGCACGTACTCCGGCGTGCGGCCGCTGTACCGAGAAACAGGCGGCGCGCCGGACGGCCGGGCGATCAGCCGCGGCTTTTTCGTGCTCGATCACGCGGCGCGCGACGACGTCCCGGGGCTGCTCAGCATCGTCGGCGGCAAACTGACCACCTATCGGCTCATGGCCGAAAAAACGGCCGACAAAGCGTGCGCGCTTTTGGGCGTCAAGGCCGAATGCCGCACGGCGACCACGCCGTTGTGGTCGGCAGCGGCGCCGGACCATTACCGGCGCCACGAGCGGCTCGCCTTGCTCGAGGGCAGCGCGCCGGGGGCGATGATTTGCGAGTGCGAGATGGTCGAGCGCGGCGCGATCGAAAAGATTCTGCCGGAACTGCGCGGCCGGCCCGACCTCGCCGACGTTCAACACCGCACGCGGCTGGGCATGGGGCCGTGCCAGGGCGGCATGTGCGCCGCGCGCGCGCTGGCGATCCTGCACGAAAACGGCCTGCTGCGGCCGGGCGAAAGCGCGCCGGTGCTGCGGCGGTTTCTCGAGCAACGGTTTGCCGGCATCGCCCCGGTGCTGTGGGGCGATCAACTGCGCGAAGAAGCGCTTAACTACGCGCTTTACGCGACGCTCTTCGGCCTCGACAGGGATCATTGCGGATTGCCGATTGCCGATTGCGGATTGCAAGCCGCACCGTTTGCGGCAGCGCCCGACAGGACGAGCCCCGCGCAAAGCACGCCAAGGCCGGCGCCCGCCGAAATCCGAAATCCGAAATCCGAAATCCACAATGCGCGCGTGCTCGTGATCGGCGGCGGCCTCGCCGGCATGACGGCGGCGCTGGCGGCGGCGCGGGCAGGGGCGCGCGTGACCCTCGCCGGGGTCGGGCAAGGCGTGCACCATCTGTTCAGCGGCTGCATCGACCTGCTCGCCTACCCGCCGGGCGCGGACGAGCCGGCGGCGAACCCGCTGGCGGCGGCGGCGGCGCTCGCCGGCACGCGCCCGGCTCATCCGTACGCCATCGTCGGCGAGCCGCAGATTCGCCGCGCGCTCGGCCAATTTGTCGCGGACATGGCGGCGAACGGGCTCGTATACCTCGGCGACGGCGAGTCGACGCGCCGCGTGCTGACCGCCCTGGGCACGATCCGGCTGACCGGGCTCGCGCCGGCGACGATGGCCGCGGCGCCCGAACAGATCGGCGCCGTGTGCAATATCAACAGTTGCCAGAACTTCGCCGCCGAACTGTTGGCAGGCGAACTCGCCGCGCGGATCGGCAAGCCCGTGGCCGCGCTGCACTTCCGCAACGGGGCGCGGCGCTTCGACGTGCTCGGCGTCAGCCGCCGTTTTGGCGAGCCGGACTTCGTCGCCGCGTTCATCGCCTATCTGCGCGAGCGCGCGCCGGGGCAGACGGTGGCGATCCCCGCGCTGCTCGGCACGGACGACGCGCCGGCGCTCAAAGCGCAGATCGAGGCGGGGTTCGGGGGCGTTTTGTGCGAGGTTCCCGGGCAGCCGCCCAGCCTGCCCGGCCTGCGGCTCTTCGGGGCGCTGCGCCGCCTGCTGCTCGACGCCGGCGTGACGATCGCCAACGGCGCCAAGGCGATCGCGCCTGTGGAAAACGGCGGCGCGCTGGCGGGCGCGATCCTCCTCGTCGGCGAGGCGACGCGCGAAGAACCCGCCGACGCCGTGGTGCTCGCCGGCGGCAATCTGGTCTCGGGCGGCATCGTCGGCGCGCGCGACGGTCTGTGCGAGCCGATCTTCGGCCTGCCGCTCGCGCCCCCAACGCCGCGGCCGTATTTCAGCGAGCAATTTTTGTCGCCGGGCGGCCACCCCGCGCTGCGCAGCGGGATCGCGACGGACGAGCGGCTGCGTCCGCTCGCGGGCGACCGTCTCCGGTGGCCCAATTTGTTCGCGTGCGGCGACATCTTGACGGGTTTTGACCCGTACCGCGAGCGCTCCGGCGGCGGCGTGGCGCTGGCGACCGGCGATCTCGCAGGCCGGCTCGCGGCGGAGGCGGTCTCGTGAAACGGCGCGCGCCCATCGAACCATTGCGGCCGGACGGTCTCTACGACCCGTGCATCAAGTGCACGATCTGCGTCACGGCCTGCCCGGTAGCGCAAGCGACGGCGGCGTTTCCCGGCCCGAAGCAGGCCGGCCCCGACGCCCAGCGCTTTCGCGGCCGCAGCGAGCCGGTCGAGGGGCCGTGGATCAATCTCTGCACGGGTTGTTATCGCTGCCAGACCGCATGCCCGGTCAATATCCCGATCGCCGAAATCAACGCCTTCGCCAAGCAGCGTTACGCCGGGTCGCAAGGCCGCGACCTCTCGACCGTGCTGCTCACGCACGCGTTCCTGTTCATGCCGCTCGGCGTGCGTTTTCACGCGCTCGCCAACCCGTTGCTCGGGCAAGCGTGGAGCCGCTGGCTGGCGGAAAAGCTCTTCGGCATCGATCGCCGCGCGCCGCTGCCGGCGTTTGCGCGCCGGCCGTTTTCCGCCCTGGTGAAAGGCCGGCGGCCGCGGCCGGGCCGGCGGAAGGTCGCGTATTTTCACGGCTGCTTCACGGAGAGCAACGACCCGGCGGTCGGCCTCGCCGTGCTGCGCGTGCTGGAGGCGGCGGGCGTCGAGGCGCAAATCCCGCGGCAGACGTGCTGCGGCGCCGCCTTGCTCGGCGCGGGAAACCTCGCCGGGGCGAAATGGCAAAACGAACGAAACGTCGTCTGGCTGCGGCGCGTTGCGCGATGGCTGCGAGGCGATTGTCGTCGGTTCGCCAAGCTGCGCGCTGGCGCTGTCGCAAGAGATGGGCGCGCTGCTCGGCATCGACTGCGCCGACGTGCAGGAAAAAGTCATCGACCTGTTTTCCTATCTCGCCCGCCTCGACGACGCCGGCGAACTCGATTTGCCATTCAAGAAAGACGCGCCGGCGCTTGACGCCGCGTATCACGAGGCCTGCCACTTGACCGCGCTCGGCCGCGGCGCAAACGCCACGCGCGTGCTCGCGAAAATCCCCGGCGTGCGCGTGCGCGCGCTGGACGCCGGCTGCTGCGGCCTCGCCGGGACGTTTGGCATGAAGCGCAAAAACGCGTCCCTCGCCCGCGCGATGGGCGCGCCGCTCGCCCGCCGCATCGCCGCCTGGCGGCCGGCGGTCGTGCTGTCCGAGTGCGAGGGCTGCCGCATGCAGATCGCGCAACTGGCCGGCGTGCCGGTCGCCCATCCGGCGACGATCTTGGCCGACGCGCTGGTCTGAGCGCGCCGCGAATGACGCGAAGGATGATTTCAGCGAAATGAATCGCAGAGTCTTCTTGAAATACGCATTTGCCGCCGGCGTTTCGCTGGGCGCGGCAGCGGTCGGCCTTCCGGCGGCCCTGGAAATACGGGCCAGAAGGACCTATGGAACCCGTTGCTTGGAATTATTCAGCGACGGCGGCCTCAAGATGGACGGTTACTACGGTTGGTTGCCCAAACCGAATCTGCGAGACGTCAAGGGTCTGAACGCTCCCCGCGTCAATACCGATGAGAACGGCTGTCGCATCGACCGCCGCCGCTTGAAAAGCGGCGATTTGCCGAAAATATCCATGGTGGGAGATTCCTTCACGTTCGGGTGCGAGGTCTACGACGACGAAACCGTGCCCGCTTATTTGAACGAGAAATTCCAACGCGTGAACTTCGTCAACAAGGGCGTTCCCGCCTGGGGCTTGGACCAGATTTATCTGCGGGTGAAAAAAGAGGCGCTGAATCGGGACTTTTCCGCAATGGTGATTGGGATGATTCCGCAGGATGTGATCCGGATGGCTATGTCGAAATACTTGGGCATGCGGAAACCGTTTCTGACGCCCGGCAAGGACGGCGCGCTGATTTATCATTCGCCGCCGGCCGAGCCGCTCTGGAGCAACTTGGAGAAAATGGCCAGACGGCGCAGCGTTTATCTGCTGTTGCGCGATTTGCCGAGAGATGACGAGCCGCGAGACGAAAGAATAAAAATGAAAGGCGCGCCGTTCGATGTGAGAGACCTGGCGGAGAAAGTAGTGGAAGAGCTGGGACGACTGCAACGGGAGAGCGGCCGGCCTTTCGTATTTGTGACATTTCCCAACAGCACGGAAATACCGTATGAGTTCGAATTATCCGACCGGTTGTGCCGAAAAGCCGCGGCCGTCGGACTGTATTCGTTGGATTTGTTCAATAGATACGCGAAAATGTTCACCAACAATGCGGAATTCATTTCTCCGGTGCAACATTTGAACGCCAACGGCAACCGGGTGGCGGCGGCGGACCTGGGCACGTTTCTGCAAGAAAAGGGCATCGTGAACAACCTGGAAAAGTAACGGCGATCGCGGATCGCGGCGGCGGCCAAGGGCCGGCCGCAGGCGTGGCGCGGCGCCGTCCGGCGTCTCGGCGACCCCGCCCCGAATGGTTATTTATTTCACCATGAACATTATCGAGATGACCGGGCTGATCGGGTTCGGCGCGCTGGCCGCCGGCTTCTTCGGCGCGCTGACGGGGCTGGGCGGCGGCGTGGTCATCGTGCCGCTGCTCACGCTCGTTTTCGGCGTGGACGTGCGCTACGCCATCGGCGCCTCGCTCGTGTCGGTGATCGCCACCTCGTCCGGCGCGGCGGCGGCCTTCGTCAAAGACGGCATCAGCAACATCCGCATCGGCATGTTCCTGGAAATCGCCACCACGGTCGGCGCGCTGACCGGCGCTTTTCTCGCAGCGCGCATCGCGACCTCGGCGATCGCCGTCGTTTTCGGCGTCGTCCTGCTGGCTTCGGTGGTGCTCGAGTTGCAGCCGCGCAAACCGGCGTCCGAGCACGACGGCCAGGATCGCCTCGCCGCGGCGCTCCAGTTCGACGGCTGCTATCCGGAGGCGAGCGGGCCGCGGTCGTACCGCGTCCACCGCGTCCCGCAAGGTTTTGGCCTGATGTTCGTCGCCGGCGCGCTCTCGGGCCTGCTCGGCATCGGCTCGGGCGCGCTGAAGGTGCTGGCCATGGACCAGGTGATGCGGATTCCCTTCAAGGTCTCGACGACGACCAGCAATTTCATGATCGGCGTCACCGCCGCCGCGAGCGCCGGCGTTTATCTCAATCGCGGTTACGTCGATCCGGGCCTGGCCTTGCCGGTCATGCTCGGCGTGCTGGCCGGGTCGATTCTGGGCGCCCGCGTGCTGGTGCGCACGCAGCCGCGGCGGCTGCGCCACGTGTTCGCGGCGGTAATTCTCGTCCTCGCCATCGAGATGATCTACAGCGGAATCAGGGGGACGATTTAAGATGAATCCACGCTGGGACGACCGCCGCGTCGAATTCGCCATCAGCCGCCTGCTGCGCACCGGCGTGCTGATTGCGGCCGCGGTCGCCGTCGCCGGCGGGGCGATCTATCTCGTTCGTCACGGGCAACAGCCCTTCGACTACCGGTTATTCCGCGGCGAACCGTCGGATTTGCGCAGCCCGCTGGGCATCTTGGCCGACGCCTTGGCCGGCCGCGGCCGCGGTTTGATCCAACTCGGCCTGCTGCTGCTGATCGCCACGCCGGTCGCGCGGGTCGTCTTTTCGGTGTTCGCCTTCGCGATGCAGCGCGATCGCCTGTATGTCGCCGTCACGTTGCTGGTGCTGGCCGTGTTGCTGTTCAGCCTGGCCGGCGGGCGAATTTAGGAACGCCTCAGCGCGGCATGTCTCCCAACCCGCCGGCGTTGACGACGTTCGTGTAGCCGGCCTGCCGCAGCGTCCGGGTCGCCATGGCGCTGCGCGATCCCGAGCGGCAATAAAACACCACCGGTTTGTCCCGGGGTATTTCGGCGATTCGTTTGGGCAATTCCGGCAAGGGGATGTTGACGGCGCCGGGATAGGCGCCGTGGCGGTACTCTTCCGGGCTGCGCACATCGATGATTTTCGCGCCCGACTCGATCTGTTCCCGAACTCCGTTGGCGGACATCTTGGTCCCTCCCAATTGTTTCGTGACGATGATCACCGCGATCAACGCCGCGGCGGCCGCCAGGGCCCACGCGCTGATGCTCATGACGCCTCCATCTCGAAGCCGCCAAAGGCATCGAGAGTCAGATAGCCGCCCGTGACGTTGACGACAGAAGCGAAACCGTTTTCCTTGAGAATGCGAAGCGCCAAATGGGCGCGGTAGCCGCCGCGGCAGTAAACCGCGATGGCGACGTCCCGCGGAATCGATTCGAGTGCGTAACGCAACTGGTCCACGGGGATGTTCACAGCGCCCTTCAGACGCCCGCGCTCGAACTCGTTGAGCGTCCGCACGTCGAGCAAGAACGGTTTGCGGCCGGACGCGATCGACGCGCTGAGTTGCTCCGCGGTCGTCAACGCACCGAATCCGGAGATGTCGTTCTGGCCGACAAAGGCCGCGATGTTGACCGGATCGTTGGCCGACGAATACGGCGGCGCGTAGGACAGGTCGATCTCGGCCAGATCGTGCAACGTTTGACCCGCGTGCAGCGCCGCGGCGAGCACGTCGACGCGCTTCTCGACGCCCGCGCGGCCGAACGCTTGGCCGCCGAGCAGCCGCGCCGTCTTTCGGTCGTAAACTAGCTTCAGCGTCATCTCGTGCGCGCCGGGGTAATAGCTCGCGTGATGTTCCTTGTGGATCACCGCCGTGCCGATGTCGAACCCCACCTTTCGCGCCGCCTGCTCCGACAACCCTGTCATCGCGACGGTCGCGTCGAACACCTTGACGGCGAACGTGCCCAGCACGCCCCGGTAAGGCAGCTTCATGCCGAGCGCGTTGGACGCGGCGATGCGGCCCTGCCGATTCGCCGGGCCAGCCAGCGGCATTCGTTGTCCCTGGCCCGTGACCAAATGCCGGGTTTCGATAATGTCGCCGGCCACATAGATGTCCGGGTCGGAACTCTGAAGGAATTCATTCACCACCAAGCCGCCCGACGGTCCGATGGCGAGGCCGGCGGCTTTCGCCAAGGCGACCTCCGGCCGCGCGCCGACGGCGAAAAGCACGATGTCCGCCGGCTCGCGGCGGCCGTCGGAAAGCACGACGCGGCGCTCATCCGGCAGAATCGCCTGGACGCTGGCGCCGGTGATAATCCGCACCTCGTTGCGCTCCAGTTCGCGGGCGACCAGGGAAGAAAAATCGCGGTCCAAAGCGAACATCAGGCTTGGCTGTTGCTCGACAATCGTCGTGGCCAGCCCGCGCTTGCGGAACGCTTCGGCCATTTCGACGCCGATGAATCCGCCGCCGACGATCAGCGCGCTCTGCGCCCGGGGTTCGTCGATGGCGGCGTGCAGGCGATCCATGTCCGGCACGGTCCAGAGCGTAAAAACGTGCGGCGCGTCCGCGCCGGGAATCGGCGGCGTCACCGGGCTGCCGCCCTGGGCCAGGATCAGTTTGTCGTAGGGCAGCCAGGTTTGTTCGCCCGACGGTCCGGCCACCAACACGCGCCGGCCCGCGCGGTCGATTGTGACCGCCGCGGATTGCAGCAGCACCCGGACGCCGTAGCGCGCGTCGAAACCCTCGGGAGTCTGCAACAACAGTGAGGAACGTTTTTCGATGTCGCCCCCGATGTAGTAAGGCAGTCCGCAATTTGCGTACGACACGTAGGCGCCGCGTTCGATGACGGTGATTTCCGCCTGCTCGCTGATGCGGCGGGCGCGGGCCGCCGCCGTGGCGCCCGCGGCCACGCTCCCGATGATGACCAGTCGCGTTTTCATATCTCGATGCTCCTTTTCTTTTCACTCGGCCATGGCCGCGATCAGGGCGGCCATGCCGCGTTCCGCCTCCCGCCGGGCCTTTGGGGAAAGGCGCGCCTGCAGCGCCGCTTCGCAGTTGTCCAAGAGGCCCTGGATCTTCGCCTTGATTTCCGCACCGCCGGCGGTCAGCGAATAATGCTGCACGCGCCGGTCGTCCTGTTCTTGCGCGCGCCGCAAATGGCCTTGCTGCACCAACCCCTCCGCCACGCGGCTCAGCCGCGAAGCCGAGAGGCCCAGCCGATCCGCCAGATCGGCGCCGCTCAGCGTTTCGCCGCGCGGAAACGCGCTCAGGCAATGATATTCGGAGACGCTCAAACCCAGGCTCGCGCGCAAGGCGTCTTCCATGCCCTGACAGCGCCGCTTCAAGGCCATCACCTGGTCGACCAACCGTTCCGTTTTTTCCATCGCGCCGCCCCTTCTAAATTGCCAATAGCAATATTTGCCAGTAGCAAGTTTATGGCCGCGTCCGGGCGCTGTCAAGAGAATCGCGGCGTTTTTCGCCTCGTTTGCGCCGCTCGCCGCTTTTCTTGTACGATGTCCGCGGACTTTTTCGGGTCGAGGCAGTGAAGAATCCGCGGCGTTGGCTCAGTTCCTTGGTCCTGGCTTATCTGGCCGCGGCGTTCGCCGTCGGCGCGGGCTACGGCTATCGCTGGGTGATGGATCAGGCGCTGGTCGGCTACCGCGGCATCAAGGATTTCCAGCTCGAACAGTGCAAAATGCGCGATCTCCGCCGCCGCCTGATTCCCGGTGTGCCGGCCGCGCGGGAACGCATTCTGCGCGAGGAATTCGGCGAGAATCTGCCGGAAGCAGCCGAAATCATCACCGACACACGGCTGGTCAACGTGTGGGAGAAATTCCTGATGGCCATGTTCGGCGTGCAGGCGCTGGGCGTCGCGCTGTATCTCTTTTTCTGGCGCAAGAAATCGCTCGGCCGGCGGCTGGCCGTCGCGGCGGCGTCGCTGGCGCTGGGCAGCCAGGCGCTGCCGCTCCTGATCATGCCCGATGAAGCGCTGCGGTTGGTCCGCCGCTACGGCATGCCGTTTCTCGTCGCCGCCGCCGCGTATCTGGCGTACGAGGTCGCGCGCGACCGCCTGGCCGCACGGCGCGCGACGCCGCCGGCCCTTGCGGAGAAGACCGCATGAGGCCGTTTTACCCGACTGTCAAGAAGATCGCCGGCCTGACGGACGTCGAACCGCTCGGCAGCGGCGGGATGGCCGAGGTGTACCGCGCGCGGCGCAAGGCGAAAAAGGGCGGATTCGTCGCGGTCAAGGTGTTGAAGGACGCGGCGACGTTGGGGCCGGTCTCCGATTATGCGGAGCGCTTCGAGCGCGAGTGCCGCACGGCGATTGCGCTGAAACACCCGCACCTCGTCGCCGCCTACGAGACGGGCGTGATCGACGAGCGGCCGTATCTGGTGATGGAGTACATCGACGGCTTGTCGGCGGACCGGCGGGTGCGGCTCGAGGGGCCGCTGCCGGTCGACGAGGCGCTGGCGATTTTCGCGCAGGTCGCGGAGGCCGTGGCCTACATGCACCGCGAGGGCTACGTGCATCGCGACATCAAACCGTCGAACGTGCTGCTGGCGGCCGGCGGCGTGGCCAAGCTCAGCGATTTCGGGCTCGCGAAAACGGGCGACGACCCGTCGATCACGCTCGCCGGCGGGGTCATGGGCACGCCGCATTACCTGGCGCCGGAGCAGATCAGCGGCCCGCACATGGTGGATCGCCGGGCGGACATCTACAGCCTCGGCGCGACGCTCTATTTTCTGGTCGTCGGCGAACCGCCGTTCAAAGGCGCGACCGTGCCGCTCGTGCTGACGCGGCAACTGACTGACGCGATTCGTTTTCCGGAAAGTTGGACCACGCCGCGTCACCAACGGTTGATCGAGATGATCGAACGAATGACCGCGAAATCGCCGAACGACCGCCCGCAATCGATGGACGACGTGCTGGCCGAACTGGCGTGGGTGAAGAAGGGGAAAGCCGTCAGCCCCGCGCGGCGCCGGGGTGCGGGGCCCATTGCGCGGCGCCGGAAGAAAACGACGCCGCCCACGCCGGCCAAAAACGTATACGCCGACGTGATGCTGCCCGACGAGTCGCGGCGGCTGCTGCGCCTGGCGGCCGGCCGCGTGCTGTTTTACGAGGATGACATCGCCGACGCCGTGTTCTGGCTGCTGCGCGGCCGCATGGAAGTCTTGCGCGGCGGGCGGCGCGTCGCCGTGATCGCCGACACCAAAAAAGTCCTCGGCGAGATGGCGATCGTCAAAGGCACCTTGCGGTCGGCGACGCTGCGCGCCTTGACCGACAGCCTCGTGTTGCGGGTCGGCGCGGAAGAATTGACCGGCTTCCTGGCGAAGAACCCGCGCATGATTCAGTCGATCCTCGCCGACATGGCCGAACGCATCGACCGCACGAGCACCCGCCTGCTCGAAGCCGAGTTGCAATTGGACGACCTGCGCAAGGCGCTCGACCAGGTCGCGGCCCGGCTCGAAAACGGCAAGGGCAAGCCGGGCGAGGTCGCCATGTTGTTGCGCAGCCTGGCCGTCGCCGAAGAAATCACCGGATTGAATTAGTGCCGCGTTGCATTTTCCCCATGCTCGGTGCAAGACGACTCCGGGACGAACGCGTTCGAAAGCGAGGTTTCGCCGCATGCCGCGATTGATCCACGTGCTGCTCAACAAGCAAGCGATCGAGGCGCCGATCAATTCGAGCGTCGCCGAAATGCTGGCCGAGCATCCGCACCCCGGCGAATTCAAGCCGCTGGGTGCGATCATCAACAATCAGCTTTCCGGCCTCGGCCGCCGGCTGCGCGGCGATTCCACCGTCGAAACCGTCGACCAAACGTCGAAGGCCGGCATGGAAATTTATCGGCGCACGGCGGTGCTGCTGCTGACCCGAGCGGTCGAACGCCTCTGCCCGGAATGCCGCCTGCTGGTCGGCCAGTCGATCGCCAACGGCTATTTCTTCCAACTCCGCGGCCGGCCGATCGATCCGGCGCTGGTGAAAACGATCGAAACCGAAATGCTGCGGCTCAGCGACGCCGATCTCCCGATTAAATTTTCGATCGTGCCGGTGGAAGAAGCGATCCGCTCCTACGACGAACGCGGTCTCGACAGCAAGGCCGACATTCTGCGCATGAGCCGTTTGAGCGAAGTGCTGATGGCCAACCTCGACGATCGCATGTCGTTTCCGTACGGCCCGCTGGCGACGCACACCGGCGTCGTGCGGAATTTCTCGTTGATTCCGTACGAAGACGGGATGGTCTTGCGGTTCCCCGATCGCCGCGGCCGTCTCGTGAAACGGCTGCCGGCGCAGCCGCGGCTGTTCGGCGCCTTTCGCGAGGCGCAGCGCTGGAACGAACTGATCGGCGTCGCGAACCTGTCGCAGTTCAATCGCGGCCTCATCGAAGGCCGGGCCGGGCAACTGATCCGCCTCGCCGAAGGCCTGCACGAGAAGAAGCTGATCGAAGTGGCGGACCTGATCGCGGCCCGCCGCGACAAGGCGCGGCTGATCCTCATTTCCGGCCCGAGTTCGTCGGGCAAGACGACATTTTCCAAGCGGCTCGACATTCAATTGCGCGTGAACGGCATCGAACCCGTGATGCTGAGCCTCGACAATTATTATCTCGCGCCGGACGAAACGCCGAAGCATCCCGACGGCCGTCCCGATTTCGAACACATCGAAGCGCTCGACCTGCCGCTGTTGCGCGAGCAACTCCCGCGGCTGATCGCGGGGGAAAAGGTCGAGACGCCGCTGTTCGATTTCAGCGTGCACCGCCGGCGGACCGACAAAACGCTGCCGGTCCAGTTGGGGCCCGACCAGGCGCTGGTCATCGAAGGCATTCACGCGTTGAACCCGCGGCTGACCGAGACGATCGCGCGCGACGTCAAGTTCAAGATTTTCGTCTCGGCGCTTACCCAACTGATGATCGACGAGCACAACCGCGTGTTCACGGCGGACAGCCGCCTGGTGCGGCGCATCGTCCGCGACCGCCTCTTCCGCAACTACAGCGCGCAGGGGACGATCGAAATGTGGGACAGCGTGCGCCTGGGCGAGCAGCGGTGGGTCTTCCCTTTTCAGGAAGAGGCCGACGTGCTGTTCAACTCCGCGCTGATCTACGAGCAGGCCGTGCTGACCACGTACGCCCGGCGCTTTCTCATGGAAGTGCCGCGCGAGACGCCGGCCTTCGTCGAGGCCGACCGCCTGCTGACGTTCCTCGAATTGTTCATCCCGATTTTGCCGGAAGAAGTGCCGGGCACCAGCGTCTTGCGCGAGTTTATCGGCGGCAGCGTCTTTAGCTATTGAGCCGCGCGGTCACTCCAGAATCAGGTAGATGTTCTTGATCAACTGGCCCCAATCGAGCTGCTCCCGCCGGAACCGCGCGGGCATCCAGCCGCCGGTGAACTTTTTTCCCGCATCGTAGGGCTCGACAATCAGCGGGTAGCTCACGGTCATCCCCACGCCGACGCCTTTGTAAACGATTTCCAGGCCCGCCTCGGGCATGGCGTACGGCGTCCACGCGTCGGCGACGCCGCCGAACGTCCGCCGGCCGACGCCGGTCAGCATTGGCCCCGCGCCGACGGAGAAACGCGCCACCGGCCGGATGATCCCGCCGAACAGCCCGGCATAGCGGTACGTGACGGAACTCTGAAAATTGGCGGTCGCGAGCGGTCCGCCCCACGGCAGGTTCTGCGGCGACTCGAAGAGGTTGTTGGTCCACACGACCTGTTGCGCGCCGCTGCTCCAGACGCCGAACGACGTCGAATAGAATTGCGGCGTGCCGGGAAACGGATTGACGAAATACGGGGTCGGCGGCGCTTCGTCGGCGCCCTTGTTCAGCGGCGGGAAGGTCATCGCCGGCGGCGGCGTCGCCTCCGCGTCGGCGGCGGATTGCGCCTCGGCTATGGCGCCGGCGCCCGACGCCGCGAGGAACAGCAGCGCCGCGAACATCCACGGCCAATGCCGCGCCGCCATTGGCTGATCCTTTCCTACAATCCCTTTGTTACTTTAATCCCGACGGCCGCGGGCGCCAAGCCGGCGCAAGAATCCGCGTGAGCTACCAACGCGGATAGTCGACGCCGACGGTTTTTACGCGGCCGGCGGATGCAGCGTCGGGGCTATGGTCTGGCGGGAGAAAAAGCAACGCGTCGCGCCGGCCAAGGCGTTGCTGGCGACCACCGGGCGCGAAACCCGCAAACCGGCCGCGTCGAATCCCCGTGGTGGGTGCTCGACCGCGAGATCCGCATCGCCGATCTGGCCGTCACCGCCGCGGCGATGTTCGGGCTGGAACTGCGTTCGTCGGTCGTCGGCAAAGATTTGAGCGCGGACCTCGCGAATTTCGGCTAATCCAGAAACATCTGCGCATTCGCAAACGCCAACGTCGCGTATCGCGAAAGCCGTAAGTGACGGCGGAAGGACCGTTCCTCAACGTGCGGAAGGATCTCTCGTCGTTCCCGCTGGATGACATGTCGGAAGGGTGGGCACGGCAGAGTTCAGTCCACCGACGGGCCATTACCGTCTGTTTTTTTGTCGGTCTGTGATTTTTTGATGAGTTCACATTTTCCGCTTGACACCATGCAACACGTCTGTTAAAAGGTCACCACCCCAGAAAAATAAAAAATTGAATAGTGCGCCAACGCGGAAGCGGAGGTAGTTATGTACCGTTTGTCGCCCGTGGTTATCTGTGGTTTTGTCTTTGCATTAACCTGCTTCTCTTTCGCGACGTTAGCTTATCCGAACATAAATTCATCATGCCCGCCGGGGAACGACAACTACTCGGGTTGCGTGGGGTACGGAGTGTGCCATGATACCGATGGTGTTTGCATGCTTGGCCTCCAAGGCGCTCAGTGTACGGACGGTTCCGGGCAAACTGTACAACTTTCGTTTTGTTCCGAGAATAGCTCAGCTCAATGTTCGCCGCCGGGGTGCGGTGCCAACGCGATTTGCGACAGTCTCGGGGGGGCTGGGGCAGGGAAGGAATGTTTCGCCGGGGACGCGGGCAATTGCCCAGACTCTGTTTCTCGGGAAAAAGATAGTCGCTACAGCGGAATCATCATCGACGAGCCCGATTGCACCTGGATCGACGGCTATTTCCCCTTCGATGAAGTTGTCGATTCGCCCAACGAGAACATGCCCTGGGACGAAGAGTCGTATTGGGCCTTTTATGCAGGATACCCGCAGAGCCTCTATCCAGAAGTCAACGACGGCTTGAACTACGACCCGACCAACCCGCCGACACGGAAATGCCGGTCGGGGTCGACGGACGGCGGGGCTTGCCAATCCGACGACCCGGGACGAGATGAATGCTATTCGGCCGGTAATCCGGTGCGACTGACCAACGGACGAAAGTGGGAAAAACCCGTCGATTTCACGTTCCGGTTGCCAAACGGCGACGAAGTCGAGTTCTGGCGGAAATACTCGAGCACCGAGGATATTGCAGCCCTCGTGCCCCTGGGAGATCCTGGAATAGGCGGAATTTCTCAGGCCGCCGGGTACTTTGGCCCCGGCTGGTCGCACACATTTCGGTATTTTATTCCGGACCCGGGCGAATCGTTCATTACGATGAACGTGAAGAATCCTTTGAATTCGCCAAGTTGCACGCCTACGCCGCCGCCGAACAACGGCGACCCCACCAGCGCAATTCGCGTCGTGACGCCGGACGGGGAGATTGTTTCGTTCCTTATCGAACCCAACCGGGTCATGGCGAAGGATCCGAGCGAGCCGGACTTCGTATACATGGACTGGAAGACGGGAGTGAATCAGTACACTGCGGCCGCCGGCGGTTCTTTTTCCCCAGGCTTGCCTCTGCTCCAGCAGCACTACCGTTATCATTTCCGCACGTTGTATCAGGTGGCGCCGAGCCTGCCGGATGGGAGCCCCGCAGGCCCCAATTGGGTGCGGATGGGACATATGTTTTCGGACGAGGAAACCGGATTCTCTTATTATTTCGACATATACGGGACGCTTCGAAAGATTTTGAAGGACGGCGCCGATTGGTGCCTGGTCTACCGCGAATCAGATGTCAGCCCGGGCGGCTCGCCCGACATTCACTACTTGTTCCTGCCCACGTCCACTAATCCCGCGGGATTGGGCCCGTGGTCCGGGTTTGACGTGCAAATGCACGTCGCTTCGGCCGCACCTTGGGCGACAGTTCTTTATGTCACCGGACCGACGTACACGACAATTACTCCCGGTTCCAGAGGCAAGAAGACCGCCCCTCCTTTTCATCGTGCTGACTACATCTATGACGCCAACGATTCCTTGACGACCGTTACGTACTACAATTTGGCAGGCACGGCAGACGGCCTGAGTTATTCATACGGCTACGACGGCAACCCGCCGGATCGAACTCGAATAAAAATGGGCTCGAAGGCGAAATCGAAATCGAAGTCGCGGAGCCCGTATCCACCTTCGCTCACCAACATTCAGCAATGGCAAAACAACGCCGAAATATATTCCAACACGTACGTCTACCAAAGCCCGTATGGTTTTCCCGTGGTTACGACTGAATCGCGCGACGGCAATACCCTGTTCGATTTCGCTTATACGTGGACGACTCTTGCCGGTTCGCCTTTCATCTCCGAGACGGACGTCACCGAGCATCTAACGTCGACGGTGACGCAAACGGCGGTGAACCAGTTTACGGCGTACAACTACAATCAAGGAGCGCTTTCCGACACCCTGCCGTCGCTCATGAGCAATTTCTGTTCCGGATGCGGCGGCAGCCAGGGCAATTCGTATTCGTGGCGCGACTCATCGCGACCCAAACATGTTCAAGACGCCATGGGCCAAAGCGATTGGTGTTACGTATATGGAACCGGGCAAAACGCTTGGGAAGACGATGTTCAGCCGGCGCTGGACGCTCGATTCGTGTACATGCGGCAAGCAATATGGTGTCCGGGCACGCCCACCTTGAACTCCCCCTGCCCGGCGGTGCCGGCGGCCAATTGCCGCCAATACCTCCTTTCGTATGACAGTGTCGACCCGTACGACGATACCCAGGTTCCCGCCCATAAGTATCATGGATATGGCACGGGCAAGCTGTTGCACGTCGCGGGGCCGGGCGTGTTCCAGGGTCAACAGAAAACAACCAACTACCAATATTACGAATCGGACCAGCCGATGCAGCCGCGACTTGCCGTTGCCGACGTCAACGGTTGGACCTGGGTAAGCGCCGGCGGCGGCTTGTATCAGTGGAACCCCGCGGACTACGTGGAGCATTTCGGCTGGAACGGCTTGATTCCGACTTGCTATCAAAACCCCGAACAAAACAGCTCTCTGGCGCCAAACGCGACCGAAAACGCGTGCGTTGGCGACGCAACTCAATTCGGCTATGACAGCGATGAAGGTTGGCTGGCGTCAACGCAATTCGCCAACGGTGAGGCTTTCTATTACGCCAACTACAATGACGCCGTCGGCCGGCCGCGAACCGCGACCGATTCAAACGGCGTGAAGGTCATCGTCCCGGCGCGTGTCAACGACTTTGAGACACCAACCCCAAAGAGATTAGTGTAGTTATGGCGTGTCGGTTTTCTCCTTTGGCGGCGGGTTGATCCAGACCGCGGTGGGCAACTCGGCGGGCCGCGG